>Ga0105047_10008850_pt1 | contig 16706 bp, 13 predicted proteins | sample MAT04_FD_78384 | JGI IMG/M metagenome (GOLD analysis project Ga0105047, IMG submission 78384) | Freshwater microbial communities from Lake Fryxell liftoff mats and glacier meltwater in Antarctica - MAT-04 (megahit assembly) | ecosystem: Environmental > Aquatic > Freshwater > Ice > Liftoff...
AGCGTCGCTTCGCCCAAACTGAGGCCGCTGGCCCAGTTGATCGAATAACGCAGCGTCTCTTGCGCGGCCAGGGGCAGCGCGAGGCAACAGAAGATGAGGTATTTCATGAGCGGGGCACCGGTACCGATTTAGCGGCCATACTTCTGGCTCGGCTCTCGGACGCCACCGAGTAGTAGGCGGCCAGGGTCTCCTGGGCCGCGCGATTCCAATGAAACAGAGTCGACCGCTGTAAGCCAAGACGTCCCATCCGCGCGCGAAGTTGCGGATCAATCAGAAGGTCGTTGAGGGCGCGGCCCATTTGGTCAATATTCGTCGGGTCGAAGAGCAGGGCGGCCGAGTCGGCTACCTCCGGCATGGCAGAGGTGTTGCTGCAGGCGACGGCGCGCCCGCAGGCCATGGCTTCCAAGATCGGGATGCCGAAGCCTTCGTAGAAGGACGGGAAGACGAAGACGTCGCAGGCCGAGTAATAATGCTCCAGATCTGCGTCGCTGACGAAGCCAAGGAAGACGATGCGGTCAGCAACGCGGCTGGCTTTGGCGGCGGCGCGGACGGTGGGGCTGAACCAGGTGTCCTTGCCGGCGAAGACCAAGCGATGCGGCAGGTCCGGGTGGGTGGCCATCACATTCTCGAAGGCCTTGATGAGCCCCAAGTGATTCTTGCGCGGCTGCAGGTCACCGACCGTAAGCACGAAGGGCCAATGGATTTCCTTATGCCGCATCAGCCAAGCCGCCGCCGTCTCTTGCGGCACGGGACGAAACTCCGGCGAGACGCCGTTATAGATGACGCTGATGCGCTCCGGGTCGAGATCGTAGGCTTTGGCGATTGATTTTCGCGAGAAGGCGCTGGGGGTCAGGATTCTTGCCGCCGCGCGAACGGTCCGCTTGACGGTGAGCTGCAACTGGCTGGCGCGCGCCTTCGAGAAATAATTGGGGTATTCGAGGAAACTCACGTCGTGCACGCTGACGACGATGGGCACGGTGCAGATAAGGGGGCTGGTGTATTGCACGTGCAGCAGGTCCGGCCGCTCGCGAAGCAGACTAAAGGGAATTTCGGCGCCCAAACGAAGAAAAGGATTGGTGGAGACCATTCGCGTGCGAAACCGGGCCGGAATGGCCGGCCGGGCGTCGGGAGTCGAAATGTAGGTGAGGAAATCGCTATCGCTGTCTGCCTGGGCAAAGCAACTTAACAAGTTTCTGACGTAGACTTCATTACCCGTTAGCTTTTGCCCAATTGCGTGAGCATCGATCGCGAATTTCATCCCCGTGCGAGTGGCTTGATTCAAAACGGTCCGCTGTCCCCAGTATAGTAGACGGACGCCAGATCCGAAACGCGTACCACCCTCAGATCTCGTTACTTTCGAGGGAACGCCAGGCGACAGGCCACGTGAATCGTTGCTCGTATAACCTGCGGCCGGCCAGCGCGATGCGGTCCCGCTCGGAGTCACTTGTTAATAGTTCGCGGATGGCGTTGATAAATGCAACACGGCTATCCGCTTGGAGATAGGCTCCTTCGGCGTCCAGTCCTTCGGCGCCAAGGGCGGTGGAAACGACGGCGGTCCCGGCGGCCCAGGCTTCGAGGATCTTCAGGCGAGTTCCGGATCCGGAGAAAATCGGCACCACGGCCACTTGGGCCCTAGCCAACTCCTGGACGGCATCGTCCACCGGGCCCGTGAGCGTGACGCGGACCAGCCCTTTGGCGATCGCCCGGACAAACAACTCCCCCTTGCCGATGATTCGCCACTCAAGATCCGGAAACTCTTCCGCCAACGTCGGCCACACCTGGCTGGCAAACCAAGTCACTGCGGCGATGTTCGGCGGAAACTCCAAGTTGCCGGAAAAGGCGATAACGTTCTCCTTGGGCACTCGTGGCATGGGCACCAACGGAATGGCATTCGGATAGATGGCAGTGTTGGGCAGATTGAGTCGCGCGGCGTCTTCGCGGGAAGTGACGAGTAAGGTGTCGAAGCCGGGCAGCCGTTGTCGTTCGCGGACGCGGTTCGCGGTGGCGAAGCGTTGCCAGATCCATTTGAGAGGCGCAGCATCGACCTCGGCGCGCGACTCGTAGAAGACCGACTCAATATTGTGGAGGTCGCAGAGAAGGCGCTTGGCTTTGGGGCGCAGCAGCGGGGCGTAAGTGGAGGTCCAGAAATGTTCGAGGCAGATGAGGTCGTAGTGACGATCGCCGAGCCATTGGCTGATGGTGGCTTCGTGACCCTGGAAGCGATCTTCGTGCGGGGGGATGAAACGGGCGAGGCGGTGTAAGTTACGCAAAGTTTTGGTGAGGGGGTCCTTGCGATGTTTGGGTAAGTCGATGACGAGGACTTGGCGGGCGAGTCCCCTGGGCACCATTGGTTCGGGTGATCCAGGCTCGCGAAAGATGATGAGGTCGAGTGCGTAGTGGGTGCCTAAGTAAGTAGCGAGCGAGGCCGTGCGGAGGGCGCCGCCGCCAATCGCGGGGAAGGGAGCTTCGGGACAGAGTAACAGGGCCGACTTACCCACGCCGGATCGCTTCCTGGTAGACCTCGCGCGTAAGTTTTGCGGTGAGGCTCCAACTGAATTGGGCCGCGCGGCGGATAGCTCGTTCGGGATCGGGTTTCGCCTGTAACATCGCTTCCGCCCAGGCCTTCACGTCCAGCGCTTCTACTTGGATGGTGGCGCCCCCCCCGGTTTCGACTAGGGCAGGGTCGCGAGAGGTAATTACGGTGGCGCCACATTGGAGGGCTTCAAGGACCGGGAGGCCGAAGCCTTCGTAGAGGGATGGGTAACAGACGGCTGCGGCTTGGGAGTAGAGGGCAGGTAAGTCGGTGTCGGGAATCTCGCGTAAGTATTTCACTCCCGGCTGTTCACTCCCCGCGCCTCGGCCCACGATGAGTAACTCCGCCTCCGGTCGTTTCTTCCGCACGAGTTCGAAGGCTCTCAGCAAAGTCGTTAAGTTTTTCCGTGGAACCATGGTGCCGACGAAAAGGAAGTAAGTGCTCCTTTCTCCCGCTACGGGCCGAAACAATTCGCTGGCCGCCAATGGCACCGCGAACACATCCTCCGCCGCAGCGCCAAAGAACGTGCTCACCTCGCGTTTGATCGCCTCGCTAGGCGTAAGAATTACGGTATATCTTCGCAGCCGGATCAACCAAGGAGTGCGCTGCCGAACACGTGGACTAATGACTCCCCCTCCCTCACGGTCGGGGTTCTGATTCCGGACCGAACCCTGACCGTCAGGGAGGGGAAGTCCAGAATCCATTCGCCATGGGGAAAGATCATGAATCATAAGCACAGCGGGCTTGCGCTTGAGATAGGGGACGCTAAAGTCAGTACCGTGGAAGAGGTCGAAGTTCGCGAGCTTTTGGTTGAGTCCATGGAGCCACCAATAGCGGGAGAGGCCCGTGGGGGCCTGCCCCAGTTGGTCCGATAATAAGGCGAATTCGTCTTCGGGGAATTCGCGCACCAGGGCGGCATGTAACTCGGTGACGTATCGCCGAATCCCGCCACCGGGGCCCGCCAGGGGCGTGCCATCCAAAGCCACCCTCAACGCTGCGCCTCGTCGTAAGCGCGCTGAACGTTCACTTGCCACAGGATGAGAAAGCCGGCGATGAAAAATACAATCAGCGAAAGGATCGACACACGATAGCTCTTCGTAAACTGCATCGCCAGACCGAACACCAGCGGACCAATCCAACTGGTACCCCGGTCACTCACTTCGTACAGGGCGAAGTACTCAGCCTCGCGCCCTTTGGGAATCATCAGCGAGTAAGTAGACCGGCTTAAAGCCTGCGTGCCGCCCATCACAAAGCCGACCAGGCCGGACAGGATGAAGAACTCGACCGTGGTACGGACGAATGCGTAAGCATAGATGAGTACGCCGGTCCAGATGACGAGGGCGAAGAGAATCGCTGCACGCGCGGTGATCTTCTGTGCCAACTGATTAAAGGCCATCGCGCCGCCGAAGGCGACAAACTGCACCATCAGAATGGCGAGGGTCAACGTGCCCATCTTGATACCCAATTCGTCGCTGCCGAATTGTCCGGCCAGGGCGATGATGCTTTGCACGGCATCGTTGTAGAGTAAGTAGGCTAACAGAAACTTGAGCGTCTCGGGATAAAGGCGTAAGTCGCGCACGGTGTGGAGTAACTGGCCCAGACCCACGGCCACCAGATTCTGCCCTGGCGCCAATTTACGCTGGGGCGCGCGATTGCGCAGCATGCTTAACGGCACTAGCGCCCACACGCCCCACCATAATCCCGCCGAGGAAAGGCTGATCCTTACCGCCATGCCCTCGCTAATGCCAAGCTGGGTCGCATTCTGGTATAGCAGTAAATTCAGCACCAGCACCAGTCCGCCGCCTAAGTAACCCAAGCCCCAACCGCGCGAAGAGACGGCGTCACGTTCTTCGGGCAGGGCGACGTCGTTCAGGAAGGAGTTGTAGATGATATTGGCGGAACCGAAGGCGATATTGGCGAGAATAAACAATGCCCCGCCGGCCAGATAGTGCGTGCCTTCCAGAAAATACATCGCCATCGTGGTACCGGCGCCCAGATAAGCGAAAAGGCCGAGTAACTGTTTTTTGCGATGGCCATAATCGGCAATCGCGCCGACCACCGGCAGCAAGAGCACTTGCCCAATGACGGAGGCGGAAATGCAGTAACTCCAGAAGGAGCGTGGCTCAATCGAAAGACCAAAGGGATGAACCAGCCCATCGACCCCGGCGGCCGCCTTGGCCAGCGCCGTTAAATACGGCCCGAGAAATAGCGTCAGTACCGTCGACGCAAACGCCGAATTGGCAAAGTCGTAAAAGTACCAGCCGCGTTGCTCGCGGCGGCGTTCGAGCGCCGTAAGGTGCATGAACCCTAAAGCTTACCAGTCCACCACACTGCCGTCGTCGGCGTCATAACTTTCCTGGTTCTTCCAGTCGTGCCCGATCTTGTCGGCCATCTGGTTTTCGTCGAGCTCGATGCCCAGGCCCGGGCCGGTGGGCAGGTCAAGGTAGCCGGTGCGGACCTTGAAGGGCTCCTTGATGTAGCCTTCGCCCAGGGAGACTTGCTCCTGGATCAGGAAGTTCGGAATCGACGCGGCCAGTTGGACGCCCGCGGCGAGCGAAATCGGCCCCAAAGGATTATGCGGCGCGATAGTGGCGTAGTAAGCCTCGGCCATGCCCGCAATCAGCCGGACCTCGGTGATGCCGCCGGCGTGGCACATATCGGGCTGCAGAATCGTGGCGGCCTTGCGTTCCAACACCTCACGGAAGCCCCATTTGGTGAAGACCCTCTCACCGGTGGCGATGGGCAAATGCGTACCGCGCGCGATCTCGGCCATCACATCGTGGTTCTGGGCCTGGCAAGGCTCCTCGATAAACATCGGGTTATAGGGCTCCAAGCCTTTGATTAGCAACTTGGCCAAGGCGGGCGAAATGGCGCCATGGAAGTCGATGCCGATGTCGCAGGTATCGCCCACCGCTTTGCGCATGGCGGCAAAACGCTCCACCGCGTAGGCCACCTCCGAAGGCGACTCGACGTAGCGCGAAGGCCGGCGCTTGGCGGGGCCGGTCTTAAAGGCGGTGTAGCCCAGCTCTACCTGCTTCTTCATTTGATCGGGAGAGCCGGAGTGGGCATAGACGCGGACCCGGTTGCGCGTGGGTCCGCCCAGCAGTTCGTAGACCGGGACACCCAGGGCTTTGCCTTTGATGTCCCACAAGGCTTGGTCAATGCCCGAAAGCGCGCTGGTTAAAATCGGGCCACCGCGGTAGAAAGCGTGGCGATAGATCGCTTGCCAATGGTGCACCACCGCGCGCGGATCCTTACCGATCAGATAGGGCTCAATCTCCTTCACCGCGGCTTGGCAGGTAAGAGCGCGGCCTTCGGTAATCGGCTCGCCCAGGCCGATAAAGCCCGCGTCGGTGTGGATCTTCAAAAACATCCAGCGCGGCTTCACCAGGAATGTTTCGAGTTTGGTGATCTTGATCTTTTCCCGCGGCTTAACGGGCGCGTTCTTGGCAACTTGAGTTTGCGCCGCTAAGGGAATGGCGGCGAAGGCGGTGGCCAGGATGGCGCGACGATTGATGGCCTGCTGGCGGATTGCTTCTCGATGGGGCATTTCCATGCCGTTACCGTATCACAGGATCATCAGGCCGCTCTCCCAGTGTTGACGGGTGAAGCGATTCCAGACTACGCGTGCCCGCCCCTGGCTGTGTCCGATGGCGAATTGGACGTCCTGCCCGGTTTCGAGTTCGCCACTGGCATAGGCGACGCGAAAGCCGCTTTCGCTGCGGTCGAGCAGACGGCCTTCCACCTGCTGCCCGTTGATCCAGAGCCACACCTGGCCGTTCGCCGGATGGCGAATCCCCCCTCTACGATCGTTATTGACCGACTGCTTCCAGTCCATAAATCTTTACCTTCCGGCCCAGCGTCTTGGTGGAAATCCCCAGTAAACCAGCCGCATGTCCATAATGGTTGCGGGTTTCTTCGAGCGCGCGCCGAATCGCCCGCCGCTCCAGCAGCTCAAGATTATGCGAAGACTCGGCCCCTTCCGGCACCGCGCGTCGCTCCGGCAGTTGTAGCCGCGCCGCCGTGATGCGGCCGTCATCCACCAGCAGGGCCGAGCGCGACAAGACGTGCCGAAGTTCGCGAATGTTGCCGGGCCACGAATAGCCTTTCAGGCGGGCCCGCGCATCCGCCGTCAATAGCACACCCGGATAAGTGCGCGCCAAATGTTGATCGGCCAGGGCGTCGACATCTTCGGGGCGTTCGCGCAGGGGAGGGACGCGAATCTCCATACCGCTCAAGCGATGAAAAAGGTCATGGCGAAACTTGCCTTCGCCGATCATGCGTTCCAGGTTCTGGTTGGTGGCAGCGATGAGGCGGACGTTGGCCATTACTTTCTTGGTGCCGCCGACGCGATAGTACGGTACATGGTCCAACACGCGCAGGAGTTTGGCTTGCAGCTTCCCGTCGAGTTCGCCGATTTCGTCGAGGAAAAGCGTGCCTTTGTCGGCAAGTTCAATCAGCCCGAGTTTGTTGCCCAGTGCGCCGCTGAAGGCGCCTTTCTCGTAGCCGAAGAGCTCGCTCTCCAACAGGTGTTCCGGGATCGCGGCGCAGTTGATATCCACCCAGTCGCGCCCCGAACGAAGAGAGAAATGGTGAATAGCCCGCGCAATCACTTCCTTGCCGCTGCCGCTTTCGCCGGTAACGAGCACCGCTTCGTCGGTGCGCGCCACCCGGCGAACGAGGTCGAGCAGACGCCGCATCGGCTCGCTTGCGAATAGGGCATGGACGCCCAGTAATTCCCAGGATTCAGTTTCAGGCATACGAAAGGTATGCTGAGCTTTTCGGACAATTTGTCTGAAGTATGAGAACTTCTGTCGTTGGCCTCCGTGAACTCGAGAGCGGCTTTACGTCCGCGCCCACAAGCACTTCAGTGGGCAATGACCGATGGCGAATCTGCTTTGTCTGATTGGAAGAAGCGCCCGGCGCGGCCGAGGACAGTTTAGAACTGTAGCTTCAGTGCCATCTGGATCGTCCGCGCATCGCGGGCGGAGGTGATGACTCCGAAGGAGCCGGACTGGTTCAGTCCGTTAGGGCCGGGCGAGAAGCCCGTATTGGGCGCGCTCAGATTCACCTGGTTCAGGAAGTTGAACATCTCGGTGCGGAACTGCAGGTTGAAGCGTTCCGTGAGTTTGGTGTTCTTGATGAACGACAAGTCCCAGTTGACGGTGCCGGGGGTGCGGACGTTGGGCAGCACGCGGCCCAGGTTGCCAAAGGCGAAGGGGGCGGGGTTGACAAACTGGGTGGTGTCGAACCAGCGTTGGGCGGTGGGACTTTCGAGCCCGGCGGATTTGCCGGTGGAGTCCGGCCGGGTGGCGCGTTGGTTGTTCGCGCCGGTGACGACGAGGGGAATGCCGGTCTGCATGACGCCGATCGTATTTACCTGCCAGCCGCCGATCACCTTGTTCCACATCTGTTGACCCTTGCCGAACGGTAGCTCATAGACCAAGCTCACCGTGCCGCGCTTGGCGACATCGGAGGGATCCACGCTGCGCTCGGCGGCGCGGTTGAACTTGCCATTCTGGTAACCGACCACCGAGGCTTGCTCGATCGGCCCAAAGTTGACTGGGGTGGCGATGGAGTCGCTAATTACTTTTCCGCCAGTGAACGACACCAGAAGGGCCAAGCCCTTCGATAGCCGCTTCTCAGCGCTCAGTAAGAGTAAGTGGGAATTGTAACTCCCCAAACGAGGATTCCGGACGTTGATGCCGCTGTAATGGGGAAATGGGCGTAAGGATTGCTCGCGCGAGATCGTCGCCCCACCCAAGGCTCCCGGGACCAAGCCGACATTGGGATTCGGCACCTGCGCCTGCAAGCCTTGGCCCAGCGACAGGAATCGCGGATCCAGCTGATTCAAGTCATAACTGCCGGCGGTTAAGCCCCGGCCCAAGTTACCCGCGTAGGAAGCTTCGAATAACCAGCTTTTCCACACCTGCTGCTGCAAACTCAACGTGAATTGCTGAATCCGCGGGATATTTCCATCGGATTCGTCGTAAGCCACATTCTGTCCCAGGAACGCCGCCGCGCCGAGCGCGCGGCCCTGCGGTTGAATGGGGGCGGAGGGGAAACCCTGGCGGAGTGGGAACGCGGGACGGTTGGGGTCGTTCTGGGGAAAAGTCGTGCTGGTTTGCGCGAATCCATTGGTGTTTCCGTAGTTCTCGCGCCACATTTGCGACGGATACATCATGCCGTAGCCCGCGCGCAGGACGGTGCGCGTATTGCCGAAAACGTCATAGGCGAAGCCCACGCGAGGGCCCCAATTCGAATAATCCTCGCCGCGCCAGTTGCGCGGCTGGCCGTTGAAGCCGGCAAAGACCGTGCAGCCGGCCAGGCCGTTCGGCAACCTACAAACCGGATCGAAGTTAGTGGCCCCGTTGTTGCGCTCCACAGCCTGCGACTGGAAGTCGTAACGCAAGCCCATGTTGACGGTGAGCCGCCGCGTGATCTTCCAATCGTCCTGGAAGTAACCGCTAAGCGAATGCGTCACTTGGCTTTCGCCGGTGTGGGTGGTGACACTGGCGCTGCTTACCGCGCCCACGAGGTAGGAGGCATAAGCACTGCCCGTCCCCGCCGGAGTCAACGGATTACCCGTCAGACCCGCCGCGAAGTTATAAGCGCCGGATGGTGACGAACGCTGCAGGTTGTGCCCTTGTAACAGCCGCAGGTCAAAGCCCATTTTCATCGAATGCGCGCCGCGCACGATGTTCACCTGATCGAGGAACTGCCAATTCAAGCTGCCACGCAGGCCCGCCGTACCGGTGTTGAATCCGGTGAGGCCATTGTTGATCGCCGGAAATGTATCGGCCGGCACGATGGAGGGCAACCCGAGTTTCTGGGGCCACCCGCCCCCGAAGCTGCGCACGACAAACGGGAAGTAGCCACGCGTGGCGCCCACGCGGAACTCATTCACGATGGTGGGCGAGATCACATGCGTGTCGCTCAGCACCGCGTTCCAGTTCTCCAAGTTATCGTCGCGCTTCGAAACTACTTCGTTCGGATAGATGGTGGCACCGCCCGCGCCGTTGTCAGTGCGGTGGTTGAAGAACGAGTAACGGCCGAACATCGAGTTCTTGTCATTGAAGCGATGGTCGCCTTTGAGCGTATACTGGCGCATCTGTTGAATTTCGTTGGCATTGGTTTGGAAGTTATTCGCGTTGGTAAAGGCATCGGTAGGCGTGCGATTGGGCACCGGGTAAAACTCATTGATCGCCCGCGCCACCGGGTCGATCAACGTCGGCGGAATCACGTTGCCGGGAAACGCCTGCCGCGTGACGCCGGTGCCGGAGCCCTGCGTCGAGTAGGGATCGAAGATCGGAATCAGCGCGCCCGTCGTCGTCCGCAGATCCGTGAAGTTGCCGATCCGCTGGCCCTCGGTCGGGAAGCTGCCGATGCGCACTTGCGAACGCCGGTAGCGATACTCCTCCCAATTACCGAAGAAGAAGGTCCGGTTCTTGATCACCGGCCCGCCCACCGACGCGCCGAATTGGTTATAGCGAAATGGCGGCCTTACCGAGGCAAAGGTATTGCGCGCGTCGAGCGCATCGTTGCGCAGAAACTCATACACGCTGCCGTGCAGACGATTCGTGCCGGAGCGCGTCACCATGTTAATGACACCGCCGGCCGAAAAGCCATACTCGGCGGACATGGCTCCTGATTGGACCTTGAATTCTTCGACCGAGTCCACGCCCGGGTTGATGGCGACTTCGCCGATGTAACTCTGAATATTATTCCCGCCATCGAGTAACTGCCCGTTCATCGCGTTCGGACCGCCATTGATCGAAATCGACGAAAGCTGAATGCCGCGGTCAGCGAAGCCCGACGACGTCGGCCCCGCGTTCGACTTCACACTCGGCGTCAGCAACGTCAGCGCCAGCGCATTGCGCCCATTCAGCGGCAATTCGCTCACCCGCTTCTGATCCACCACCTTGCCGATCGACGTGTTCGACGTATCCACCAGCGGCGCCTCGCCCTGCACCTCGACTGACTCGGTCACCTGCCCCACCTCCAGCCGCACATCCACCTGCGCGCGCTGGTCCACCTGCAACTGCAAGCCGGTCCGCACCACCTTACGAAAACCCGGCTTCTCGATGGTTACCGTGTAGTCGCCCACGGCGAGGTTGGGCGCCTGATAGAGCCCTTCGCCCGTGGTCTGCGTCTGCTGCCCCACGTTGGTGGCCCTGTTCACCACCTTCACCACGGCACCCGCCACGGGCGCGCCGCTCTGGTCCGTCACGGTGCCCAAAATGGTGCCGCGGCCCTGCTGGGCGTAGGCGGCCATCGAGGCCAAAATCAAAACAGGGATAAGTTGAAACGTCATGGTTAGCGATCCTGAAACAATCTGAAATCTGAAATTAAAGTATCACGTCTGCCGGCGAAGCGCATCTTGCGCCCCTCAGGTATACATAAACTCCGCACTCGCCGTGCAAGCCGTCGAACAGACTAGCCGCACCCAATGCGCCGAGAAACCCGTGGGAAAGATGTGTTTGGCGTATCCATTCACCGTCATCCGCTCGTACCGCTCCCAACTGCCATTGCCCAGAAAATCGATCTCGATGTCGATCGTCGCTGGCTTGTCCGTTTTGAGGTGGACCATCTTGTGCTCAAAACCGGTCATCAGGAAGGGCTCGCTGGCTTGGCCGGCTTTGACGGCGGTGCGACGCCAAGGCCCGCCCCAGCCTTTGGGCTTGCCCCACTGCCACAGGTCATCGGTTTTGCCGAACCAGATGCCCGACTGCGGCTGCCCGCCATAAATGTTGTTGTCCTGATTCGGCGACGTCGTATTGCCGCCCAACGCCAGCAGCCCGCGGAACGCCGTAAAGTCCGGGATCACCCGCAGATGGCTGCAGATCGGCTTCACGCCCCAGATGGCATCCTCAAAGGCGATCGGCTGCAACTCGTACATCAGGCCGTGGATGTCCATCAGGAAGTGCTCCGTCTCCACCTCGCGGATGCGCATCCACTCCGTCTGCCACGCCTGATTGTGCACATGCCCGCCCTTCGGCAAGCGATACCGCTGCCACTTGCCCTTCACCAAAGCCGAAAACAGCACCGAGCTCTCGTCCCAACCCGTCGTAAAGACGACGTTGCCCATATTCTCGCGCCCCATACACTCCATGTGCGGCTTCTGGCTCAGGATCTGCCAGCGCGTCCCGTCGAACTCGGCCAAACCCGGGTTCTCTTCGCCAAAGCCGTAATAGCCATTGTTCGCGACCACCACCCGCCCCTGCCCCGTATAGCCGCCCTTAAAATGCGGCACCCTCGGCAAGGGCAGCGTCTTCGTCAGGTTCTCGATCAGCCGCGGCTTCAAAGTCTGCACATCCAGCTCAAAGAACTCGCCTTCCATGCCGAGCATGTAGACGAGATTGGCCGGGTCCTTCAGATGGGTCATCGTCGCCGTCAGACGGACGTCCTTGAAGGCCTCAATAAAGCGCCACTTGCCGCTCATGTCGATCGCATAGGGCCCGACAAAAGCCTGATTACTCTGCTTGTGTACGAAGCGGTTGGCGTGGGTGCCGTTGTGCAGATGCACCTGCTCGCCCTTGAGGTCGTCGTCGATGCGGTAGAGTCCCAGCCCCAACCCCGTGCGCGAGCTGTGGGAGTTATAGGTCACCGCCCACAGCGCATCCGCCCACGGCATCAGCGCGCCCACGCCGCATTCCGAGCGCGCCGGGCCCGTGTCGGACTTCACGCCGAAATTCGGCAAATTACCGGTCTGTCGTTGTGCTGCGAGAGGTGCGGCGAGGAGGGAGGTTAAGAGTTGGCGGCGGCTGCTTTTCATCACTCGGCGATTGTGGACCGCTCCGCAATGCCAAACCAGCACTTCCCGGTTGCTTGAAGTTGCCCCGTCTTTCGAACGACTTGCCAAGCGTTACAGAAACGTTATATCGTTCCCACAGTGCAGTTACTCTCCCATGAACGGCGTCAGGCGGTGGATGCGCTCTTGACCAGCGAGACTTTTCGCCGCGCTGAACAACTGAAGCGCCTCCTCAGCTATCTGTACGAGCAAAACGAAATCGGCCGGATCCACGAAGTTACCGAATACGAACTCGGCACCCGCGCCCTCGGCCGCCCCACGGATTTCACCCCGGACCTCGACTCTACCGTCCGCACCCGCATGCACGGGCTGCGCCAAAAGCTTGACGAGTATTACGAGTCCCAGCCCGAGGACGGTCAGTTGCGGCTTGAGATTCCCAAGGGCGCTTACCGCCTGCACTTCCATCCCGTGGCCGCCGAGGTGATTCCTTTACCGAAGCCGAAGCCGAAGCCGAAGCCCAAGCGCCGCGCTTGGCTGATTGGGGCCGGGGCGGGTGCCATGGCCGTCGCGGGGGCCGTCTGGTATCGCCCCTCCACCGCCCTCGATACCTTGTGGAGTCCCATGGTGCAGTCCGCCCAGCCTCCCGTCTTGCTCGTCGGCCAGCCCGTCCACGTCTGGGTGCGCGATATCGCCGGCCAGACTGAACCGCTCGACTACGTCCACTTTCCTGACCCCGTGCCCAGCTCGCCCCACTTCCAGACGTTTCTCAAGCCGCGTCTCAACGAGCGAGCCAAACCCGTCCTCCATCCCAGCCCCAACGCCACCCTCTGGGGCGATGCCGCCGGTGCCGCCGCCGCCGCCCAATTCCTGGCTTTTCGGAAAGTGACGGCGGAGTTCCTGCCCGAGTCCGCCGTCCAAGGCGGTGTCGCTTTGCGCGGCCGTCCCGTACTCGCCTTCGGCCGGCCCGAATACAGCCCCGCCATCCAACGCTACTTACTCGCCGCCGGCGGATACACCGTTGGCATGCTGAACGCCATCCGCCGCTACTCCATATACCGGTCTGGGCAGGTGGACGACCACTACGTCAACACGCAACCGCCCAACGAAGTGAACTATGGCTTAGTGACGGTATTGAACGACGGCGGCGCCCGCGTCTTTGTCTTCTCCGGCATCACCTCCGATGGCACCGGCGCCGGCCTCGATTATTTCACCCACGCCCCGTCGGTCGCGCAACTCTGGGAACTCCTCCGGAAAGAAGGGCACGCCGACTGGCCCGCCGCGTTCCAAGTCGTCCTGCGTGTCACCTCCAGCGCGGGCTACGCCATGGCCGCCCGGTACGAGAAGCATGTGGTGTTACAGGCCAAGTCCAGCGGGCGCTAAAGGTGGTCTTTGATAGCCTCTCCAATTTCCGTGACCTCGGTGGAGTTACTACCCTCGACCGCCACACCTTCCGCACGGGGCTGATCTTCCGCTCCGATGCTGCCACCCATCTCACTCTTCACGACCTGGCGCTCTTTCGAGAACTCAAGATTCGACTCATCTGCGACCTGCGTTCGCCCCAGGAGCATCGCCAGCCAAGCTACGTCCACCCGCGCGTGGTGAACGTGCCGATTCATACGCAGCCCACGCTTGAAGCGAGACCCCTGGAACTGCTGCGCTGTCTCTTCTTTAAGAACGGTGCGGACCGTTTCCATGCCTTCACCCATTCTTTCTATCAACACCTCGCCTTTGCCGATCCTACCCGCATCGGGCAAGTGATCCACTTACTCGCGCAGGACGGCAATCTTCCGGCGCTGATCCATTGCAACGCCGGCATGGACCGCACTGGCCTGATGGCCGCCATCCTGCAATTGTCGGCGGGCGTTTCTTACGAGACCGTCCGCGCCGAGTATCTCCGCACCGACGACGCTTTTGCGCCCCGCCGCGCTCGATTCATCCGGATCGCGAGGTTGGTGTCATTGTTTCAAATATCCCGTGAACGTCTTGAGCTTATTCTGACGGCCCACCCGGAGGATCTCGACGAAGTGTATCGGCGGATGCTCGCCGAATATGGGTCCGTGGAGACTTACCTCATAAGCGCCGCGAAGGTCGATGCGGACACCCTGCGGAAGTTGAAGCTAAGGCTCGTTGAGTAGTTGGGTTGACTCGCTGGCGATGCGAAACGGCTGGCGTTGCCAGTAGGTGAGCGAGCGCCAGGCCCATTCGAGGGGGCCAAAACGATAATGGCGCAGCCAGATGGGGCTGATGATGAGTTGAAAGGTCCAGATGGCGGCGACCACCCCGTAGAGTTGGTAGCGTTCGAGTTTCCCGTAGAGGCCAAAGCCGAAGCCGTAAAAGAGAGTGGTGGCGATTAAGGTGTGGCTGATGTAGTTACTGAAAGCCATCTGGCCGACGGCGGCGAGGCGGCGAGTGAGCCAAGTGAGGGCCCCGTGCTTGACGATTAGCACTAACAACGACACATGGGCCAGGGCGATTAACAAACGGCCGAGCTGGTAGTAACCGTAGGCGTCGACGGCGGTGAGTAAGTCGTATTTGGCGGCGGCGATGCGCAGGACGAGAACAGTGTTGAGGCTGAGTCCGGTGGCGTAGCCGAATAAGAGTAACTTGATGTAGAAAGAATTGGACCGGTCTCCGGTAAGTACACCGGTTTGAAAGAGGCCCATGCCGAGTAAGAGGAAGGCGAGGACATCCCACCAGCCGGGCGAGTAATAGGCGAAGTTGTGTAGACTGCTGGCACCTTCGGCGCGGCGCTTGAAGTTTTCAAGGTAGTTGCCGCGATAGGCCTTCAGTTCCTTCGCCAATTCTTCAGCGGGAGGCTGCCAGTTTTTTAGCTGGTCTTGCCACTTCTCCTGATCTTTCTTCTGTTGGTCGGTTGGTTTTGCGGCTTTGGCGGCGGCGGCGGCTTTGTCGCGCAGGGCTTTGAGCTCGTGCGCCTCGTAGAAGCCTCCGCCCGTCAAGGCGACCACCATGGCGAGGGCGATGCCAATTAAGAGCCTCGGAGAGAGTAGCCGCAAGGGGAAGAGGATGAGCGCGTAGAGGGCGTAGTAATAGAGGATATCGCCTTGCCAGAAGAAGTAAGCATGAACGATGCCGAATAACATAAGCCATAAGTTGCGGCGGTAGTAAATATCAGCGATATTCGCGCCTCCCCGCGAAGTAAGGAGTATGACGCCGGCGCCGAAGAGCATGGAAAAGATGGCGCGCATTTTGCCGTCGAAGACCACGACTTGGAAGAACCAGACCCACCAGTTGGGTCCAGTGGCACCGCCCATCACGGTGGGGTTCTCTTCGGCAGCGTAAGGCAGGCCGAAGGTGAGGATGTTCATCAGCAGGATGCCCAGGAGGGCGAAGCCGCGGAGAACGTCGAGCAAGGCGATGCGATCTTCGGTGCGGACGGGGGCGGGCTGGTTCAAGCTACGGTTCAAGCTACGGTTCCACGCGCTCGGAGGGCTCGATACGCTCGGAGTAGGAGCCGCCCACATACATGCGCATGCCGGCGCCGGGCTGTTCCACGAAGCGGACCACCTCGCCGACAGCGCCTCCTCCGGCGGGGGCTTCGAGGCGGAATTGGCCCCAAGTGCGCTGGATCGTCGAGCCGGACCTTGCCCTGATCGCGCAACTGCATGATGGCGGTGGCGGTGAACAACTTGCTGTGCGAGGCCATGCGGAATTAGGTGGCCCGCGTCATGCTGACGCCGCCGGCGACACCGGCAAAGCCGAAGCCTCTGGCCCAGACGAGCCGCTCGCCGGAGACGACTCCGACGGCGATGCCAGGGAGCTGACGGTAGGCCACCTGGGAGTGCATCCAGGTCTCGAAGACGCGCTTTTCACCTTCGACGTCGGCGCTCGGTTGCGCGGCGAGGAAGGCTGGCGCTAGCAGAAGGAAGGCAGGGAGTCGCCACATGGGGTTAGTCTACTACGGGCTTGGCGGCGGGCTTTCTTGGCCGGGGGACCAAAGGCCGACTGATAGCGCGATGGTTGGGGGTTTTCCGCCAATGAAAAATCGCACGAAAATGCAATCAAAGTGAGAAAATAACCTCGAGTTGCCTACCTACCGCGGACGCTTCGCCCCCTCGCCCACCGGGGACCTCCACTTCGGCAGCCTCGTCGCCGCCGCCGCCAGCTATCTCGACGCCCGCCGTGCTGGCGGCCAGTGGCTCGTCCGCATTGAGGACCTTGACCCGCCACGCACCGTCCCCGGCGCCGCCGATCGCATCCTCCGCACCCTTGAGGCCTATGGCTTCGTTTGGGACGGCCCCGTCCTCTACCAAAGCCAACGCCACGAAGCCTACGCCGCCGCGCTTGCCCAACTCGGCGATCAGGTCTACCCCTGCGGCTGCACCCGCCGTGAACTCGGGGCCGGCGACTTCTATGCCGGCACCTGCCGCCACGGCCTCCGACCCGGCCGCCCACCCCGCAGCC
>Ga0105047_10008851_pt1 | contig 16705 bp, 12 predicted proteins | sample MAT04_FD_78384 | JGI IMG/M metagenome (GOLD analysis project Ga0105047, IMG submission 78384) | Freshwater microbial communities from Lake Fryxell liftoff mats and glacier meltwater in Antarctica - MAT-04 (megahit assembly) | ecosystem: Environmental > Aquatic > Freshwater > Ice > Liftoff...
GCCACCGGCAGCGGGGAATGCGGGGGGCGTCTTACTCCCCCCAGAATTGGGGGGCGGGGGGGGCCAAGAGTTTGACCCGCTGCGCACCCCCCCAGTGACGCAGGTCATCAGCATCAAAGGACGGGCCGACGGTCTGTCCATCGAAATCGGCAAAGGCGTCTGGAGCGAGATCATGCTGGCGCTCAAGGAGCGGCTGGAGCAATCGGCCAACTTCTTTCGCAACGCGCAGGTAGCGGTGGATGTGGGCGTGCGGCCGGTGACCGAAGATGAATTGATCGGGCTGGTGGACCTGCTCAAAACGAATGGCATGCTATTGGGTGCGGTGCGCACCAGCGCCGAGCGCACCTTTCAGTCGGCCCTGTCCCTAGGTTTGACCGCCACGTTGGAATCGACGGAAGGCGTCGCCGTTGCCGATGCGGCGCCGGCGGCTACCAACATTGCGGCGGCAGGGTATTTCGTCTATCGCGGCTATCTGCGTTCAGGGCACCGTCTGAAGCGAAAAGAAAATATCCTGGTCATCGGCGACGTGAACCCGGGCGCCGAAGTGATCGGCGACGGCGATGTGCTGGTCTGGGGCCGTTTGCGGGGCGTGGTGCATGCGGGGGCCAAGGGCAACTCACGCGCCATCGTGGCGGCGCTTGATTTGGAGCCAACCCAACTGCGCATTGCCGATGTGGCAACGATAGGGCCTGATGCCGGATCCGGCCAGCCCGGCAAGTGGTTCTGGAAGCGTTCGCCGCACAAGCGACCGGAAGTGGCACGCGTGGTCAACAAGGCAATTGTTTTGGAAGAGTGGGATGCCTCACGGCCGGGCGGGTTGGTGAGTCTGCGGCGCGGCGGATAGACGATGGTCAACTATCGCCTTTTTATAGTACAATAGGTGCGTAGGCTCAGATGGACAACGCACAGACACCGCGTTGAGGTCATTCTATTCCGGACACCGCATCTGTATCGATCTCATGACCGGCATCGTAATCACAGTGACCTCCGGCAAAGGAGGTGTAGGGAAAACGACGACTACAGCCAATGTGTGCGCTGCCCTGGCGCTGGCGGGCAAGCGCGTGGTGGCTGTGGACGCCGATATTGGCTTGCGCAATCTGGACCTCGTGATGGGTCTGGAGAATCGCATCATGTTCGACTCGATCGACGTGGCGGAAGGGCGTTGCACCCTGCAGCAAGCGTTGGTGAAGGATCAGCGGGCCGAATTTCTGTATGTGCTGCCGGCCGCGCAGACGCGCGACAAGTCGGACCTCAGTCTTGAGCAGATGCAAACGATCTGCGCAAAGCTGATTACCGTCGCCGATTACGTGCTCATCGACTCGCCGGCAGGCATCGAGCATGGCTTTAACAACGCAGTGGCGGCGGCCGATCGCGTGCTCATCGTCACCACGTCTGATGTCAGCGCATTGCGCGATGCCGACAAAGTGATCTATTTGTTGGAGCGGGACTGGAAGAAGACACCGGGATTGGTGTTGAACCGCTACAATGCGCGGTTAGTCAACAATGGGGAGATGCGCGGCATCGACGATGTGCTGGACATCCTGGCGATTGATTTGATGGGTGTCGTGCCGGAAGATGAGATGTTGATGCTCACCACCGACCGCGGCACGCCTGCCGTGTTTGACAAGCGGCTGAATGTCCGGCGCGCGTACGTCAATATTGCGCAGCGCATCATGGGCAACAACGTGCCCCTGACCGACTACTACAAGCCGGGGCCATTTGCGTGGCTCGGGCGTTTGTTTGGAAGAAGATAGATCTCTCAAATGTTTCAACGGTTGAACTGGCGTTCCTTTGATTGGCTCTTGTTAGGCGTCGTGTTGGTGCTGTGTGCGCTCAGCATCGCCATGATCTACAGCGCGACCGCCAATACGGACGACCTTGGCGACTACTGGGTGCGCCAGGTTGCTTTTGCACTGATTGGCCTGGCGGCGATCTTTATTGTTGCCGTGATCGATTACCGCCAGTTGTCCTTATTGGCGGTGCCGGCGTTCATTCTGTTTATTGTGTCGCTGGTGGCGGTCTATGTCTTTGGCACGGCACAGGGTGGATCCAAGAGCTGGATCGACATTGCTGGCACGTTGGTGCAACCGACCGAAGCCGGCAAGTTCCTGATCATCATTTTCATGGCCTGGTATCTGAGCTGGTTCCAGGACCGGATGCACCGGTTGCCCTATCTGTTGGTGATCCTGGTGTTGCTCGGCGCGCCGTTGGTATTGGTCTACACGCAGCCCGATTTTGGCATGACCATCACCTATGCCTTTCTCGGCGGCGCCTTGATCGTGGTGGCGGGCGTGCGTTACCGGCACCTGGTCCTTTTGGTGGCGACGGCGGTGGTGGCGTTGCCATTGTTTGCGGCATCGCTACAAGGGTATATGCTGGCGCGTATCTGCATTTTCCTGCCCACCGACGATCAGACAGGGCAAATCGAGAAGCCGGTGCTCGACTTCTTGCGTGCCAATTTTGAGACACTACCCAGCGAGTGTGTGACGCCGGAAGCTAACTCGGCCGCCTCCTACAACGTCGAGCAGGCTTTGATTGCGGTGGGCAATGGGGGGCTGTCGGGCATGGGCTGGACGCAAGGCACCCAGAATCAACTACACTTCTTGCGGGTGCGCCATACCGACTTTATCTTTAGCGTGATTGCCGAAGAACTGGGGCTGGTCGGCGCGGCGCTGACCCTGATCTTGCTGCTGTTCGTGGTCTGGCGCGTGCTGCGGATTGCCGACCGTGCACCCGATCAATTTGGTCGGCTGCTCGCTACCGGCGTCGCCGCCCTTATTTTTTTTCAGGTTGTCATCAACGTGGGCTTCAACCTAAAGCTGATGCCGGTGACCGGGTTAACCTTACCCTTTATCAGCGCCGGCGGCAGTTCCCTAATCTCCATGATGTTTGCGATTGGGCTGGCAGAAAGCGTGTCCATGCGGCATCGCAAAATCGAATCCTTGTAAGCCGCTAGCGCAACGCCACCTGTATGACGCCGGTCTGAATCAGACTTGACCATAGCATGGGGAAGAACCCGAGCAGCACCGTGAAGACCAGGGCAATCACCATGCCCACTGTCGCCGGGCCGCTGCGTCGTGGTTCGACCACGGTTTCGGCGGTCGGTTCGCCAAAGTACATGGCCACCGTGATGCGCAGGTAGTAGTAGGCGCCAATGGCACTATTGAGCATGGCAATCGCGGCCAGCCACGACCAGCCGCCCTGCACGGCCGCCGAGAAGACAAAGAACTTGGCGAAAAAGCCGGCGAAGGGAGGCACACCAGCCAGGCTGAGCATGAAAATCGCCATGATCAGCGCCAGCACCGGCTGCCGTTTGGCCAACCCCCGTAGACGGTTGCCGTCAGCGTCCATTTCGCCTTCCTTCTCCAGCACCATCACGACCATAAACGCACCGATGTTCATGAAGGCATAGGTGATCAGATAGAAGAGCGCGCCTTCGATGCCCAAGGGCGAGCCGGCGACCAAGCCGACCAAGATGTACCCGGCGTGGGCGATGCTCGAGTAGGCGAGCAGCCGTTTCAGGCTCGTCTGACGGAGCGCGGCGAGGTTGCCCAGGGTCATCGTCAGTACGGCAAGGATCGCCAAGGCCCAGCCCCAGACAGGCTGCTGAGTGGGCAGGGCAAAGAGAAAGAGGCGGTAGAAGGCCGCAAACGCCGCCGCCTTTGTCCCCACGCTCATGAAGGCGGTGACCGGTGTCGGCGCACCCTGGTAGACGTCAGGCGTCCACATGTGGAAAGGCACCAGGCTCACCTTGAAGCCAAAGCCGACGATGAGCAACGCCATGGCTGGGTAGAGCAGGTTGAGATCGGCCTGGTTGTTGGCGAGCGAAGCGGCGATTTGGGCAAACTGCGTGCTGCCGGTGGCGCCGTAGAGCAAGGCAGCACCATAGACAAAAAACGCGCTCGAGAAGGCGCCCAGCAAGAAGTACTTCATGGCTGCTTCGCTGCTGCGCGCGTCGTTGCGGTTAAGACCGCTCAAGATGTACAGGCCCAACGAGAAGATTTCGAGCGATAGAAAGACTACGATCAGATCCATCGCCGACCCCATGACCATCATGCCGGCGGCGACCAGCAGCAAGAGTGCGTAATACTCGCCAACCTGTTGGCTGACAGCCGGGATGTATTTGACGCTGGCCAGGATGCCGAGCCCGGTGGCGACCAGCACGACGAGGTCGATGCCGAGCGCAATGGGGTCGGCGCTGGCCATGCCTTGGAAGGACACCGTGGGTTGGCCGAGCAGCCAGAAACAGATGCCACCGGTCACCAGCACACCGAAGAGCGCGATCCACGGGATCACAGGACGCGTGGTCGTGCGACCGCCGTAGTTCAAAATATCGGCGAGCATGACGAGAATGGCAAACAGCACCATGGCGGTTGCCGGGTAAATGGGATTGAGATTGAGAGTTAGCAAGACACTATTCATCGTCACTCCGCACCAACTGACTGGCGGTAGGAATTCATGGTTATTTGGTCGTAACGGTTAGCCCATCGGCGATCTGGGGGGTGTTGAATACAAATTGGGTGGGATGCTCGCTTACGCTCGCGGCTCTGATGGCGGCCTGGCTGGATGTCACGAGCGCGGCCACGGATGGGTTGATCTTGTCAAAGAACAGGTTTGGGAAGAGGCCGATGACAAAGAAGAGCAGAACCAGCGGCAGCACCATGAGCACTTCATCAAAGCGCAGATCCTTGAGATGGTGGCTGTCGTTCGCTTCGTTGGTGATTTCGCCCTGGGCCATTTTACGGAAGGCTGTGAGCATGTACCAGGCCGCCAGAATCACGCCGGCGGCCGCTACGACCGCAAAAATCGGCATGTAGGTGAAGGCGCCCAGCATGATGGTGAATTCGCCCACAAAGCCGTTGAGGCCGGGCAGGCCAATGCTGCTCATGGCTACGACCAGGAAGAGGCCGCAGTAGAGCGGCACGCTCTTCCACAGGCCGCCAAAGTCCTCTAGCATGCGCGTATGGCGGCGTTCGTAGAGCAGACCGACCATGAGGAACAGGGCGCCGGTGCTTAGGCCGTGATTCACCATTTGCAGGACCGCACCGCTGACGCCGATGGCATTGAAGGCCACCAGGCCGAGCATCACGTAGCCGAGATGAGCCACCGAACTGTAGGCAACGAGGGACTTGATATCCTTTTGCATCAGCGCCACGAGGGCGCCGTAGATAATGCCGATCGCGGCCAGGGTTGCCACGACCGGGCCAAGCTGCGCAGCAGCCTGCGGGAAAATCGGCATGGCCAGACGCAGGTACCCGTAGGTGCCCATTTTTAGCAGGACGCCGGCCAGAATAATCGAGCCAGCCGTGGGCGCCTGCACATGGGCGTCGGGCAACCACGTGTGGAAGGGAAAGAGTGGCGTTTTGACTGCAAAGGCGAGGGCGAAGGCGACAAACCCCCACATCTGCACGGCGGGTGCGATCTGCACGTGCTGCAGCGCCACGATGTCGAAGGTGCCGGTCGAGAAGTAGACCAGCAGGATGGCGACCACCATGAGCGCCGAGCCGGCGAAGGTGTAGATGAAGAACTTGACTGCCGCGTAGACCCGGTTTTGGCCGCCCCATTCGCCAATCAGGAAGTACATCGGGATCAGGCTGGCCTCGAAGAAGACAAAGAAAAGTACCAGGTCGAGCGCCAGGAAGACGCCGATCATCGCCGTTTCGAGCAGCAGCATGAGCGCCAGGTAAGGACCCAGGCGGGTGCGCACGTAGAGGTTGCTGAAGTAGATCGAGATCGGCATGAGTAGCGTGGTCAGCAGCACAAGAAAGAGGCTGATGCCGTCCACGCCCATGGCGTAGCGCATGTCCAGGGGCGGAAACCAAGGCAATTCTTCGACGAACTGCATGCCGGCGATCGGTTGCCAGTTGACCAGCAGCAGCAAGCTGATCACAAAGGTCACCAGCGTCACGAGGAGCGCCAGCCACTTCTTGGCGGTGTCGCCCGGCACCAATAGCACCACGATCGCCCCGAACAGCGGCAGGAAGGTGATGAGGGAAAGCAGATAAGGCAGGTTGAATGTCATAAGCGCCTACTGTTGACGAACTTAGCCCATGAACAGGAAATAGAGCAGGACAGCCACCACGCCCAGGAAGATGCTGAAGGCATAGGTCGGCACTGCACCGTTTTGCAATTTGCGTACAGCCTCGCCGGCGTCCATGCACACGGCGCCGACCGTGTTTACGGCGCCGTCGATCACCTTCGGATCGAAGACGCGCGCAAACCAACTGGAAATGGCCTTGAGCGGCGCAACGATCACACGCTCGTAGATCTGATCAATGTACCACTTGTGCTCGAAGAGCGGGCGCAGGAAGAGAAAGGGCTTGGTCAAGGTGGCGGGCCAGGCTTCCTTGCGCACGTAGTACGCCCAGGCGATCAGCAAGCCAAAGAAGCTGAGGACGATGCTGACCATGATCCCGAAGATCTCGACGGTGACGCTGATCTTTTCTTGATGGCTGAAAGAAGATTCCAACCAGTGCTCCAGCGGAAGCAGGAAAGGCAGGTTGAAGCCACCGGCAAAGACGGTTAGAATGGCCAGAATCCACAGGGGGATGGTCATGATGCGCGGACTCTCGTGGGCGTGCTTATAGAGGTGGGGGTCGCGTGGTGCGCCGTGAAAGGTGACGAAGAGGGCGCGGAAGCTGTAGACCGCCGTCAGCAGTGCCGTGAGCGCAGCGATGATGTACACCGGGATGTTCTGGTCCAGGCTAGCTACCAAAATCGCGTCTTTGGAGAAAAAGCCGGAAAAAGGAATGATGCCGGCCAACGCCGCCGTACCGATCGCAAAGGTAATGTAGGTGGAGCGCATCTTGGTGCGCAGCCCCCCCAAGCGGTTGATGTCCAGGACGCCATGCGTGGCGTGCATGACGCTGCCGGCGCCCATGAAGAGCAGCGCCTTGAAAAAGGCATGGGTGACCAGGTGGAAGATGGCGGCACCATAGGCGCCCAGGCCGGCGGCCATCACCATAAACCCGAGCTGTGAGACCGTGGAATAGGCCAGGATCTTTTTGAGATCAGTCTGCACCAAGGCTATCGTTGCCGCCAGCAGGGCGGTCAGCGCGCCAATCCAGGCCGCCACCGCCATGGCTGGGACGCTCATTTCCCAGAGGGCGTAGGTGCGCACCATCATATAGACACCGGCCGTCACCATCGTGGCCGCATGGATGAGGGCCGAAACGGGGGTAGGGCCGGCCATGGCGTCCGGGAGCCAGACATAGAGCGGGATTTGCGCGCTCTTGCCGCTGGCGCCCAGGAGGAGGAGCAGGCAGATGATTGTAGCCGTGGCGGGGGCCAGCGTGTGCGCCAGTGCGCCGACCTCGCCAAAGACCAGGCTGCCCAGCGTCGACCAGATCATAAACATCGCCACGAGCATGCCAAAGTCGCCGATGCGGTTGACGATGAAGGCTTTCTTGCCGCAGTCGGCGTACCAACCGTACGTGTCGTCTTTCTTGTCGAACCAGAAGCCGATCAGCAAGTACGAAGCCAACCCCACGCCTTCCCAGCCGACAAACATGCCGAGGAAGTTGTTGCTCATCACCAACGTGAGCATGGCCAGAATAAAGAAGTTCAGGTAGAAAAAGTAGCGCTGATAGCGCTCCTCATCCGCCATATAGCCGATGGAATAGACATGGATGAGCGCGCCGACACCAGTCACCACCATGGCCATGGTCACGCTCAAGGGATCGATGAGCACCGCAGCCGGAATTTGGAAGCTGCCGATGGTCATCCATTGCCAATAGGTGATGGTGATCTGCTGTTCTTCGGCTGGCAGACCAATGAGGCTAAAAAGGAGGCTGATCGCAACGCCAAAGGCGGCAATGACGGCGGCTGATGCCAGCCAGCCGACGACTTTTTGGGGCATGCGCTTGCCCACCAGCAGAATGATGAGTGCTCCCGCAGTGGGGAAGGCGAATAAGAGCCAGGCAAGATTAAACATGGAATTGACTCCAGCAAGCAATGCTTACCATTTCATCACGTTAATGTCGTCGATATTGGTCGTCTTGGCATGATGATAATGGGCAATCAAGATAGCCAGCCCGACGGCCACCTCGGCCGCGGCCACGGCCATGATCACAAACACAAAGATTTGGCCGTTCAAGTTGTTCCACTGGCGGCTCATGGCGATCAGGGTCAGGTTGACGCTGTTGAGCATCATCTCCACACACATAAAAATGATCAGCGCGTTGCGGCGCGACAGGACGCCTACCGCGCCGATGGTGAAGATGATTGCACTGAGAATTAGGTAATAGTTGGTTGGTACCATGAGTCTTCTTCTTATCTCTGGCTAGCTATGTTAGTCGGTGTCCCAAATCGGCCGGCGTGCCAGCAGCAATGCGCCGAGCAGCGCTACCAGCAACAGCACGGACACCAGCTCAACAAGCAAAATCCCTTGCGTGTAGAGGTACATGCCCACGACATCGGGAACGCCACCCTGGTTGGCCGGCAGGGTGGCTGGGATCAGCGGCGCCTTTAGAATGGCAAAGGCCAGACCGGCGACTAGCACGAACCCCAGCGCCATGCCCGCCCAAGGCACCCACGACCGATAGCCGGCGCGCGTGTCCAGATTTTCTGAGCCGATGAGCATAATCACGAACAGGATCAGAATGACGATGCCGCCGGCATAGATGATCACCTGCGCGGCGCCGAGAAACTGGGCGTCGAGCGTGATGTAGAGAATTGCCAGCGTCATGAAGTGGGTGAGCAGGAACAGGGCGCTGTGCACCGCCACTCTGCTGGTCACCACACTGACCGCCGCGCCGACACTCAGGGCGCCGACGAGGATGAAGAAGATCGTTGAGAAGTCCATAAATGATGTCCTGTTGCGTGAGTTTACTCGGGCCGGATCACCACGTTTGGCTCGCCGGGATTGAGTAGCACATCTTTGGTCAGGATAAAGTCACGCCGGTTGTAGCTGGCCATGGCAAAGTCATGTCCCAGCACGATAGCCTCCGTCGGGCAGGCTTCTTCGCAGTCGCCGCAGAAGACGCAGCGCAACAAATTCACCTCATACACCTTGGCGTAGCGTTCGCCCGGCGCAGTCGGATTGGATGGATCATTCTCGGCCGCTTCCACGTAGATGGCGCCGGTCGGGCAGGCGGCCTCGCAGAGCATGCAGCCGATGCAGCGCTCCATGCCGTTTTCGTAGCGGCGCAACTCATGTTTGCCGCGAAAGCGCGGGTAGAGCGGCACGGCGTCGCGCGGGTATTCGACGGTCACCGGCTTCTGGGCGAGGGCCTTGAGGGTCACGCCCATTGCCTTGCCGATTTCGACGGCGCCTTTGAAAAAATTGTTGAAAGCCATAAGTCTCTCTCGTTACGTAAAGAACACTGTCAGCAGCGCCGTCACGACCATGTACACCAAGCTGATCGGCAGCAGGATTTTCCACGTAAAGCGCATGAGTTGGTCGTAGCGGGGCCGGCCAATGCTGGCGCGCACCCAAATGAACAGGAACAACAGGATGATGACCTTGGCGGCCAGCACAAATGGGCCGATCCAGATAAAGTCGTTGAAGAGGCCAAAGGGCAGCCGGTACCCGCCAAAGAAGAGCGTGACCATGATCGCGCTCGTCGTGATCATGTTGATGTACTCGGCCATGAAAAAGAGTGCGAACTTGATGCCGCCGTATTCGGTTTGGAAACCGGCCACCAACTCGTTTTCCGTTTCGGGCAGGTCAAAGGGGCTGCGGTTGGTTTCGGCCAGGATGCAGATAAAGAAGAGCGGGAACATGCCCCACAGCCAGATCCACTCCCACCAGGCACGCGGCGTCTCGACCAGGGTGACCAGGCTGAAACTGCCGGCCAGCATCAGAATGCTGACCAAGAAGATGCCCATCGGCAGTTCGTACGAAATCATTTGCGCCGAGGAACGCAGCGCGCCCAGCAGCGAGTAGTTGTTGTTGCTGCTCCAACCGGCCAGGATGATGCCATAGCCTTCGATGCCGGCGATGGCCAGGATCCACAGGAAGCCGATGGGCACGTCGGCGATAGCCGGCACCCCTTTGGCGATTGGGATCACGGCCCAGATCAGCAGCGCCGGCGCCAGCGCCAGGGCGGGGGCCAACAGGTAGACCGGCTTGTCCACGTGGTTTGGCACAATCTCTTCCTTGAAGATTGCCTTCACGGCGTCGGCTACCGGTTGCAGCAACCCCTTGGGCCCGGCCTTGTTGGGGCCATAGCGCACCTGAAAGCGCGCCAACAGCTTGCGCTCGTACCAGGTCAAATAGGCAAAGCCGGTCAGCAGCACCAAAATTAGCACCACCGAGCGAATAGCCGGAAAAATAAGCGTGTTCAGCCACCAAGTCAGATCCATAAATGCACCCGATGCTATTGTTCGATTTTCACAACTTCTAAGCCGCCATTGAGCAGGGCGCCCACGGGGGCGCCGGGCAGGCTGGCTGGAATCCAGGCGGTGCCCGCTTTGACACGGGCGTCGATCTTGACGGCCAGGGCCAGCGTGCCGTGTTCGTTCTTTACTTTGACGGGGGCGCCGGCGGCAATGCCCAGGCGCGCGGCGTCGGCCGGATTCAGCCCAACGTGCGGCCCAAAGGAAGTGCTCGCCATCTGCTTCGTCAGGCTGAACAAGTCGCCACCGTCATAGAGCACCGTGCCGCCGACCAGGCGCAGCGCATCCTCGGTGGCCGGCAGATCGGGCTGTGCGATCTTTTGCAGGGCGGCGTCGGGCGCAACGCCAAAGGCATCCCACTGCAAACCCTGGTCGCCCAGCGAATCCCAGGTCATGCCGGCGTAGAGCGGATTGGCGACGGTGATTTCGCGCGTGATGGACTGCAGGCTGTCGTAGGGCCACTGCACGTCGAAATGGGTGGCCAGGTGGTCGAGAATCATCCAGTCGGGTGCGGCTTTGGTCTGGGGGTTGCCCAGGGCCTTGGGGGCGCGCTGGACGCGACGTTCCAGGTTGGTAAAGGTGCCGTCCGTTTCCGCCCAACTGACGGCCGGCAGCACGACATCGGCCAACTGTGCGGTCTCGTTCAAGAAGAGTTCCTGGACGACGAGGAAGTCAAGCTGGTCCAGCTTTTGTGCCCAGGCCGGCTTTTCGCTGGCTGGGTTGGCGCCCATGATGATCAGCGCCTTGATGTCCGCGCCGGCGGTGTCCAGCATCTGGGTATAGCTTTTGCCCGGCTGTTCCGGCAAGGTGCACCCCCACAGTTGCTCGAGATGCGGGCGCGCGATTGGATCGTCGAGGCCAACATGGCCGGGCAGGGAGTCGGGCAACACGCCCAGGTCGCGGCAGCCCTGGCTGTTGGCGTCGAGACCGGCGTAGGCCAGGCGTTCGTAATGACCGGTGTAGAGGGCCAGGTTGGTGAGGCCTGCGCGCATGGCTTTGCCGTTTTCGCCGCGCGCCGCCATGGGGCCGTAGATCAGCAGCGCGTGCTTGGCGTTGACCAGGAGTTCGGCGGCCTTTTTGACTTCAGCCGCATCGACGCCGCACAGGGTGCGCAGCTCCTTTTCGCCGGCGTAGGTCGCGATCTTGCGTGCTTCGGAGGATGGCTCGTCCTTGACTTCGGTCGCCGCGCGCAGCAGCCCGTTGAGCAGCGTGACCTCGCTGCCGGGGGTGTATTGCAGGAAGGGGCCTTTGTAGCGGGTCAACTCGACCTGGCGTGGATGGGCGATGATCAACTGCGTCTTGCCACGGCGGACGGCGCGCTTGAGGTGCAGGTCCAGGATGGGCAGTTCTTCGCTGGGGTCGATGCCAAAGAGCAGAATCACATCATATTGGGGCGCCGGGCCATATTGCGGCTTCATCACGCCGGCCAGGGCAGGCAGCCCCGTTGGCAAGGCCGCTACATCGGCGCCGTCGCGGTGGTCGATGTTGTTGGTGCCGATCAACTGGCGCATCAAGCGCTGCAGGACGTAGTTGCTTTCATTCGACAGCTTAGCGCTGCCGATGCCGCCGATGGCGTCGGCGCCATGCTGTTGCTTCGTCGCCTGCAACTTTTCGGCGACGAGAGCCAGCGCTTCGCTCCACGAAGCCGGTTGCAGGGCGCCTTCTTTGCGTACCAACGGCACGGTCAAGCGCTTTTCGTCGTTGACCCATGCATTGGCAAAGCGGCCCTTGTCGCAGATCCACTGGTCGTTAACCTGCATATTCTCACGGCCGATCACGCGGCGCAGCTTGTGCGTGCGGGTGTCCAGGCGCAGGTTGCAGCCAATCGAGCATTGCGTGCAGATACTGGGCGTGCGGTCGATCTCCCACGGGCGGTAGGTGAAGCGGGCGACGCGGTTGGTCAGCGCGCCCACCGGGCAGATGTCGATAATATTGCCGCTGGTCTTGGCGTCGACGGGCGAGCCGGTCTGGATGTCGATGATCGTTTTGCCGCCGCGTTCAAAGAGGCCGAGTTGGGGCTTGTCTTCCCATTCTTCCAGGTAGCGGATGCAGCGCCAGCAGACCACGCAGCGTTCCTGGTCGAGCACAATAGTGTCGCTGATCAGATGGTTCTTGTTTTTTTGGCGCTTGGCTTCGACGAGCTGGCTGATGCCCGGGCCGTAACGCATGGTTTGGTCTTGCAGTGGGCATTCGCCGCCCTTGTCGCAGATGGGGCAGTCGAGCGGGTGGTTGAGCAGGATAAAGGTCAGGTTGGCTTCCTGCACATCTTGCACCTGCTGCGTATTGGTCTTGACCACCATGTCTTGGGCCACGGGCACCGAGCATGCCGTCTGCAGAAGCATCCCGCGCGGACCGGCGGAAATTTCGACCAGGCACATCCGGCAACAAGCCACCGGGTCGAGCTTGGGGTGGCTGCAAAAAACCGGGATCTCGATGCCCAATTTGGCCGCGGCGTCTACGACCAGCGTCCCCTTGGGCACAGAGATCGGGCGATCATCGATGGTTAGCGTGACTAGATCCGTCATAGTTCAGTCGATTCAGTAATTGCCATAAGCGATCATTCGTTCGTGATCTATCAGTGATTCCCGTTACGCTATCGTACATCGTCCTCAGTTAATCTTGAGGTGGATGCCAACCCGCTTTTACCCAATTGCGTCGTACGGTGACAGCGACAAAGTTGTTGAGATTTAGCGCCAACACAGTCGCACGTCCACAGGAAGATTGTCCAATAATGAAAACCCCGTCCTCGCTCCAAACGAAATGCCGACTCCACCGCTGTCGTCTCGGATCAAACAGGCGAACTCGACGCCCAGTCACCGGATCAAGTGCGCTTGTTTGGTTGCTCTTGTAGAGATTACAGGTGCGACAAGCAAGCCACAGGTTTTCTTCGTCATCGCTCCCACCTTTAGAGACGGGAACAATATGTTCAATCTCCAGTTCTAACGGCACGTACTCTTGGCGTGTCAGACAATAGCCACAGCGATCCTTGGCAACAGCACGCACACGCGAACGTAATGCAGCGGAGATGCCGGACGTCATAGCGCATTAAGCGACTTGCGCAGACCGCGCCGCACAGCTTCGACTAGTGCTTCGGATTGGCGTATCCAGAGTTGATTGTAGATTTCCATCAACGCCAAAAGTTCCGACTGATCCGTGAGCGTTAGCTGTTCTTCGCGTTGTTTGGCCAGCAACACGTTGAGACGCTTGCCCTGGGCTGGTTTCATCTTTACGCTACAAAGAGACAGTACATCCTGATCGGATGCCATCGCAATATCTGGCTGAACGCCAATCGAATGCTGAACAGGCGCCAGCACAATTTGAAGCGCGTCCACGATGGTCTGCGCCAAATCTCGCTGCGTCAGCAGCGCCCACTGATTCGCCCGTTCCATTAACTCATCAGACAGAGTCACTACCACTTGACTGCTCATGACTGCTCACTTCCCGCTGACAAACCAACTAATCGGCGTGCACCGGTGTATCGCGATTTAGCGGCGACTCGCCCACGATTTCCAGCGTACTGTCGTGCAAGACGCTCGGCTGGCCGCTGTCCGGACGGTAGATGGGCCGGATGGGAATTATCGGCAGCGTCTCTTCCGGGTTGGTCAGTTCGATATAGCTGACAAACTCCGGCCGGAACTTGGCGATATTGCTTTGCAGACCCCACACGGCCGCCTCGCCGAAGGGACAGAAACTCTTGCCGGCGATGTACTTGGTGATGTGGGAGAGCAAGTCGATGTCCTTCTCGCGACCGCCGCCGTTTTCCATGCGGATCAAGATCTCTTCCAGCCAGCCCGTGCCCTCGCGGCAGGGCGTGCATTTTCCGCAGCTCTCCTCGCGGTAGAAGCTCAACGTGCGCCGTGCCACCGCCACCATCGGTGTGCGCTCGTCGATCACGACAATGCCGGCTGAACCCAACGACGACCCGGCCGCCGCTACAGATTCATAATCCATCGGGGTGTCCATCTGATCGGGCGTCAGCAGCTTCATCGAGAGACCGCCGGGCACGATCGCTTTGATGGGGGCGTTTTCATCCTGGAGGCCGCCGCCGTATTTGAAAATTATCTCGCGCAGCGGCGTGGCATGAGGCAGTTCATACAACCCGGGATATTTCACATTGCCGCTCAGGCAGAAGATGCGCATGCCAGGCGACTTTTCTGTGCCAAAGGTGCGGTACCATTCGACGCCGCGCTGCATGACGTGCGTCACGTTGGCGATAGACTCCACGTTGTTGACGATGGTTGGCTTGGCGTACAGCCCTTCCACCGCTGGGAAAGGCGGCTTAATACGCGGATGGCCGCGATAGCCTTCCAGGCTGGTGAGCAGCGCCGTTTCTTCGCCGCACTCATAGGCGCCGGCGCCGCGGTGCACCACGATTTCCAGCTTGGCGTCGGTCCCGAAGATTTTGTCGCCCAGGTAGCCTTTGGCCTTGACTTCCTTGATAGCCTCCACCAGGCGCGTGTAGGCAAAGTAGTACTCGCCGCGAATGTAGATGAAAGCCAGTTCGGCCTTGATCGCAAAGCTGCTGAGGATGATCCCCTCAATCAACTGGTGGGGGTCATACTCCATGATGATGCGGTCTTTGAAGGTACCCGGTTCCGACTCGTCGGCATTGACCACGAGATAGCGCGGCATGGGCGGGGCCAGGAAGCTCCACTTTTGCCCTGTGGGGAAACCGGCGCCGCCGCGGCCGCGGATGCCGCTGGCCTTCACCTGATCGACCACTTCCTCGGGCTTCATCGTCGTGAGCACCCGTTTGGCCGTTGCGTAACCGCCGTCGGCCTCATACGTTTTGAGCTTGAAGCTGTCCTTCTTAAAGACACGCGCCGTCAAGACCGGGTTTTCCATGCCGCCGATGCGGTAGGGGCCGGCGGCCTTGCCGTCGAGCTTGGGATCGCCCTCCGGCGTCCAGCGCTCCAGCGTCTTGAAGGCATGACCCCCGGCCACGAGGTCGAGCACCTTCTGCACGTTCTCGGCCGAGTCAAGTTCTTCAAAGTACCGGATCTGGCCGCTCTTGCGCTCGGTGACGGAAACCATCGGCGCCGTACCACAGGAGCCGAGGCATTCCATGTGGTCGAGCGAGAAGTGGTCGTCGGCGGTGGTTTCCCCGTGATGGATGCCCAGCTTCTCCTCGAAGTGATGCAGGCACTGGTTGGCGCCGCGCAACATGCAGGGCACATTGGTGCACACTTCGACGTGATACTCGCCCTTGGGCTCGGTGTGCAGCATATGGTAAAAGTCGACGACCGCACCCACCTCAACCGGCTCCAGTTCCAGCATGCCGGCGAGATCGGCTTGTGCGTCGATCGGGCAATAGCCATATTCACGCTGGATCACATAGAGCGCCGGCAAGATGGCGGAACGCTGCCGTCCGGCAGGATATAGGTCCATCCACTGCTTGATTTCGGTTCGGATCGCTTCTGAAAGCATCATGGTTCCTGTTCAGATCACGCAAAACAGATCGCGGACGAGACGGTCTAGCGGTCTACTTCACCCAACACAATGTCGATCGACCCGATATTGGTCACGATGTCGGACAGCATCGCACCCCGGCTCATCTTGCTGATGGCGTACAGGTTGTTGAAACTCGGCCCGCGCACGTGGAGTCGATAAGGCCGGGCCGAACCGTCGCTCACAATGAAAAAGCCGAGTTCACCCTTGCTGGCCTCGATGGCGTGATAGATCATGCCCGGCGGCACCAGGAAGCCCTCGGTCATCAGCTTGAAGTGATGGATCACGGCTTCCATGCTGACGTCCAACTCGGCGCGCGGGGGGAGACTGACCTTGCGATCATCGGCCTTGTAGGGGCCGTCGGGCAGATTTTGCACCCCTTGTGCGATGATGCGCAGGCTCTGGCGCATTTCTTCCATACGCACGACATAGCGTGCGAAACAGTCGCCTTCGCTGGCGACCGGCACCTTGAAGTCGTAGTTTTCGTAGCCGCCGTAAGGCATGTCGCGGCGCAGGTCCCAGTCGACGCCGCTGCCGCGCAGCATAGGGCCGGTCAAGCCCATGTTGATGACCTGGTCGCGCGTCAGTTTGCCGATGCCGCGCAGGCGCATTTCCCACAAAGGCCCGTCGGTGAGCATTTTTTCATAGTCGTCGATCATCGACGGCATCAGGCGCAAGAAGTCGGCCAGGTGCGTCAAAAAGGCCGGTGGCAAATCCTTCCACACGCCGCCGACGCGGATGTAACTCACGGTCAGGCGGGCGCCGCAGGCCATTTCGAAGAGGTCGAGAATGCGCTCGCGCTCGCGGGTGGCGTACATCAGCAGGCTCATCCCGGTGCCCGAGACGTCGAGCGCATGGGTGGAGAGCCAGAAGAGGTGCGAGGCGATGCGCTGCAACTCACCCATGATCACGCGGATGA
>Ga0105047_10008853_pt1 | contig 16702 bp, 12 predicted proteins | sample MAT04_FD_78384 | JGI IMG/M metagenome (GOLD analysis project Ga0105047, IMG submission 78384) | Freshwater microbial communities from Lake Fryxell liftoff mats and glacier meltwater in Antarctica - MAT-04 (megahit assembly) | ecosystem: Environmental > Aquatic > Freshwater > Ice > Liftoff...
CCTGTGGCACCCTGCCGCCCTGGCAATGGCCACGAAGATTCCCCAGGTCTCCAACTCGTACGACCACGATTCGCCGGTGGAAGGGTACCTTTACGCCGTGCCACAGGGGCCGAGCCTCTTCCAGCCGGACGACTGGCCAAGCCGGGTGGCCGCGGTGAACGCGATTCCCTTCGCCGCCACGGAGGATCGCGTGGAGACGGTCCGGAATCTCCTCGATGCCCTTCGCGAGAAAAGCCTGGGAGGCGCACACCTTGACCTGCCGGACGACGTGGTCCGGCAGTTCCAGGGCGTCGGCTTCGGGTATCTGCTTCTTGAATCTCTCTACGATGCCATGGAACACGAGCACCTCCTTGATGTCTCGGCGTTCTGGTCCGACGTCTCCGGCGCGGCAGATGCGGCAGGCGATCCCGAACGCCAGGAAGAGATGGCAGGCCGGCTTCGCGCCGCGGCCGAGCAGTTGCAGATGGCTCGCGAGCAGCTTTACTCCGGCTCGATGTACTGGCTCGACTGGTGCATCCCGGATGCTGCGAATCTCGGAGCCGACTGGCCGACATCGCTCGAGAAGAACGTGCCGATCACGGTACTGGCCTCTGCGGAGTTACTCGAGCGCCTGGCTGCGGAAGCGCCGAGTCGCTTCGAGCAGCTCAAGGCGAAGTGCCAGCCCGATTCGCCCGGCCGGGTCGATCTCTGCTGCGGTGCCTATCGCGAACGCGAGGATGCCCTGCTGCCGGTGGAATCGCAGTGGTGGAACCTCCGCAAGGCGAGGACCGCAGCCCAGGCCTTGCTCGGCGTGGAGCCGACGGTGTATGCCCGCACAAAGAGCGCGTATCATCCGCAACTGCCGGCCTGGCTGCAACAGGTCGGCTTCAAGCACGCCGTCATGATCAGTTTCGACGGAGCCCTGCTACCCAGCCTTCGCACGACCGCGATCAACTGGCCCGCCCCGGATGGCAAAGCGATCGACGCTTTCATCCGCGAGCCGCTGCCGGCGAACGACCCGCACACGTTCTTCAACCTCGTCTACCACATCCATCAAAGCACCAGTCAGGACCCCACTCCCACAATCGCGATCGTGCACAAGGGGAAGCCCGCGTACGGTGCGTACCACGATCTCCTCGCCCTCGCGGCGATCGCTCCTGTCTTCGGCGACTGGGTCGGCCTGGGCCGCTATTTCCAGGATGCCTTCTCGGGCGAGTACGTCGGCCCGCAGAACGCGGACGACTTCTTCGCGGACTATCTCGACGACCGCGTGACGACCGGCAAACGCCCGGACGCCGTCAGTGGCTTCCCCCGTCACGCCAGGCTGCGAAGACGTGTCGATGGCGCATTCGCCCTGGCGGCGTTGCACCGCAGCCTGACGCCCGGAGCGCCCGGCGACGACGAGTCAAAATCGCTTCAGGAACTCGCCGCCCTTGAAGATGAGATCGAACTGCGCGGAGTGAATTTCGGTTCGGAGGCCGCGTACGATTCCAACGCACCTGACGACTTCAGCTCCGACGTCGTGAAGGGCGAACCCAAAAAGATCGTGCCGGTGGACTCGGCCTCGCGTGCCACCGACACGCGCCTCGCCGCCGTCGAATCCGCCATCGCTTGCCGTCTGGCGGATCGCGTCCAGATTCGCTCAACGCCGAATACGCCGGGCTTCATGGTCTTCAACCCCTGCAACTTCACGCGCCGCACCGCCCTGGAGATCGAGGGGTTCCGCAGCCCCATCGCCGTCGAGGGCCCGGTGAAGGCCGCGGAGTTCGCCGGCAGCATGGGGAAGCTCGTCGTGGAAGTTCCCTCGCTCGGCTTCGCCTGGGTGCCGCTGGCAGGGCCGCGGGGCACGGCCGCACCGAAGGCCAAGATGAAGTACGCGGAGGGGATGGTCGTCCGCAACGAGTTCTTCGAAGCGGACATCGATCCCGCCACGGGCGGCTTGCGGGCCTTCCGCGATCTTCGCACCCGCACCAACCGCTTTGGGCAGTATCTCGTCTATAACCCCGGCAGCAAGATCAAGGTCGACTCGGTCGCCGTCACGCATGTCGGCCCGGCCCTGGGCGAGATCACCAGCGACGGCATGATCCTCAACGAGCAGGACGAACCGCTGGCTCGCTTCCGCCAGCGATTCCGGGCCTGGGCCGGGCGGCCGGTGCTGGAACTCAAGATCGACATCGAAGCCACTCACGCCCCGACCGGTTATCCCTGGCACTCATACTACGGTTCCCGTTTCGGCTGGCGGGACGAACGTGCCGTGCTCTTCCGCGGTGTCAACGGGGCCAACACGCAGACGGGCTACACCCGGCCAGTCTCCGCGGACTACCTCGAAGTGCGGCTTGGCTCCGAGCGATCCTTCCTCTTCACGGGCGGCCTGCCCTTCCTCCAGCGTCACGGTAGCCGCATGGCCGATGTCATCCTGGTGCCCGAGGGGGAACGCGAGACAAGCTTTGAACTGCTGCTGTCTCTGGATCGCGAGCAGCCGATGCAGACGGCCGCGGGCTGGGTGTCGCCGTCACCTGTGGTGATGACCGACCGCGGCCCGCCGCACATCGGCCCCACCGGCTGGCTTGCCCACGTCGACATGCCCAGCCTGATCCTCACATCGCTGCGGCCCACGGAGCCCGGCGATGGCATGGATCGCGCCGTCGTCGCCCAGTTCGCCGAGTGTGCGGGCTTCGGCGGCACCTCGGAGTTTCGCTTCGCTCGCGATCCTTCCAAGGCCTCGATCGTGGATGGGATGAACATCGTCGGCCAGGAACTCGTGATGAATGGCGACGCGATCACTCTCGACTATTCCGCGAGCGAGATCCTTCGCGTGAAGGCCGAGTGGGCCAAGCCCCCAGGGGAAGTGCTGCCCTAAACGATTCCGTGAAGTCTTCGAGGTGACGAGATTGCGTTTTGAGATTCGAAGTCCAGTTCTACCAGGAGTGATCAATGGTCTATCTCTCACGCATCTACACCAAGACCGGCGATGACGGCGAGACCGGGCTCGGCGACGGCCAGCGTGTGGCGAAGGACTGCCCTCGCGTGCATGCCTATGGCGAGGTAGACGAGTTGAATTCCGTGCTCGGCCTCGTGCTTCAGCATGAACCGCCGGACGCGGCCTTCCTGCGGGGCATTCAGAATGATCTCTTCGACCTCGGTGCCGACCTCTGCGTGCCACAGTCCACGGATTCGCCTTCCGCAACCGAGTTAAGAATCACCGAGGCTCAGGCCGTGAGGCTGGAAACCGCAATCGATCGGCTCAACGAACGCCTTCAACCGCTCAACAGCTTCATTCTCCCCGGCGGCACCTCCGCGTCATCCTGGCTGCACCTGGCTCGCACCGTCTGCCGGAGAGCGGAGCGAGCCCTCGTGACCCTGATGAAGCAAGAGGCGGTCAATCCCCAGGCACTCATTTACCTGAACCGCCTGTCGGACTACTTTTTCGTGCTCGGTCGCGTCGCCAATCATGATGGGCGATCCGACGTTCTCTGGGTGCCCGGCCAGTCGCGGTAACCGCCTCCTCGCTACTCGAAAAGTCCCACTTTCTTGAAGGCTGTTCTTCCCTGGCGCACCTCCGCGATTGTCGGCAGCCGACGGATGTACTCGTAGTATCCCGCGAGTTTGAACTTCTTCGCGGTGTTGTCGCTGGACATGAAGCGAACGCTGCCGAAGACCTTCCGCTCCGGAGCCCAGGGGCGATCGAACAGGCCGAAGCACCAGAGGATTCCGGTGTACGAATTCGGATCCCGACCATCGATCGCGTACTTGTTGTTCAGATGTTCGAGTACCCCGTACGCTTCCGCGGGGGTCGCCGACCATTCCATCACCTTTTTGCCCCAGAGCATTCGTAGGTAATTGTGGATGCGCCCCGTCGCCACCAGTTCCTGCTGGGCGGCGTTCCACAGGTCGTCGTGCGTGGCCCCTGCCTCGAATTCCTCGAGCGTGTAGGTGAATGCCCGCGGGTCCGCCTCGTGCTTGCGAAGCGTCGCCTTCGCCCACGCGGGGAGCGCCACCTCCAGCGTGCGTTCACCGCCCGGGGAGAAGTCCATCGACTCGAAGTTGAAACTGGGAACGACACTCTCGGAGCGACTGACGGAGGAAAATCGCCTGGCCGCTTCCGCTCCATGTTCCACGTTTCGCACCCAGTGCCAGTGATAGCCGACGTCTCGCCAGGTGATCGCTTCGTCCAGGAATGAGTTGACGTTCGGATCTCGGCAGAAGAAGTCATCCCGCTTCGCGTTCGCACGAGCGTTAATCTCGTCCGGCGACCAGTCGCCAAGGGCCGATGCGATCACCTCCTCGATTCCCAGATGGCCATGGCGAAGGTAAGGACTGAGCCGGCTGGCGGCCGTGCGAGCGGGGTCGTCCGGATTGTTTCGACCCTCGCTGTAACGGGCGAGCTTGTCTTCGGTGAAGTCCGCCAGCGTTGTCTGGGCTGCGACTACACCGCCTGCGATTCCTGGAACGGGAGGCACACTCGCGTCCAATGGCAGCGAAGTGAGGAAACTGCGAATGTCCTGCGTGGGCTCCCAGGGTTCAAAGGGCGGATCGAGGTGGCTGCGGGCGATCTCGGGCACCTGTGGTTCCACGTTGGCCCGGTGTTTCCAGGCCTCCGCGAACAATCGATGGATGCGAGGCCGGAGGTGCGCCGCTGCGGAAACCGCGCCGCCCAAGAGCGACAAGGGCACCACGCTGTTGCCATCAACGAGGTGGAACGCCACATCGATCGCACCCGCCAGGGCTCGGTTCTGTGCGGGCACGATGAAGCCGGGAGAGTCGTCGCTCACGACCGCGCACGCCTCGATGGCAAGCTTGCAGAGCAAGCCGTAGCCCGATTTCTGCGGCGTCTCGACGAACGGCCAGTAGGTGAGCCCGAGCTGCTTCGCGGTGGCGGCATTGTCCGTCATGCCTTCGAGCAGGAACGCATGGTGGCGGTGGCTTGCCCAGGGATAGTAAAGCTTCAGGCCTTCGTACACGACCAGCGGCGCCTTCAAATCCGAACTGAGCCGCAAGGCGTGATCGAGCGCATGATTGCACCTCAGCCGGCGGAAAGCCTGCATCCAGTAAAGCACGTATCGGCCTGAGGGATTGAAGGATCGAGCGTTCGCCAGGCGAATTCGAGCTTCCGGAATGGTCATGCGTCTCTTCCTGGGATCGAGGCTCGCGAGGACCCACCGGTTTGAACCGCACACCACCGGGCCCGGGCAACAGTATCATGCCTTCATGCCGACACCAGTTTTGGACGTGGTGGACGTCCACAAAAGCTACGGGACGCTGACCGCCCTTCGCGGGGTCTCGCTCGCGGTGAACGAAGGCGAGATCCTCGGTTTGCTCGGCCCGAACGGTGCCGGCAAGACCACGCTGATCTCGATCCTCACGGGCCTGCTGGAACCGGATGCGGGTGAGGTCCGACTGCTGGGAAAGCCCTTCCGCCGCCGCGATCGCGAGCCACGTCGATACGTCGGACTGGGCACGCAGGATCTGTCGATTTATCCGGGCCTTACCGCTCGTGAGAACCTTCACTTCTTCGGCAAGCTTTACGGCCTGCGTGGCGTGGACCTGCATTCCCGTGCGGCGGAGCTCCTCGCGGCCGTCGGCTTGTCCGATCGTGCCGAGGACCGTGCGGGAACATTCTCCGGAGGGATGAAACGTCGGCTGAACCTCGCGGCCGCGGTGATGCATCGGCCACGGATTCTCTTCCTGGACGAGCCGACCACGGGCGTCGATCCGCAATCGCGAAACCACATCTTCGAGCAGGTCCGCAGTCTGAATCGTGCCGGGATGACGATCATCTACACCAGCCATTACATGGAAGAGGTGCAGACGCTGTGCCAACGCATCGCGATCCTGGACGGCGGCAAGATTGACGCCTGCGACACGCTCCCGAACCTGTTGGCGACGATGGACGCGACGATCCGCCTGGGCGTGAGTGGTGACCTTCCCCGCGTTCGTGAGAAGCTGGAAGCGCTGCCCGCTGTGAAATCGGTGCGGATGGACGGGGAGACAATCGAGCTGACGGTTCGCGAGGCAGCACCAATCCTCGCAGTGATCGCGAGGACGTGTCAGGAGTGCGGCGTCGAAGCCACGTCGATCTCGATCACGGAGCCGACGCTGGAACGTGTCTTCTTGAACCTGACGGGGCAGGCGTTGCGGGACTGAAGCGGTCGCTATCCACCGATCATGACGGTGGGTAAGCCGAGTACGATTGTGCCTCCATGAGATGTGGTGTCGCCGATGCGGACGGCGGGCTTGCCGGTGATCATGACGGTGCCCGAACCCTTCACAACACTATCCGGCGGGCCGACGCAGACGCACGAATCCCCCACCACCGACGCGGGGAGGCTGCCAATCAGCACCGTGGCTCCACCGGGCCCCGTGATCGGCCCGCCCACATGAGGGACCGGCCCCGTGGTCATGGGGCACACGTGCATGTCCGTCAGGCGTGAAGCGGGGGGCATCGTGATCTCCTGAAATTCGACTCTTCTGACTACCGGATTCGTCCCTCACATCTTGCACAAATCTCCGGAGAAATACCAGCAACGATCTCTTCTAGCGGTTACAGTATCGCTGCTCTCATCGAACCACCGCCCATTCGCTTCGAGGAACTCTCCATGCGTTCGATCGTTTCCTCTCGCGCTGCTTGTTTCGCATCGGGCGTGGCTGTGGCATTGCTTGGGCTTTCGATCGGCAATGGCGGATTGCTCCTCTCGCAACCCGCGGCACCGCTGACGAACCCCGCGACCACGGCGATGGCTCCCTCGCAGATGTGGCGGCCGATGCCGGCGGAAAAGCCCAACGATGGCAAGCTTCGCGTCATCGCCTTCGGGGCCCACCCGGACGACTGCGAACTGAAGGCCGCCGGATCCGGCGCCAGGTGGGCCGCGGCGGGCCACAAGGTGAAATTCGTCTCCTGCACCAATGGCGACATCGGCCACTGGGGCATGGCCGGCGGGCCGCTCGCCCAGCGTCGCAAGGCGGAAGTTCAGGACGCGGCCAGGATCCTGGGCATCGAGTCTGAAGTGCTTGACATTCATGATGGCGAACTGGTGCCGGACCTCGACACACGGCGAAAGATCACTCGCCTCATCCGTGAATGGAAGGCGGACGTCGTTCTCAGCCCCCGTCCGAACGACTACCACCCAGACCACCGCAACGTCGGCCTCGTGGTGCAGGACGCCGCCTTCATGGTCGTGGTGCCGCACTTCTGCCCGGATACGCCATTCCTGGAGAAGAACCCTGTTTTCATGTACTACGAGGATCGCTTTACCAAGCCGATCCCTTTCAAGGCCGATGTGGTCGTCGCCATCGACGACGTGATCGACAAGAAGTTCGCCGTCACGGACGCTCTGCACTCGCAGTTCTTCGAGGGTGGCGCCATCGGCCATCCCCGACTCGCTCCGGATCCGTCGAACCCCGCGGCCGTCGCCGCTCGCAAGAAAGAAGTGCGTGAGGGCTTCGATCGCCGATTCCATGCCACCGCCACTCGCTTCGGCCTGGAACTCGCGGAGTGGTACGGTGCGAATGCCCCGAAGGCGAACTATGCCGAGGCCTTCGAGATTTGCGAGTACGGCCGAATTCCGACGAAGGCGGAACTGAAGACGCTCTTCCCATTCTTCCCGGAGAAGTGAGGCCGACATCGGTCAATCGAATGGCGACAGGCTGCACCGATCGCTAGATCGAGCTTGAAGCCCCATCAACAAAACAACGCCAGGGAAGTGCCCCCCTGGCGTTTTGGTTTGCATCCCGGGTCCGCGTTTCTCAGGTGCCGTGTTCCCACGAGGACGAATACTTTGCCTGGGCGGTGCTCATCTTGTCGATCGTGACGCCCATGGAGGCGAGCTTCGCGGTGGCGACGAATTCCTCGATCTCGCGAGGCACCGGCACCACGGCGTTGGGCAGCTTGCCCTTGTTCTTCACACAGAAATCGGTGGCGAGGGCCTGCGTCGCGAAGCTCATGTCCATGACGCTCGCCGGGTGGCCTTCCGCCGCGGCGAGGTTCACGAGGCGACCGGCGCGGCTTCTGATTGATACTTGGAGAAATTCGTGAGGACGATGTTATTCATCGAAGACTTTTGACGGTCAGTTCGCTATCACCTGCAACTGTGATGGTCTTTCGTAAGATAAGAAGGATTGTGTGGGCTTATCACAGGCCGGCATCCGTCGGGAACACGATTTTGGCACTGGACGGCGGAATTCATTCACATGGTTGACTCCGATCGTCGATTTCTAAGGGCGAAGTCGTATACTGCACCAAAAGGTGGACATCACTTGGGTCGATAAACCACCCCACGTCTGCGAGGGGCGCTGCGACGGGACGCGAGAGCGGACCAGCCAGGCTCGTAGTTGTGGATCACTACCGTGAAACGGCGCCCGTTCATGAGTCAGGAGACTTTGAACGTGACGACTGTGACACATAAGCCGACCGCTACCCACGACTATCACGTCGCTGACATCTCACTCGCGGGCTGGGGCCGCCGTGAGATCGCCATCGCCGAGACGGAAATGCCAGGCCTGATGGCCATCCGCGAGGAGTACGCGGCCAAGCAACCCCTCAAGGGGGCTCGGATCACCGGCTCTCTGCACATGACCATCCAGACGGCCGTCTTGATCGAGACAATCAAGGCCCTCGGGGCCGATGTCCGCTGGGCCTCGTGCAACATCTTCTCGACCCAGGACCACGCCGCCGCCGCCATTGCCGCTGCCGAGATTCCCGTGTTCGCTTACAAGGGTGAGTCTCTCACCGAGTACTGGGAATACACGCACAAGATCTTCGAGTGGCCCGACGGGGGCTTCACAAACATGATCCTCGACGACGGCGGGGACGCGACCCTGCTGCTCCACCTGGGGGCGCGGGCCGAGAAGGACATCCATGTCCTGGACAAGCCTGGTAGCGAGGAAGAACGAATCCTCTTCGCCTCCATCAAGAAACGGCTCGCGTCGCAGCCTGGCTGGTACTCCGAACGGCTGGACGCCGTCAAGGGCGTGACCGAGGAAACAACGACCGGCGTCCACCGCCTCTACCAGATGCACAATCGGGGTGATTTGAAGTTCCCCGCCATCAATGTCAATGATTCGGTCACCAAGTCGAAGTTCGACAATCTCTACGGGTGCCGCGAGTCGCTGGTGGACGGAATCAAGCGGGCCACCGACGTGATGATCGCCGGCAAGGTCGCCGTCGTCGCCGGGTACGGCGATGTGGGCAAGGGTTCCGCCCAGGCCCTGCGGGCTCTCTCCGCTCAGGTGTGGGTCACAGAGGTCGACCCGATCTGTGCTCTGCAAGCGGCAATGGAAGGCTACCGCGTGGTGACGATGGAGTACGCCGCGGACAAGGCCGACATCTTCGTGACGACCACGGGCAACCTCCGCGTCATCACGCACGACCACATGAAGGCGATGAAGAACCAGGCGATTGTCTGCAACATCGGCCACTTCGACAACGAGATCGACGTCTCGTCGCTCGAAGACTACCGCTGGGAGGAGATCAAGCCGCAGGTCGATCACGTGATCTTCCCGGACGGCAAGCGGATCATCCTGCTCGCCAAGGGGCGGTTGGTCAACCTGGGCTGCGGCACCGGGCACCCGTCGTACGTGATGAGTTCGTCCTTCGCGAACCAGACGCTCGCGCAGATTGAACTGTGGCTGAACCACGCCAAGTATGCGGTCGGCGTGTACGTCCTGCCAAAGAAACTCGACGAGCACGTGGCTCGCCTGCAACTCAAGAAACTGAACGTCCAACTAACCGAACTGACGCCAGAGCAGGCGGCCTACATCCATGTCCCTAAGGAAGGGCCCTACAAGTCCGACCAGTACCGATATTGATCCAGCTCCCGACACCACGGCGTACATCGCACGTGGTGCCGAGGTTGGAACTTTCCGATCAGGCTTCGGGTCGCTTGTGAATTTGAAGGTGCTCCCGTGAGTCACCTTCAAATTCCAAGGAGGGTTGCGCATCGCTTGGATTCAAGGACTCGGCCTCACGGCTCACGAGTGCCACGACCCATAACTCGTCAAACGGATCGGCCTGTTCCAGACCGACATCGTGCTGCTTGATCAGCTCCAGGATCGCGAGGAACAGTCCGATAAGCCGGGATCGCGTGAAGGGCGCTGTGAAGAGCTCCCGCAGCGACACGCGGCCTTCCGCCCTCACCCGACGCAGAATCTGCTCCTCATGGATATGCTGAGGCGTATCGTCGACCGCGATCGTTGACTTCTCGACGGCCTGCGTCTCACGCACGATCCGGGCGAACGCACTGACCAGGTCCCACAATTCCACCGGCTTCACCGTCGCCTCACTCTTCGGAGTGGCCTCGATTGGCTCCGTCCGCGTGTGGCGCGTCGACTGTTTCTCGGCACATTCCTCCAGGGCCGAAGCCGCCTCCTTGAACTTGCGGTACTCGAGCAATTGCTTCACGAGATCGCGCCGCGGATCGGGGGCCTCCGCCACCTCCGTCTTGGTTTCCTGGGGCAGCAACATCTGGCTCTTGATGAACATCAGGTCCGCCGCCAGAGCGATGAAGTCGCCGGCCACGTCCATGTCCAGGTGATGCAGCAGGCTCAGATAGTCGTGGAATTGCTCCGCAATCTTCGCGATGGGAATATCGAGGATCTCGACCTCGTTCTTCTTCACGAGGTACAGCAGCAGATCCATCGGCCCATGAAAGGCTTCAAGCGAGACGGTATACGACATGCCCGGTCATACCCGGAGCACGCGCGAAATGCAACGTAACGTCGGGAGTGTCAACGCAATCCAAGCGAAATCCGGGGCACAGCCTGTCCGTTTCTCCCGTAAGATGGAGGCGAGAGTCACCTCGGAGCCCGCACATGGCGAAACTGCTCAGCGTTCTCCGTCAGATCATCACCGGTGTCGGAGGTTCACGTCCTGACCTCGAACCGCACCTCGCGGAACTCCGCGCCAAGGTGCCAGCCCCCGTCTTCTGGCTGATCGGCAAGACGCAATCCGGAAAGACCTCGATCATCCGCCATCTCACCGGTGCCGACGATGCGGCCATCGGCTCCGGCTTCCGACCCTGCACCCGCACCTCCAGGCTCTATCACTTCCCCACGGACGAAGCTCCGCTCTCGTCCTTTCTGGACACTCGCGGCCTCGATGAGCCGGGCTACGATCCGAAGGAGGACATCGCCGAGTTCGCCAACAAGGCTCACGTCCTCATTGTCACGGTGAAGGCCACGGACTTTGCCCAGGGGAACGTGCGGACGCTGCTTGAGCCCGTCCGCAAAGCCGTGCCGGACCGCCCGGCCTTGCTCGCGATCACCTGTTTACACGAGGCGTTTCCGCGTCAGCCGCACCCGCAGCCTTATCCGTTCCACGACAGCTTGCAGCCTTCGCTTGCGGCTCCGTACCAATCAGTGCTGCGATTGATCGAGGAGCATCGACGTGCCTTTGAAGGGCTCGTCGACGCCGTCGTGCCGCTCGACATCACCCGGCCCGAGGAAGGTTTTGACGATCCCCTGTATGGCGGGGCTTTCCTCAAGGAATCCCTGCTAAAGTTGCTGCCCGAGGCCTATCGGCAGACGCTGCTACGCCTGAAGGAAGCGACGGATCGGCTCAAGGATGTACACCTGAAGGCCGCGATCCCGGTGATCGTCGGCTACAGTTCCCTGGCAGCCACGGCCGGAGCGTTCCCGGTGCCCTTCGTCGATCTCGTGATGATCTCGGGCATCCAGGCTCGCATGGTGACACAACTGGCCCAGATGTACGGCCAGCCGCTGTCCGCGAAGCGGTTTCGCGAGGTGGCCGCATCCATGGGTCTGGGCATTGTCGCCCGGCAGGCCACCCGTGAGATGACGAAGTTAGTCCCCTGGGTTGGCTCCGCACTCAGTGCCACGCTCGCGGCCGCCACCACGTACGCTCTGGGCCGGGCGTTCTGCTTCTACTATGAGGCCGTGTGTGAGGGGCACGTCCCGGACGCCAACAGTTTGAAGAAGTTCTACCACGAGCAGTTATCGCGAGCCCAGTACGAGTGGAAGGCGAAGTAAGCTGGAGGAGATCCGAATCTCTGGGGTCTTCGGAGCCGAAGCGCAGACGTGAAGGACGAACACTATCCTGATCCCCCCGCTCCTGCGGAGCGTGGGACCACGCTCGCCCCGCTCGCTTGGCACGCTACAGCGAGAAGGGGAGGAACATCCACTGGATCATGCCAAGCCCGAAGGCTTCCGCCATCCAGAAAGGAATTTTCGCGTAGATCTTCGCCTGTTCTGCAAGCGAGTCGTTCCGATTCGGGAACATGCCCACGGGGCCGTCGAAGCCGCGAGAAGGATGTGTCTCCGTGGCGGGAGTCAGGTCCGCGATCCGACCATCGTCGCCGACCCGGCACACAAGAAAGGCCGACATCGAGCGAGGAGATGCCTCGCCCCATCTCCGAGCATAGAGAAGTGTGAAACGTCGGATTGGGCCGGATGCCGTCGAGCGAACCGTGAAGCCGCTCGCACGAAGCAGGGCCTCGGCTTCGTCCCGTGGCATTCCGGGCAGCCATCGAAGATCCGGGCACGCTTCAAGGATTGCCGATTCCGGCAGGCGCTTGGCTGGAAGAATGTCCACTTCGCTGGCCCCGGCATTCTCGGCTACCCGCACGCGAATCTCCTGGACCATGCCCCAGCGGCTCAGCATGAGTAAGGGAGCGGAGACCGTGTAGCCCCACTGCTTGTCTCGTCGGTCTTTCAAACCCACGGGAAAGCCGGCGGCTGCTAACTCCTGATAAACCTCCGGATAGGCCGCTTCCTTGGGAATGCGCCGATCGAAGGCCGCGCGGATGGCCTCCGGCGTGGAGGGAACCTCTTCCCCGAAGAGGAGGACGCTATCGCCGGTGGGAGGAACCGGCGGCGGCGGTGACAGCTTCGGTGGCGTCAGACGGCAGCCGATCGAGGCAAAGCCCGCGGCCAGCAACAGTGTGAGGCGTATCACTTCTCCGACAGAGATGACCATGGGGTCCAACTCCATTCCGAAGCTTGAACCACAGTCCGATCGGAAGAGCAGGAGCCTCGTCACCGGCGGGTCGGCTTCAGGGCCAGGAGCTTACTGAATCTTCTGGCCGTTCTTATAGATGGAGATCTCCGCGGTGCGCGGGGAGGTCGAGATCGATTTGCGATCCACCTCGAACTCGCTTTGCAGCTTGCGGGCGGCCGCTTGCGGATCCTCGCGCGTCACATCCTCGGGGCGCACGAGTTCCGAGGGCGGCACGGGCTTCGGTGCTGGCGCCATTTTCTCCTCGACCGTGCCGGGAACGGCCGTGCTCTTCTTCGGAGCCACGAACAGCGGCTTGTCTCCGAAGACTTTCGTCATCGGTCCCACCGGTTGCACATTCACGCAGCCCAGGGAGCCGGCCATCAGCATCGCGATCAGCAACGGAGTCGTCTTCATCGCGGCACCTCCCTCGTCGGTCCCGAGCGAGGATTCGAGACCGAACGGCCCAAGCTTTGAGCCTGGGTATCGAGCATCGTTGTCGCGGCCGGGGCGTTCATCTTCTTCACACCCAGGGCGGCGGTCCGCTGGTTGTACAGATTGATGGCTTGTGTTTCGAGTTCTTCGACCTGGCGAAGCAGATTGTCGTCGTTCTTGTCGATCGCGACGCGGCGTAGCTCGGTGCACACGTCCATACGACGCTGCCAGGCTCGCTGTTCGTTCTCGACGGCTTCCGCGAGCGCGTCCGCGGAGAGCGGCTGGGTTTCGGTCGGCTTCGCCGCGGCCGGCTTCGCTTCCCCTCGACCCCACACTCGCGAAAACCAGCTTCGCGATTCCGGCGCCTCGGCCGATGCAGACCACGCTGGCACCCCCGTGCCCGCAAGGACCGCGATCGACAGGCCCCAGGCCTTGATCGTGTTCATGACGTTTCCCCCCAGGACGACCTGGCCCACGGCCCGCCTTTCCCCCGGCGTCCACGGACACTTTTCCCCAGTCGTCTTTCCAACAAGTGCGGGCTTATGCCAACCCGTCTGGGTCATGTAAAGACCGAATTCCTGCAGGGAAGCACGGGGCTCTCCGGGGTGCGTGGATCCATCGCCGACGGGCGAAGTGGATCAGGGCCATCAGAGTTGGTGCTGACTTGCGGACCGAGTCTTCCGGCCTGCCGAGGAGGTCACGCCAGCCGGTCCTTTTGGGGATGGCTCATGAGGGCGAGCCCTTCGCAAAGTGTACATTCCTAGAAAGTTGGCACCGACATCTCGCTGGGGCATGATTCCACGCGCCAGCGAAACATCGGTGCCATAGTCGACCTGGTTCGGAAGCCGTCTTAGCTCGCGATGGTGGTGGCAGCCTTGTTGCGTCGTCGGCGGACCCAGCCGAAGGCGCCGAGGCTTGCGGCACCAATGAGCGTGATGCTCATCGGTTCGGGAATCGCCGTCACGGTGAGGACGACGTTATCTCCCACGATGGCGAGGGTCGCGAAGTCTCCGTTATCGAGGCCCAGGCCGGAGATATCGAGGTTGAGGGGGCCCGTCGGCGAGCCGCCAATCGTCGCGGTTGCGAGCGTGGCGTTCGCAAGGGATCCCGCACCGTCGAGCCGAAGATTCGCACCACCCAGGCCTGCCCCCACGTTGGCCACGGTGAACTGGTAAGAGAAGTTATCAACGAAGGTAATGTTGGACGGAAGCGCGGTGACATTCGCACCGGTCGCGAAGTTCAGGAAGCCGCTGGTGGCGACGTTCAGCCGGTCCGCGGTATTGCCGTTGCCAATCTCGACGTTGAAGAGGCTGTTCATCGCGAGGCTGACGTTGCCGTTCACGGTCAAGGTGCCAATGCTGGCACCCGGAGCCACGATGCCGCCCGCGGCGACGTTGGCGTTGAGACTGGCCAGGACACCGGTGCCCATCAAGGTGCCGGTGCTGGTGATGGAGGTCAATCCGCCGCTCACCGTGGTGGTGGAGTTCGTGGTGAACGTTCCGCCGATGCTCAGGTTCCCCGTGATCGTCGCGAGTCCGCTGCCGCCGATGGTGGCCGTGCCACCCGTCTGGTTGAAGTTGCCGGTCACGCTAAGGTTGCCCGCGGTGATGCTGGTATCGCCAGAACTCTGGGAGTAGATCCCGTTGATGGTCGTGTTGCCCGCCTGGTTGCGAACCAGGCTGCCGCCGGCGTTGGTGATGCCGCCTGCCTGGGCGACGCTGCCAGCGTTGTTGAGGAAGCCGCCGGTGAAGTTGAAGGCCGTCAGAGCCGCGAAGTTGCGGTTGTTCGCGTTCACGATACCGCCGGAGAGGTTGAACGTCGTGTTGCCGGTCGAGCTCGCCAGGAGGTTGTTACCGAAGTTGAGCACGCCTCCGGAGACCGAAAGGTTCGAGACCCCGTTGCCGAGGTTGATCGAGTTTCCGACGCTCACGTTGCCGCCGGCCACACTGAAGAGGTTCGGCACGGCCACATTGCCGCCGGCCGGACCGGTGGTAACGTTCCCCGTCACGCTCATCAGGCCGCCGAGGACCGTGAGGTTGCCGGAGGTCGCACCGGCCGTGGCCACCTTGCCGCCAAGGCTCACGCTCGTGGCGGTGACGTTGCTATTGGCCCCGCTGAGGATGAAGATGCCTTGAGTCGTGGACAGCCCGCCCGCGTCCGAGTTGTTGCCGATGATCAAGGTGGAGATATTCGCCGTGATGTTGCCGCCGCGACCATCGAACAACCCGACCACGTTCGACGCGGTCGTCTGATTCGTCGTGTTGGCACTCACGCCGATGTTCACGGCTGTGTTACCGGCACCATTGTTGAGTGTGAAATTCCCACCGGTCCCGTTGAAAAGTGCAGTGCCGCTGCTTCGAGTCGCACCGATAGTCACCAGGGGGGTTCGAAGCGAAACCGTCTGATTCCCGAGATCGAAGACGCTGCCAAAGGTCCCGGTGCCGAAAACGTCCGCCGCGGTTTGGATGGGCCCAGCCACCACACCCGCTACACCCACCAGCAGGGAGTTTGTGGCGACAAGCGTCGAGGTCGCGCCCGAAGCCGTGGGGAGTTGAACATGCCCATAAGTTTCGACCACAGGAGCCGCAGCGACACCAACGCCAAGCCGGAACGTGGTGGCCGTAATCGTGACATTGGCCGCGGCGCTGGCATCCAGAATGCCCTTCAAGGACCCACCGCTGGTACCGCTAATGTTCTCACCGATTCTCACATCAGCAACCAACCCTGTTCCCACAAGCAGACGGCTTCCCGGCGACATGGTCAAAGTACCGGGAACACTGGACGCGACTGCAATATCGGACCGCCCGATCGCGAGAACGGCAGGTGCAGTGACGTTCCCCGTGGTGGCAAAGGTGGCGTTACCTGTCACAATGATGGAAGACCCGAATGGCGTGATGGTCACATCGCCCACGCTCGTGATCGACCCGCCATTGTTGACCGAAATCGTGCCACCCGCAGTGATGCTGCCTGGCCCGTTGATCGTTCCCAGATTATTCACAGTCACCGTGGTCGCGGTCAGGCTCGTGAAGTTGCTCAGGTTGCCCGCGATGGTGCCCGCCGCCGGGGTGACATTGCCGATGACAATCCCACCGGCCACATCCGCGATCGTGGCGCCCGTGGCCAAGGTCAGGGCCGTGCTCGCCGTGGTGATCTGCCCCGTCACCCCGATGATGTTGCCCGCGAACAGGGCGATCGCTGTTCCCGTGCTCGCGAAGATGCTGCCCGTCACGTTCGAGATGTTGCTGTTCGCAGCAAGGCGGAGCGCGCCACCCGCCTGAATGTTGCCTGTGTTCCGGATCAGACCACCCGCGACCGTGGTGATGTTGCCCGTGGTGGTCGTGA
>Ga0105047_10008856_pt1 | contig 16699 bp, 15 predicted proteins | sample MAT04_FD_78384 | JGI IMG/M metagenome (GOLD analysis project Ga0105047, IMG submission 78384) | Freshwater microbial communities from Lake Fryxell liftoff mats and glacier meltwater in Antarctica - MAT-04 (megahit assembly) | ecosystem: Environmental > Aquatic > Freshwater > Ice > Liftoff...
ATGGATGAACTCACATGATCTCCTTCTTCGTGGTTGTGATGCGGCCGGTTGGATCGGCCCACCCCGGGCCTGGTGGATGGGCTCCACGCCGAGGCGAGGACCTTGGCTTGATCGGTCGGTGACGACAGCTCACCATCGACGAAGTGAGCGTGGTATCGACGGGTCGATGGTCTGTTCCATCGAGCTGATCGGATCGCGAGCGCCCAGCGTCTGTCCATCGCCCGGACCATATCCGCCTGCCGGCGCTCCGGCGCGGACGCGAGCGAAACCGGCGCCTCATTCGTCACAGGACAAGGCCGATCCCGAGTGCGATCAGCCACACCGACCAGGCGACGTAGGCGATCGGGACGATCGTCCCGGCGAGCGCCCAGCCACGCTCCTCGTTCGGGCCGACGAACTCGAGGGCTCCGACCAGCAGCGCGACACCGATCGGGACCCCGGCGATGCCGAGCCATGTGGGCAGGGGGGTCAGGTCGGTGAGCAGGAACGGGGCCAGGTGGTTGAGCGCGAACGTGCGCTCGAGCTCGTCCGCCGTCACATGGCGGTGGGCCCAGAACCCGCCGACGTTGTTGAGCAGCACGTCGAGTCGAGGGTAGGTGGCGAGGACCTCATCGGCGACCCGCCGCACCTCGGCCTGTGAAGAGAGGTCGGCGACGAAGACATCCACAGCCGGGTTGCGCGACTCATGCGTGATGGCCGCCGCCGCCTCCGTGGCTCGCGCGCCGTCCCGCCCGATGATGCCGACGCGGGCGCCCATCGATGCGATGTCGATCGCGGCGCCCTGCCGATGCCGCCCGTGCCGCCGGTGATCAGGACGGTCTTCCCGTTCATGGAGGCTGTCGGCGTCACGCGACGCGTGCGAGAGCCGGAGGGTCATCGACGAGCCCGTCCTGCATGCGGATGACCCGGTCCGTCGCGGCCGCGATGGTGGGGTCATGGGTGACGATCACGGTCGTCTGGCCCCGCTCCGTGTTGAAGCGGCGCAGCAGTGCCATGACCTCGGCCGAGCGCGCGGAGTCGAGGTTGCCCGTCGGTTCGTCGGCGAGCAGCAACGAGGGTGCGTTGACCAGGGCGCGCGCCAGGGCGACGCGCTGCTGCTCGCCCCCGGAGAGCTCCATGGGCCGATGCTTCTGCCGCTCCGAAAGACCGACCCAGGAGAGGGCGTCCACGGCGGCGCGGCGGGCGGCCGCCTTGCCGGTGCCCGCGTAGTCCGCCGCCAGCATCACGTTCTCCAGCGCGGTCAGGGTGGGCACGAGGTTGAAGGACTGGAACACGAAGCCCATGCGTCTGGCGCGGATGCGCGTCCGTTCCCCGTCCGACAGGCGCGTCACGTCGGTCCCGTCGAAGCGCAGCCCCGGGGTCACTCCGTTGCCCGTATCCGGGGCGTGGAGCAGGCCCAGGATGTGCATGAGCGTGCTCTTGCCCGAGCCTGACGGCCCAGTGAGCGCCACCATCTCGCCGGCCTCGATGGCCACGTCCACGCCCCGCAGCGCCTCGAGGCTGATGCGCCGGCTCGGCCGGTAGGTCTTGCGCAGGTCGCGCCCTTCGAGAAGCATCGTCACTGGGGTCCTCACTCGTATCGCAGCGCGGCGACCGGGTCGAGCCGGGCGGCGCTCCAGGCGGGCACGATGCCCGCGATCATGCCCAGGATGGTGCTGAACGCGACCGCGAAGACGGCGGTGCTCAGGGTCAGGTCGAACAGGACGTTCCCCGAGCTGCGGCCGGCGTCGTTGGCCAGGGTCACCACGATTGCGCCCAGCAGGAGGCCCAGCAGCCCGCCGATCAGCCCGATGAGCCCGGCCTCCGCCACGATCTCGCGGATGATGCGCCGGCGGGAGCCCCCGATGGCCCGCTTGACGCCGATCTCGCGCGTCCGCTCGGTGACGCTCATGGCCATCGTGTTGATGACCGACAGGCCACCCACGATCAGGCTGATGACCGCGACCCCGATGATGATGGCGTTGAAGATCTCGGTCGGGCCACCGATGACCTCGTCGAACGCCGCGCCGCTGAGCGCGACGCTGTTCTCGACCGTCGTCTCGATCGTCGCGGCGATGGCGTCGGCGTCCCGGCCCTCCGCGGGGTAGACGACGATCTGGTTGGCGAGGTCGATCGCCACGAGGGCATCCGCGACCAACGGTGGCAGCGAGGCCAGGAACAGCTCCTGGGCCGTGGCGAGGGGGACGATGGCATCGGTGTCGGGCGGTGCCAGGGTGGTCAGATACGTGCCCAGCACCGTGAAGGGCCGGCCGTGGATCTGGACGGTGTCCCCGGCGACGACCCCGTACTCCGCGGCCAGATCCGACCCGAGCACGACCACATTCCCAGCGTCGTCCGTCGTGAGCGCCCGGCCGGTCGCCAGCTCCATCCTGAACGCGTGGCCCTCGTCGGCTCCCGGGATCAGCCCGATGACCATCTTGGGGACGCCGAAGCTGAACCCGGCGTCGGTGTCCCAGAGGAGCTGGACCTGTGGGTCGACCGCGTCCACACCGTCGATGGTCGCGATGTCACCCGCAGCGGACAGTCGGATGGGCGTGGTGCCGAACGATTCGCCATCAGTGACGATGATCTTGCCCGCGTACAGGTCGCTGCCGGCGCTGACGAAGCTGTTGATCCTGTTGGCCATGGCGCTGAACACCACCAGCGCCCAGATGCCGATCGTGATCCCGAGCACCGTCAGCGTGGTGCGGAGCTTGCGTCGGCCGAGCTCGCGCAGGAGGGTCACGCGATGCCCGTCCCGCTCAGCGTGGCGCGCCCGGCGACGATGCCGACCGGAGGCGCGGCCGCGGAAACGGGAGGCGCCATGGTCACCACCACGGTCCCGCGTGCACGGCCCGTCCCCACGTGGCGAAGAGCAGCCGCGGTCTCGGCCAGCGGGTAGGTCCTGTCGATGACCGGTGTGACCTTGCCCGCCTCCACGAGCTCCTTGAGCGCGACCAGGTCCGCGGCGTTCTGGAACTTCACCGACAGCCGGCCCTGTCCGCGTACGACCATCGACAGGATGGTCGCCCTGATGACCCTGCCCAAGCCGCCACCGCTGTGCCCGCCGCTGTTCGGCTGCAGCGTCCCGGTCGGAGAGAGGGCGCGGCGCAGGGCGCGCAGAGGGTGGTTGCCGACGTTGTCAAGGATGAAGTCGTAGCGGGAGGTGCCCTTCGTGAAGTCGTCCTTCGTGTAGTCGATGACGTGATCGGCGCCGATGGACCGGACCATGTCCACGTTGGGCGTGCTGGTCACGCCCGTGACCTCCGCACCGAAGGCCTTGGCGATCTGGACGGCGAACGTGCCGACTCCGCCAGACGCCCCGTTGATGAGCACCTTCTGCCCGGCCGCGATCTTGCCCTGGTCCCGAAGGAGCTGGAGGGCCGTGGACGCGGAGACGCCGACCGCCGCCGCCTGTTCAAAGGTCAGGGTCGCAGGCTTCGTCGCGAGGTGCCCTTCCGCGGCCGAGGCGAACTCCGCGAAGGCCCCGGCGGTCCAGCCGAACACCTCATCGCCTGGGCGGAAGCGGGTCACACCCGCGGCGACCGCCTCGACCGTGCCCGCGATGTCGGTGCCTGGTGTGGACTGCTTCGGCCGGCGAAGCCCCGTGGCCATGCGCATCACGCGTGGCACGCCGGTCATCAGCAGGCGGTCCCCGACGTGGATCGACGCAGCGTGGACGCGCACGAGCACCTCGCCGTCGCCGGTGCCCGGCGTCGCGACATCGCGCAGCTGCAGGACCTCCTCGGTGCCGTACCCGTCCTGGACGATGGCTCGCATAGTCACTTCTTTCCGTTCGTCCCTGCGCGCGTGCGATGTACTCGGCGTCGGATTCTGTAAGGCAGTTGCAACGATGTTCCCCGTCAGTGGACATCTCTCGGCGGTGGTCGGGTGATGTGCATGAGCGTCCTGCATCTCGTGGGCCCTCCCTGTCGTCCGGCGGGCGTCGCCGGTCGACTCGAAGGTAGGTCGGCGGGTCCGGCGGGGGAAACACCTGCCTGGTGGCGACTCACCACCGGGCGTTGTGGATCGATCGTGCGTCCCGCCGGGTCCGCGGGGACGCCCCCATGTCCGATGAGAAGGGCCCGGCGCCAGGGCACTCTGGGCCGACTCCTTCCCGCCGGAGGCGCAGGTCTCCGGCCCTTACCTCGTCCGGTTCCGGCCCCCTGCGTGTCCTCGGGCCACCAGGGCCGCGAGCCCCGCCAGGGTCACGCCCGCGAGGATCGGGATCGCCGCTCTGGTGGCACCAGGCGGCAGGACGAGCTCGAACAGCGGCACGGGATCACCGAGTCGAGCCTGGAACGGTCCCAACGGGGCAGTCGCCCCGACCCACCACGAGCGCGAGGCCCTCCATGGAGAGGAACCCCACGGCCGCCCCGAGGAGCCGATGCCGATGCGGCCTGATGGCGCAGCACCAGATGTAGGAGAGGCTCGCCATGCTCACGACGGCCCATGCGGTGTGTGCCAGCCCGAACACCTTGGCTCGCGGCGCGAGGTCAGACCACAACACGGCAGCCCGCGGGATCACCCGGCCATCGACCAGTTCGACGCCTGTCAGCCGGTCCGACTCGCCCAGGAGGCGCGCGACCGTGCCGTCCACCACCACGATGCCGCGTGCCCGCAAGGAGCGGAGGTCGTCCACGCCCACGTCCTGGGTGTGGACGAAGAACACGACGTCGTCGGACCACTGCCGCACGAGCAGCGCGTGCTGGACCGCGTCCGGGCGGGTGCCCAGCACCCCAGCGGCTGGTCCCGGACCTCCCACCCATGGCAGTACGGGCAGTGCAGCAGGTCACGGCCCCAACGCTCCCGGACCCCGGGGATCTCCGGAAGTTCGTCGCGGACGCCCGTCGCGATGAGGACGCGCCGAGCACCCAGCACGCCTGCGCTCGCCAGTTGGACCGAGAACCCCGCGCTCATCGCCACGACCTCGTCCTCGATGATCGCGACCCCGTAGCCCGTTGCCTCCGCCCGATCTGCTGCGAGCAGTTCCCCCGGCGGCATCCCGTCACGGGACAGGAACCCCTGCATGTGCGCCGCAGGCGCGTTGCGCGGGGAGCCGGCGTCGATCACGGCGACCCGGCGACGCGCTCTGCCCAGCACGAGCGCCGCGCTCAGCCCGGCCGCGCCGCCGCCCACCACCACGAGCGAAATCGAGGGCCGGTCCTGGCCGAGTACCGCTTGGGAGCTGCTCCAGAGCGTCAGCGGCGTGCTGCGTTCTAAGCTGGTGCTCGACGTCGACTGGCACGTGGACGAGGCCGACGCCTGAGTTTGACGGGCGAGGAGCGCAACTGGCGCTACCTTCCCATCCCAGGGCCGACGGAGCTGAGGCGCGGACCCTGGAACCCCGCTCTGCCCAGCAGGTAGGCCGCCTGGGCGGCGTTCTGTGCAGCCGACCCGGCTGCACAGATGGGCGGCTCGACCCCGGCTGTCGTCGTGATGATCGGCAGCCCGAAGGTGGAGGGATACGCACGACTCGGCTCGCGCGTCGTCGTCACGCTGGCCTCCGGTACCACCACGCGTGGGACCCTTCGCCGGACCCTCCCTGGGTACGAGGTCTTCTTCCAGGGTGATCTGAGGCGGAATGCCGACCGCCCGAAGGTGTCGGCCGGCGACCGGGTATCCCATTCACAGCGCGCTGGCGCGATGCTCACCGTCCTGCCGAAGGCGATCAGCGTGAGCAGCGCGAACAACGGCTCGCTGTCCACGACCTGCTTCCCGGGAGGGCCGTTCGTGGTCATCGTGAACGACTCGGAGCCCGCCTGGTTCACGACGGCGTCCTCAGGCAACGTCGAGGTCTCGAGCCTCGACGCCCTGGATGGCGAGCTCACATCCGGGGACCGCGTTCATGTGGGCTGCGAGAACAAGAAGGGCGGCGGGCAGGTCCGGGTTGCCGTGGTCCCCTGACCTTCGGTCCCGATACACGCCAGCCCGTTTCGTTTGGCGCGGGACTCCTCCTGCCTGTGCCGGTCACCGCCCGCTCGAGCCTCGGAGGCGCCACGGCCCCAGCGGACGGTGCTGCGACCCCATCCAGAGATGGTCGAGTCCGCCGCCGCGGTCGAGGACATCCGGGCCGGGCTGGGAACCTCCAGCGCATTGCGCACTACCAAGGCCTGTTCACGACCGAGCGTCGGGGGCCGGACACTAGACCCAACGGTCATCCGCCGGATAGCCGTACGCCGGTCTCCCCATGGAGGTCGATGCCATCATCGACCTCCAACAAGGGGTTATATCAGCGCGGCTTGCGCGCCCAGCCGTGGGCCAGGAGCCCGCGGGCCTCGGATCCCGGCACCGTGACGGTGGCCGGGCCGATGACGGACTCGCCACCGACCACGATCACGGTGCCGTCCGCGACCCAGACGGGACGCTGGGCGCCGGGTCGACGACGTCCATGCGATGGGGGTCCGGGGTCCTCGACCGTGAACACGCGCTCCTTCGGCGCACGCTTGTCAGCCATACAGGACGCCGCTGACGACGTTGAGAACTCCGGGCGCATGACCGCCACGTCAGCCCGCGGGTAGGATTCCGGGTACGAATCACCCGGGAATCACGTTCAGAAGAGGAGAATCAGGGGAGCTTGGCTGGCGAGGAAGGATTCGAACCTTCGATCTCCTGATCCAGAGTCAGGCGCCTTACCGCTTGGCCACTCGCCAGTGGGACGCAGATTGTAGCGCGAACCCCCACGGCATCGCTTGCAGTCTGCCGTCGGGTCCGCGGCCCCTCACCACGGACCCGATCGGCATCCGCATGCGTGCGTCAGCGGATCGGCATCACCGCCAGCGCGACGCGCGCATGTCCAGGTCGCCCACCACGGACCGGAAGTAGAACCGGTCGTTGCGGGGATCCAGGATGGCGCGGCCCGTGGAGCGCTTCGGGTCGTAAGCGACCTTGTCCTTCGGCGTGGCCGCGGGCGTGTTCCAGAAGATCTGGCGCATCGTCAGGTCCGATCGGAACAGGCCCTGCAGCACGTAGTCCGGATGCTCCAGGCCGATGGCGAAGACCGCCTTCGCACCCGCCGCCTGGAACCCCTTCGCGTAGTTGTCCGCGCGGGCCCGGGCGATCCAGCGGCGCCACGTCGGCGCCCCACCCTCGGCGTTGCCGGACGCGTAGCAGAGGTGGTTCAGCAGCACGACCGCGTTCCGGGCCAGGCGCATCCGCTGGCGTAGGTGGTACTCGCCCTTGTAGACGACGCTGCTGTCGTTCCGACCCGCGACCGGGTTGAGGCCCAGCCCATTCTTGGTGAATGGCTGGAACGGCCCGTAGGGGCTCGGCCAGCCGTTGCCATGGCCCAGGTAGATCACCAGGTTCGCGCCCCGGGTCGCCTTCACGACCCTGCGCCACGTCGCCCACGGGCTGAACACCGTGGCCACGCGTGCGCCGTAGGCCTTGGCCTGGCGGGCGAGGCGGCGTCCGTCCGCCCGGAACTCGGCGGTGTTGCCGCTGACGGGTCCCACGATGACGACGACCTTGGGTGGGGCGGCGGCGACGCCCTGGGGGAGGGCCGCGATGGCGCCGAACGCGCCGGTGATCGCGAGCACCAGGATGAGCAACCGCGCTGCGCGCGGCGAGGCTGACGCCCTCTGGGCGCCGATGGTGGACTGCAACGGTTCGTCCTCTCTACCGGACGCCACGCGGGCACGCGGCGACGGAGCTCCTCGATGGCACCCGGCGGAGGCGACGGCAGTGGGCAGCGACGCTCGTACCCGCGAGCGCCATGGGCAGCATCGACCGGATCGCGGGAACGGCTGGGGCCGGTCCGATGCGCTGACGATGCAGCGCATCAGGCGATCTCGACGACACCGAAGGCATTGGCGTCCTGGGGGACGCGCACACCGGGTGGTTCGATGGCGGTGGCATGTGGGTCTGCCGTGACCTCACGGGCAGTCTACCCGCCCATGGCGGCGGGGGACCACGGAGAAACCACGGAGACCTGCGGCGCGGGGCATCATGGGGCCGATCTGGATGGACCGACCCGACGCCCGACCCATCCCCCCGAGCACGGAGGACGACCCGTTGACGGCAGCCCGCCGCCCGGCCCCCAGCGCGCTGCCAGCCCGCGACCTGGTGGACGTGCGCCTGGCGGACATCCTGGGCAAGCTCGGTTGCCCCGTCTGCCGCGGCCGCGCCGAGACCGAGCAGCGCTTCCTCGATGGGTGGCTCTACGAACGCGTCAACGATGTTCGCACCCGCCGCGAGCTGGATGCGTCGCGAGGGTTGTGCGACCACCACCTCCATGCGCTGCTCGCGGCGGACCGGGCGCGTGCCGGCGGCGGCCTGGGCACGGCGATCCTGTACGACGCGATGCTGCGCGTCCGCCTGCACGAGCTGACGCGTGCCCACGGCGAACGCGGACGAGGCCGCGGCAAGCGGCTCGCGGAGGCCGCCGCACCCGCCACCTGCATGGTGTGTCTCGAGGCTGCGTCGGGCGAGCGGGTCATCCTCGAGGGACTCCTGGCCCACCTGGGCGACCCGGCGTGGTCGGAGGCGACCGCCGCGGCAGCCCTGTGCCTGGCGCACCTGCGGGACCTGATGATCGCGGGCTCCGGGGACGCGCGTTGGGCGCCCGTGGAGGCGCGCCAGCTGGCCCGTGTCCATGCGCTGCATGAGCGCCTGGTCGCGTTCGCGCACCTGTCCAGCCACGACCGGCGGCACCTGAGGACGGCGGAGCACGAGGCCTCCGTGGATGAGGTGGCCGACCTCCTGGGCCGTGACCGGCACACGGGCGTCCACGCTGGAGGCCAGAGCTAGAGGCGGCCCGCCCGGATCACACGCTCCAGGAACGCGGCCGTCTCCGGCTCCCGCGGCCCTCCGAACATCTCCGCGGGCGTGCCCTGCTCCAGGATGCGGCCCTGGTGGAGGAAGCACACCCGGTTCGCGATGTCCCGCGCGAAGCCCATCTCGTGGGTCGCGATGATCATGGTCATGCCCGCGATGGCCAGCTCGCGCACCACGTCCAGCACCTCCGACACCAGCACCGGGTCCAGCGCGCTGGTCACCTCGTCGAGCAGCAGCAGGTCCGGCTGCATGGCGAGCGCGCGCACGATGGCCACCCGTTGCTGCTGGCCGCCCGAGAGGCGATCGGGGTGCTCATGGCGCTTGTCCGCGAGGCCGAACCGGGTCAGCAACGCATTCGCGCGGGCCTCCGCCTCGCCCCGGGACAGCTTGAGCACCTTGCGCGGCGCCAGCGTCACGTTGGCCAGCACGGTCATGTGCGGGAATAGGTTGAACGACTGGTAGACGATGCCGATGCGCCGCCGGACCTTGTCCACGGACACGTTGTGCGCGGTGATCTCCTCGCCGCTCACCCGGATGCGCCCGGCATCCACGGGCTCGATGAGGTTGATGCAGCGCAGCAGCGTGCTCTTGCCGGAACCGGACGCGCCGATGAGCGCCACGACCTCGTGTTCGGCGACCTCCAGGTCGATGCCCTTGAGCACCTGCAGCTCCCCGAAGGACTTGTACAGCGCCTCGATGCGCAGTGCCTCCCCGCCCAGCTCGGTGTGCGCGATGGGCCGGCGCGCCACGTCCGGCGGCAGCGACAGGTCCGTCATCGGGCGTTCGCCTGGGTGCGCTTCCGCTCGCGCGCCACGAGCCAGTCCGTCAGGCGCGTCAAGGGGATCGTGATGAGCAGGAACAGCACCGCCGCGACAAGGTAGGGCGTGAAGTTGAAGTCCGCGGACACCTTCATCTGCGATCGGCGGAATGCCTCGATGGGTCCGAGGAAGGACACCAGCGCCGTGTCCTTGGTGAGGCCGATGGCGTCATTCATGAGCGGCGGGATCACGCGCCGGACCGCTTGCGGCAGGACCACGAACCGGAGCGCCTGGAAGCCCGACAGGCCCAGCGAGCGGGCCGCGGCGTCCTGGCTGGGGTGGACGGACTCGATGCCCGCCCGGTACACCTCCGACACGTAGGCGGTCCACACGATCACCAGCGTCACGACGCCCCAGAACCAGGGATCGTCGGGCACGCCATCGATACCCAGTGCCGGGATGCCGAACCCGAACATGTAGATGATCACGATGCTCGGGATGCCCCGGAACAGGTCCACGTAGACGATCGCGAACAGCTTGAGCGGGAACAGCACGGGGCTGCGCACGCCGCGCATCACCGCGACCAGCAGCGCGAAGACCAGGATGAACAACTCCGCGACCGCGAAGATCTGGAGGTTCTTGAGGAACGCCTGCGCGATGTCCGGCCAGGTCTCGGCGAACTTGTCGCCGTTGAAGAACGCCTCCTGGACGCGCGGCCAGCCCTCGGAGCCGGTGATCACGACGGCCAGCAGCGTCAGCACCACGCTGGTGCTGACGGCAGCGATGACGACGCCCGCCCAACGCGACTGCCGGAGCGGTCGACGCGGGCGGGCGCCCATGGGCCCGCTCGGAGCGCCCGTGGTCACGAGCGCTCCCTGGTGGGTCGGATCACTGGAAGAAGGGGATCTCCTGGCCGGAGCTGATCCAGGTCTCGTAGATGTCGGCGAGGGTGCCGTTCTCCTTCACGACCGCCAGGGCCTCGTTCACGCACGCCGTCAGCGGGCTGCCCTTCTCGAGCACCATGCCCATCTGGTCGACCTGTGCGGAGACGTCGAACTGGCCCACGACGGTCGCCTCGGGATCGGGGGTGTCCCAGTTCTCGAGCTGCGCGTCACGCATGAAGAACGCGGTCTGGAGGTCCACCACCAGGGCATCGATGGTGCCGGACTGGAGCGGCTGGAGCGCATCCGCGTTGTTGTTGAAGACCTGCATCTCCGCCGTGGGCGCGATGACGTCCTCGATCAGCTGGGAGCTGGTGGTGAACGCCGCGGCACCAAGCTTGAATGCCTTGAGCTCCTCGATCGTGGTGGCCGCCGTGATCGGGTTGCCGGTCATCGCGATGATCGACTGGTTGGCATCGAAGTACGGGTCGCTGAAGTCGACCGCCTCCGCCCGCTCCGGCCGGATGGAGATCTGGGCCGTGTGCCAGTCGAACGCCTTCTCGCCGGGCGCGAACGCCAGCTCGAACACGGCGTTCGGGACCCAGTCGATCTCCTCGGGCGCGAAGCCCAGGGCGGCCGCCACGGCGTGGTTGGTCGCGGACTCGTAGCCCTCGCCGGCATAGGGATCGCCGAGCTCCCAGCCGGAACCGCCCTCGGGCTCACCCGGGTACTGCGTCTCGGGGTCGCCCCACCACCAGGGGCCGAACGCCGGGTTGTCCGTGCTGAGCGTCAGGCGGCCGGGGTTCTTGAGCGTGAGCATGTCCTTGGCGCACGCGTCGGAGACCGTGAGCGGACCGTCGAGCGGGGGCACCGACGGCGACTGGGCGCTGACCGCGCCGCCGGCCACGACGAACGCCGTCGTCAGCGAGAGCGCGCCGATCGCGCGCAGGGGTCGATGAGCCATGGGCGGGGACCTCCTCTGGGTGGGTGACCGAGCGTATCATCGGGCATCTGTCCGATGTCGGTACGGGGACTCCGCCCCGATCGGGCATCCCTACGACAGCGGGGGCAACACCTGGGCCATGCCGAGCGCGCCCCGGAAGGGATCGCCGATGGTCGCGACGCGGTCCAGGATCGCGTGGATGTCCCAGCGGTCAGGCCGCAGCTCCGGGTCGTCCAGCTCGTCCCACGTGATGGGCGCCGACACCGCGGCGTTGCCCACCGGGCGCACCGCGTAGGGCGCCACGAGCGTCTTGTTGATGGCGTTCTGGGTGAAGTCCAGGCGCGCCTTGCCGCCGCGGTCCTTCTTCGCCCAGTCCCAGCTGACCAGGTCGGGCACGATGGCGCCCACCGCCTGGCTCAGCGCGCCCACCCAGTCGCGCGTCTCGTCGAAGGTGTAGCGCGGCTCCACCGGGACCCACACCTGGATGCCGCGCTTGCCGGTGACCTTGGGGAAGCCGGTCACGCCGAGGTGCTCCAGCGCCGTCCGGTTGAGGCGCGCCAGGGTCAGCAGCTCCTCCCAGGTGGTGCTCGGCCCCGGGTCGAGGTCGATGAGCGCATACGTGGGCTGGGTGTAGGCGGACGCCCGACTGGTCCAGGGGTGGAGGTCGATCACGGCCTGGTTGGCGAGCCAGGCCATGGTCGCCACCTGGTCCGCCACGATGTACGTGTGCGACTGGTCGTGACCCGCCTCCGGGTAGTCCCAGCGCGACACCCAGGCGGGCGCGTGCGCCGGGACCTGCTTCTGCCAGAAGTGGTGGCCGGTGATTCCGTCCGGCCAACGGTCCATGTTGAGCGGGCGGTCCCGTAGGTAGGGCAGGATCACGGGTGCGATCGTCGTGTAGTAGCGCACCAGGTCCCGCTTGGTCATGCCAGTCGGCGGGAACAGCACCTTGTCCAGGTTGGTCAGGTTGACGTCCCGGCCACCGACCGACCAGGTGCCCCCCTTGCCCAGCGCATCGAGCGCGTCCAGCTCCGCCCGGGTCACGGCTTCCGGCGGATCCCCGACCGCGCCCGCCTCACGCACCAGGGGCAGTGGCGAGCGAGGGTCGGCCTGGTCCTGGGCTGGCAGGGGGCGGATCTCCGGTGCTGCGGGTGTCGTGGTCGGCGGGGCCGGCGTGGGGGAGGCGGCTGCTGAGGACGTCACCCTGCGGCCATCGCGGCGTTTCACCGATCGCTCCGCGGCATCCCGGGCGCGCAAGGCATCCTCCGCCCGCTCCCGCGTGACGCTCGTGGGGTCGCGGTCGGGCTCCCGACCCAGGAATGACGACTGGCGCAGCAGCCCGTCGCTGGTCCACTCGCTGAAGGCGGCCCGGATGACCAGCCGCGGCTCCACCCAGCGGGCGTCCGGCAGGCGCGGCGGGTCTGCGACGGGGGGCTGGTCGACCCGGATGGCGTCCAGCTCCCGGCGCAGCGTGCGGCGCATCCGCGTGTCCAGGCCGCTGCCCACCTCACCCGCGAATCGGAACGCGCCGTCCTCGTGGGTGGCGACCAGCAGTGACCCCAGGTCCGTGTGCGTGCCCTGGCCCGGCTCATAGCCCACGACGACCAGCTCCTGGTCCCGGCGCACCTTCACCTTGAGCCACGCCTTGGCGCGCCGGCCGGGCTCGTAGCGGGATCGGCGGAGCTTCGCGATCACGCCCTCCAGCTGCTGCTCCGCCACGGACGCGTGGAACAGCACGCCGTCCTCCATGACGTGCGACAGGTAGCGCACCTGGGGGTGGGGCCGAAGGCGCCCCTTGAGCAGCCGCTTGCGTTCCTCGAGCGGCACGTCCAGCAGCGACCGGCCGTCAAGGTGGAGCAGGTCGAAGGCATGGAACACGAGCGGCGCGAGCGGGTGGGCGGAATCACCCAGTGCGTCGTCGCGCGGTGCGTCGTCCGCCGATGCTCGCCGTTCACCCCGCCGCTGGGCGAGGCCCTTCATGCCCGTGCGGTCCTGAAGCAGGCTGAAGTCCGGCCGCCCATCCGGGTCGAGTGCCACCACCTCGCCGTCCACGATGGCCTCCTCGGCCGCGATCCAGGTCGGCCGGGCGGCGGCCAGTTCCGGGAAGTAGCGCGCGGCATCGAGGTGGTTGCGCGTCCAGAGTCGCACCCGGCCGTGCTGCACGACCGCCTCCACACGGTAGCCGTCCAGCTTGAGCTCGAACAGCCAGTCGGGGTCGCTGAACGGCCGATCGACGGCGGTCGCCGCCATGGGCGGGATGAACCCGGGCTGGCGCGCGTCGCGGGCCGCCGACAGGTCGATGCCGGCGTCGGCCGCCGGCTCGTGGCCCGCCCTGTGCGGCGCGACGCCGTCCCGGACGTCGTCGTTGGTGCGGCCGCTGGCCACGGATGTGGGGAACGCATCGATCTCCCACGCCTCATCCGCGTCCACGTCGCGTTTGTGGATGAGCAGCCATTCCTCCCTGGACGGGTCGGCCGAGCGCGTACGCACCAGCACGAACCGACCCTGCAGGCGCTCCCCGCTGACGACCAGCTTGAGCTCGCCCGCACGCACCGCCGCGCCCGGGTCCGGGGTCTCGGCCTCCGGCTCCCATGTCCCCCGGTCCCACACGATCATGTCCCCGGCACCGTACTCGCCCCGGGGGATGACCCCCTCGAAGTCGAGGTACTCCATCGGGTGATCCTCGGTCCGCGCGGCACGACGACGCTCCAGCGGGCGCATCGATGGGCCGCGGGGCACCGCCCAGGACATGAGCACGCCCTCGATCTCCAGGCGCACGTCGTAGTGAAGACGCGTGGCCCGGTGGCGCTGGACCACGAACCGCCGGCCGCCCAGTGGCGGATCGGCACGCGGCGCCTCGCCGGCGGGCTCCGGTGTCCTGCCGAAGTCGCGCTTCTTCCGGTAGCGGTCGAGGGACATGCCGCGGAGGGTACAGCCCGGCGGGTCGCTACAGCCCGAAGCGCCTGATCGCCTCCTCGGACAGGTGCTGCCCGATGGCCAGCGACGAGGTCGCCGCGGGGGAGGGGGCGTTGCGCACGTGGAGCACGCGGTCGGTGCCACCCAGCTGGAAGTCATCCACGAGCGATCCGTCGCGCGACAACGCCTGGGCCCGGACGCCGGACGGCCCGAAGACCAGCTGGTCGCCGCGCAACTCCGGCACATACCGCTGGCACTCGGCGAGGAAGGCACGCTTGGACCAGTCGCGCCACATCTCGAAGGCGCCCATGCGCCAGAACCGCCGCGCCAGGCGCAGGAAGCCCGGGTACGTCAGCGTCTCGCCCAGGTCCTTCGGCGACAGGTCGCGCCTCCGGTAGCCCTCGCGCTTGAACGCAAGCACGGCGTTGGGTCCGGCGAGCACGTCGCCGTCGATGCGTTTCGTGAGGTGGATGCCCAGGAACGGGAAGCGCGGGTCGTTGACGGGGTAGATGAGCCCCTTCACGAGTGACCGCGCGTCCGGCGTGAGCGTGTAGTAGTCGCCCCGGAACGGCACGATGCGGGGCACGTCCTTGCCGGTCTCACCGGTCATCGCGGACACCCGGTCCGCGTGGAGCCCGGCGCACGCGATCACGTTGCGCGCCACCAGGTCACCCGACGGCGTACCCACGATCAGCTCGTCGCCACGCAGGGTGATGGACGTGGCCGCGCGGTCGGTCTCGATCGTGGCGCCCATCGCGCGTACGTCCGCGGCATAGGCTTGCGCGACCTGGCGGTAGTCCGTGATGCCGGTGCCCGGGCTCCACAGCGCGCGGATGCCGCGGGCATGGGGTTCGATCTCGTGGATCCGCTCCGGCCCGACCTCTTCGAGGCCCGGCACGCCATTGGCGAGGGCCCGCTCCTTGAGCGCGTTGAAGCGGGGCAGCTCCGACTCGTCGAGCGCGACCACGAGCTTGCCGCACCGCTCCACGGCGATGCCCTTCTGCTCGCAGTATGCCTCCAGCTCCACCTTGCCCTCGTGGCACAGGCGCGCCTTGAGCGATCCCGGCGTGTAGTACAGCCCCGCATGGACCACACCCGAGTTGTGGCCGGTCTGGTGGGACGCGAGCTCGGACTCCTTCTCGATGAGCGCGATGCGCAGGTCCGGTCGCTGCCCGAGCAGCTTGAGCGCGGTGGCGAGGCCCACGATGCCGCCGCCGATGACCACGACATCCGCTCGCCCGACCGGGCCGCCCTGGCCACCCGCATCGCCGATCATGTCGTCACCTCGTGCTCGCCGGTCCAGGGTTCCGGCATCGAGGCTGCCGGCAGGGGGACCCCGAACCGCTCCGCGATCACGGTCAGCGAGTCGTGGTGCTCCCGATCGATGACCACACCGCGTGCCGCGGCCCGCCGCTCGGCCGCCGTCTCGGGCTCACCGGGGATGAGCACCCGGCCAGGCGCGTCGGGGATGAGCGGTGCGTCGACCAGCTGCCCCAGGTACGTCTCCAGTCGCCCTTCGAAGGCGCCCGGCTCGTCGAGCGCGGAGGGGTCGATGACCCAGAACAGCTGCCCCAGGTCTGCGATGCCGTCATGCGTGGAGAACAGCGGGATCACGTTGGGACCGAACGCCGCGCCCGCCAGGACGCCGGTCAACAGGTCCACGACCAGGCCCAGACCGTAGCCCTTGTAGCCCGCGGTCTCCTCACCGCCTCCGAGCGGCTGGAGCGCGCCACCCAGGGCGGCCTCCGGGGTGGTCGCCGGGCGCCCGTCCACATCGATGGCCCACCCGATGGGCAGCACATGTCCGCGCCGCGAGGCGACCTCGATGCGGCCGCGGGGCACCGTGGACGTGGCCATGTCCAGGCACACCGCGCCGAAGCGTCCCGCCGGCGCCGCCACCGCGATGGGGTTCGTGCCGATCATCGGGATGCGTGCCCGGGTGGGTGCCACGAGCGGCGAGCTGTTGGTGAGGCTCATGCCGATCATGCCCGCCTGCGCCGCCCGAAGGGCATACCAGCCCGCGATGCCATAGTGATTCGAGCGTCGCAGCACCGCCACGTACGAGCCGACCGTCCGAGCACCCTCGATGGCCCGGTCGATGGCCACGCGCGACGCGTGGTGGCCCCAGCCGTTCTGCGCATCGAAGCGTCCCAGCGCGGGCAGGTCGCGCTCCAGGAGGGGACGCGCCGCGGGATCCACCACGCCCGCGTCCACGAGCGACACGTACTGCGGGAGGCGCGCCGTGCCGTGGGACGCGATGCCCCGGCGGTCGGACGAGAGGAGGATCTCCGCGACGTCGGCCGCGATGTCTCCGGGGGTACCGAGCCGCTCCAGGACCGACGCGGTCCAGGAGCTGAGGTCGTCGGCGTTCAGTGCGCGCGGGTCGTCAGGATCCTGGTAGACGGGCATCCACCGATGATAGCCAGCCGCCGGTCGGGACCGCTGCC
>Ga0105047_10008858_pt1 | contig 16698 bp, 11 predicted proteins | sample MAT04_FD_78384 | JGI IMG/M metagenome (GOLD analysis project Ga0105047, IMG submission 78384) | Freshwater microbial communities from Lake Fryxell liftoff mats and glacier meltwater in Antarctica - MAT-04 (megahit assembly) | ecosystem: Environmental > Aquatic > Freshwater > Ice > Liftoff...
CGGCCCACAGCACGCTGGCGATGACGAGCACGACCAGGACCACCGGCTTGCGGGTCTTGTGCCGGAACACCAGCCGGCCCGCCCACGCGCCGATGACCCCACCGATGAGCGCCAGGCCATGGAGCACGATCTCCGGGATGCGCCAGTCGCCCCGGGTCGCGGCCCGCTTGTCGATGGCGTAGGCGGCGAATGCGACCGGTGTCCAACCGGCCAGCCAGGCAAGCAACGGTGACCAGTGGAGCAGCAGCCACGCGGCCAGGAACAGGGCCGCGCCCGCGATGAGAGAGCCCACGATGATGCGTCGAGTGCGCGGGTCGCCCAGGCCCCTGGTGTGGGGCATCGTCAGCGAGTGCTCCAGTGGAAGGTCTGCTTGGTGATGCGCAGGTAGACGAAGGTCTCGGTGCTCACCACGCCCTGGATCCGGCGCAGCTTGTCCGCAAGGAAGAACAGCAGCTCGGCGTTGTCGCGGCAGACGGTTTCCACCAGCAGGTCGTAGGCGCCCGCGGTCACGACCACGTACGTCACCTCCGGCAGCTGGGCGATCTCGTCGGCGACGCCCAGCAGGCGCTCGCTCTCGCAGCGGACGCCGACCATGGCCATCTGGTCGTAGCCCAGGCGCAGCGGATCGGTGACGCCAACGATCTGGAGCACGCCCCGCTCGATGAGCCGCTCCGTGTGTTGCCGCACGGTCGATTCGGAGACGCCGAGGTCTGCCGCGATCTGGGTGTAGGGCCGCCGTCCATCGCGCTGGAGCTGGTCGAGGATGCTCCGGTCGAGTGCGGTGACCGGGGTGCGGTCGTTGCTGTCTGTCGGTCGCTTGGTCCGTTGCACGGTGGCCACACTATCAGGACCGGACCGGCCTCCGGGGTGACGACAGGACCCCCGGCGCGGGTACCATCGGATATCCCAGCGGAGGTCATGCCTCCCTCGTCGTGCCACCCAGTCCACGACGCGCCAGGAAGCGATCGAAACATCCTTATGACCGACACCCCCGTGCTCGTGGGCGTGGGCGTGCTCTCCATCGGCGCGGTGTGCGTCGGCCTTGCCGCGGCCTGGTTCTCGGGCCGCCGCTATGCCGGATCGACGCCAGGTGGAGACCGCCCATTTCAGGGCGCCCAGGATCAGGGCACGACCGGGCATGATGGTGCCCAGGAGCCGGACGACGAGCTGACGGCACCCCGACCGCACGTTCGCGACCGGGCGATCCGGATCGTGGCCCTGGTGTTCCTGGCATCCGTCGCCGCGTTGGTAGCGCTCAGCGGCTGGTGGAGCGATGGCGCTGTCCAGACCGACGCGGCCATCTACCTGTTGGTGGCGGCAGGCACGCTAGCGGTCGTGTTCCTCCAGGACATGGCGCCGCGCAGCATCCCGGTGGGCATCCGCCATTGGACGGAGGCGGGCGCGGCACTCCTGTTCGTGACCGTCCTCACGGGCCTCTCGGACGGCCTGCGTAGCCCCTTCTTCGTGGGCTTCTTGCTCATCATCGGCGCCGCATCCCTGTCGCGTGACGGCGTCGCACCCATCGTCCTGGCACTGGTCGCGGGCCTGGGCTACGGCGCCGTCGGGTTGCTCGTGGGTCCCCGGAGTGCGCGCCTGGAACAGGACCTGGCGTTCATCGGCTTCCAGCTGGTGGCCCTTGTGATCTTCGCGTTCATCGGCACTGTCGCCGGCCGAGAGCATCGGCGGGCCCACGAAGCGGCACTCCGGTTGGCTCGCTTCGATCCCCTCACCGGCCTCTACAACCGGACCCACTTCTTTGCGGCCATGGAGCGGGAGCTCCGACTCGCTGAGCGCGCCAGCCGCGGCTTCGCGTTGCTGATGCTGGATCTGGACGGCCTCAAGCCGGTCAATGACACGTACGGCCACCACTACGGCGATCGTCTCCTCCAGGGGATCACGGAGGTCATCCAGCGCAGCGTCCGCGCCACGGACACACCTGCCCGATACGGTGGCGACGAGTTCGTGATCCTCTTGCCGGACACGGATGCGGCGGGCGGCTACGTGGTCGCCGAGAAGCTCCGGAGGGACATCGCGGGTCTGTCCATCCGGGTCAGTGACCGGACCATCCACACGACGGTCTCGGTGGGTCTGGTGGCCTATCCCTCCGACGGTGCGACCGTGGAGGAGCTGATGGCCGCCGTGGATGCGGCGCTCTACGAGGCCAAGCGCAGCGGCAAGGACAGCATCGTGGGCTACGCGACTCGGACCGAGCGAGTGGCGACCCGAATGGGCAACCCGGGCCGCGACTCGACGCGACCGACACGCGACCAGGGCGGCCGCGGCAGCTACGGCGCCGCCGCCCGCTCAGCGGATCCCGGCCACGCACCCTGGGAGACCGGCATGGAGCCGCCCTCGGAGACCCGCATGGACCCGCCCTCGGAGACCCGCATGGACCCGCCCTCGGAGACCGGCACGTCAGCGATGGACCGGCGCACGGTCGCGATGAAGGTCGAGGGTGAAGTCGCGGTGGCCTGGCAGCACCACGAACCCAGCGACATCAGCCACGCCTAGCGCCGGTCGGTGATCACGCTCCCGGCTGCGGGGTCCGGCCGAGCGTCCCCGTGAGCGGCTCCGGCGTCAGGCGGCCGCCTCGGACCGTGGCGCCAAGGACCAGGGCGCCCGCGATGAGGACGGCATTCTTGAGGATGTACTGGCCCTCCAGGGTGGGCACGAAGGGGAAGCTGGCGAACGTCTCTGACGGGAACAGCAGCAGCGGCGTGAGCGTGCCCAGCATCTGGACGAACAGCAGCAGCAGGGTCGCGCGCATCCACATCCCCGCCAGCAGCCCGATACCGATGGCGCACTCCCAGAGCGCCAGGAACGGAATGGCCACGGCAGCCGGCACGATGCCCAGGCTCAGCCGCTCGATGGTCAGGCCCGCAAGTCCTTCCGCCGGACTCATGCCCGGCACCAGCTTGATGGCCCCGAACCACAGGAACACGGCACCCAGCGCTATGCGCAACGCCAGCAGGCCGTAGGTCGCCATCCAGGTCGTGATCTGGCGGTCGAGTCGATCGAAGCGGTCGTTGTGCCAGAAACTCATGCAGCGGACTCCCTTGGCCCGCACGACGCCGAAACACGCTGCGTGACCGATGCCGACCGAGCGCAGGATGCCAGCGGCGACGGGTCTCCCACGGTCGCACTGCGGACGCGCTCCATGGTACGCCGGGCACGCCCACAGGGCTCGGCGGACCCGCCCACAGGGCCCCGCCGGACCCGGTGTAGAGTTTGGCCATGTCCCGGAACGATGAGCAGGTGCGCGGCTTCGGCACGCGTGCCATCCGTGCTGCCAGCACCCCGCCTGTGGTCCACCAGGGCGGCAACTCGGTGCCCATCTACCAGTCCGTGACTTTCGAGGCGGATGACGCCGCGGAGCTGGGTGACATCCTCTCCGACCGCCGGCCGGGCTACGCGTACGCGCGATCTGGCAACCCCACCGCGTCGGCCATGTCCGATGCGTTCGCCCAGCTGCACGGTGCGGAGCGCGGCTTCTCATTCGCCTCCGGCATGGCCGCCATCCACGCGGCACTACTGTCCCAGCTGCGCGCAGGCGACCGGGTCGTCGCGACGCAGGCGGTCTACGGTAGTACCCGGACGCTGCTGTCCGCCGTACTTGCCCGCTTCGGCGTGGACGTGGTCTACGTGGATGCGACCGATCCGGATGCGGTGCAGGCGGCACTCCGTACCCCGACCCGGGTGCTGTACCTCGAGACCATCGCCAACCCGACCATCGTGATGGCCGACATCGAGGCGCTCAGCGAACTCGCCCATCGGCATGGCGCCGTGGTCATCGTGGACAACACGTTCGCATCACCGTACCTCTGCCTCCCGCTATCGCTGGGTGCCGACCTCGTGGTGGAGTCGACCACCAAGTGGGTCGGTGGCCACAGCGACGTGCTCGCAGGTGCGGTCGCCGGCCGTGCGGAGCTGATGGCCCAGGTGCGGGAGACGGAGATCGAGACGGGCGGCATGATCGCGCCCTTCGCCGCGTTCCTTGTGCTCCGGGGGATGGAGACCCTCCACGTCCGGATGGACCGCCATGCGGCAAGCGCCCTCATCCTGGCAGGTAGCCTGGAACAGCGGCCGGAAGTCCGTCGGGTGGTCTACCCGGGTCTGGACTCGCATCCCCAGGCGGCCATCGCGCGTCGGCAGCTGCGCAATGGCGGTGGCCTCATGGCCGTGGACCTGGGAGACCGGGCATTCGCCTCGTCCTTCATCGATGGCCTGACCATCCCGCCCCGGACCGCGTCGCTGGGCAGCATCCAGACGCTCATCGTGCATCCGCCATCCAGCACCCATCGGCAGTTGACGGATGCGGAGCTGGCGACCGCGGGCATCCTTCAGGGGATGGTGCGTATCTCCGTTGGCCTGGAGGAGATCGAGGACCTGCTCGCCGATGTGGACGCGGCGCTGGCCACTGCCCGGGGATCCGCCACGACTGGCGCCCGGGGATCCGCCACGACTGGCGCCCGGGGATCCGCCACGACTGGCGCCACGGCCGCGTCATCCGCGGCGCTCACGGTCTGACGCCGACCACTCGACGGGATCCACTCATCGCCACCACCGCTCTCACCGGGACCCGACGTGGCTCTCCCCTGGACCTGCTCTCCCGGCTCGGCAGGGCCGCTTGGGCGACGCTCACGAGCGTCCGGTTCGCGGTCATCCTCATCATCACCATCGTCGTCTCGGGCCTCATCGGCTCGCTGGTACGGCAGTTCCCGTCGTCGGTGCTGCGCGACCCGGCAGGCTATGCCCGCGAGCTCGCCGACATGCATACGCGCTGGGATGCCAACCAGTTCCTGGGCATCCGGTTCGGGCCCGCGATGGTCGACCTGTTCGACACGCTCGGCTTCTTTCGGATCTTCTCGGCCATCTGGTTCGTGGCCGTCCTGGTGGTCCTCGTGGTGGCCATCATCTGCTGCACCCTGGACCGCACGCCGCGTCTGTGGCGCTCGGTGCAGCCGGGCATCGTGGACCAGCCGCTGCCGTTCTTCGACCCCGTACTGCCTGAGCGGGCAGAGCTGGAGCACTCCAACCTCGCCCCGGACGACATCGCGAGGACGCTTCGCCGCCGCCACTTCAAGGTCCGCCGCGCGACCTCTGCGGACGGCACGGTCCAGTGGCTGCAAGGCGACCGGAACCAGTACTTCAAGCTGACCACGCTGCTCACCCACCTGGGCCTGATCCTGTTCCTCGTGGGTGGCGCGGTGACGGTCACGCTGGGTTTCGAGACCGTGGTGTTCGTGGGCGTCGGCCAGACCGCGCCGGTCCAGCCCGTCGGCACACCCGGCAACATGCTGGTCAAGGTCAATAGCTTCGCGGCGCCCGTGCTCGACAACGGCAAGCCGGCCGACTACGTGACCGACCTGTCCGTATTCCAGGACGGCCAGCAGGTCGCCCGAAAGGACATCCGGGTCAACGACCCGCTGGAGGTCCAGGGCTTCATGTTCCACCAGAACACGTTCGGTCCGGCTGTCGACATGACCATCCGGGATGCCGACGGACAGCTGGTCTGGACTGGCCCCATCCTGCTCGACAGCAACGTGGGCGACTTCCCGTCGGGCTTCGGCACCATCCCCGGCTCCGAGATCGGCATCCTGACCGTGCTCACCCGGACCGCTGACGGGGCGCCCGCGCTGCTGCTCCAGGGTGTCGGCCCGTCCGATGCCACGGGCGCCGCGCCGACCCTGTTCCGGGCGCTTATCGGCGTGGGCGGGACCGCGGACCCGGCCCTCACCGCGGGCTACTCCCTGACGTGGGACAGCGTCGGGGCATGGACGGGCATGGTCATCAAGAACGATCCGGGCGCACCCGTCATCTGGCTGGCGTTCCTGTGTCTCATCAGCGGCCTGGTGATGACCTTCTACCTGCCTCGCCGACGGGCCTGGATCCGGCTGGACGGCGACACGCTGCGCATCGCGATGACCGGCGATCGATACGTGGACCTGCCGCGCGAGCTGGCTCGTTTGGTGGAGGACTTTGGAGCCGCTCGTGGTCGGAGCGCCGACGCCGTAGTTCCGACGCCGTAGTTCCGACGCCGTAGTTCCGACGCCGTAGTTCCGACGCCGTAGTTCCGACGCCGTAGTTCCGACGCCGTAGTTCCGACGCCATAGGGTCCAGAGCGCGACCAGCCGGCGGTCCCAGGGCGTCAGCCGCCGGCGGATCATCTGGGAGGCCTACTGGCGGAGCAGGACGCGCATCGGCCTTCCACTCGGGCATCCGAGGCCTCTCTCCGTCGATGTGCGGCCGCGCGGCGCCGATCCGTCGGGGGAAGGCTGCCCTGGAGCGCCATAACCGGCCCGTACCATCGTTTCTCCGCCCGTTGGATCACTGGGGACTCACATGTCCGCGGTCCGGCAGATCCGGACGCACATCGCGCAGCCCGGCCGCTTCGGACTCACATGGCCGCGGTCCGGCCGATCCGGACGCAGATCGCGCAGCCGCGGAATGCGTCACGGGGCGGCCACTTGTCGCAGGACCGCCGCACCGTCTCGTCGGGGTATGTGTCGTCTCCTTGGCGTCGTCAGCCGCACACCCTCGATCCTCGCAGCCCAGCTGGTCCCGGAGCTGCCAACGTTCCAGGCGCTATCCCTGGAGCACGGCCACGGTTGGGGCGTCGGTTGGATCGATGATCGAGGCTGCGTCGACGTGCGCAAGGACACGACCCAAGCGTCCCTCAGCGCGGGTGTCGCGTCGCCGCCCAGCGCATCACCGGGCGCGCCCGGATGACGTCGCTCAACGCCCTGCTGCTGACCCCGGAGTCGTTGCTTGCGGTGGCGTGGTGGCATGCGCCGACCATCCGAGGGCAGCCCGATGGCGAGACCGAGCGTGACTATCGCCTCTGGTATCAGGTCGGGCCTGAGCGGGTCGTGGTCGCCTCAGCGGGCATCCCGGCGACGCAGGACGGGGCGACCCCGGATTGGTCACCCCGGATGCCGGCTGGCAGGAGCTCCCGGATCGCTCGGTGCTGGAGGTGCGCCGAGGCACCCTCGAGGTCATCATCCACGCCGCCGCGTGAGCGGTGACCGGCGCGACTTGTCCACCGCTGTCTGGAAAGTACCCGATTCCGATCCCCGTCTGCATGGATCCCGGCACCCAACCGCAACCGCCCGGCCGATAGACTTGGAGATAGCCTGAGCGACCGCGCCCCGCCCGTGAACGGGCCGATCCAGGGCGACCATCGCGTGCTCCACGATCCGGTCGAGGGGGCCGGGTGGGGGAGTCCGCTTCGGGACAGGAGCCGGGAGTCGGAGCGCCGATGGAGGCGTTCGGTCGTCCGTTTCGGTCCCAACACCAGGAACGACGCCACACGGCAGGAGTCACATGAGCGCACGTACCGAGGCCATCGCCGCGATCGCCACCTATCAGGTGGCCTCTACCCAGGATCACCTGGAGCACGCTGGCCAGGACATCTATGGCCAGTACGTGTTCGGGGAGGATGCCCAGCGGGAGTTCCTGGCTAAGCCGATCTTCAAGAAGCTGCGCCGGACCATCGAAGGTCACGAGCCATTCGACCCGGCCATCGTGGATGCGGTCGCGCACGGCGTGAAGGAATGGGCGATGGCGCGGGGCGCCACCCACTACACCCACTGGTTCGTGCCCATGACGGGCTCCACGGCGGAGAAGCACGACTCGTTCCTGAACCCGACCGGCGAGGGCCGCACCATCGCAGAGTTCTCCGGCAAGAACCTGCTCCAGGGTGAGCCTGACGCGAGTTCCTTCCCGTCGGGCGGCATTCGGGCCACCTTCGAGGCTCGCGGCTACACCGCCTGGGACGTCACAAGCCCCGTCTTCCTGCAGGTCGAGCCCAACGGCGTCACGCTCACCATCCCCACCGCGTTCGTGTCGTACACGGGCGAGGCACTCGACCACAAGATCCCGCTGCTGCGATCGCAGGAGGCGCTGGGCAAGCAGGCGCTCCGCATCCTGGGCTGGTTCGACAATACGACGGCGACCCGCGTGTTCACCAACATCGGGCCCGAGCAGGAGTACTTCCTCATCGACCGCCGCTTGGCGGAGCAGCGCCCCGACCTCGTGCTCACGGGTCGCACCCTGTTCGGTGCTCCGTCGCCCAAGGGCCAGGAGTTGGAGGACCAGTACTTCGGCTCCATCCGCGAGCGCATCCTCGCCTACATGATGGATCTGGACCGGGAGCTGTGGCGCCTGGGCATCCCGGCCAAGACCCGCCACAACGAGGTGGCTCCTGGACAGTTCGAGATGGCGCCCGTATATGAGCCCACCTCGGTCGGTTCCGACCACAACATGGTGATCATGAGCATGATGCGGCGGCTCGCGCCCAAGCACGGCCTCATGTTCCTCATCCATGAGAAGCCCTTCGCTGGTATCAACGGCTCGGGCAAGCACAACAACTGGTCCATGGGCACGGACGAGGGCGAGAACCTGCTCGACCCGGGCAACGACCCCCATGCCAATGCCCAGTTCCTGGCGTTCCTGGTGGCCGTGATCCGGGCCGTCAACGTCCACGCCGACCTGCTCCGGGCGAGCATCGCCGATGCCGGACAGGATCACCGCCTGGGCGCCAATGAGGCACCGCCGGCCATCATGTCCATCTTCCTTGGCTCGCAGCTCGAGGATGTGGTGGAGCAGCTGGCCCAGGGCTCGACCTCCGGTTCCAAGAAGGGTGGCTCGGCCAACCTGGGCGTCATCTCGCTGCCGGTCCTGCTGAAGGACCACACGGACCGCAACCGGACCTCGCCCTTTGCCTTCACGGGCAACAAGTTCGAGTTCCGGGCCGTCGGCTCCTCGGCGCCCATCTACTGGCCCCAGACGGTGCTCAATACCGCCGTCGCGGACTCGCTGGCCCAGCTCGCGGACGAGTTGGAGGCGGTGCCCCACGGCGACTTCGCCGCCCTCACCAGCATCCTGTCGCGCATCGTGGGCGCCAACAAGCAGGTCCTGTTCGAGGGCAACGGCTACTCCGAGGAGTGGCACGCCGAGGCCGCCAAGCGAGGGCTGCCGAACAACAAGACGACCGTGGACGCGCTGCCGTCACTGACCACGGACAAGGCCAAGACGTTGTTCGCGACGTTCGGTGTGCTCTCGGAGCGGGAGCTGGCGTCGCGGGTGGAGATCTACTGGGAGCGCTACGTCAAGGTCTGCAATATCGAGGCCAACTGTGCGCTCGAGATGGCCCGGACCATGATCCTGCCGGCCACTGCGAAGTACCTGGGCCAGCTCGCCGCCGCGGGCTCGTCCAAGGGCATCGCCCACGTGGCAGGGCACATCTCGGGGCTGGCCGACGGGCTCGTGGATGCCATCCACGCCCTGGAGCACGCGCAGCACACCGCTCACGATGCAGGCTCGGTCCAGGCCGAGGCGCGCGTGATCGTGGACAAGGTCATCCCGGCCCAGAACGCGCTCCGCGAGGTCGCCGATGAGCTCGAGACCCTCGTCGCCGACGACCTGTGGCCGCTGCCCAAGTATCGGGAGCTCCTGTTCCAGTACTAGGTCCTCGCTGATGCGGGACGCCCCTTCGGACCTGGTCCGGAAGGGGCGTCCTGATTCCAGACCCTGGGCGGCTCGCGCGAGCACTTGGTCATGCGCCTGAGTCCGTTCGAGGCATCAGCATGCCGTTTGAGTGATGGCCTGTGATCCGCGGCCCTGCGGGTCGATGATGCACCGAGCTTGACTCAGTCACGGCGCCCCGCGGGCGGGAGGCGAGGACCCGGGGGGAGCTCAGGCACAAGGCGACGGCTGGCCGGGTCAGCGGTCGCAGCATCGGCGCTGATGGGTGTCGGTCCGGCGGCGGGCGATGCTAGGATGCCGGGGCGCTGCGCTGGGCCGGAGGAGGACCCAACGGGGCGCTGCTAGGGGTTCCGAGTGCATGGCGGCTCGCGTCGACACGCTGATCGTCGGGGGTGGCTCTGCGGGCTGCGTCCTCGCGGCTCGCCTCTCGGATGACCCGACCCGCCACGTGCTGCTGCTCGAGGCCGGCCCGGACTACCCTGACCTGGCGTCGGCCCCGGACATGGTCCGACTCGCCCACGGTGGCGCTCAGTATGCGGACCAGCTCGCAGCGCTTGATTGGGACTTCGAGGCGGCCGGCTCGATGGCCGGACCACGCATCGCGGTACCTCGCGGCCGCGTCATGGGCGGATCGGGCGCGATCAACGGCACCATCTTCCTGCGCGGCACACCTGAGGATTTCGAGTCCTGGTCGGCCATGGTCGGTCCCGAGTGGGCCTGGGACCACATCGGGCCCGCGTATCGGGCCATCGAGGCCGACCCGTATGGTGACGACGCCGATCATGGCCGGTCCGGCCCGATGCCCATCTTCCACTGGCCCGAGGCACGTTGGACCCAGACCCAGGCCGCGTTCCACGAGGCGTGCCAGGAGATGGGCTACGGCGCCACGGAGGACCACAACGCGCCGTATTCGATGGGTGTCGGCGCGCTGCCACTGAACCAGCGTGACGGGCAGCGCATCAGCCCCGCCATCGCATTCCTGACGCCCGAGGTACGTGCCCGCGCCAACCTGACCATCGTGCCGCACACCATCGTGCGCCGGCTGCTCATCCAGGACGGCCGCGCGACGGGCGTCGTGGCGGACACCGGAAGTGGCTCGACCACGTACGAAGCGGCCGAGGTGATCCTTGCTACCGGCGCCGTGGCCAGCCCGCACCTGCTGCTCCTGGCGGGCATCGGACCCGCGGCGGAGCTGGAGGCGCTCGGCATCCCAGTCGTGAGTGACGTGCCGGGGGTCGGCGTGGGAGTCCGCGACCACCCCAAGGCGTGGACGCAGTGGCGGCTGCGCGATGGGCAGGGCTTCGAGGCGAACGTGCCCTGGCTCCAGCTGTCGGCGCGCTACACGGCGGAGGGCTCGGACCTCCGCGGCGACATGATGCTGTACCCCAACTCCATCGTGCCGGGCGACGAGCCGGGCTCGGTCGACTTCCGCATCGAGGCGGTCAACAACCTCCAGCTGTCCGCCGGCCGACTGTGGATCACGTCCGCAGACCCACTGGTCAAGCCGGCGATCGACTTGGCGCTGCTGTCCGAGCCCCGCGACCGGGCGCGTCTGGCCGAGGCGGTCCATCGCTCCATCGCCCTTGGCCGCGTGAGTCCGTTGCGGGAGCTGTTGTCGCATCTGGTCCTGCCCGCGCCGGCCGATCTCGCGAGTGATGCGGCCCTGGACGCATACCTGGACCGAACGGTGATGACCGGCCAGCACATCTCGAGCAGCTGCCGCATGGGCCGTGCCGACGATCCCATGGGCGTCGTGGATGTCCATGGCCGGGTCCGCGGCGTGGCCGGACTCCGGGTGGTCGACTCCTCGATCATGCCCGACAGCGTGCGCGCCAATATCCACTCCACGGTGCTGGCCATGGCCTGGCTCGTGGCCAGTCGCATCGCTGACGGGACTGCGGCTGCCACATGACGATCCAGGCGGCGCCAGTCGGCGAACCGGGCAGGTCCGGCCTGCCGGGCAACGACGCGCCCGGGGCCGCGCTCGCGCCTGTGCTCGAGATGCGCGGCGTGTCGCGTGCATTCGGCTCCACCCAGGCGCTCGCCGACGTGTCCATCGCGCTCCATGGCGGCGAGATCCACGCGCTGCTGGGCGAGAACGGCGCGGGCAAGTCCACGCTCATCAAGATCATGACCGGCGTCCAGCAGCAGGACACGGGCGACATCCTGGTGGACGGCCGGCCGGTCCGGGTCACGTCCTCCCAGGATGCCCAGCGCCTGGGCGTCGCGGCGATCTACCAGGAGCCGATGATCTTCCCGGACCTGTCCGTCGCCGAGAACATCTTCATCGGCCACCAGGACCGGGGACACATCGTGGACCGGCGCCGGATGCGTCGCGAGGCCCAGGAGGTGATGGCGCGCCTGGACGTCAGCCTGAACGTCTCTGACCCGGCACGTGGTCTGACGCTCGCCCAGCAGCAGACGGTGGAGATCGCCAAGGCCATCTCGCTCAACGTGCGAGTGCTCATCATGGATGAGCCCACGGCCTCCCTCTCGGCGCACGAAGTCAACCAGCTGTTCCGCATCATCGCTGCTCTCCGACGCCAGGGCGTGGCCATCCTGTTCATCTCCCACCGCATGGAGGAGGTGTTCGAGATCGCCGACCGGGTCACTGTCCTGCGTGACGGACGCTGGATCTCCACCCGGCCCGCGGCAGATGTGACGCCGGCCACCGCCATCCGGGATATGGTCGGGCGCGACGTCCAGGAGCTGTTCCAGCGACCCGAGTCGCATCCCGGAGAGGTGGTCCTATCGGTCCAGGGGCTGGGGCGCGCGGGCGCATTCCAGGACGTCACCTTCGACCTGCGGGCAGGCGAGGTGCTGGGCTTCGCTGGTCTCGTGGGCGCCCGGCGCACGGACGTGGGGCTGGCGCTGTTCGGTATCTCACCCTCGGACTCGGGCACCATCCTGTTGGACGGCGAGCCGATCACGGTCCGCGGTCCCCAGGATGCGGTCCGCCTACGCATCGCCTACACCACAGAGGATCGGCGCCAGATGGGCCTCGTGTTCCCGTTGTCCATCGCGGCGAACATCTCGCTGCCGTCGCTGCCGCGCTTCCTGACCGGCGCCGGCCTCATGCGCCGCAAGATGGAGCACCAGGTCGCCGATTCGTATCGCGCGCGGCTGCGCATCCGGGCGCCATCGGTGGACACTATCGCGAGTGCCTTGTCGGGTGGTAACCAGCAGAAGGTCGTGCTCAGCAAATGGCTCGAGACACGGCCGCGGGTGCTCATCCTGGATGAGCCGACGCGGGGCATCGACGTGGGTGCCAAGGTGGAGGTGCACCAGCTCGTGGACGAGCTGGTCCGGGAAGGTATGGCCATCATCCTCATCAGCTCCGACCTGCCGGAGGTGATGACGATGAGCGACCGTATCCTGGTCATGCGCGAAGGTCGCCAGGTCACCATCGTGCCCCGCGCCGAGGCGACCCAGGAGCTGCTGCTGGCCGCGGCCATGGGCCAGGAGGCTGTCTCGTTCTCGACGACCGTGGACGCGTCCCTCGACGACGCCACCTTCGCCGAGCCGCCGGCATGATGGATGCCGTCATCCCATGATGGACGCCGTCCTCCGCCGGGTGCGTCCGGACCAGGTCCGGGAGCTGACGCTCGTCGTCGTCCTGGTGGCCATGATCGCGTTCTTCGCCATCCAGATCCCGAACTACCTGTCGCCGCGCACGTTCACCAATATCACGACCGGCTCGGCCATCATCGCCACGGTCGCAGTCGGCCAGGTGCTGGTGCTCCTGACCCGGAACGTGGACCTGTCCGTGGGCTCCATCGTGGGTCTCGTGGCCTATACCGTCGGCAACAGCCTCGCGGGCATGGGCGACGTCAACCCGGTCATCGTCATCCTGCTGTGCATGGCCATGGGTGCCGCCCTGGGCGCCATCAACGGCGCTATCGTGGCCTACGGTCGGGTGCCTGCCATCATCACCACGTTGGGCACGCTCGCCCTCTTCCGCACCGGCCTGGTGGTCATCTCCGGATCCAAGACCGTGACCACCGACAAGTTGCCCGACTGGCTGGTGAGCATCCCGTCCACGTCCGTCATCACCATCGCGGGTGTCGACATCCGGGTGCTGTTCGGGATCGCGCTGGTGGCCACCATCGTGGGCCAGGTCGTGCTCCGCTACCTGCCCTACGGCCGCCGCTTGTTCGCCATCGGCTCCAACCCGGACGCAGCTCGGGTCGCAGGCCTGCCCATCCGCCGGGACGTGTTCTTCGCCTTCGTGGGCAGCGGCATGATGGCCGGCATCGGTGGCTTCATGTGGCTGGGCAAGTTCGGCAACATCACGGTCGTGTCGGGCTCAGGCCTGGAGCTCCAGGTGGTGGCGGCGGCGGTCGTGGGTGGTGTGAACATCTTCGGTGGTGCCGGGTCGATGTTCGGCGCGCTGCTCGGTGCCCTGCTCATCCAGACCCTCCAGACGAGCCTGCTGCGCTGGCTGGGCATCAGCCAGTTCGCGCTGGACGCCGTCCTGGGTGCGCTCATCCTGTTCGCGGTGGCCGCTGACGCGATCATCCTGCGCCGGATGCAGGAGGCGTGGGTGCGGGTCCGCCGCCAGGACGATGCCCGCGCCCGCGCGTCGCGTGACGGGGAGGCCGCTCGTGGCACGTAGCCTGCGCGGCCGGATGCGCGGCTGGGACGTGATGCTGTTCGGAATCCTGGCCGTGGTCGTGACCTGGAACGCCATCGACACCCCCGGCTATGCCTCGATGCAGAACCAGGTGAACCTGCTCCAGCTGGGCATCGAGCGGTCGATCGTGGTGCTGGCCATGGCATTCGTCATCATCTCGGGCGAGATCGACTTGTCGGTCGCGTCCGTGATGGCGCTCTCGGGCGCGGTCGCCGCCGCCATGTTCGAGCGGGGCATGCCCATCGAGTTGGGAATCCTGGTCGCGCTGCTGGTGGGCCTCGCGTGCGGTGCCTTCAACGGATTCTGGATCGCCGTGGTCGGGCTGCCGTCCCTCGCCGTCACGCTGGCGACGCTCATCGGCTTCCGGGGGTTGGCCACGATGCTCATCGAGGACCGGTCCATCGGCGACTTCCCGCAGTGGTTCGACACCATGGGCCAGTCGTCCATCGTTGGTCCCTTCACGTTCAGCATCCTGCTGTACGGAGTGCTGGTCATCGCTGCCGCGGTGCTGCTGCATCTCACCGGATTCGGGCGCATCACATATGTCATCGGCAACAGCAAGGATGTGGCTCGCTTCTCGGGTGTCCGGGTGGCGTGGGCGCGCATCCGGATCTTCATGATGAGCGGCACGATCGCGGCGCTCGCCGGCGTGCTCTACACGGCGCGTCTCGGCTCCGCCCGCGCCAGCACCGCCGAGGGGTTCGAGCTGGACATCATCACCGTGGTGCTGCTGGGCGGCGTGAGCATCTTCGGTGGTTCCGGTTCGATGCTGGGCGTCGTGCTGTCCACGTTCCTGGTGCTCAACCTGCGCAACGGCCTCAGCCTCGCGGGCATCGAGGGCAACACCCAGACGGGCATCGTCGGCGCGCTGCTCATCCTGTCCGTGCTCCTGCCCAACATCGCGGCTTCGGTCCAGGATCGCCGCCGGCGGCGGACAGCGGCGCGCGATGGGCCGGGCGGTACGCCGCCTGCGCCGGGCGAGATCCCCGAGGGCGCGCCGGCGTCCTGAGTGCGTCACGCACGACCTGGGCACGGCCAGGGACCCCGCGGGGTGCGGATGGGTATCATTCATGGGCGTTCGGCGACCTCGATGGGCGATCACGCCCCGCATCGACGAAGGCAAGAGGAGGAGTTGACGCATGAGAGCGTCTCGAACCGCGGCTGCAGGCCTGTCGGCCATGCTGCTCGCAACCACCCTGAGCAGCGGCGCGCTGGCCCAGTCACCGGCGGCATCCATGGCCGCGCCCATGGGCTCACCGGCCGTCGCGACGCCCGGCCAGGACGTCAAGATGCTGCTGCTGCCGAAGTTCCTCGGCATCCTGCCGTTCGACCAGGCGAACCAGGGCGCACTGGAGGCTGCTGCCGAGCTGCAGAATCCGACCGCGTTCACCTTCACTGGCCCCGCTGCCGGTGACCCGCCCGCGACGCAGATCGACTACGTGACGAACGCGCCCACCCAGGGCTACAAGGTCGTCATGATGTCCAACAACGCTGGCGAGCAGACCTCTGCCGCGGCCGTTGCTGCACAGGCAGCGGGCACCAAGGTCGTCACCTGGGACTCCCCGATCCCGTCCGGCGTGGGCGAGAACGTGTTCGTCGCACAGGTCGACTTCAATGAGATCGGTGGCGTCATGGCGCAGATGTCGCGTGACATCCTGGGCCCCGACGGCGGCACCGTCGCCATCCTGTCCGCCGGTCCGGACTCCGCCAACCAGAACGCCTGGAACGCGGCCTATGCCGAGGCCCTCAAGGCTCCTGACTTCGCCAACATCACCGTCGTCGAGACGGTGTACGGCAATGACAGCGCCGAAGACAGCTACAACCAGGCCAACGCGCTCCTGGAGAAGTACCCCGACCTCGGGCTCATCATGAGCCCCACGTCGGTGGGCATCGTGGCTGCGGCCAAGGCTGTCACGGACGCCGGCCTGTGCGACACCGTCAAGATCTCCGGTCTTGGCCTGCCGGCCGACATGTTGGACTACACGCTCAGCGGCTGCGCCCCCGAGTTCACGCTCTGGAGCTTCGTCGACCTGGGCTACCTGACCTACTACGTCTCGTACCTGATGGCGACCGGCGCCATCCAGGGCGTGGCGGGTGAGTCGTTCGACATCGGACGACCGGTCAGTGGCCAGACCACCTTCACCATCACCGCCGACCCGACCCGACCCGATACGGAAGCGCTCCGTGTCCTGATGGGCCCCTTCACGGTGTACGACAAGGACAACGTCGAGGCCTCCTCCAAGTAGGCAACCTCGGTCGAGATCCTGCAGCACCCCGGGCGATGTGCCCGGGGTGCTGCTCTATGTCCGGGACCCTGATCCCGGGCGCGGCGTGCGTCGATCGCCCGGCGGCGCGCGTCCGACGAACCGCGTCGACATCTCCGCATGATCCAAACGACGGAGGGCCGAGCGGCCCCGCGGTCGCTTCTGGGCCGCTGACTGTCGATCCGATGCCGGCCCCCGCACGATCGACGCTGTGGTGCTGTGCTCGACGGGGGAGTGCCTCAGCGTCACGAATCCCGACCTCAGGCAGGTGCTAGAGGCCTGATGGCTGCTTCCTCCGACCGATGGGCTCCCCAG
>Ga0105047_10008861_pt1 | contig 16696 bp, 16 predicted proteins | sample MAT04_FD_78384 | JGI IMG/M metagenome (GOLD analysis project Ga0105047, IMG submission 78384) | Freshwater microbial communities from Lake Fryxell liftoff mats and glacier meltwater in Antarctica - MAT-04 (megahit assembly) | ecosystem: Environmental > Aquatic > Freshwater > Ice > Liftoff...
AGGCTGACCCAGCCGCCCCCGATGCCCTGACCATCAAACCAACGAAGCGGGTACCAAAAACCGCCCCACATCGCTCCGCAAAGGGCGACTGCAATTGCAGGCAGGAGATTAGTTGCCTTCAGAATAGGTGGCGGCGCGAGCATGGCTTCTTATTGTGGTTTAATGCACTTGGCAGCAATATGCCCTTCGGCATATCAGCCACGATTGCTGTTTATTCGCTTGACCGTTGCTAAGAACGTTTGCTTAGATGAGCATCCAAAATTACGGATGTTGATCCGATATTTGGCCAGGGAGGGCCACGCCATGACAACAAATACCAGCATACTAAGCCCCGGCCGCCGCCGCTTCATTAAGCGAGTTGCGGTTGCCATTGCGGCGCCCGCCATAATCGGGCGTGCAGCCATTTCGACTGCCAAGGCGGCTTTCGAAGGTGAAAGCCTCATCGCTGTCTCGTGGTCTGGGAACTACGAACAGATTTTCCGCGAGACCATCATCGGTCCTTTCAACGAGAAGTTCGGCACCAAAGCGGAGACCGTCGGGGGCTGGGATCAGATCGTCAGCCAGATTAAGGCGGCGCCGGAAGATAATCCGCCTTTCGACATCACCGTGGCCGAAGAATACATCTCTTCTACAGGTCTTGCTGAAGGCCTCTACATGAAAACCGACAAGACGAAGATTCCAAATCTTGAAGCAGTCTATCCTTGGTTCTACGAGACGAGGCCAGACAAGGCGAAGGAATACGGCATTCCGTTCGGCGGCGGCACCTGCATGCTGCTCCTGCGCAAGAAACTCGGCATCGAGCCGACAAGCTGGGGACTTCTCTGGGATGATCGTCTTGCAGGCAAGGTGACCGCAGACAGTGCCGCCTGGTGGTGGACCCTCTCGGTTCCTGCTGTGATGAGCAAGGTGTTTCCAGGCCTTGATGAAATGTACGACATATCCACCGCAGAAGCCCTGTTCGCCGAACTGGACAAACTCAAGGTTGCCAAGTGGTTTAAGGATGGCGCCGAACAGGCGAACCTCCTAAACCAAGAAGAGGCAGATGCCGCGATGAGCTATTCATCCGACGCCTACACCTTCCTCACCCAGAGCCCCGGAGAATATGTCGTGGGCGTGCCGCAGGAAGGTACCTCTGCTTGGTCGGACTGGTATTTCAAGGTGCGCGGTACCAAGCACAATGATCTCGCGGATCTGTTCATGAACTACATGCTAGAAAAGGAAACGCAGGACCGTTTCTTGTCCAAATCGCTCATCTTCATGGCGCGCAAGGATGTGACGGTGCCGGCGCATTGGGTTGGTTATCCGGCGTCCAATGAAGACTATCACAAGATGTTCCAGATCCTCACCATGGATGGGTGGGACAAGATCAATGCCAATTACCAAGCCTATGACGACCGCATGAAGCAGACGGTCGCCAAGACGTCCCAATGACCGCTTGTAGGCGTTCTGGGTGCCCGCGTGAGATGGTCGCGCGCGCGACGCAGGGATGAAGCAATTGGCAGGCGACGCGGCGCTCGATCTCGAAAGTGTGCGGCGGACTTTCGGGACTGTCGTGGCCGTCGATGATATTTCTCTCGCCGTGGCGCGTGGCGAGTTCGTGACCTTGCTGGGACCATCTGGTTCCGGAAAGACATCGACGCTGCGGCTGATCGGCGGCTTCGAGGAACTCGACGCCGGCGCAATCCGCATCAACGGCGAGCGCATCGATCACCTGCCGCCTTACCAGCGCGACACGGCAACAATCTTCCAGTCGGGAGCGCTGTTTCCGCACAAGACGGTTGCCGAAAATGTCTCTTACGGCCTGCGCATGCGGAAGTTTCCCAAATCAGAAATGGAAGAGCGCGTCCGTCGGTATCTCGATATCGTGCGCCTCAAAGGCTTCGAGGATCGCTATCCCGGCCAACTCTCAGGCGGACAAAAACAACGTGTGGCACTGGCGCGCTCGCTCGTGGTGCGGCCTGCCATACTGCTGTTCGACGAGCCGTTGTCGGCGCTCGACCTGTCGCTGCGCCTGCAGTTGCGCGCCGAGATCAAACGGCTGCACGATGAACTCGCGTTCAGCGCGATTTACGTAACGCATGACCAGAGCGAAGCCATGGCTATGTCGACCCGCGTCGCCGTGATGAACCGAGGCCGCATCGAGCAGATAGACAGCCCGGAGCGGGTGTTCCATGAGCCCGCCAACGAGTTCGTCTACACCTTCATCGGCGAGAGTTGCTGTTTGCCGGTTCGCTTTGGCTCCGGCGCCGCGACCGACAAGTTGGGCCAGCCGATCGATCTCTCGCTTGAAATGAAGCCGTCCGACGGCGATTGGCGGCTTTACATCAGGCCGTCGCGGATGAAGCTCGCGGGCGAGGCCACCGCTTTCGCGAATCGGCTCACGGCGAAAGTCCAATTCATCGAATTCCTCGGCGATGTCTACCGTTACCACCTCAAGGCCGGCGCTTTGGAGATGTTCTCCGACCATCCTGGCCCGACCGGGCACAATGTCGGCGACATGATCGACATCGGCTGGAAAACCGGTGACATGCAGGCCTTCCGATGACCGTAACCGCAGTGAAGGAAAGCCCAAGCTACGAGTTGAACCGCCGCAAGGCCATCCGGCGCAAACAGCTTACGCCCTGGCTCCTGATGTTACCCGCACTTGTTATCGTGTTCATCTTCTTCGGCATCCCCACTTTGTACATGCTGCGGATGAGTTTCAACCTGCATATTGGCCAGCGGCTCTACGTGCCTGGCTTTACCTTCGAGCACTATGTCAATCTGTTTGCAAATCCGCTCTTCACCAACGCCATTTGGACCACGGTCCAGCTGTCGCTGCTCTCTTCGTTGTGTACGGTGCTGATCGGCTATGGCTTCGCCGTGCTGGTCTGGCTCAAGCCTGCAAAATGGCGCCTGCTGTTCATTGGGCTTGCCCTTTGTCCGCTGCTGATTTCAGAAATCGCCATCATCTTCGGCTGGTGGATGTTCTTTCCGAAGAACGGCCTGCTCAGCTACGCCCTGCTTTCGTCAGGGCTGATCACCGACAAGATCAGCCTTATGTACACGGAGTTCGCGGCTTTCGTCGGCCTTGTCTACGTCACGCTGCCATACTGCTTCTTTATCCTGCTTTCGATCTTCGACGGCATTGACAAGCGCATGTTGGAGGCCAGCGCCGACCTGGGTGCCCCCCCGTTCATGAGCTTCCGCGAAGTGCTGCTGCCGCTCACCCGGTCAGGGTTGCTGGTCGCGTTTTCGCAGTCCTTCATCTGGACGATAGGCACTTACGCGACGCCGTCCGCGCTTGGCCCCGATACCTTGTGGACCATGGGCTATCTCATCCAGGAGCAGATGCTCGGCAAGCACAACTGGCCCATGGCATCGGCGTTTTCAATGGTGCTGGTGGTTGGCGTTGCCTGCGCGATGGCCCTGACGCGCTCGCTCATGTCGAAGCGGACATCGTTCCATGTCTGACATTGTGATGACGGACGGGACGACACCGAGACGCAGCCTGGAACCGGCAATCTTCCGGACGCTAGGACTAGCTTTCACGGTCTTCATAGTGGCCTATATCCTGATCCCCATCGTGGTGACACTCGTCATGTCGTTCAACGATGCGGCCATGATCCGCTTCCCCATCAATGACTGGTCGCTGAAATGGTACCGCGACTTCTTCGGAAGTCCGCAATGGACCGATGCATTGATGAACAGCATCGTAATCGCCGTCGGTACGGCGGTGATTTCGACCACCTCGGGTATCCTGGCGGCCTGGGCTTTCGAGCGGTTCCACTTCCCCTTCAAGGATCTCTGGTATCTGCTGATCATGCTGCCGCTGTTCATGCCCGGCGTGGTGTTGGGTCTGGGCGTCGCCATTGCCTTCGGCGGATTGCAGATCGGCGGCTACAGCATCTACGGCTCTCGCGAGCTCGTGATGGTCGCCCATTCACTGTGGGCCATGCCGCTCGTGTTCATGCTGATGGAGGCGACGTTTCGGACCATCGATTACCGGGTGATTGAGGCGTCCTACGATCTGGGCGCAAGACCAGCACGGACATTTTTCGAAATTGTCATCCCAATGGTGTCCACCGGCATCATCTCTTCCGCTCTCTTTGCTTTCGTGATTTCCCTCAACGAGTTCGCCATGGCGCTGTTCCTCACCGACCGCGATACCCAGACGCTCCCCGTGCTTATGTGGTTGAGCCTGCGCTCGGCCGGAACGCCTCGGCTCGCCGTGGCATCGGTGATTCTGGCGCTGGCCGTGTTCGCCTGCCTCACCCTCATCATGATCTGGTATGTCCGCCAGCTTCGAAAGGTCGCGCGATGAAGATCAAGTCTGTTGTCACCACCACCCTGGGCGGTCCTGAGGTTCTCAAGCTTCAGGATGTGGAACTGCGATGGCCGCAAGGGCCACACGACGTCCTGGTGGAATTGCACGCGGCCGCCCTGAACCCCGCAGACGTGTTCTTCCGCCAACTTGGCGGATATCTCGCCAGCGATCAACCCTTCGTGCTTGGCCACGATGGCATGGGTGTGGTGAAGGCTACCGGCACTGCCGTGACGTCCGTTCAGGCCGGGGATCGCGTGTGTTTCTGCAATGGCGGCATCGGCGGCGACATGGGGACCTACGCTGAAGCTGCTGTTGTACGCGAATGGCAATTGGCGAAGGTTCCTGTCGGAGTTGACGATCTGACAGCGGCGGCCTTGCCGTTGGTTGCTATCACCTGCTGGGAATCGATCTATGAACGCGCCGGAACAAAGGCTGGCGAGTTTGTGCTGATTCACGGTGGCGCTGGTGGCACAGGCCATGTAGCGATCCAGCTTGCAGCGTTGCGGGGCGCGCGCGTAGCGGCGACAGTCAGTTCGCCGGAGAAGGCTCGCATCGTCGCCGGGTTGGGAGCGGAACGGGCAATCAACTACCGCGAAACAGATTTTGCAGAAGCAGCTCTAAATTGGTCTGAAGGCATCAACGTCGCTTTCGACAATGCCGGTGCTGAAGTCATGCAAAAGACTTTCCGCGCCATGGCACCCTATGGCCGCATCGTGACGCTCATGGGTACCCCGGCGGATGACTCCGACCTTACAGCCTACAATCTCAACCTGACAATTCATAATGTGATGATGCTCACGCCAATGTGGAAAAGGCTCGAAGAACGACTCAAGGGGCAGGCAATGATACTGCGTCAGGCACTGGCGCTCGTCGCCAGCGGAAAACTCAAAATTCGTCACGCCGCCAGTTTTTCTCTCGCAGAAGCAGGCAAAGCTCACGCTCTTCTTGAAAGTGGTCAGGCCGTTGGCAAAGTTACGCTGAGGATTCGATGAAACTTGCACACGGCTTTCAGCTTAGGTACCAGTAGCGCTATGGCCAATGTTAAAACCAGCATAGAAACAATTCGTCGCCACGATCTAGTCGAGGCTGCTTATTTCACCTTTCTCGAACATGGCCTGACTGGCATGACGATGGCGCGAATCGGCGAACGTGCGGGCATGTCGCACGGCATCGTCAATTACTATTTCAGCAGCAAGGACGAACTTCTCAGCGCCGTCGTGCGCAAGGCGAATTTCCTGATCATGCAGGACAGGGCGCGGCGGTTGCGCCTGGCGCGCAAGCCACGTGAACGGATCACCGCGATCATCGCCAGCAATTTTACGAGCGATCTCTTTACTCGCGATATCGCACGCGCCTGGGTGAGCTACTATGCAGCATTCGGCCAGCAGCCGCAGTTCGAACGGCTGCAGAATGCTGTGGATCGCCGCCTAAAAAGTAATCTCAACCACGCACTTCATCAACTGACGTCACCTGAACGTGCGAAGGAGTTGGCCATGGGCATTGCAGTCTTGATCGATGGGCTTTGGTTGCGGCATGCCAAGTCAGATGATAATATAGATGCGAACATGGCAATCCAACACATCGAAAGCTATGTCGACCATCACTTGGGGAAGTCTCGCCGCAAAGTTATCGCTTGACTGTTCCTTGATAGCTGTCCAATTTATTGGACAAGGTAAAAATGTAAATAGGAAACAGAACATGGGAGAATTGATGTGGGCCGCGCAGCTGGTGCATCCAAACCAGCCGTTGCAACTGTCGCGCATTCCGGTGCCACACCCAAATCATGGAGAGCTTCTCGTAAAACTCGAAGCTTCGGGTATCTGCCACACAGACCTCCATGTCCGAGATGCAACTGGGTTTCCTCCCGGTGCGCCCCAACCTCTGACACTTGGCCATGAAGGCATCGGCCGCGTTGTCGAACAAGGCTCTGGCACAGGCACACCCGTTAATGTCCGCGTGGGCGTTCCATGGTTGCATGACTCTTGCGAACATTGCCGTAGCTGCCTGACAGGGTGGGAGTCTTTTTGCCCGACACATCGGGCTCATGGTTACACGGTCAACGGTTCGTTTGCGGAATATGCCATCGTGCAGGAGCGCTATGCTGTTTCCATTCCGCAGGCACTCGACAGTTTCGCCACTGCACCGCACATGTGCGCGGGGGTTACGGCTTTTGGTGGTGTGCAGAAGGCGGAACTGGCACCTGGAAAAATCGCAGTCGTTATCGGCTGCGGCGGCCTCGGCCAATATGGGATCCAGCTTGCGAAACTCACAGGTGCCACGGTCGTTGCGGTCGATACGAGTGCCGCGAAACTGAAGGAGGCTGGCGCCCTTGGCGCCGATGAAAGCTTCCTTGCGAATAATGATGCGGCTGACAAGGTGAAAGCGCTTGGCGGCGCAGATGCAATCCTGAATTTTGCACCCTCAAATCAAATTTGGCCGATGGTGACAGGCATGGTGAACAACTTTGCCACCATCGTCTCCGTGGCGATGGTGGCTGAACCCGTGCCCTTGGTGCTGGAATGGCTGACCTACAATGGGGTGAAGATAACCGGCACCAGCGTCGGCTCACGCCAGCAGATGATTGATTTTCTTAAAATTGCAACGCGTCACAAGATTGGTGTGGACATCGAGCGAGTCCCACTAGCAAAGGTCAACGAGACCATGGACCGCCTCGTTAAAGGTGACGTGAAAGGGCGTTTTGTGATCGACTTCGCGATGAGCTAGAGCATGACAATAACAGGCTGACGCATATCCAGCGCTGGTGGAGAATTTGCCGATTCTTGTTTGGTGAGCATCTACTTGCGTGTTGGTGCTCCTGCGCTGCTTGCGATACTTCTGGCGTGTTGGGCATGCTTTATTTTAGTTCATACAAAAGTCTAGGAGGTCAGAAAGCAGCAGTTCAGGCGTTTCGAGGGCCGCAAAATGTGCCCCGTAGGGCGGCTCGGTCCATCTGACTACGTTATAGTGCCGGTCCAGCAGGGCGCGAGGCGGCCAAGGGAAAACCGGGTCATTGGGAAGCGCAAAAATGGCCACCGGAAGTTCCAAGCGATGGGGCATGATCTGTTGCTCAATGGTGTAACCAGGATACATCCAGAGTGAGCTTGCCACCCTTCGGGTTGCACAGAAGAGCGTAACCGTGCTCAGCAAGAACTCCCTTCCCAGAATGGATTCGGCTCCTTGGTATCCAGCACCTCGTCCATCGGTCCAGCGCAGGAACTTGTCACATATCCAAGCAGCCGCGCCCACCGGCGAATCTGCCAAGCAATAGGCGAGAGTCAGGGTTTCGCGGGTTTGCATCTCCATATAAAGGCCGCCCTCGGCCAGGCGCAAAGCCGCACCATGTTTCCATTCGCGCTTCGCCGGCGTGTGCAGTTCGCACTCCGGTTCGTTGCCAGCAAGCCCTCGCATCGCAAGATGCACGCCTAGGCAGGACTTCGGCTCCAACAGACCCAGCCAGACAGAAATTTCTGCGCCCCAATCCCCTCCATGAGCAAAAAACTGCGTATACCCCAGGGCCTTGACCAGCTTCGTAATCGATGCCGCAGCCTCACGAGGACCCACGGGCGAATTCACAGTTGAGGAGAAGGGATAGCCTGGGAGCGAGGGGACAAGGACATCCATGCCAGCTTTCGAAAGTTTTCCAGCAATTTCGATGAACTCCAGGAATGTGCTTGGCCAGCCGTGCACGAGCACGAGCAGCGGACCTCGGCCCGACCCCTGGAAATGCACAGCGTGCAGGCGTTCGTTGCCGCACACGCCAACAACATGATCGAGACGGTTGAGCCGGTGTTGCACGTTCTTCCAGTCGTAATTCTCTGACCACTCATGGCAAAAATTCCGCAGCCAATCAACCGAAACGCCGTTCGCCCACCCCGAGTCCATACCAGACCCGACCGCGTCCCACGGAAAGTTCCGGATTCGGTCTTTTGTGCTCGCTACGGCCGTTCCCAGTGCAATTTCGAACTTCTCAATATTCATTTGCTCACTCTCCTGGCGGCAGCAGTGAACCAAAGTGCCCAAAAGTGTGTGCTCTCAGAACAACAAGAACAGCTGCAGGGTTAATGCAATTCAGGTGAATCACTAGGGTGTGTTTCGGCGCTCATTCGTCAATTCGATAGCCGCCACTTCAGGAATGCTTCGCATGTAACCTTGAATCACGGTCCATCGATCCGTGATAGTGGGTACTAGCAGGATCGGTACACGTTTGTGCCGCCTTCCAAGCTGCGATTCATAATCGCCAATTCGACATCTTCTCAGATTTTCTGTATCGTGCATCACTGTAAGTGCTGACAGGTGTTCACCACTGCGCACCTCCCGTGATCTGGATGTTCTCGGCCGTCAGACCGCGCGCTCCATCGCTGCAAAGGAAAGTTGCCAATGCTGCAATCTCCCCAGGCTGTATGATCCGCTTCTGTGGATTCAGATTTTCAACGTCCCGCATCAGTTCAGAAGCAGTGCGTCCTTTGCCCTCTCGCTCCGCGACCTGGGCAAGATTTCTGTGCATCAATTCCGTCTCGACCCATGTTGGACTGATCATTGTGCATGTTACACCATGGGGAGCACCTTCTAGAGCTACGCAGCGCGTGAGGCCAAGAAGCCCGGATTTTGACGCACAGTACGCGGGATTGTCCTTCCACCCCACTGTCGCGGCCGTGGAGCCAATGTTGACGATTCTTCCCCATCTGCGTGAAATCATGCCCGGCAGCAGTTCGCGTGTCATGCGAAATGCTCCGTTGAGATTTGTATCGATGATCTTGAGCCAGAGATCGTCTGAATGGCCACAGACCGGCTGTTCGGTGGTTGTCCCTGCCGCATTCACGAGAATGTCAATAGGTCCGCAAAGGCTTTCGGCCCCGGCGATGAAGGCTTTGATGATATCCGTGTCGCGTACGTCCAGATGCGCGGCATAGACCTTGACGCCTTTTGCCGCGAGAATGGTCCGCACACGGTCGATCTCATCCTCTTCGGGATAGGCGGCGGCGTCCCCGACGCGGCCCTTCCTAGCCCCAACGTATGATCCCACGGCAATATTGGCACCTGCGGCGGCGAGCGCTTCCGCGATTGCGAAACCTTGGCCCGTTAGGCCTCCAGTGATGAGCGCCGTGCGCCCGGAAAGATTTTTCATTCGATCACACCATGAGATAGCCGCCGTCAATGACCATTTCCGAACCTGTCACAAAGCGTGACTCATCGGACGCGAGATAGAGAACCATATAAGCAATATCCCGGGGCTCACCAAGAAACCCGATAGGATGACGGCTTAGGGCTTTGGCCTTTTCCTGTTCAAGCAGACCCACATCGCCGAGAAATTTTTCGGTCTGGGGCGTCCACACATAGCCTGGATGGATTGAATTGCAGCGGATGCCGTATTTCTGCTCCGCACAATGCACCGCCACCGCCTTGGACAAAGCGCGCACCGCGCCCTTGCTGGCGCAATAGGCTGCGGCATCGGCCTCCCCAATGATTGCATCAATCGATGAGATATTGATAATCGAGCCTCCTTGCGATTTATTCATCAGCGCGACGGCGTGCTGGCAGCCGAGAAAGACGCCATCGGCATTGACCGCCATAGTGTGCCGCCAGTCCGCGAGACTGGTTGTTTCAATATTAGCAGCGATTGCGATGCCGGCATTGTTGACCATGACATCGAGTCGGCCAAAGTTAGTTTTGACGAAGCGGCTCGCATGTTCCCACTGATCCGGATCGGTTACATCGAGCGGGCAGAAGAGCGCCTCACCACCCCTTTCTGCAATATGGTGCGTGACTTCCTCGCCTTTGGACCGATCTATATCGGTGACGACCACCCGAGCCCCTTCTGCAGCAAGGAGGAGAGCCGTAGCATACCCGAGTCCGAGGCCCGAACCGGTGATCCATGCAACTTTTCCGCTCACGCGACCCATACTAGCCACCTCTAGTTCACCCCTCGCCTTGCAAAGCCTCAATGTTGAGGCTGTTGAAGTGATGCAGGAAGTGTTCGCTCCAGGCTTCCTTCTTCTCAGAATCGACCATGAGCCGTCCCCGAGTGTAGCCCATTGAATGCAGTCCGCGCTGCACGCTCTCAACAATATCCACGTCCTCGGGACCCAGAACGTTGTTGAACCAGTCCACTGCTGAGGTCGTTCCTTGGTCAAGCTCCCCTTCAAGACCAAAATAGAGCAAAGGCTCCGATGTTGTCTCGGACCCCGACGGGTTCATCTGGAATACCAATAGCATGCTGGCGCCGGGCAAGGTGATGAAGGCCATGTTTGGCCAAAGGAAAACGATCTGGAAGCCATCGCTGCGCCCAGTGAACTGGCGCGTTCCGAGAAGTTCATAGGGCAACTTCTCGGCTGTGCCGCCCTTGCCGAGAAATTCGATGACCTTGCCATCAATTGTCCAGCGATAGGAGTCCTGATCGATGACATTGGAGAGTTGACCGTGCGCAGGACCAGAATAGAAGCTGTGGTAATTCTCCAGGAAATTCTCGACGACTACTTTCCAGTTCGCCTTAATCTCAAAGTCCTGTCGCTTGGCGAAACGCAGCTGCCCGGCCTCCGGACACATCGCCAGCAGCTTTTCGCCGAAAAGAGGAACAGACTGGCTCAGGGGCGTCGCACTGGCGTCCAGATTGACAAAGACGAAGCCACCGATCACGTCGACGCCAACAGGCTGCAGTTTCACGCTGTCGCGCGAGAAATTCTTGACGGCTTCACATTTTGGAGCGCCGCGGAGATTGCCTTCTATATCGTAAGTCCATGAATGGTAAGGGCACCGAAAGGTGTTCTTCACATGGCCGCTGCCGGTGAGAAGCTGATGCGCACGATGCTGGCAGACATTGAAGAATCCGCTGATCCCATCGTCTCTGCCCCGGATGACGTAGATTGACTGTCCAGCAACCACTCCACTGATATAGTCGCCCACCTTGGGAACTTGCGATTGATGGCAGAAATAGAGCCAGTTTCGCCGAAAAATGCTTTTGATTTCGGCTTGGTAAATATTACCATCGAAGTAGAACTTGGCGTCGGGCGTGCAGCTGTCCGTGGCATCATCGCTGAAACCTTCGCCCACTGCCGTGTGAATACGATTCAACATGATTCTAGCTCCTCTTGCTTGCATAACGTCCATGAGGTTCCAGAAACTCAATCTGGTTTCCCTCGGGGTCATTGAAATAGAAGAAGCGCGTTTGATGCGCGCCGTTTGCGATATAGTTCATGATCGGATCAACTGAGACGCCCAACTCAGCCAAGCGGACATGCTCCTGGCAAAGATCATCCACTGTGAAAGCGATGTGGGTACGCCCAAATTCCGGTTTTTCGGCGTAAGGCCACTCGTCAGGTGCGACTAGCTCCACCTCAAAAGACATGTGCGGCGTGCGCATATAGACGAGCGTCGCGCCATCATAGCGGTGGCGATCAACCACAGCGAGATTTAGTGCTTTCTCGTAGAAAGAGATTGCGCCCTCAAGGTTTCGCACATGAATCATGTAGTGCACGGGTTTCACTCTGCGCCGCCTTCCCTCATCCGTCAGTCTGTCTGGAGAGCCAGTCGTCCACGTTATCCATCCTTGTGCCACCTGACAGATATGAATCGATCAGCTGTAGCAGCCGTTCGCGCCCGAACGAACCCTCATGGCCCGCATGAACTGTTTCCACGGGCAATTCCCGAAGCCGTTCCAACGACTCACGATAAGTTCCTGGGTCGGAATGCCACGCGTTATCGATCAAGAGGCCATCGTAGACGATATCTCCACTGAACAGCGTCCTGGTCGCTCGTTCATAGAGTGCGATGGAACCCGGCGAATGCCCAGGCATGTGAAATACCTTGAAGGCACGGTCGCCCGTGTCGAGAACGTCTCCTTCGTCGAGATAACCGGTGAGGGGTGCCGGCGTGATCCGGTACTGCTCGAGTCTATAGCCCTCATGGGGCAACGCCGTGAGCAATTCACCAGTGATCCATGCGCGTGCACAGGTGTTGTCAACGTCCGGGTGAACATAGACGTTAGCCTCACTCTCATGACCAAGACGCACATCAAACTCGTGCGCGCAGCCGATGTGATCGAAGTGGCAATGGGTGCATACGGCAGCGATCATGCGGTTCTGCAAGACGCTCACCTCCGCCTTGAGTGGCCGGAGACCCATGCCGCTATCGATGAGCAGATCCCGGTCTCGCCCACGAATGAGCCAGATATTGCATCTCATCCATGACACAACATGAGTTTCCAGAATGCGACTTACGCCGCCGCCCACGTCCTTTACCTCGAACCAGCGGTCGGCCACAGGGAGCGGTTTCTTGCGGGCTTGATGCATCTCAGTTCTTCGTGGCCTCACTCAGATGAAACCCTTCATAACCCCCTGAAGAAATCTTTTCGCAAATGCTGCTGTAGATGTTGAAGCCGTCCACGTAGGGCATAAACACTCTGGGTTTGCCGGGAACATTGGCGCCGACGTACCAAGAATTGGCCTTGGGATAAAGTGTGCGCGCCGCGCTCTCTGTGACCTTTCGCGCCCAGATACTTTGGGCCTCCCGGTCCGCCTCGATGCGATCAATGGCATGCTCCTTCGCGTGGGCAAGCAGGCCACTGATCCATTCGACGTGCTGCTCGCAGGCTAAAACCATGTTAGCTAGCACTGACGGACTGCCGGGTCCGGTAATAATGAACATGTTCGGAAATCCTGCAACGGCGAGGCCGAGATAGGCTTCCGCGCCACTGCGCCATTGCTCTTTCAACGAGAAGCCATCACGGCCTTGGATTTCGATATTGGTAAGCGCGCCTGTCATGGCATCGAAGCCCGTAGCAAGAACAAGCGTGTCGAAGTGGAATTCAGCATTCCGTGTGCGAAGACCGTCCGTTGTCATCTCCGCAATTGGGTCGCTCTTGATATCGACTAGCGCGACATTCTGGCGATTAAAAGTTTCATAGTAGTTCGTATCGACGCAGAGTCTCTTGGCGCCGAAAGGATACCCTTTAGGGCAGAGAAGCTCAGCGACCTTTGGATTGTTGACTTTAGCACGAATTTTTTTTCTTACGAAGTCGGCGGCAAGCTCGTTGGCCACTTCCGATTCCATGACATCAGCGAATGCATATTGATAGTTGAACCCGCCCTCGCGCCAACGTTTTTCGAACTGTGCCTCGCGTTCTTCGGGCGTCAACTTCAGAATGGAGACAACATATTCGTCGGCATAGTCACCCGCATAGGAGTTGCGGGACTTGAGACGGAGTGCGCTGTAGTTTCGTTTCATTTCCTGCTCTTTCTCCGGCGGAAGTGGCGCATTCCATGCAGGGATGGAGAAATTTGCTGTGCGCTGGAAAACGGTAAGATGTTGTGCCTGCGCGGCGATGAGCGGGATTGACTGAATGCCGGACGATCCTGTGCCAATGACGCCAACGTTCTTACCCGTGAAATCCACACCTTCCATCGGCCAGTTTGCCGTGTGAAGCACGCGACCATTGAAATTCTGCAATTCCGGCAGATCGGGGATTTTTGGTACGGACAGACACCCGGTCGCCATGATTAAGAAGCTTGCGCGGAATTTGTCACCTTTTTCAGCACTAATCACCCAGCGGCCGTCGCCTTCATCAAAGATTGCTGAGGTGACGCGGGTGCCAAAGATGATGCCCCCGCGGAGATCGAAGCGGTCGGCCACATGGTTAGCATAGCGGAGAATATCAGGTTGAGCAGCATAGCGATGGGGCCAAGTCCAATCCTGCTGGAGTTCCTCGGAGAATGAATAGGAATAGCTCATGCTCTCGACATCGCAGCGGGCACCAGGGTAGCGGTTCCAGTACCACGTGCCGCCGACATCGCCTCCAGCCTCAATCACCCTGACGGTAAGGCCCAGTTGGCGGATGCGATACAACGCATACATACCAGCGAATCCCGCGCCAACAATAATGACGTCGAATTCTTCCGTCATCCGACCGCTCCCTTTGACTGAAACCGCTAAATAGCAGATACTAAATGCTTATACAGATTTTTGGATGACTATCCAGCATTTATTTTGCTCAAATTTTTGCTGCGAAAGGATCGTTAACGCCAGCGCAATTTGCTCGCCATTTCATCGGCTGCTGGTCAATTTGGGACTTCATTTCTTGTCGCAGCCCAAGCCGTTTCGCCAGCAAGAATCAGTTCCCGGCCTCCAGGAACTCGTTGGACCAGCTGTAATACAGGCCTTCGGCGATCCCTTCCCGGCGATACAGTTCGGCAATCAACCGGGCTTTTCCAACTTTAGACCTCGCGAACTTTCTCTCACAAAGCACACCACCCGCCATCAGCCAGCAAAATTGTTCCGGTCACAAAAGATGCCGCGTCGCTTGCCAGGAAGACCGCAGGTCCCACCATTTCCCTCATCTCGGCTTTGCGACGAAGCGGAGTGCGGGCAATGATGTCGTGGTCGGCGTCTTTGAGGAACGCCTGGCCCTCGCTGGTCATGAAGTGATTGGTATAGCCAGGGTTGAAAGCGTTTACGCGGATGCCCTTTGGACCCCATTCGGCGGCTAGTGAGCGCACTAGCATATCCACCCCGCCCTTAGCGGCACAATAGGGTGTAAGTCGCTCAAATGCTGCAACCGAGGCATTCGAGGAGTTCATCACAATCACGCCGCCTGAACCTTGCTTTATGAATTGCCGGGCAGCGGCCTGAGCGCAAAGGAAATAGGCGCGCAAATTGCCGGAAATTACGGTGTCGAATTCCGCGGCCGAAAAATCAATTGCCGGTTTGTTGATATTGATGCCCGCGTTGCAGACGAAGATATCAAGCCTGCCATGCGCTTTGACGGCGGCCTCCACCAGTGCAGCGCAAGCCTCTGGTTTTGTTGCATCGGCCTCAAGACCTGTAGCATCAAAGCCACGCGCGCGGATTTCGCTTGCGGTCTTTTCGGCTGCCCCTGGCGTGCGCGCGCAACCCACCACCTTGGCGCCTGCCTCAGCAAAGCCATGTGCCAACTCCTGGCCTATGCCGCGGCTGGTGCCGGTGATGATGGCCACGCGGCCCGTGAGATCAAACAGTTTCATGGCACACACCCTCTCCAACACCGGACTGTGACATTCCATGCGAAGGCAAACAAGGGCAGTCGATGCCCGCAGTTGTCGGCCCCTTCCTCGTGAGGGAATGGCTGAGAAGCTCATTGTTAATCACTGACGTTGTCGTTTCACGCAGTGAAGCTATTTCCAAATTGATTTCCACTTGTGACACGGAGTGAAAACCATCCGTTTAGAAAGAGTCTGGGCCAAACATTGCTACTCTCGATTTTGTAGATGGGTCATCGCCCGGGGTATGTATGCATTCTTGATCGCCAACTCCGGCTCCGGGGCTTCCATTCGGCCGGGGGGCAAAATCGAAACCCACTATGCGGGTGACAGGTGCTTGTCTAGAAACGTGGCGATACCTCTAATTGAGTCTTCTGCCTCTGGCAGCTGGGGGTAGAACTCGAAGACGTGCCACATGCCCTCCGTGACTCTGAGGTCCACATTGACGCCCGCCCGGCGCAGTTTGGTCGAGAGGCGCGCGCAGTCGCTGAGAAGCACGTCGCGCGTTCCAGTCGAAATGAGAGTGGGCGGAAAGCCCTTCGCCACATCGGCAAATAGCGGTGATATATCGGGCGATGCGAGTGGCCGGCCTCCGGCGTAGGCGCGCGCCATATGCGAGAGGAGGTGGTCCAGGTCAAGCGTTGGATCAATACCGTGCAGTGTTCGAATAGTGTCCCCGCTATGGGTGAGGTCGCACCAAGGCGACAATAGTGCTACAGCCGCTGGCAGATCGAGACCACGGGCCGCTGCGGCGCCAATGAGGGCGAGCGACAGATTTCCGCCGGCCGACTCGCCTGAAAGAGCCATTGATTGCGCGCCATGTTCTCGCAACAGTGCCTGATAGACCGCCATTGCGTCTTCAAGTGCTGCCGGGTAGGGCTTTTCTGGTGCAAGCATAATTCGCCCGAGTCTAACAATTGGCGCGGATGTTGGTTCAACTGTGCCGCTCCATTCTAATGAAAGTTTGGCTTATCGCGGAGTGCAAATAATTGGAGCAGGCTTCATTGTTACGCCACAGCAAGCAGCTTCATTGGGCCTTGGAAAAGTAGAGGGCGTGGAAAAAATTATCCGACAATACCGCAATGGCCGAGATATTGCTCAGCGGCCTCGTGGGGTTTTGGTTATCGACCTTTTTGGTTTGGGGATTGACGAAGTCCGAGCGTCATTTCCTTCGGTCTATCAGCATGTGCTGCAAACTGTGAAACCTGAGCGTGATCACAATAACCGCTCAAGTTACCGCGATAAATGGTGGATATTCGGTGAGCCACGAAAAGATATGCGCCCAGTACTAGAGCGGTTTCCGTTTAGTTTGCATAGCCACATTCGTTGAAAAAGGCGGCGCATTCCTTGGGTTGAAATGACTTGATGGCCTTGGCGATTTCGC
>Ga0105047_10008863_pt1 | contig 16695 bp, 11 predicted proteins | sample MAT04_FD_78384 | JGI IMG/M metagenome (GOLD analysis project Ga0105047, IMG submission 78384) | Freshwater microbial communities from Lake Fryxell liftoff mats and glacier meltwater in Antarctica - MAT-04 (megahit assembly) | ecosystem: Environmental > Aquatic > Freshwater > Ice > Liftoff...
AAACTCGGCCTCGCCTGAACCGGTCATAGCGCGCAGGGATGCTCAGCGGTCCACACGCGTCCGATCGTACCAGCCGGCGACCGGACGCGTGATCGTTTCAGGGTGACCCGAGCGGTGTCAGTTCCAGCGTTCTGATCTCGACTGCGGCCCCTTCGGACTGGATCGCGATCTGCCCGCGGTCGGCGGTCACGTTCGTTCCGCGATTCACCAGGTGACCGTTCACTTCCACCGTGATCGAGCGGCCCAGCGCGGTGACGACCATCCGGTTCCACTCGCCCAACGGATGCTCGACGTGGTCGACGAGGCGACGGATCCGACGGCCCTTCCCTTCCGTGATGCCCCATTCCGCGCGCGGTCCGCGTCGGTGCACCATGTCCGGCACCGTGAGGTCTTCGACGATGCACCAGAAGTCGCCGGCATTGCCTGACTCCATCTGCACTTCGATGGATTTCGGGAACATGGCGTAGAGCGCGCGCGGGGTCGACGCGTGAACGAGTATGCCGGCATTGCCGGGAGCACCCGGGAATCGGTACTCCACGACGAGTCGATAATTCCGGTAGGACGCGTCGCTGATGAGGTGCCCTCGCGGCTCACCGGTAATCCGCAGGATGCCGTCGCGCATCACGAACGGCGCGGTCAGCCCGCTGATCGTGTCCGCATCCGGCACGTCGACATGCCAGCCGTCAAGATCGGGCGCCGGCAGCAGCAGGCGCACCTGTGCGCGTGCGTCAGGTGCGACCAGCAGCGTACAGGCGGCCATCGTGATGGTCAACAGGTTTCGCATGACTCAGGAGGAAGATGTCCATCACGACCGTCGCCGGACGCGCCATGCGACAAGGCGCATGGTAACGCGAGAACGTAGATCCGTTCACTTTGATATATCTTGAGGCACGACGACGCTTTGCGCACCGGCCAGCGCTTCACTAAGGTAGAGCTGGCTGGCCGCCGATCCTTATGTTCGTACACCTGTGCCAGTGTCACGCCGACTCTGTCGCGTGATCGCCTGTCAATCGCTGTCCCCCGCCCATCCTTCAGCCACGTTCAACCAGAGACCGAGTGGGCAGGATGCAGGTGGCGAGGCCTGAAATCACGGAGACGCGACTCCGCATCGCTGAAATCGTCAGCTTGCTGGCTCGCAGCGGCGTCGTCGTCCTGATGCTGACGGGGCTGTGGCTCTTCCGTCGCGAGCGCGAGCGTGTGGAACGCAGTCACGCCGTGATCGAGACGCTGAAGGATGTCCAGCGCGACGTGATGACCGCGCATCACAGTCATGCGGTATTCCTCCTGAGTGGCGACAGCAACGCACTCGCCGAATACGACGGTGCACTTGCACGCAGCGATTCGGGGATCGTATCGCTGGAGCTGCTGACCGCCAGTGACACATTGCAGGCTGCACGCCGCGCCGGACTCACCGCCGCCCTGCGCAGCGTGCGCCAGCTGCGCACCGCCGCACGCGTGCTCGACGCCCCGGCGACCGAGCCGACACCCACGATGTCGCGTACGCCGATGCGCCGGCCGTTCGCGGATTCGCTGCGAGGGCGCGAGGCACTCGTCGACTCGCTCCTCGATTCGCGCTTCGTCATCGAGCAGCAGCTGTTGCGCGAGCGCCGGGGCGTCGAGGAGCGGATCCATGCCGTCGTGCTGGCGTGGCTTGGCGTCGCCGTACTGATCACCGCAGTGCTCGGGATGGGGACGCTCCGCGTCCGCCATCGCTACGGCGATGCCCTCGCCCGAAGTGCCGCGACCTTCCGCCGACTGGCCGAGGACAGTCCCGACGGTGTGCTGGTGCACATCGACGGGACCATCGTGTTCGCCAATGCAGCGGCCGCGTGCATGTTGATGACGGAGCGGTCGCTGCTGGTCGGTACGGACGTCTTCTCGCACGTGCACCCCGACGATCGCAGCACCATCGAGCAACGCACGGTGCAGGTGGCGCAGGAGAGGCAGACCACCGCGCCGCGGTTGATCCGATTCCTGCGCAGCGACGGCACCGCGTGCGAGGCGGAGGCGCGCGGCGCGCCGATCGACTTCGACCTGCAACCGGCCGTGCAGGTCGTCCTGCGTGACCTGACGGCCCGACGCGTCGCCGAACATGCCCTGCAAAGCAGCGAGCAGCGGTTCCGCGCCGTACTCGATGCGATGGGCGAGGGCGTGGTGCTGCAGGACACCGCCCTCGCCATTCAGCTCTGGAACCCGGCCGCCGAGCGCATTCTCGGTCTGACCAATGCACAGATGACGGGCCGGACCTCGTATGATCCCGGGTGGCGCGCGATCGATCAATTCGGCCGTGAGCTCAACCCGGAACAGCACATTGGCGCCGTCGCATTGCGCACCGGCAAGCCCGCCGACGGTGTCATGGGCGTGGAGCGCCCTGCACGCGATCGGGTCTGGCTCCAGGTCACCGCCGTGCCGCTCTGTCAGGTCGAGGAAGCCGCACCGTACGCCGTGGTGGTCACGTTCTCCGACATCACGGCGCAGCGGCTCGCGAACGAGCGCCTTCGCGTCAGTGAGATCCGGTACCGACTGCTCGCGGAGAACAGTGCCGACCTCGTGATACTCCGCGCAAAGGATCGCACCATCACATACGCGAGCCCGTCGCACGCGCGGGTCCTGGGGTGGGATCCCGAGGAGCTGATCGGACAACGTGAGAACTCGCTGCTGCACGCCGATGACGCCGCGCGCGGGCGCTTCGCGCGCGCGGAGGCAGTGGAAAGTGATCCACAGGTGATGAGTGTCCGCCTGCGGCACAAGCAGGGCCACTATGTCTGGGTGGAGATCGTTGTCTCCGTCATCCGGGATGCGAATGGCGATTTTGACGGATACCTGGTCACCGGACGCGATGTCACCACGCGGCTCGCGCTCGAGGATGAACTGCACCAGGCGCAGAAGATGGAAGTCATGGGTCGCATGGCAAGCGGCGTGGCGCATGACTTCAACAACCTGCTGACCGTGATCCGGTTGTCGACGGAGATGCTGCGGCTCGAGACGCGTCGCGCTGGCGTGACGTTCGAGTCGCTCACCGACATCGAGTCGGCTGTCGATCGCGCCTCAGCGCTCACGGCACACCTGCTCACCTTCAGCCGCCGCCAGCACTCGGCACCGTCGCCGTTGCTGCCCGGTCGCATTGCCGGCGAGTCGCTCCCGATCCTCAAGCGACTTGCGGGCAGCACCGTGTCCGTCACCCTCGACAGCGGCCCGGAGATGCTCGACGCCTGGATCTGGGGCGACCAGGTGCGCTTCGAGCAGGTGCTCGTGAATCTCGTGAGCAACGCGAAGGACGCCATGCCCGACGGCGGCACGGTGCGGGTGACCTGCGCCACTGTCGCGCTGCAGGAGAGCGTGGCGCACCGGTTCGGGGTCATCGCCGCGGGACGTTACGTGACACTCACCGTCGAGGACACAGGCATCGGCATGACCAGCGACGTGCTCGCGCACCTCTTCGATCCATTCTACACGACCAAGCCGCAAGGTCGCGGCACGGGCCTTGGCCTGTCGATCGTGTACGGCGTCGTACACGAGGCCCTGGGCACCATCACGGTCAGCAGCGCTCACGGATCCGGTTCGCGAATCACGGTCTACTGGCCACGCAGCGAAGCGCCGGCGGCACAACCGCGCATCGAGGGCGACGTTGCCGACACTGATGCACATCCGACAGTCATGCGGCCCGACGCCGCCGCGGCGAGCGCCCAGCCCGATGTGGCGCAGCCCGCACACGCCTTCCTGCTGGTCGATGACGAGGAGAGCGTGCGCCGCGTGCTCGCGCGACAGCTCGAAGCGAATGGGCATGTCGTGACGACGGCGGCGAGCGGCATCGAGGCCCTCGAGATCCTGCGGAGCGCATCAGGCGCGATCGCGGGCGTGATCAGCGATGTGCGCATGCCGGGGATGACCGGCGTGCAGCTCGTCGAGCAGATGCACGCCGAGGGCATGGAAATCCCGGTGCTGCTCATCTCGGGGCAGCTGGACGAACAGCTGCCGCGCGAATGGGCGGCGAAGGCGCACGTCCGCTTCCTGCCGAAGCCGATCAGCGGGCTCGCGCTGGGTCGCGCCGTGCTGGAGTTGATCGAGCATTCGAGTTCCGGGCGCGGCACGCTGCGGTGAACGCCGTGCGCGCGTGAGGTGCCATGCCGTCGCGATCCGCGCTCGACGACAATCACGCTCCATGGCATTGTATGACATATCACGATGACATCATGCGTCTCCCGACGCATGTGCGTCCTCGTGCGCGATATGTCAGCCGAAAAGGCGGATGAGTTCATTACAGTTCAGGCTTACGAAAGTCGATCTGCCGATGTTCGCGTCCGATGCCGCACGCGACACACCATCAGTAAGGACACTCAGATGCTCGGACTTCTCGCCCTCCTCATGGATGGGATGCCGCATGGCTACTGCCTGCTCTGGAATCCACAGCTGCTGTGGTTGCATGCCGCGTCGGATTCGATCACCGCGCTGGCATATTTCGCGATACCCGTCTCGCTGCTGCAGTTTGCCCGGCGACGGCCGGATGTGCCGTTCAATGTGGTCTTCGTCTGCTTCGGCGCATTCATTCTGCTGTGCGGCACCACGCACGTGCTGGGGGTCTACAACATCTGGGTCCCGAACTGGTGGCTCAGCGGCGCCGTGAAAGCCGCGACTGCGGTCGCGTCGGTGTGCACGGCGGTGCTGCTCGTCAAGCTGCTTCCGCAGGCCGCGGCACTGCCCAGTCCCACGCAACTGCAAGCCCTCAACATCAGGCTGAACGACACGAACGCGGCACTTCAGCTCGAGGCACAGGAACGCGAGCTGGCACAGCGTGCGCTGCTGCGCGCACATGACGACGCGGAGGAACTCGTCCGCGTCCGCACCAGGGAGCTGGGCCAGTCCAACGCCCGACTGGAACAGAGCGAGGCGCGGTACCGCGCACTCGTACAGGCCTCAGCCGACATCGTCTGGACGGTGACGGCGGATGGACTGCCGAACGATTCCGATGGCTACGAACGCTTCACAGGCGCGTCATTGTCGCGGGAACGCGTGCTGAGCGGCAACCTCGTGCATGATGACGATCGCGCCGAAGCGCTCGAGAATTGGCGGCAGGCGCTCGAGTCCCGCACACGGTTCGATTCGGAGCATCGAGTCAAGGCCGCAGATGGCAGCTGGCGGCATGTCAGGGCGCAGGCTGTACCGGTGTTCGAGGCGAATGGCGACGTGCGCGAGTGGGTGGGGACACACGTCGACATCAGCGACAAGGTCGCAGCCGCGCGCCAGCTCGAGGCAATGCAGCAGCAGTTGCAGCAGTCGCAGCGTCTGGAAGCAGTAGGACGACTCGCGGGTGGCGTGGCACACGACTTCAACAACCTGCTGACCGTGATCACCGGCGCCGGCACCCTGGTGCTCGAGGACATGCCTCGCGACCATCAGTGGCGCCGCGATGTGGAAGACGTGGTCGCCGCCGGTACCCGTGCCGCGGCGCTCACGGCGCAACTGCTGGCCTTCAGTCGCAAGCAGGTGCTGCAACCGCGGCGACTGCAGGTGAACAGCGTGCTGCTGGAGGTGCACGCGATGCTCCGACGCCTGATCGGTGAGCAGATCGAGATCAACATCGTCACGAGCCACGTGACATGGACGGTGCTCGCGGATCCGAACCAGCTGGAACAGGTGATCCTCAACCTCGCACTCAACGCGCGTGACGCCATGCCGGGGGGTGGAACGATCACGTTCGAGACGCAGCAGGTCACCGTGGACGGTGAGTACACCGACATGCACCTCGGTGTCACGGCAGGCGAATACGTGATGCTTGCCGTCTCCGACAACGGTACGGGCATGGATGACGCGACGCGCGCGCAGATCTTCGAGCCGTTCTTCACCACGAAATCCGTCGGTGCCGGAACAGGCCTCGGGTTGGCGACGGTGTACGGCATCGTGCGGCAGAGTGGCGGACACATTTACGTGTACAGTGAGCCCGGGCTCGGCACGACGTTCAAGATCTATCTGCCACGCGCCGTTGGCGACGAGCAGCAACTCCTCTCCACGCCCGCCGCAGCACGTCCGAGGTCACTGCCCACGGGCGAGTCGATCCTGCTGGTCGAGGATGCAGCTGACGTCCGGGAGTTCGTGGCGCGTGTGCTCATTCGGGCAGGCTACGTGGTGCATGTGGCCGACGGGCCGTCGGCCGCGCTCGACGCGACAGACGGCGCGCTCGGCACGCTCGACACGCTTGACCTGCTCCTCTCCGACGTCATCATGCCCGGCATGAACGGGCGCGAGCTTGCGGACGTGATCACGCAGCGCAGACCGGGGATCGCGGTGCTCTTCATGTCCGGCTACACGGACAACGCCATCGTGCATCATGGCGTGCTCGACCCTCGAACGAGTTTTCTGCACAAGCCGTTTACTCCGGATCAGCTCCTCAACGAGATCAGGCGGACGCTCACCGAGCATGCCGCGCGTCGGGATGAGCCATGATCGGCCGTGCAACGCCCAACGCCAGCGTTGCTTGCGCCGCCGCCCATCGGTGGCTACTTCCAATGCACCGTTGTTGTGCCCGAACCCCGTTGCGCTCCGCTCCGACCAATGACTGACCCGGACAGCTACGACACCGACACCGGCACCGACGCGGATTCCGCAAGCGCACCACGAGATGCGGCAGCGGAGCCTGCGCGAGCACATCCCCAGGCTGCGCCGAGATCGCCTCGGTGCCGGGTGCTCATCGTCGATGACAATGTCGACAGCGCGGACAGCCTCACGGCCGTGGTCCGCATGTTTGGCCACGACGCCGAGACCGCCTACGACGGCCTGGCTGCGGTGGAGAAGGCGATCGCGCTCGTCCCGGACCTGATCCTGATGGACATCACCCTGCCGAAGCTCTCCGGCTACGAGGCTGCGGCGCGCATCCGGGCATCGCCCGGATGCGAGCACACAGTGCTGGTGGCACTCACTGGATGGGGTCGCGAAGAGGACAAGCGTGAGGCGCTCGAGGCGGGATTCACCTTTCACTTCATCAAGCCGGTGGACTTTCCTGCCCTGAAGCGTCTGCTGGCTGAGACCTCCGCCGCGCCGACCTGATCGTGACGCTTGCGGCGAGCCATGCGTTCGCCAGCGACTGCAACGGCCCCGGTGACGCGTGCGTCGCTGGGACACTGCGTGTGCAGGCGGATGTCTGTCGTTCAGTGAACACGTGCCGCCATCACGTCAGTGACTGCACGAACCAACTGCATGTGCCAAACTTCCCCGGGTTGCGACGCGTGCAGGCCCAGAGCGTGATTCAACGCATCAGCACGGCAGCACGGGCCTGCTCCGCGTCCAGCGCCGCCCGATCGGCGCGATACGGCGCGCTGCGCAGCACCTGCTCGGAGACCGCCTCGCCGTGCGTCACCCGAAACGCCGCAAGAAGCGGCGAGAAACGCGCGATCTCATCCTCGAACTTTCGCGCGTCGGCCTTCAGTGCGTCGGTACCGGTCGCCAGGGCGTTGAAGCCGGCGAAGAAGACGGAGGTGAGTGTGTTGAGTCCGCCTGCCCAACGCCGCGTGTCCTCCGCGTGCGCCAGCTGGAACGTGCCAGCGAGCAGTGCAGTCGCCAAGGCCGCAATATTGCGACGCCGCCGCGACCGATCACTGACATTCATCCGCTCGCGCACCTCCTCCAGGCGCGTGTCGAGGTCCTGTGCCGTGAGCAGCGCGTTGGTGAAGAATCGCGCGTGTGCCTCCTGCGCCGCTCGCAGACGCTCCGGCTCCATGCGCGCTCGCACTGCGACACGCGTCGTGCAGAGATCCGACTGCACGTTCTGGGTGTCGATCGCGCGCCACTGGAAGTCGAGGATGCGTTCGGTGCCGCCGGTCTCGACCGTTTCCCACGGGATACTCCAGTGATAGCCCGAGGAGTCGATGAATCCGTTCGTGAACTCGCGTTCGGCACGGAACCGCAGCGCGTCACCGTTGGCGTCCGTCGCGCGCATCGGCAGGGTCACGCTCGATCCCTCGCTCGCTGTGATCGTGGCAATCGTCAGCGGGCACTCAGGTCGCACGTTCTGCCCGCTGACCGTCACCGAGAACACCGCGGCAGAGATGCTGACGCCGTCGGTGACCTCGACGCGAAACTGATATGGTGCCGTGCCTGCGCTGCCCGCAGGCGGTGCCCTCCAGCGGAAGCGGCCGGCAGAGTCGATGGTGACGGGAGAGCCACCGGCGCCAAGCTCGGTGGCGCTGTACGTCAGCGAGTCACCATCCGGATCCTGTGCACCCACGAGGAAGTCCAGCTGCCCGGCGGCCTGCACCTGCCGTGAGGCAATCCGCACGATCGGCGCTCGCTGCGCACCGTCCACCATCAGGCGCAGTTGCCGGCAGGCGATCACCTCACCGGAGCGCGTCGCGGTGATGATGATGTAGTTCGGCCCCTCGCTGCCACGCAATGGCCGCCAGCGCAGGACGTTGCCCCCGTCCACGACCACCCGTTCGACCCCTGACGCAGCAAAGCTGATGCGACCGCCAGGCGGTGCGTTGTTCACCGAGAGCGCAATGCGGACGCTGTCGCCGATCAGGTGGCGCACGAGCGGATCGGCATCACTGCCGATGCTCGGCTGCGCACCCGGCGATGCATCCGCCGCAATCAGGCAGTCGGCGGCGGCATGCTGTGCGGCGAGCACGGGAGCGCGTGTCGCGACCGCGACGAGCAGCACCGAGGTGACGACACGGAGGGTGGCACGACGCATGGCAGCAGGCCCTGGCGGAGTGGTGAAACCGCACGGCGGATTCGAGCGGGCTCGTCCGAAAGATAGGCTATCAGCGTCTGCCATCCAGCGAAAACGCGATCAGCTCTGCGTTGTCGCCGCCACCGGTCGCAAGGACGATGTACTGCACCCCATTGGCACCACGGTACGAGACGGGATTCGCGTAGCCCCGGCCTGCCGGCAGCTCGAACTGCCAGAGGACGCGACCATCACGCGTATCGAGCGCATACAGCACTAGGCCGCCGCCCGTGGCGAAAATGAGCCCACCCTTGGTGACCGTACCGCCCGGCGCGCCGGCCACGCCAAGCGGTGGAAGGTTCACGCCCCGAAGCAGCGGATGCTGCCGGATCGACGGCGTGTCGCCAAGTGTGACCTGCCAGCGCTGCCGGCCGGTGTCCATGTCGATCGCGGTCATCGTGCCGTACGGCGGCTTGATCAGCGGCAACTGCTCGGGCGGCAGGTGATCCGCCTTGCCCGAATCGGGATCGGCCGTGACGCCGAGTCCACTGTGCACGAGATCGGCGGTGTAGGCGAATCCGATCGTATCGTTCGGCTGGCCCTTCTCGATGCGGTAGAGCGCCGGGCTGTTCGTGGCCTTCACGAACAGCGTGTGCGTCTCCGGATCATACGACGTGCTGCCCCACCCTGCCCCGCCGATCGCGCCCGGCATGGTGATCGTGCCCTGCAGCGACGGTGGCGTGAAGATCGGTCCACTGCGGTACTGCGCGAACAGCTCGCGTGCACGGCGATGCAGCTCGGGCGTGAAGTCGACCAGGTCGGCTTCACGCACTTCCTGGCTCGAGAACGGCGCCGGCAGCGATGGCATCGGCTGCGTCGGTGAGGCGCGCTCACCCGGCACGTCGCTGGCCGGCACCGGACGCTCGGCGATGGGCCAGATGGGCGCACCGGTCACACGATCGAAGACATAGACCCACGCCGTCTTCGATGGCACGGCCACCACGTCGCGCGGCGTGCCATTCCACTTTATCGTCGCCAGCACCGGTGGTGCGGGCAGGTCGTAATCCCACAGGCCATGATGCACGATCTGGTAGTGCCACACACGCTTGCCGGTGCGTGCATCCAGCGCAACGACCGACTCGGCGAACAGGTTGTCACCCTTGCGATCACCGCCGTACCAGTCATTCGTCGGCGTGGAGACGGGCAGGAACAACAGGCCGCGCGCGGCGTCGAGGCTCATTGGCGCCCACACGTTGGTGTGGCCCATGTAGGCGTACGAGCCGTCTTCCCACGTCGTCCATCCATATTCGCCGGAATCCGGTACCGTGTGGAAACTCCACACGCGGCGTCCCGTGCGCACATCGAACGCCTGCACGTCGCCCGGCGGATCGTTGCGATAGCGCAGCCTGTCGCCGACACCGTTGCCCACGATCACCAGGTCACCGAACACCACCGGCGGCGAGGTGTTGGTGTAGTGTGCACGGTTGGTGCGACGCCGCAGCTGAGTCGTCAGGTCCACCTCGCCGTTCGACCCGAACGACGCAATCGGCTTGCCGGTGGCGGCATTCAGCGCGATGAGCCGGTAGCGCGCGTTGATGAAGACGCGTCGTTCACGTGTCGAGGACCAGGTCGCGACGCCGCGATGCACGAAGCCCGTGCCGTTCGACGGCTGGCCCATGCGCCACACTTCGGGATCGTATTTCCAGATCTGACGCCCGGTCTTCGCGTCGAGCGCCGCAACCGCCGCGTACGGTGTCGACACGTACAGCGTGTCGCCAATGACCACCGGCGAGGCCTGAAAGAGGCCCGGTCGCGCGGCCTTCTGCTCGGGGCCAGCCGGCACGCTCTTCTCGCCGGTATTCCAGCGCCACGCGATCTTCAGCCGTCCGACCGTGGCGCGATCGATGTCCGCAACGGGCGCGTAGCGCATGGCACCGGCATCACCGCTGGCGCTGGGCCAGTCGACCCGCTGTGCCTGCAGTGGCAGCACGGAAAGCAACATGGCCGGCAACACGGCCCGCAGAGGTACCGCGGCGGTGATGCGGCGTGCGAAGCGACGTGCCTCGTGCACGAGGATTGCAAAACGTGGATGGCTCATGCTCTCGAATCACGCGAGCGGACGCGGCATTGTGAAGATGCGCCCAGCCCATCCCGCATCAGTCCGGACGCTGCGGCTGGAGGCTGTGCGTTGGCGGGCCAGCAGTCGATACTCTCAGCAGACGACGCCCACTTCGGGCGACGCGTGCCGTTGCGCCGGACCCTTTTCGGCACATCCGGTGTCCGGATTCACAGCACCAAGGCAAACGCGCGCCGTTTCGATGGCCCGTTTGGCGTGCTCATGCATTTGCGGCGGCGACGCTCGTCCCGGACTCCCGGGCACTGCACGGAACAGCCCGTCGCATAGCTTCCCTGCTGGTACCGACTGCTGCGCGCACAGCGCCACGTCATGCCACATACCGTCCGACCGCTTCAATCGAACCACCTGTTGCCTTACCTGATGCCTTACCTGATGCCTTCATCGAACGACAAGCCGCCTGCACGGCGCAGCGCCACTGCTGCAAGCGGATCCAAGCCGCGCTCACGTTCACGAGGCCGCGGTGCCCAAGGCGCATCTCCGCTGACCTCCATGCCGACCGGTCGCGCAGCCTACGCCGAGACCCGCGTCTGGCTGGTCAAACAGCATGGCCTGTCCTGCGCCTACTGCGCCAAGCGGGTGCCCGCTCGTGACCTGACGCTCGACCATGTTGCCCCGCGGCGCGGGATGACAGCGTACGATCGTCGCGACAACCTCGTGCTCTGCTGCCTCGCCTGCAACATCGCCAAGGCCGACAAGACGGCAATGGTCTGGCTGCTGGGAAAGCGGCACCGCGTGATCAATCTCGTGCGATTCGGCAGCCACCTGAGTCAGGGACTCGTCGAGATGGTGCACGACCTGGCGGGTGCCGAGGGACTCGCGCTCGCTGAGCGACTGTCGGATCCGGACTATCCGTACGCCGACTGATTGCGCGGCGTGCCCGGCGTTTCAGGGTGTATTCGCAGGACCACGCTGTCGACGATGCCCGGCGCCCGCGAGAGGGCGCGCCACGGACGGTGATCAGCGCGCGTCCGCCAAAGCCCTGCGCACGTGCGGCAGCGTGACCCATACCAGATGCAGGCCGGGAATGGCGGACAGGTTCTGATGTGACGATGAGGGCCATGCTGGATGCCGGTGCGGCCCGCACCACGATCCGGTGCAGGCGAAACAGCGCGCGCAGCGACACGCCACGGTGGAGTTCGCCAGGTCTGCGGCATGAGCCATGCGACTGCTGTCGCATGCACACTGCGCACTCAATCCGGAACGCGTCGGGATTCGGGGCGCGCAGGTAATTCACCAAGGAGAGCTCGTGTCACATCGCAAATCCCTGTCCCTGCTCGCGGCGATTGCTGCAATCAGCCTGGCATCCCCGCTCGCCGCACAGACGCGGAGCACGGTCGATGCCGGCACCCTCGAGGCGGCAGTGGCGGCACGTCCAGACCGCCACCGCTCCTTCGTCACGTCCACGCTGACCTCCACCCGTGCGCTCGCGGTTGCCAGCACCATGGGCCTGAGCGCCGACGGTGTCGCGTCGCGCATTGCCGCGTTGGACGAAGCGGGCACGAAGCAGGTGGCCGATGAGATTCTGGCGGGCGGCGAGTCAAAGGTCGTGATCAGCACCACGGCAATCATCATCGGCCTGCTCCTCATCATTCTGCTCACGCGCTAGCACTGCACGGTCGGGAGGATGCGCACTGGCCGCTGGCTGGTGCACGGATTGCTCGCGATGTCCACGGCGTGTTCGACCGGTCATGTCACTGCCGGTCGGCACGACGCTGCACCGGAACGACGTCCGGGTGCTCTGCAGGTGCCCTACGTCTCGCAGTCCGTGCTGCTCTGTGGCGGCGCTGCCATCGCAATGATCGAGCGATGGTGGGGCCGTCGTGGCGTGTATGCGGAGGATTTCGCCAGTCTCGTCCGCCGCGACGAGGGTGGCATCCGCACCACGGATCTCGCGCGCACGATGCAGGCGCGCGGGTGGGCCACACAGGCGCTCTCCGCCACCGCTGAACTCCTGCAGCAGTCACTGGCCGACAGCGTGCCGGTGATTGCGCTGATCAAAGTCTCGGCGAACCGGTATCACTATGTGGTGGTTCTGGGGATGCTTGACGGCCGCATGACGTACCACGACCCTGCCGTCGGCCCATACGTCACGAGCGATAGCGCCGAGTTCATGAAGCGCTGGAGCGGTGCGAACCAGTGGGCATTGTTCGTGCGACCAGCCGTTCGCGCGGGCGTCGCTGCGACGGTGCCCCAGACACCGCTGTCCGCGGGTGATTCGCTGCCCTGTCGGCCCTGGCTCGACAAGGCGGCCGATGCGGCGACGGCGAATAGACTCGACGACGCCGACGCACTGCTTCGCACGGCGACACGCGAGTGTCCCGAGGAGCCGCTGGTGCTGCGTGAACTCGCCGGTGTCCGCTTTCGCCAGGGACGGCCCGCAGACGCAGTCCGACTGGCAGACGAGTACGCGCGCCGCGCACCGGGTGACTCGCTTGGATGGCAACTGCTGGCGAGCAGCCGCTATCTCACTGGCGACGCACGCGGTGCATTGCAGGCATGGAACATGATCGGCAGACCCGTGGTGGACCTGGTGCGCATCGACGGCACCGCACACACGCGCTTTCGTGGATTGATCGACGCGATCGGCGTGAGGCCCTCCTCCGCGCTCACGCCTGATGCGCTGGGATTGGCCAGGCGTCGCCTTGCCGACATTCCCGCACTGACAGCCGCGCGAGTTGCCTACACCGCTGTCGAAGGTGGTGTGGTGGAGATACGCGGAGCCGTCGTCGAGCGCCCGATCGTGGAGCCCTGGCCGCAACTGCTGGTCGGCGCAGCCGTCGATGCCGCAATCCGGCGCGATGCAAGCGTCTCGCTGGACTCGCCACTTGGATTCGGCGAACGGTGGACCGCGCAATGGCGCTGGCAGAATGCAGACCCGCGCGTCGCACTCGGCCTGGCGATACCGGCGCGCATTGGTATTCCCACAGTCGTGCGCGTGCAGCGCAGCTGGGAGACATACCGCTTCACACTGCCATCCGCGGAGGAGCAGCGCAACGCGTCGACCGTGAGTGTCGCTGGCTGGGCGACGCCTCGTGTCGAGGGCCTGGCCGCAGGGCGCATCGAGAACTGGTTGGGACGCGGCGAGTTTCTCGCGTTGTCCGCGGGCGTCGGACTGCACGACGACTTCGATCGTGCTGCATTCCTCGCGGAAGGCGAACATGCGAGGGCGCTCGGCAGCACCTCGAGCTACGACAGGATTCGTGCACGCGCCGCGTGGACGCCGCCAGTCGATCGCTGGCGCAACAGCTGGTCATTCAGGCTCGGTGCCGACTGGAGCAGCAACGGCACCCCGCTTGGATTGCGGCCGATTGCCGGAGGCGATCTGGCGCGTGACATCCCGCTCCGCGCGCATCCGTTCATGGTCGGCGGCATGCTGCCGACCGCACGCACGGCACGCACGATCGCGCATGGCGGTGTGGCCGCCGATCGCGACGTCACCACGCGTGGTCCCGCCACAATCGGCGTTGGCTTTTTCGTCGATGGCGCCAGACTCATGTCGTCAGGCGATGGATCAGGTGCAGCACGAACGTACGTCGACGCCGGCGCCGGCCTGCGCATCGGGCTTGCCGGAACCGCGTGGTCTGCGCTGCGCATCGATGTGGCACGCGGGCTCACGACGGAACGGCGCTGGGGAATCAACGCCGGTCTTGCTCCGCGATGGCCCATTCGTCTCGGTCGATCGCGCGACGGGCGCTGAGGCACGTCACGCATCGCGCAATTACGCGCGACCGCTCACCACGGGATGTAGCGATAGCCATCGTTCTCCAGCACCATCATCGCAGTCATCGCCGACGTCGACACCTTCACGCCCGGAATCAGCTCAGTGCGGCTGATGCTGCGCGCGCCGGCCGTCTGGCCGCAGAGTACCAGTACGGCACCGTGCTGCAGCAGTTCCTCCACCAGCTTGCGACTGGGATTCGGTTTACCACCGAAGCGCGCGGCAAAGGCCGAGTCGGACAGGAGCGCCGCCCAGCCCGCGCCGTGGATGACTGCAGCCGCCTTCAGCTGCTGCTCGGCGAAGCCGTTCCGCGCGTGGATGTTGAAGAAGCGCGCCATGGTGACGAGCTGCTCGTTCACCTTGACCGTGTCACCGCCACCGGCATTGATCACGAACAGCGCCTTCATCGCCATGCGGGATGGGGCCGTGAATGTCGGCGACTCCACCACGAACGACGGACCGGCCGCCGTGATGACAGGCCCCGATGCCTGCTGGGCGACGGACGACGAACCCTGGGCGGCAACCGGCAGCGCGCAGGCAAGGGTCAACAGCGGCGCCGCGACGACGGCGCGGAGGGTGAAGAGCGGCAGGCGCAGCATGAACGGCACTCCGGAGGTGTGGAATCGAGCAGGAAATCGCGAGGACGACGTGGACGTAATCTGCACCGCGCTGCCGTGCAGCGGACGGCCGGCGAGCGCATGCCCGTCCGTGCCCAACGCCGCCACCCTGACCCACGCCAGCTCCATCCGCAGCAGCACCACCTCGCGCCGTGTCGCCGCCGCGATCGCCAGCCACTTCGCTGATCAGCGAAGTTGGCGACGTCGTCCAGACCAGGGCGCTCCGCCGATGACAGCAGTGCAAGCGATCTCAGTTCAGCGATGCTGCACGCGGAGCAATTCATCGCGATGCGCCGCCACGAACTGCGCGAACTCGACCGGCGCACGGCCTGTCACGTCGGCCACCGTGTGCGTCACCGGTGGAGTACCCCTGATTCGCGGCAACATGTGCAGCAACAGCATCACGAGGATCAAGCCGGGCGCATGACCGTCGCGCCGCAACGATCGGTAAAAGCGCCATGGGCTCGGCGAGATGTAGGCGATGGGAGTGTCCAGACCTGTCGTCAACTGAGCGGCCATCTCCTCGAAGGTCAGCGGTGATTCCGACGTCAACGTGTAGGCCTTCCCGTGGTGCTGCGTACCAGGTTGTGTCAGCACCCCGGCCGCAACGCGGGCAATGTCACCGACATCCACGAGCGTGAATCGTGCGTGCCCGGCAGGCAGGAAGATGCGATGCCGGCGCGCCAACTCCTCGTGGAGTGTGCTGGTGAAATTCTGCATGAAGTAGGCCGGTCGCAGCATCGTGTACGGCACGCCGCTGGACACCAGGCGCCGTTCGATCCTGTGGTGCGGGACGAGCCAGTTGTTCTCAGCCCCCTGTACCGACAGAAACACGATGTGCCTGACGCCATGTGCTCGCGCCCGCGCGATCACGTCACCGAAGTCGCCCCTGAGTTGCGGCGGGCGCAGCAGGAAGAGGCTGTCGCAGTCGGCCAGGGCAGCGTCGTGAGTGGAGGCGTCGAGAAAGTCGAACGGCACGAGCTGCACGCGTGGGTCGATACGCAATGTCGCGGCATCCGTTCCGACGTGCCGCACACCTGCACGTACGCCGATGCCGTCGAAGGCGCGCAGCGCCGCGATCACGGCTGAGCCGACCTGACCTGTGGCACCGGTCACGAGTATGCGTTTCACGGCGCGTCAGACATCATGCCGGCGATGGCACGCGCAAAGCACTGGCCACGGGAGGACACGCGTCACACGATCACCGCGCTTACCGGCCGTCGCAGCGAGCGCGGCATGCCTGGCCCCCGACCAAACCGCGCGACGAGATCGGGGCGCTTTCCATTAAGGCCGAGGTGCGCGGCAAACTGCGGTCGCATCGCCGACACTTCCACCGGCTGATTGCTCATGGCAGTACTGATCCCGAGCACGGTGCACTGGAGCGCGAAACGCTCGTAACAGCGCCCCACTTCCATCCAATGCGCTGGATCGCTCTCGGCACCGATGAAGACCGCGATGCCGGCCGAGCTCCCGATCTGCTCGACGTACTTCGCGGTTTCGCCCTTCTCGGTGGAGACCGTACCATACATCACCTCACCAACCCAGCGTGGAATCGATGGGTTGC
>Ga0105047_10008864_pt1 | contig 16693 bp, 10 predicted proteins | sample MAT04_FD_78384 | JGI IMG/M metagenome (GOLD analysis project Ga0105047, IMG submission 78384) | Freshwater microbial communities from Lake Fryxell liftoff mats and glacier meltwater in Antarctica - MAT-04 (megahit assembly) | ecosystem: Environmental > Aquatic > Freshwater > Ice > Liftoff...
ACAGTGGATGCGGGCACCGCCTCGCCGCCCACGGAGTCCGACGATGGCTGCGGCTGCAGCCTCGTCGCCGCCGCGCGATCGAGGCCGGGCGCGCTCGTGCTCGCCGCGCTGTGTGTCACGCTCGCGCTGTGCCGATCGCGACGCCGACTCCGCTCGCCCCGCTGAAGGAGCGCCTGTTCGCCGAGGCGCGGGCGCTCGGCTTCGCGCGTGTGGGCATCGCACGCGCAGAGCCGCTCGGCGTCGAGAGCGAGCGCTTGCGTGCGTGGCTCGCGGCGGAGCGCCATGGCGTCATGGACTACATGGCCGAGAGCGCCGCGGCGCGCGTCGATCCGACGCTCGCGCTCGATACACCCGGTGGTGCGGGCCTCTTGCCGAGCGCGAAGAGCGTCATCGTCCTCGCGATGCCGTACGCGCGCGGGAGCGAGCGCGTCGGCCCAGCGCCGGGTCGCGTCGCACGTTATGCGCGTGGTCGCGACTATCACAACGTCGCCGGTCGCCGCGCGCGCACGCTCGCGAAGTGGCTGCGTCGCGAGGGCCACAAGTCGCGCGCGACGTGCGACACGATGCCGATCATGGAGCGCGCGTGGGCCGAGCGCGCTGGCCTCGGCTTCATTGGCAAGAACTGCTGCCTCATCGTGCCCGGCCTCGGCTCGCACGTGGTGCTCGCCACCGTGCTCACCAGCGCCGAGCTCACGCCCGATGTGCCGCAGGCCGAGCGCTGCGGCAGCTGCACGCTCTGCCTCGACGGCTGCCCCACGCGCGCCTTCGTCGCGCCGCGCGAGCTCGATGCGCGCAAGTGCATCAGCTACCTCACCATCGAAGAGAGCGCGCCCGCGCCCGAGTTGCTGCGCCCGCAGATTGGCGACTGGCTGTTCGGCTGCGACGTCTGCCAAGACGTGTGCCCGTTCAATCGCACCGCGCTCCCCGCCGAAGAATCGACGCGCGCGTTCGCGCCCGATTCGCGCTGGGACGCGCACGACGCCGCCGCGCTCTTGACGATGGACGACGCCACCTTCGCGACCTACGCCGCCGGCTCGCCGATTCAGCGTCCCGGCCGCAGCGGCATGGCGCGCAACGCGGCCATCGTGCTCGGCAACAGCGGCGACAAGCGGCATCTGCCGGTGTTGCGCGAGGCTGCGTTGCGCGATGGCGATGATGGGGTGCGTGAAGCTGCGCGGTGGGCTGTTGCGCGGCTTGGCGCGTAGCGCCCTTTGGGAACGGCGCCCCTGCCGGGTGTTGGCCATAAACCTCAATCGTGCGCTCCCGCGCGGGGAACCTCCCCACTCAAGATTCATCACTTCTTTTTGAGTCTCAATCGTTGCGCTCCCGCGCTGGGAACCTCCCCCAGCCCCTCGTTCGAGGGGGGCTTTTCCGATGGCGTCGGTGAGCGTCGCGTGCACTCGAAGCGAGGCGATGTGAGGCACCCCCAACCCCCTTGAAAAGGGGGCTTTCGGAGGGATGCTGCGCGGCGGGAGTGAGCCGGCATCGTGCTCACCCACCCCCCTTCGAGAGCTTCGAGAGGGGGCTTTCGAAAGAGAACCGCAACGTTTTACCCTTATCGCGCGAAGCTGGTCGTCTCGGTGAGCGGAGTGACCTTGGTGCCGTGTTCGAGCGTGCGGGTGACGACCGATATCTCGGCGAACTCTGGATTGCGTACGCCGACGGAGAGAGCGAGCGACAGCTGACGGGACTGCCCAAAACGTCACGCAGGTCAGCGAGCGTTTTGATGACTGTGTCGGCGCGCTCGCCGCAGCGCGCGGTGGGTTCGAGCGGCCTGTGCCGCTCAGCGACTTCAACGCCGCCGCGCTCAGCTCACTCCGGGCGTGGACGCGAGTAGAAGTTCGTATCGTAGAGGAACGCGCACTGACCCTCGCGGCACACCGCGTCGCCCCACGGACGCGGGACCGGAGGACACAAAACGTCCCCGCAGCCACCCACCGCGTCGGAGGCATCTTCCTCGGCCTGCGCGACCGCTCGCACGTTCACCGCGGTCGGTGGCTCCGTGCAGTTGCACACGTCGGTGAGTCCTACGAGCGCGCAGTTGGAGTCTTGCGCGCAGGTGCGGTCGTAATCTGCAGGGTCGAGATATGGCGGCTCACACGCTACAAACGCCGAGCCGAGGACCAAGAGTAAAGCGGCGCAGGTCAATGATGAGTTCATCGGCAAAGAGTATTTATTGAGCGCCGGCAGGTCAACTCGCGCTCACGCCTCGTCGTCGAGTCCGTCGTGAGGCTCGGCGCCGTCGCGCACGTAGATACCGTACGGCTCTTGCGCGCCCGATTCGGCGCTCGCGTCTGTCACGGCCTCAGCGACGGCTCGCGCGGAGCCACGACCACGGCCACGCGGACGCGGCGGCAGCGGGTGCGCGCGCGGCGTCGGCGCGATCGGGTTCTCGCGCAGCATCGTCTCCATCGCTTCGAGCACGTCGCGCACGCCCTCGCCGGTGGCCGCGCTGAACGGCATCACGGTGTGGCCGCGGCGCTTCATTTGGCGCTTCAGGTTCGGCAGCGCGGCTTGCACATCGGGCAGGTCCATCTTGCTGACGCCGATGATCATCGGGCGGCCGGCGAGCGCCTCGTCGAACTTGCGCAGCTCTTCCATCAGCGTGTCGAAGTCTTTGCCGGGCGCGCGCGTCGGCTCCGGGTCGAGCGTGATGATGTGAAAGAGCACGCGGGTGCGCTCGATGTGCTTCAGAAAGCGCAGCCCGAGGCCGGCGCCCTCGCTCGCGCCCTCGATGATCCCGGGGATGTCGGCGACGACGAAGCTGCGCGCGTCGCCCTTCGCCGTATCGCCGAGCCCGGCGACGCCGAGGTTCGGCACCAGCGTCGTGAACGGATAGTCGGCGATCTTTGGCCGCGCGCGCGACACCGCCGCGATGAACGTGCTCTTGCCGACGTTCGGATAGCCGAGCAGCCCGACGTCCGCGAGCAGCTTCAGCTCGAGGCGCAGCTGCCGATTTTCACCGGGCTCGCCCGGCTCACTGCGCCGCGGCGCGCGATCGTACGAGGTCGCGAAGTGCAGGTTGCCGCGCCCACCGCGTCCGCCCTTGGCGATGACGAAGCGCTCACCGACGGCCGCGAGATCGACGATCAGCTCGCCCGTCGTCGCGTCAAAGATCTGCGTGCCCGGCGGGATGCGCAGCTCGAGATCGACGCCGCCGCGGCCGTACATGTCGCTGCCGCGGCCATTCTCGCCGCCCTTTGCCTCGACCTTGCGGCGATAGCGCAGGTCGAGCAGCGTCGTCAGCCGCGTGTCGGCGACGAGCACGATGTCGCCACCGCGCCCGCCATCGCCGCCTGAAGGTCCGCCAAACGGGATGTAGCGCTCGCGTCGAAACGCAACGGCGCCGTTGCCGCCATTGCCTGCGTGGACTTCTACTAGGACTTCGTCGACGAACTGCACAGGGCGCTTGATGACACGGTTACTGTGCTGCCGCATCCCTGCGGGGCCTTCCTGCTTGCGCTGCGGTGAGGGCGCCCTGCCGGGTGGGCTCTTCCTCTTGTCCCTTTGGAACGGTTGCCCTGCCGGGCGGGCCTCCCCCTCCCAGCCTCCCCCTCGAAGGGGGAGGAGTTTTTCGTAAGTACGTCGTCGCGGTCGGGAAGCGTCGAGGGGCATTGAGGCCCTCGCTGCACATCGCAAGCGCGGTGAGCGAGGTCCTGCGGATTGTCTGGGTCGGGTAAGAGCTGGCTTTTTTCGGACGCCGACTGTGGCGTGACTGGTCACGATCGGCGGCCAGCCCCCGCCTCGCAGCAACCTTCCGAAAGCCCCCTTTCCAAGGGGGTTGGGGGTGCCTCACATCGCCTCGCTTCGAGTGCACGCAACGCCCACCGACGCCATCGGAAAAGCCCCCCTCGAACGAGGCGCTGGGGGAGGTTCCCTGCGCGGGAGCGCAACGAATGAGGCTCAAAAAAGAAGTGATAGATCTTGAGGGGGGAGGTTCCCCGCGCGGGAGCGCAGCGATTGAGGCTCAAAAAGAAGTGATCAATCTTGAGGGGGGAGGTTCCCCGCGCGGGAGCGCAGCGATTGAGGCTCAAAAAGAAGTGATGAATCTCGAGGGGGGAGGTTCCCCGCGCGGGAGCGCAACGATTGAGGCTCAACCCCAAGCCCGCAGAACCCGGCGCAGAGCCCCGCAGGGTCCGCGCAGCGCCGCGCCCCGCGCTCAGGGAATACCCACTACGGCCGTCGGCACGCGCACCCGCTCGGTGCCCGCGACGCCCGACTGGTAGACGATGTTGTCGCCCCAGCACGTCACGCCGCCGCCCGCCAACACGCACGCGTGACGGCCGCCGAGCGCGATGGCCGTGGCGCCGGTGACACCAGCGACCGCAACCGGCGCGTTCGAGCAGTCCGCGGTGTCGCCGCCGAACGTGCACGTTGCATGCGTCGCGTCGTCTCCGAGCTGCGAGTCGAAGTTTAGGCCCCAGCAGCGCACGGCGCCTGCCGCGACGATCGCGCAGAAGTGACTGCCGCCGCCAGCGATCGCGGTTGCGCCCGTGACTCCCGGCACGTGCACGGGTGTGTTGGAGTCGAGCAGCGTGCCGTTGCCGAGCTGGCCGTAGTAGTTCGCACCCCAGCACCACACGGTGGCGTCGGCGCGGATGACGCACGAGGCTTGGCCGCCGACCGCGAGCGCGCTCGCGTCGTCGATCGTGGCGACGGTGACGGGCGTCGTCGCGCAGTCGACGTCCGTTGCGTCGCGGCGGCACGCCGAGTGCGGGGTGACCGCATCGCCGAGCTGACCGCTCTCGTTGGTGCCCCAGCACCGCACCGTTCCGTCGTCGATGCGCGCGCAGGTGTGCGAGCCGCCCGAGTGCACCTCTTCGACGCCAGTGAGCCCAGTGACGGCGACCGGGAAGCGGCGCTCAGTGGTCGTGCCATCGCCGAGCTGACCGAGCTGGTTCTCGCCAAAGCAGCTCACGGTGCCGCTCGCGGACACGCCGCACGCGAGGCTGAACGCCGTGCCGAGCTGTACGACGCCGTCGAGCCGCGGGAAGTCTGTCGCGAGCCGGAACTGGTTGGGCTGTCCGGTGCCGGTGTTGATGAACTCGCGGCCCCAACATTTCCAGGCGCCGGCGGCGTTTCGCCCGCACGTCGTCGGGCCGAGATGCGCAGAGATGTACGCAGCGTCGTCGAGCCCCGCGACGACCACGGGCCGTGCTTGGCAGTCGGTCGGCAGTGCGTTGAAGAGCGGCGGGCAGCTCCGGTGTCGGTCGCTGCTGTCTCCGAGCTCGTTGAAGAAGTTGTCGCCCCAGCAGAGCACTTCTCCATTTTCGCGGCGAACGCAGTTGTGAACCAAGCCAGCGGTGAGCTCGACCAGCTCGCAGCCGGTGCATGCTGCGCTGCCCATGTCAGCGCCCGCGTCCGGGCGGCCGAGATCCGCGCCAAGGTCGGGCGTGCCGGTATCTGCGCCGAGATCTGCCATCGGCGCGACGACGTCGTCATCGCCGCATGCGCCGAGCGCGAGGGAGAGCGGAGCTGCGAACAGAAGTGCGAGCAGGCGAGTGTGGACCGAGCGGCGCATGGGGAACCTCGTGAAGGGGTGGCGAAGGAAGCACGCACGGCGCGATCCCAGGCAGCGACGGCGCGACGGTAGCGGACCTGCCGATGGCGCACAACCGGCTGTATGCTCCTGCCGTGGCCGCAGAGAACGTGCTCGGTATCGTGCGACGAACGCTGACGGAGCGCGCGTTGCTCGCGAGCGATGGTGCGCCGCACATCGTGGTGGTCGCGTGCTCGGGAGGCGCCGACTCTTGCGCGTTGCTGCTCGCGCTCGCTCGGCTGGCGCCGCAGTGGTCGCTGTCGCTCGTCGCGGCGTCGGTCGACCACGGGCTGCGCGCCGACGCCGCGGCGGATGTCGCGATCGCTGCGGCGCAGGCCGAGCGTCTCGGCGTGCCGTTTCGCGCGCTCACGGTGCAGGTGGCGCGCAGCGGCTCGCTGCAGGCGGCCGCCCGCGAGGCGCGCTACGCCGCGCTGCACGCGCTCGCGAAGCAACACGGCGCGTCGGCGATCGCCGTCGGTCACACGCAAGACGACCAAGCGGAGACGGTGCTCGCGCGCATGTTGCGTGGCGGCTCGGTGCGCGGAATCGGCGGCATCGCGCCGCGTCGCGCCGATGGCGTGATTCGGCCGCTGCTCGACTGCACGCGCGCCGATGTGCGCGCACTGGTGCGCGCCGAGGGCCTGCCGTTCGTCGACGATCCGTCGAACGACGATCGGCGCTTCCTGCGCGCGCGGCTCCGTGCGGAGATCGTCCCCGCGCTGCGCGACATCGATCCGCGCGTCGTCGCCCATCTCGCCGGCCTCGCCGACGATGCGCGCGCCGCGGATCGCGCGCTGCGCGGCGGCGCGACGCGCCTGCTGACGCGCGCCGGGCGTGAAGCACCGGCGATCGCGCTGCTCACGCCCGCGGACCCTGCGCTGCGCCGTCGTGCGCTCGCGCGTTGGGCGAGCGCGACCACCGGGCGTGCCTGCTCGCGCGCGCACCTCGAGGCGCTCGATCGCCTGGTGCAGACGGGGCGCGGCGAGGTGCGGCTGGTCGCCGGCTGGGTGGCTCGTGTGAGCGAAGCAAGGCTCGTCGCCGTGAGCGGATCGCCGCCACTGCAAAGAACAGCGGGCGACTCGCGAAATGGTGCTTAGGTTCCGACGGTGACGGCTGAAACAGTGATCGCTGAAACATCTCCTGCGTCCCTGCGTCTGAGTGCAGCGTGCGCAGCCGCTGCTCCGATCCGTCAAGTCCGCGTAAGCAAAGCCCGATCCATTGAACGCGAGGGGGGGGTATGCTACCCCGCCCAGAGTCGTCCACGGCCGCGCGAAGTGGTCGTGACTCGTGTCCAGCGCAGGCTGAACAGCGACTCCGAGCTCGTCATGACCGTAGGTCGCTCCGAGAGGTCCTCCGCCCCGAGGTCTCCCTCATGAGGTCGCCGTGAAGCAAAGCCACAAGACCCTGCTGCTCTGGGTCCTTCTGATCCTGATGTGCGTCGCGCTCTACAACGTGATCTCGAACGACGAGACACCACGTGCGGTGCCGTTCAGCGAATTCGTCAACGACGTGCGCGGCGGCCACGTGGTCTGGGTCAAGGTCGCAGCGCACGACTCGAGCGGCACGTATACGTACATGCACTCGCGCGGCGTCGGGGCGGCCCGAGAGCTCGAGACGAAGGTCGCGTACGGCATCGTCGGGGACGACACCAACAAGCTGCTGCTCGACCACAACGTGCGCATCACCTACGAGCCCGATGAGCAGAACAGCCTGCTCACCAGCGTGCTGGTGACGTGGCTCCCGATGATCGTGCTGCTGGTCATCTTCTTATTCTTCATGCGCCAGCTGCAGTCTTCTGGCGGTAAGGCGATGAGCTTCGGCAAGTCGCGCGCGCGGCTGCTCAACGAGTCGCAGAACAAGGTGACTTTCGCTGACGTCGCGGGCATCGACGAGGCGAAGGACGACTGCGAAGAGATCATCGCGTTCCTCAAGGACCCGAAGAAGTTCCAGCGGCTCGGGGGTCGCATCCCGAAGGGCGTGCTGCTGATGGGCGCGCCGGGCACGGGCAAGACGCTGCTCGCGCGCGCCATCGCGGGAGAGGCCGGCGTGCCGTTCTTCTCGATCTCCGGCTCCGACTTCGTCGAGATGTTCGTCGGCGTCGGTGCGAGCCGCGTTCGCGACCTGTTCGAGCAGGGCAAGAAGCACGCGCCGTGCATCATCTTCATCGACGAGATCGACGCGGTCGGCCGTCACCGTGGCTCGGGCATGGGCGGTGGTCACGACGAGCGCGAGCAGACGCTCAATCAGCTGCTCGTCGAGATGGACGGCTTCGAGTCGAACGAGGGCGTCATCATCATCGCGGCGACCAACCGTCCCGACGTGCTCGACCCCGCGATCCTGCGCCCCGGTCGCTTCGATCGGCGAATCACCGTGCCGCGCCCTGACCTGAAGGGACGCCTCGGCATCCTGCAGGTGCACACGCGCAAGGTGCCGCTCAGCCCGCCGAACATCGAGCTCGAGATCATCGCGCGCGGGACGCCCGGCTTCTCCGGCGCTGATCTCGAGAACCTCGTCAACGAAGCGGCCCTGCTCGCGGCGCGTCAGGACAAGGACGCCGTGGGCATGATCGACTTCGAGATGGCGAAGGACAAGGTCATGATGGGCAGCGAGCGTCGCTCGATGGTCATCAGCGACTCGGAGAAGAAGACGACTGCGTGGCACGAGGCCGGGCACACGCTGGTCGCGCTGCTGCTGCCGAACCACGACCCGATTCACAAGGTGTCGATCATCCCGCGCGGCCCGGCGCTCGGCGTGACGATGTCTCTGCCGCAGGAAGACCGCCTCGGCGCGAGCCGCGAGTGGGCGCGCGACCGCATCTGCATGATCATGGGCGGGCGCGTCGCCGAGGAGCTGAAGTTCCATCAGCTCACGACCGGCGCCTCGGACGACATCCGCAAGGCGACGCAGCTCGCGCGCGCGATGGTCACCGAGTACGGCATGAGCGAGAAGCTCGGCCCGCTCAGCTTCGCCGACAAGGAAGAGGGCTTCATGGGGATGAAGCAGCGCGACTACTCGGAAGACACGGCGATGCAGATCGACGCCGAGGTCCGCGCCTTCATCGTCTCGCAGCATGAGCGCGCCAAGCAGCTCATCGGCGACAACATGGACAAGCTCGACGGCATCGCGAACATGCTGCTCGAGCGCGAGACCCTCGATCGCGAGGAGATCGACGCCATCATGCAGGGAATTCCTCTGCCGACGCGCGAGCGCGTCATCATCCCGACCTACGCTGACAAGCAGCGCAAGGAGAAGGACAAGCGCAAGGGTTCCATCTTCCAGCCGCGTCCGCGCGAGGTGCCGTCGGGCGGCTGATTCGGGAGCGACATGATCCGCGGGGGGGAGCCGACAGGCTCCAAGGCGACACATACGCAGCATGACGGCGCCGCCTCGGATTCCGAGCGCGGCGCCGCGCTGTCGTGCGCCTCCTCGGGCGCCGCGCTGTCGTGCGCCTCCTCGGGCGCCGCGCTGTCGTGCGCCTCCTCGGGCGCCGCGCTGTCGTGCGCCTCCTCGGGCGCCGCGCTGTCGTGCGCCTCGCCACAGCGGTGCGAGGTCTGGGGCGTGCTCAACGTCACGCCCGATTCGTTCAGCGATGGCGGGCAGTTCCTCGCGATCGCCGCCGCGCTCCGCCACGCGCGCGCGATGCTCTCGGCGGGCGCGGACGTGATCGATGTCGGCGGCGAGTCGACGCGGCCGCGCGGCGCGACGTACGGCGGGGGCTTCGTCGCCGTCACGCTCGACGAGGAGCTACGCCGCGTGCTGCCGGTGGTCGAGCGGCTCGTCGCGGACGGTGCACGTGTGTCCATCGACACGACGAAGGCCGAGGTCGCGCGCCGGGCGCTCGTTCTGGGCGCGCAGATCGTCAACGACGTGTCGTGCGGGCGCGACGCAGCGCTGCTGCGCGTCACAGCGGACGCGGGCGCGGAGCTGGTGCTGATGCACAGCCGCGGCATGGGCGAGGTGACGGCAGCGACGGCCGCGTACGACGACGTCGTCGCGGAGGTGTGCGCGGAGCTGTTGGCCGCGGTCGAGCGTGCGGTCGCTGCTGGGGTCGCGGGCGCGAAGATCTGGATCGATCCGGGCCTCGGCTTCGCAAAGACGCCCGCGCAATCGCTGGTGCTGCTGGCGCGGGCGCAGGAGCTTGTCGCGACCGGGCAGCGCGTGCTGATCGGCGCATCGCGCAAGGCGTTCCTCGCAGAGGCCGCGCCGGATCACGATGGCGCGCTGCCGCCCGCCACGGAGCGACTCGCCGCGACGCTGATCGCGGGCGTACACGCCGCGCGCTGTGGCGCACATGCCCTGCGCGTCCACGACGTGCGCGAGATGCGCCAAGCGCTGCTGCTCGCGGACGCGCTCCGCTCCGGCGCAGGTGCAGGCGCGCGCGGAGGCACTCCGATCGTCGCGCAGGCACGTGCGGAGGGGCTCCGATGATCGCGCAGCTGCTCGCGCGTCTCGCGGAGTTCTTCGATCGGTCGATCGCGACCATCGCGCTCGACTTCGCCGACATCGGCATCGTCGCGTTCGTGATCTATCGCGTGCTGGTGCTGATGAAGGGCACGCGCGCGATGCAGATGGGCATCGGTCTCGCGCTCGTCTTCGTGATGTATCAGGCCGCGCGCATGCTCGAGCTGGTCACGTTGTTCACGATGATGGACTCGATGCTCACGTACATCGTGCTGATCATCGTGGTCGTCTTTCAGAACGACATTCGCCGTGCGCTGATGCGCGTCGGTAGCCGCCCATGGATTCGCGGCGTCGGCAACGCGCAAGAGACGCACGTCATCGAAGAGGTGATCAAGGCCGCGCAGCAGCTCGCGCAGAAGCGCATCGGCGCGCTCATCGTGTTCGAGCGTGACGCGAGCCTCGAAGAGTTCCTCGACGAGGGCACGGAGATCGACGCTGCCGTCTCGAAGGAGCTGCTCTACAGCATCTTCATCCCGAGCTTCGAGAACCCGATGCACGACGGCGCCGTCGTGATCCGCGATCGACGCGTGTGGAAGGCCGGCTGCTTTTTGCCGCTCACCGCGAGCCCGCGGCTCGACAAGACGCTCGGCACCCGCCACCGCGCGGCGATCGGCATCACCGAAGAGACGGACGCGGTCGTCGTCGTCGTGTCGGAGGAGAAGGGCAACGTCTCGCTCTGCTTCAACGGCAACATGGTGCGCAACCTCGACGCGAGCAGCCTGCGCGAGGCGTTGCTCGGCCTGTTCTACAAGCGCAAGCCGAGCAAGAAGGCGGGCGAGCGCGCATCGACCGCGCCTGCTCGGCCGCCCACGGGCGCACATGCGGCTGCGTCGGTCGGTGCGGCGGTGAGCGCGGAGCGCAGGCTCAGCAAGGAGCCGACGCCGAGCAGCGCGGAGTCGACGGCGCCACCGACGCGGCCCTCTTCCGCCGAGGAGCCGTCCTGATGTCGAGTCGGAAGCCCGGCCCGGTCGCCGCGCTGCTGCGGCTCGTCACGGAGAACGTCGCGCTCAAGCTCGTTGCCGTTGCCGCGGCCGTGCTGCTGTTCTCACTCGTCCACGGCGCCGGCGATCTGCAGAGCAGCGTCTGGGTGAACGTCGTCACCCTGCCGCCTCCGAGCTCGGCGCGGAAGCTGCTGCTCACCGAGCTGCCCGATCGCGTGCGGCTGACCGTGCGTGGACGCCGTGCGCTCGTGCAGGGGCTCGGCCGTGAGCCGCTCGAGCCCGTGCAGATCGATCTGCGCGACACCGAGCGCAGCTACGTCTCGTTCGAGGCCGAGCAGTTCGATCTGCCCGGCGGGCTTCACGTCGTGCAGATCAATCCGCCGATGCTCGAGCTGCAGTGGGCCGACCGGGCCGAGCGTCGCCTGCCGGTGGTCGCGTCGCTCGTCGGTACGGCGCCCGACGGCCTGGAGGTTCGCGGCGCGCTGCGCGTGAGCCCCGCCGAGATCACCGTCGTCGGACCCGCGGACGTCGTCGCGCGCTTGACCGAGGTCACCACGGAGCCCGTCGATCTCGCGCGCTACGGAGCCGGCGCGCAAGACGTGCGCGTGCCTCTAGCCGCCGCGCCCGAGCACGTCGTGTTCGGCGATGGTACGCCGCTGCGCGTGCTGTTCGAGATCGTGCCGACGCTCGAGACGCGCACGCTGCGCCGCCTCACCGTCGCGGCCGTCGGCGCTGGGCCGCACACCGAGGTGCGCCCCGCGCGCGTCGACGTCGTGCTGCGCGGCGCGCCGAGCCTAGTGTCCGGACTCGAGGCCGACATCGTCATCCCCACGGTGACCGCTGGTGATGCTGGCGTGGTCGGCGGCGCATCGATGCGCCCGGTCGAGGTGCGCGGCCTCCCGGAGGGCGTCGAGGTCGTCTCGGTCACGCCGCCGGAAGTGCTGCTCTCGACGCACTGATCCACGTATTGACCGACGCACTGATCGAGGCACTGAGCCGTGCCTCAGCGCGAGCGTTTGGCGCCGGTCCAGTCGAGGCGCGTCTGCACGACGCGCTCGTGGGGCCACGCGATGAAGTCGAACGACTCCGGCTCCTCCGCCGCGCGCGCGACCGCGGCGGCGACGCACTCGTCGACGCTCATCGAGCGCTTGAGCAGCGCCTGCGTGTCGACCTCGCGCTCACACCAGACGTACCAATACGGCTGCGGTGCGAGCACGGCGCGCAGCGCGTCCTCGAGCGAGAACGGCGGACGCACATCTTCGTGGCGCGCGCGCCAGGCGGCGTCGAGCACGTCGCGATCGATGCGCAGCACCGTGCAGCCGCCGAGATCGGTGACGACGCTCGGCAAGCGGTATTCGACGTCCAGCTCGTCGACGCTCCACGCGTGCGCGAGCGCGTGCCCCTGCCACTCGTACGCCGGGTCGTCTTCGCTGCCGTGCGCCCGCTCGAGGCGAACCAGGCCGTCGACGCGCGCAGGCTCGGGAATGACGAGATCGAGGACGTTCATCCGCGTGACTCTAGCGGAGACGGAGCGGCGTCGGTGGAACGGCGCGCCGCGTATTCGTCGCGACGCGCCTTCGTCACGCAGCGCGACCCGCGAGATCGCGCCGCGCCGCGTCGACGATGTCGTCGGCGAGCGCCTTGATCGCGCGCTCGTCGGGGCCTTCGACCATCACGCGCAGCTTCGGCTCCGTGCCGCTCCAGCGCACCAGCACGCGGCCGCGATCGCCGAGCTTCTTCTCGGCGCTGCGCATCGCCCGGGTGGTCGTCTCCATCGTGTCGAGCGCACGTCGCGCAGGCAGTGCGACGTTCACCAGCACCTGCGGCACGCGCTGCATCGCCTCCCGTGCGAGCTCCGACAGCGGCTTGCCTTCGCGCAGCACGATCGCGAGCAGCTGCAGCGCCGCGACGAGGCCATCGCCGGTCGTCGCGTGATCGAGGAAGACCAGGTGCCCGGACTGTTCGCCGCCGAGGTTGTAGCCGTTCTTGCGCATCGTCTCGACGACGTAGCGATCACCGACGGCGCAGCGCGCGAGCTTCCCGCCTTCGCGCTTCAGCGCGAGCTCGAGACCGAGGTTCGACATCACCGTCGCGACCAGCGTCTTCTTCACCAGGCGCTTCTCGCGGATCATCCGCGTCGCGCACAGCGCCATCACGCGATCACCGTCGACCTCGTTGCCCTCGTCGTCGATGACGATCACGCGGTCTGCATCGCCGTCGAGCGCTACGCCGATGTCGGCCTTGCGCTTCTTCACCTCGGCCGCGGTGTGCGCTGGAAACATTGCGCCGCAGCCATCGTTGATGTTGCGTCCGTTGGGCTTTACGCCGATCGCGTGCACCGTCGCGCCGAGCTCGGCGAACACCGCCGGCGCGACGCGATAGGCGGCGCCATGCGCCGCGTCGACGACGATCTTCACGCCCTCGAGCGAGAGGCTCTGCGGGAACGTGCCCTTCACGAACGAGACGTAGCGGCCCCACGCGTCGTCGAGGCGCTCGGCGCGTCCGACGTGAATGCCCGTCGGGCGCTTCTTGTCGATGACGTCGCCGGCCATCAGCTCCTCGAGCTCGGCCTCTGCGTCATCCGGCAGCTTGAAGCCGTCGCAGCCGAACACCTTGATGCCGTTGTCTTCGAAGGCGTTGTGCGACGCGCTCACGACGACGCCGGCGTCCGCGCGCATGCTCTGTGTGATGTGCGCGATCGCTGGCGTCGGCAGCGGACCGGAGAGCAACACGCGGCCGCCGAGCGCGCACACGCCCGACGCGAGCGCGGTCTCGAGCATGTAACCGGAGACGCGCGTGTCCTTGCCGATGATCACGCGCGGCGCGCGCTTCACGCGGCGGCGCGCCTGATAGGTGATCGCGGCGCCGAGGCGGAACGCCGTCTCCGGGGTCATCGCGCCAGCGTTCGCGAGCCCGCGAATACCATCAGTACCGAACAGCTTCCTGGTCATCGTATCCGTAGGTGTCGATTGGGGCGGCGCGCGTTCGAGCGTCACGGCTCCCAGGTGATGTCGAGCCCGAAATTGATCGGCGGAGTGTACGTCGTCCGACCGACGACGTTGTACGGGAACTGAAGCTCGAGCAGGAAGCCGCCACGCGTCGCGACGCCGCCCTCGACGAAGCCCTCGACGTAGGCGCCCTCGACGACGCCGCTGAGGAAGCCGAGGTTGTCGCGGATGAACGAGTCGACTTGGATGCCCGCGCGGAGGCGCGTGCCCGCGTCGGTCGTGTCGAGCGAGATCGTCGGCAGGAACTCGCCGAACTCGTTGCGCAGGCCCAGCGTCAAGATGCCGCCGAGCACACCGGTCACGAACGAGGTCGCCTGCTGGTCGGCAGAGCGCACGTTCTCCGCGGTCTGCGCGCCGGTCACCGAAGAGCGACCGGTCACGAGCAGCGCGATGATCTCGCCGCGATCGCTCGACTCGGTCGACGAGAACTCAATCTGCGGCCGCGACAGGCGTCCGCTGACGCTCACTGTGATCGTCTTGGTGCGCGACGCGTTCAGCGCATAGACCGCAGTGATGTCGAGCGTCGGATCGAGCGTGTCGCTGCCGTCGAAGTCCATGCGACCCTGCTGCAGCGCGAAGCGCTTGCCGAAGATCTCGAAGAAGCCGCGGCGCAGATCGATGTAGCCGGCGATGCGCAGCTCGGGCGATCGGTAGATCACGTCGAGCTCCGCGCGCACCTGCGCCGCGAAGTCGGAGCGACGCACCCAGAAGGCGCGGCGCGCGTCGACGATCACGTGAAATGGATAGGAGAGCGACGGATCTTCGGCGACCTCGCGTTCCTCGCCGATGACGATGATGTCGGGATGCTCGGCGAGCGCCTGCAGATCTTGCGCGAGCTCGTCCGGCAGCGCGACTTCGAGCGAACTCACGGTCACTCGCAGCTCGGTGCGCTCGAGCGACACGCGCGCGTCGATGTTCGCCTCGCCAGTGAGCGCCGCGAGCACGAGCCCTTCGCGGCGCACCGGCAGGTCCTTGACCACGACGTCCATGGCGGCGCGCTGCGGGATGATGCCGCGGAAGTCGATCTGCCCGCGCGCGTCGATCTCGCCGTCGACGTCGCGCGCATGCAGGCGGGAGATCTCGGCGCGGTTCTCGCGAAAGACGATGCGGCCTTCGATCTGCTCGAGTCGCTGCCCGGGTCCGTCGAGCTGCATGCGTCCGTCGAGCAAATCGAGCGATCCCGTCCAGGTGAGCGCATCGCGCGTTCCCTGCGCCTGCACGGTGCCGTCGGCAGTGATCTCCGCGCCAGAGATGCCCGGAATCGTCGCGAGGATCGGCGCGAGGTTCGCGCGCTCGAGCTCCGCCAGCAGCAGGAAGCGCGCCTCCGGCGTCACGGTCGGCAGCGGGTCGGTCGGGCCCCAGCTCGACTCCATCGTCGCCTGGATCGCTGCGCGCGCATCGCCCGAGAGGTAGTCCATCGCGAGGTCGGCGACGATCGCGCGCGTCGACGCGTTGACGATGAGCTCTGCATCGGCGGGCGCGCTCTCGCTGACGCGCAGAGAGGCCACGTCGAGGACCACGCGCGCGACGGGCTGAGTCGTAAACAGCTGATCGACGACCAGCGAACCGCTCAGCGCGCCAGTGGCCGTGCCGCAGACATACGGCAGCTCGCCGAGCTCGACGCCGGGGAAGGTCGCGTCGAGGTGCACGGCGGGCGGCGAGCCGGGCAGAGCGCCCGCGAGCAGCCACTGATCGAGCGGCACGGGCGCCGAGGCCCGCGCTTCGACGACGGAGTCGATCGGATCGACGAACCCACGCGCGGTCGCGTTGACGACGCCGTTGGCCAACGTCGCGAGCAACGTGAAGCGCGGGCTCGCGTCGCGCGCACACGCGAGCGCGCTCTCGTCGCCAACCCAGTGTCCACTCGCGCGGAGATCGCCGTGCGTTCCACCAGGGCCACCCTCGAGCATGAGCTCGGCGCCGATGCTCACCGGCAGATCCTCCGTCGACTCGTTCCACGGCACTGGCAGACGATCGAGGCGTCGCGCTGGTGCGCGCACGTGAACTCGCCAGGGCGCGGTGCGCAGGCTCGCGAGCGCATCGAAGTTTCCGTCGATCAGCGCGCGCAGCGGCACGTTGCCGGTCGCGTCCGCCTGCACGAGCGGCGATCCGCCCGCGGCGACATCGGCGTTCACCGAGAGGCTGGTGCCGTCGTACGTCGCCGCGACAGCGGCGTTCAGCGGCGGCTGGAGCCCATAGACGACCTGATCGAAGCGCACCGCGCCGTCGAACTCGGGTGCTGCGAGGCTGCCGCGAAACGCGATGTTGCCAGTCGCCGAGCCCTCCAGATCGGGCGCGCGATCGCCGAGTACATCGTGCAAGAAATCGAGATCGATGCGCACGAGGTCGAGCTGCGCCTCGTATTGGCCGTGCTCGATCGCGTCGGCGACGCTCGGGTTCGCCGGATCGAGCAGGCCGAGCACGTTCACGGCGAATGTTCCGTGCGTGCCGACGGTGACCTCGGTGTCGATCTCCAGCGCGCCGACATCATATCGCAGCACGTACACACCCTCGATGCCGTGCAGGCCAAACGCGCCGCCCTCGCGCACCGCACCTTCGATCGAGATGTTCGGCCGAGTGCTGACGCCGCTCGACGTGATGTGCGCGTCGACGAGGCCGCTGTAGCCGGCGAGCTCCGGCACGAACGGCGAGAACGCGCCGACGTCGATGCCCTGCAGCTGCGCGTCGAGGGTGCGTCCCGCCACGCGATCGAGGCCGTAGCTCCCATGCGCCTCGAGACGCTG
>Ga0105047_10008865_pt1 | contig 16693 bp, 9 predicted proteins | sample MAT04_FD_78384 | JGI IMG/M metagenome (GOLD analysis project Ga0105047, IMG submission 78384) | Freshwater microbial communities from Lake Fryxell liftoff mats and glacier meltwater in Antarctica - MAT-04 (megahit assembly) | ecosystem: Environmental > Aquatic > Freshwater > Ice > Liftoff...
AGTTCGTATGCCAGTGGCGTTGACCGTTAGAGCGCCCAAGCCGGTGATCGTGTCCATGGACCCTGCGCCCGTGAGCGTGAGCTTTGGAGAATTCGTAGTGGTAAAGTTTGAAACTGACAAATTTCCCCCAACGGACAAAGTGCCGCTGGAGGCGGACGAACAGGTCAGCTCGCGGCTTAAGGTCGTATCTCCGCTAACCGTAAGAGTGAAGTTTCCGAGGTTGTTCTTCGCGCCAGAGACCAGCGTGCTGCTGAAACTGGAGCATACGCAGTTCGAGCCCAATACGAAACCGGTTGATGCGGACCCACTGACTACAATATTGTTAAACGTGAATCCCGCCTGAACGGTGAGCATATGAGTAGTAATGGTTCCGCCTCCGCGATCAATCGTCACGGTACTCGTCCCCGCGTTGAAGGTGCCGCCTGAAGCAGTGAAATCGTCCGAAATGTTAAGGCTGCCGCTGTCCGCATTGAACGTACCGCCGGTCTGGTTAAAATCTGAGTTACCGGCGATGCTGATCGCGTCATCACCGAGGGTGAATGTGCCCGCTTTCTGCGCAAACGTGCCGCTCACCGAGAGTGTTACGATGCTGGAGGTTGATGTCGTAATCGTGCCCGTATATCCGGCCTCAATCGTGAAATCGTCCACGGATGCAGAAACACTGATGATGCAGTTTTTGGTGCTGGTGCTGTTGAATGTAACGTTATCACCAGAACCTGGCGTCACATCGGAACTCCAGTTCTCTTTGGTTGAGAAATTGTTGTCTCCGCCACCACCATCCCATGTGTAATTGGCGGCATAAACGTGTGGCGCGCCAAGCAGCAGGGCCAGTAAGACGCCTCGGATAACGGGACTAAATTGCGCCCGGATTGAAAATTTCCGGTCCAATTTCAGCACAGGCGAATTAGAAAAATGCATAGAGCAACCCCTCAAAAACTCTGCTTTGGCTAGTGTTCAGCCCTGATCGACAAACGTCATTACTTGAAAAACACGCAACCTGCGTGCGACTGTTCGATGACTGAACAGCGTCTGTTTTTCGAACGCCGTATTATGCAACAAAACGCGAAATTATAGTCGTGGAACGCGCCGACTCTAGCGTAAGTCCAATGCCTGTTGATTGTTTAACCTTAAGAGCACCACACAAGCAAACAAATGCCAGGCCCGTTTTCAAAAAGGCAAAATGCATTCAGTATCGATGTGTGTTGGTTTTCGCGCAACAAGTTTGCCTGCAAATCGCAAATCACAGAACCAAGTAGCGGCCTTAATTTGCACGAGGTGATTTATAAGTCAATGAGATATTCGTCAAATTGCGCGTCGCCAAAGCCGATCCTGATCAATCTTCACTTTTTCGTTTTCATCTCAACGTATAGGCTTTACGGTTTAGCTTTCGAGTGTGCTGCAGGAGCCGGTGAAAACGTTGCCTCGCATTATTGCAATCATGAATCAAAAAGGTGGCGTGGGGAAAACCACGACCACGCTGAATCTGGGCGCGGCTTTGGCGCAGCGCGGCAAACGCGTGCTTCTCGTCGATCTCGATCCGCAGGCCAACCTGAGCCTGGGACTGGGAAAGCGCGCCGCCGATCTCAGCCAGTCGATTTACGAACTGCTCACCGATCCCAAATGCGATACCGCCAAACTGGTCGTGCACACCAACTGGGAGCGGCTCGACCTGTTGCCCAGCCACATCGATCTCTCCGGCGCCGAAATTGAAATGATCACCATGATCGGGCGCGAGACGCGTCTGACCAAATCGCTGGAGCCGATCAAGAATCAATACGATTACATTTTGATCGACTGCCTTCCCAGTCTTTCGCTGCTGACTGTGAACGCCATGGCCGCGGCTAGCGAGGTCTTCGTGCCGCTGCAGGCGCATCCATTCGCGTTGGAAGGTTTGGGCAAGCTCTTTGAAGTCGTGGGCATGATTCGCGAAGCGATGAACCCGCAGCTTCGAGTCAGCGGCGTGCTCGTCACCATGTTCGATGGCCGGACCAATGTTTCCAAGGTCACGCTTGAAGCGCTGCGACGCGACGACCGCCTGCGCGAACACATTTTCACCACCACCGTCAAACAGAACATCAAGGTCGCGGAGAGCCAGAAGGACGGCGTGCCCGTGACGGTCTACGATCCGTCCTGCCACGCCGCGAAGGCGTATCAGGCGCTCTGCGAGGAAGTGCTGGAGATGGAGAGCGGCTGCCTGGCCAGCCAGTGCGCCGACCGGATCACCGCGCGCGAAAAACAGAGTGGCGCGAAACTGACGTTCAATGCGGATCTGATCGCGCCGCCATCCAGACCGGCCGATGATGTCGCTGCACCCGCGCAACAAGCGCCGCGTTCGGCGGAGCACTCCAGTCCCGTCGAAGCCTTGATGGGAAGTGGCACACCGGCGACTAGCGAAGAGAGCAGCGAACCTGAGCCGCCGCCAACGCAAGATAGCCTCTCAAGCGTCCCGGACGTTGAGTCTCAGTCAACCGTTCCGGAGCGTCCGGAACATGAGTCGAATGCGAAATTGCAAGATGTAGAGGACGTGTCCGTTGCGACGCTTGTGCAGATTCCTGCGCCCCCGATGTTGGTGCGGCGCAATGATCCGGGCGCGGAGTCCATCCATCCATCGCGCGCGCCCGTGGTGAACCTGCCAGTGCTAAACGCCGATTCCATTGTGATTGCTCAGGCCGTCCAGTCCGGCGCCCGGATCCGTAATTTTGCGGTGCTTGACGGAACGAACAATGCGAGCACTTCCGCGGATATCAATGACGAATCCTACCGGCCGCGGCTCTCGCTCAAGCCCGGTTCATGCAAAATTCCGCTGCCGCCAGTGGAGCAGTAAACGGGCGTTAGGCAGTGATCGGCGGTGGGGCAGACATTCCTGTCTGCCGGAATAATATGAACGAGCAGATAGAAATGTCTGCTCCAACCTCCGGATTTAGTGCTGGTTGGCCCACTGATAAAGTGCGAGCAGAATCGGCAGCACGAGGCTCAGCAGCAGCAGCCATCCGGCAATTTTAAAGATGCGAGGCATCGGCTCGCGGCCATCGCTGTTCACGCCGTCGCCAAATTTTCCGAGCCCGTCCGTGTAGTTTCCGCACTCCGGACAGCGCATGATGTCCGCGGAGATGTATTTGCCGCAGTGACTGCATTTCATCTCGTCGATATTTTCGTCTTCAAATTCGCTCATGCTTCTTCCAACTTTATTTGGTGCGTAAAAATATGCAACGCCACTCGTCAATCGAGCCAATTGATAATGTGTTGGCATCTTGGCCGAGCAAAAGCGTTGTAGCCTCCTTATATAAGGAAGCGTGTTTGTGGCGGGGCGGAATTAAAGCTGCCTGCTTACTCAGCCGATATAAGCTCAATGTCTGATAATAAATTGGTGGGCATTGCACCACTTGAATGTTGCGGCTTTGCGCGTAGTATATGCCGCTTCATGGCGATTCAACGATTGTTCACGCGTGGGCTTCCGCTGGCCCTGATGTGTCTTTTTTCGGTGCTGGCCGGGGAACCGGACGCGCCGATTGTTCCGCCGCCCCCTGCCGGCACAGCGTCGCCCGATGCGCCGCTGCCCAAGGCCGAGGTTCTCCCAAAAGTAGACTGGTCGGCTGCCAAACAAACCTTTGATGAAACCCGCGGCGCCGTCATTCTTTCCGGCAGTGCCTGGGTGCGATACTCCGGCACGAAATTAGAAGCCGACAACATCGTCTTCTTCCGAGTGGCTCGCCAGGTATACGCCGAAGGCAATATCCGCCTGCGTGCAGGTGAATCCGAGATCGCCGCTCAAGTCGCTTTCATTGATATCAGCACCGACAGCGGCTATCTGGTCGATGCCGTCGTCCGCGTCTCTGCTCCGCCTGAGGCGTTGAAGGGCTTCATGAAAACCGAAGAGCAGCAGCGCAAGGACGACGAAGAAAAGCGCGTGCGCGACGACATGGGCAAGAGCAGTCCGTCATTCCTGCGCACAAGGGATCCCTACGGAGTATATCTGGATCCCGTCAACGATCCGCAGGCTCGCACCAATCTGGTCTTCCGCGCGGAACGAATCATCAAGCACAGTAATCTGCGGTTCACCGCCGAGGATGCGTTCGTGACGCCCGACGACATGGTGCATCCCATGTACGGCGTGCAGGCCGGCGAAATCGAATTTCTGCTCCGTGAAGTGGCAACTGATCCGAAGAACCCCGAGAAGATGGAGCTAAAGCCAAATAAGATCGTGGCCCGGCGCGCCCGGATTAACATTCTTGGATTGAGTCTCTTTCCATTTCCGACGATCACCTACGATCTTGTCAAACGCAACCCGTTCTTCTCCTTGGACTATGGTAATTCAAAGCGCTGGGGACCGTTTGCATTGACGCGCTTGGGCTACGACCTTGGCAAGGGTGAAGACAAGATATTCGATCCGACACATGTGTATCTGGACTTGGATGAGCGGTTCAAACGCGGCCCTGCTGCCGGCTTTGAGCTCAACTGGGAGACGGGCCGTCGTCCACCTCCGTGCGAAGGCGAGAAGTTAAAGTTTGAACGCGGGCACGGTCATATACGCGTTTATTCCATTTACGAAGTTCAGACGGGTAGGAAGGACGACATTGAACGCGCTCGACGCAATCTGGAAAGACGTGTTCAGCCGAAATTTGACGGCTTTCATCGCCGGGTTTTCGATGCCAATCTGCTCTTCATAAAGCGCCGCAAGTTGCAGAACGCCGGTCCGCCGTCTTTCACTCTGGATACGCATCGCGATGAAGTCCGTGGCAACATCGATTTCGCGCACCACCAGCCCTTGAAGCGCTTTGCGGGCATCGATAATTTGCTGCTCGATTTGAAGTTTCGCGAGCAGACCGATCGCGATTTCAACGTGGAGTATTTCCCAGCCAATTACAAGCGCGAGAGCCAGCCTGAAGCTTTGGTCTCACTGCGCAAGCCCGGCGACAACTACTCCGTCGAGTTGCTCTATCGCGGCAACCCGCAGGATTTCGACGGCTCGCCTCCGCGCTCGCCCGTGGACTATGGCACTTTCAGTGGTTACGAACCCGCCTTAACTTACTCGCTGACGCCGACGCATCTGCGCTGGGGCTTTTATCTGGATGGCGAATTGCAAGCCGCGCGATTGACGCGTCAGTTCGATCGTGACATCTACGATCAGTCCGGCTTCGACGCAAACCGCTTATATGGAAAAGTGGATCTCTCCCGGCCTATCCGATGGGGGCCGATTAACTTCGTCCCGCACGTGGGCACGCAGCAGGCCGCCTACGACAATTCGATTAACGGCGACAGTATCGTGCAGGGCGCAATGACCTACGGCATCGATATCAGCAGCCGCATTTACGGCACCTTTGCGGATTTTGACAATGACGCGCTGGGCGTGAAGGGACTGCGGCACATCATTGAGCCGCGCTTCAGCTACAACGCCGTCGGACATACCAACGAATCAGCATTCAAGGTTCTCGACTTCGACGAAGTCGACGATCTGCAGAGCCTGGACAAAACAACCTTCGCCCTGGATCAGGTCTTTCAGACACGCCGCCCGGGCAAAGAGGGAGAAGGCACGCGCACTGTCGATATCGCCGGACTGGAAATGGCAATCGATAGTTTTCCACATGGAGGAGACCGCAGGCGGATTCTGGGCGGCGACGCCTTTGACATTTATCGTGCCGACGCATTCTTTCGGGTGCTCGACGTCGCGCGTATCCATGCCGGCATCGGGTACAACTTCGCCGACGGCGATGTGGAGCAGGCTCGCGCCGGATTTTCCATCGATCCGCACACGCGCTGGAAACTCCATTTTGAAGAACGCTTCGCCTACACAGATCGCAGCCGCCGTATTACCGGATCCGACCAGACCCGCGTCAGATTGGACTACAAATTAAGCGAGCGCTGGGGCTTGTCCGTCGAACGCATCATGGAGCGCCGGCAGTCTCAGTTGCAGCGGCGTGGCAAGCAGATCGAGCGCGTGGCCATTACGCGCCACTATGGATCGCTCGATGCCACTTTCACCTACTCCTACGACCGCACCATCAGCGACAGCTCGGTCTACTTCTCGCTGCGGCCGGCGATCACGTATCGCAATCTGGTTGTGCCTACGCAGGATCTGTTAGTGGCTTCCGGCGAAGTTAACGGCGACGAAGATACACCCGAGGAGAAGAACTACAATCCGTTCGAACTGATGAAGCGCAAGAATCGTCCCGGGAACAAGGCCGGAAAGAAGAACGCCCCCGAACCACTTCCGCCGCTGCTGCCGCGCGATCAGGACACGCCTACGCCGCGCCAGCCCAGTGCGCCAGCCCCAGCGGACAAGCGCGCCGATCAGTTCAAAGAACCGGGCGAAAGTAAATCAGCCGGAGTCTTCAAGGATCCGCGCAGCGCTCCGAGCGCGGCCAAAAAGAGCAGGCTCGACGCCGACGACTGGACAACGCCGCCCGCCACTCCAGCATCCACACGCTGACCCGCAGCACATCAACGCGACAACTCTGAATGCAGTTCAGTATTCTGCATGTTATTCTTTTACGACTCCTTAATCCGCTGCTACAATGGCAGCGTGGAGGGCAATGGAGAGAGTCATGCCGACGTATGTTTACGGACCCCGGTTGAAGGACGGCGAGAAGCGCACGTGTCAGAGTTGCTCCGGCACCTTTGAAATGATGCAGCGCATGAGCGATGAGGCAATGACGCACTGTCCGCAATGCAGCGGCGAAATCGAGCGCATCATCACACCGCCCATGCTCAACGGTGCCGGCAAATATAAAACGCCCAGCGCCGACCGGCTCTCCAAAGCAGGCTTCACCGAATACCGCCGCAAGGGCAAGGGTTATTACGAAAAAAGCTTCGGCAAAGGCCCCACGTCCATTCACGGCGACGGCGAAGCTTGAGCAAAACACGTTTGCTCTTTCTCAACCATACTAAAACGACTGAGCATTGCGTTTTGTCCCAAGAATCTGGCAAACTATTTTCAACGTCCCGAACATTAAATATAAAGGGATGTCAGTCAACAGGTTGCAACATCGAAAATCGGAGATCGAACGAGCGATTTTTTGGTAATTAGCGCGGCCAGTCCACGGCTCGCTCTGGTGCCGCCGTCCCTGCATCACCGTACCCTTTCCGGCCATAGTATAAATTTCGCTTTAAACGGTCATTTCTTACCGGCCTCTTTTGGGCGCAACCCCGCTAGATCGCTGGCATAAAATTAGCTTCATCTAAAAACGATTTCGTTCACGCCGGAGATTTGGCGCGAATTTTCAATGTGATCGTTCAATTAAAGTAGTCATAGTAGGAAGAGCGCTGCTAATGCGGCGCCGAGCACAGGCGCCCTCTCCCATGCCGGAATCGCAGCCCGCCGTTTCCCAATCGACATTCACCGAAAAAACCATTGAACTGCCATTGCCGAAGCCGGCGGAGCCGATGATTCCGCCCATGCCGGAAGTCCGCAATCCGACCGATGCCGCGACCTCGCGACGGCAGCAGCGTCCTAAAGAACGGCGCTTCATGTTCGCCAGCGGCATCGAATGCAGTTGCCCGGTGGTCGGGGGCGGTATCCGCATCGACCAGCTTCAGTCCTGCGGCCACTATGAAATGTGGGAGAAGGATCTGGAACTCGTGCACGAGATGGGCATCAACTTCCTGCGCTACGGTCCGCCGTATTTCAAAATGCATCTCGGGCCCGGTCAGTACGATTTTACGTTCTTCGACAAAGTCTACGGACGGATGGAAGAACTCGATATCGAACCGATCATCGACCTGATTCACTTCGGCGTGCCGGATTGGATCGGCAATTTCCAGAATCCCGATCTGCCGAAGTGGCTTTCAGAATATGCGCAGGTCTTCGCGGAGCGTTATCCGCGCATCCGCTATTACACGCCGGTGAATGAAATATTTATCACCGCCCAATTCTCCGGCGCATTCGGTTGGTGGAATGAACAGATGAAGAGCGACCGCGCCTTTGTCACGGCGCTGAAAAATTGCTGCAAGGCCACACTGCTGGCGCAACAGGCGATCCTTAGTGTGAAGCGCGACGCGATTTTCATCCACAGTGAAAGCACCGAGTACGTTCACCCCGGTTCGCCCAAGATGGTCAAGACCGCGCGCTTCTTAAACGAGCGCCGTTTTCTCTCGCTGGATCTGATCTACGCGCAGAGTCCGTGCATCGATATGTATCGCTACCTGATGACCAACGGCATGAGCGACAGCGAGCTGGATTGGTTCATGAACACCGACATGCGCCGGCATTCGATCATGGGCACGGATTATTACGTCACCAATGAGCACGTGATTCAGCCTGACGGCACCAGCATCGGGGCGGGGGATGTGTACGGTTATTACGTCATCGCCAAGCAGTATTACGATCGCTATAAAATGCCGGTGATGCATACCGAGACCAATCGCATCGACGCGCATTCGGTGGAGTGGCTGCTCAAGCAGTGGGTCAATCTGCTGCGCCTTCGCGAGGACGGCGTTCCAGTGATCGGCTTCACCTGGTATGCGCTCACCGATCAGATGGATTGGGATTCGGCGCTGACCAATCCACGCGGGCACGTCAACACGCTCGGATTGTACGATTTGAAGCGCCATCCGCGAGCCGTTGCCAAAGAGTACAAACGGATCATCGAAGAGTACGGCGATTTGCCCTTGAGCGGCAGCGAACTCCCGATTCTGACGGCATAAAAAAACAGGACGGCGCAACGAAGCGTTCGTCCTGTTTCCTTGAACCTGAATAGACGCTTTAGTTGAAGGTGCGTTCGACCTTCTTCGCGCCACCCTTCAATCCATTGCCGATCGTGCCGCCAACGGTGTGAATCCAGAAGCGCTTGAACTTGCCGCCGCCGTCCTGGACGGTCTCCGTCACCACGACGCGTTCCTCAACCACGACGCGTTCCTCAACAACGACCTTGGGCTTGTCGTCGGCTCGCACGGCGGAGGCACAGACGAAAAGGACAGCAACAGCCAACACGCGATTCATTGTCATTCTACTTCTCCAAAGGGGTTTCCCTATCTTGACGCCTGCTTCGCAAATGTCTTCAACTATTTCGGTCCACACGCAGTATTTTTTTGCGCTTATAAGCGGTATCGCCACAATTTCGGAACGGCTGAAATGAATATTGAAGCCGCACGTAACGATTTGAATTTTGAGCAAATACCGATTTCTCGCTGCACGGCTCTGCCGTAATATGCTCGTATGACGGAGAAGATGAGCGCTCAATTGTATTCGGAACCGCAGCGGATGGAGACGCTCGAGAAGTGTCCGCTCTGCGATGGACTGATCTGGATCGCGCCGCTGCAGCCCGATCCGCCCTGCGGTTTGATGCAATGCAGCGCCTGCGGGATTGTGTTCGTCTCGCCGCGCCCGCGCGCCGACGCCGTGAAACCCCGCTACGATGAATATTACGACAACAAATTTGGAACCAGCAACCCGCGCCAGGAACGGCGCAGCCAGAGGCACGTGCGGCGCCTGAATCGTTACGCCGGCAAGCCGGGCCGGCTGCTGGAGATCGGCTGCGGCGAGGGATATTTTTTAAAAGCGGCGCGCGAATCGGGCTGGCATGTCGACGGGCTCGAGTCTTCACAGCCCCGCATTCAGCGCGCCAAAGAATGGTTTGGACTCGAGCTGCAGTGCACGGATATTCATAGCGCGGCGTTCCAGCCCGGAACCTTCGACGCGATTGCAATGTTTCAATGGATTGAGCGCACTCACGATCCGCGCGCGCTGCTGCGCAGGGTCAATGAACTGCTGAAGCCTGGCGGCGTGATCGTGATGAGCACGCCGAATGTTCTGGCTCATGCGCTAAAGGGGCGCGACGCCAATCGCTGGCACATTCCACGGCATCTCTTTTTCTTCTCGCCGAAGACGCTGACACGCGCCGTTGAGCGCGAAGGGTTCGAAGTGCTCCGCAAGACGCTGAAATTTTATGCGGCGCTGGAAGAGAAGTTAAACTGGGAGCCGTGGCCGGACTGCGGCCCGTTCAAGGGCGTGACCCGCGAACTGTGGACTCCCTTTGGGCTCTATCTTGCCGCCCGGAAAAAATAGATATCATGTGCTGAAGAAAACAGTTTCATCGGGCGCAGGATCGGCGAAAATTACGGCACGCGCGGCTTACCTTTGAGGCTGCGTGGCCCTCTCAAAGTGATTTAATCATGCCCGGTTTTGAACTCGTCTCCGATTACAAACCTGAAGGTGATCAGCCCGCCGCGATCGAGAAACTCGTCGCGGGTTTGCAGGGCGGGATGCGCAACCAGACGCTGCTGGGCGTCACCGGTTCGGGCAAGACCTTCAGCATGGCCAACGTGATTCAGCGCATGCAGAAACCCGCGCTAATCATCAGCCATAACAAGACGCTGGCCGCGCAGCTTTACAGCGAGTTCAAACAGTTCTTTCCGAATAACTCGGTCTCGTATTTCGTCAGTTACTACGATTATTATCAGCCCGAAGCCTACATCCCCTCTCGCGATATCTATATTGAGAAGGACGCTTCGATCAACCAGGACATCGACCGCCTCCGATTGGCGGCGACCTCGGCGCTGATGTCGCGTAGCGATGTGATTATCGTCGCGTCGGTCTCCTGCATTTACGGATTGGGCTCGCCCGATTTTTATTCGCAGATGGCGGTCATGCTTGAAAAAGGACAGACCATCGACCGCATGGACGTGATGCGCCGGCTATCCGACAATCATTATCAGCGCAACGAGATTGAATTCACGCGCGGCAAGTTCCGCGTGCGCGGCGACGCGATCGAAGTTTTTCCGGCGTATGAAGAGACGGGAATCCGCATCGAGCTCGAATTCGACACCATCGTGGGCTTGCAGGAATTTCAGCCGCTTACCGGCGAAATCTTGCAGGATTTCAATCAGGTGGCGATCTTTCCGGCCAAGCATTACGTCATGCCCGAGACCAATCTGGAGAACGCGCTCGGCGGAATTCGCGCGGAACTTGAAGCGCGCCTGGTGGAGATGCGTGATCAAGGAAAACTGCTGGAGGCGCAGCGCCTCGAAATGCGCACACGCTACGATCTGGAGATGCTCGAAGAAGTCGGTTACTGCGGCGGCATCGAAAACTATTCTCGCCATCTCGACAACCGTCCGGCCGGAAGCCGTCCGTACAATCTGATGGACTTTTTTCCGAAGGACGATTACCTGCTCTTCATCGATGAGTCGCACGCCACCCTTCCGCAGGTGCGGGCCATGTACAATGGAGACTTTTCGCGCAAGACGACGCTGGTCGAGCACGGTTTCCGGCTGCCCAGCGCGATGGACAACCGCCCCATGAAATTCGAAGAATTCGAATCGGTCATGCCGCCCACGATCTACGTCTCGGCGACGCCGTCGCAGTATGAGATCGAGAAATCGCGCGGTCGCATCATCGAACAGATCATCCGCCCGACGGGCCTGATCGATCCGCCGGTCGAAGTGCGCCCGACGACCGGACAGATCGACGATCTGCTGCGCGAAGTTAGGGCGCGCAGCGCAAAGGGCGAACGCGTGCTGATCACCACGCTGACGAAGCGATTGTCCGAAGATCTCGCCACGTACTTGCGCGAGGCCGGCGTGCGCTGCCGCTATCTGCACTCGGAGATCGACGCGATCGAGCGCGTCAATATTCTCAAGCATCTGCGCATGGGCGACTTCGATGTGCTGGTCGGCGTCAATCTTCTGCGCGAGGGCCTCGACCTGCCCGAGGTCTCGCTGGTCGCCATGCTCGATGCAGATAAGGAAGGATTTTTGCGCAGCAAGAATTCGCTGATCCAGAATATCGGCCGCGCCGCGCGAAATCTGAACGGGCGCGTGATTTTGTATGCCGACCGGATCACGGATGCGATGCGCGAAACGATCGAAGAGACCGACCGCCGGCGCACGATACAGGTTCAGTACAATGCAGCCAATAACGTCACGCCAATCTCGATCCGTAAACCGATCACCGAAGGCATCGAAGGCATTATCCGCCAGCGCCAGATCGAAGAAGAGATCACCGGAATCGACGGCCAGACGCTGGACAAAGTAGAGCAGATTAAAGCTCTCGAAGAGGAGATGGAGAAGTTCGCCGAAGAATTGCGCTTCGAAGAGGCGGCGGATTTGCGCGACAAGATTCTGGAACTGAAAGGCGAGCCCAAGGGACAGGGGATCGGCGGATTGCGCCGCAAGCCGCGCGGCAAACGCGGCGCTCCGGCGAAGGCCGATCGCGGCATGGAAGCGCCCGCGCCCTATGGAAAACGGCGCCTCAAGCGACCGCAGTAGCCGCTACTGCAATGCCTGGATCACCGGATCATCCGGCAGCGCTTCTTTCGCGAGCTTGAGTAGTTGCGCTTGAGCTGGGTCGAAATCTTCATGCGCGGGTTGCGATGCAAGACTTCCATCCGCGTTCAATTGGGCAACTTCAAGTTCCTTGCACTTGAAACACAAGAGCACAACGACTGATCTTTCTCCCGACCAAACTCGAAAGGCCACGCCGGGCTGCAACGGCCCGCACAGTGCTCATAAAGGTGCCTTGCCTCAACCCGGGCGGCGCATGAACCGCGTCATCCCTCGTATCGGGATTTTGATCGGAGAGGTCGTGGGATTGCCGATGCCCGTGCCCAACAGTGTCATCTTTCGATATGCCGTTGCAAAATCTGAGAAGAAGGCTCCCTCATCGTTGGCGTAGCGCTCCACAAAGGCCCGGCATTCGGGACACTTCGCGAGGCCCATGTCCGTCATCAGCAGCGAGCCCGGCTGCTCAGCGCTCTTCAACACGGCCTTAAAATAACTATTGGAGAAGCGGTACCAGTCGTTGGTGAAGGGGCTGCCCTGCTGGCGGCCAATGGTATGCGCACCGGACAGCACCACCATCTCGCCCACACTGAATCCCATCGCATCGAAGCGGGATCTCAACCCCACGCCGTCAATGTTGCGTGTCGGCACCATCCCCTCATCGGCTATATTCTCGCTGTCTTTGCGGCCCATCGGGATATCAATCTGCGGTCCCCCGGTGCGCTCCACGGCCAGCGCGCCCGAAATCGCAATCAAGTCGGCCCACGAGACAGACGGGTAATGTTCCTTGAACGGGCGCAGCGTCTCGATGGCAATATCGAGGCCTTTATTTTCCTCACGCGCCAGCTCTTCAGGGAGACGGACCGATCCGTTGGCGCCCCCTTTTCCGGTCTTGGCGACGTAGCTGCCGGCATCGTGAAAAGCCAGGCGCAGCATCAGCGGGGCCTTCTGAAGCGTAATTTTATGCAGCATCGTTCGGCGCAGCCGGCGGTGCATTTCCTCAATAGAGTTTGTGGAAAACTGCTTCTCGTTAAGCCACTCCACTTCATGAAGCTTGTACGTGCCGCTCTTGCCCTTCAGCTTTGCATCCACTACGCGTCCAATTTCCACGTAACCCTGCAGTTGCTCGCGCACGCTTTCGGAGACCAGCAACGGCACGCCGAATTCTTTGGTGCTGGATTCGATGCGGCTGGCCATGTTCACAGTGTCGCCGATGACGGTGATCTGGCGCCGCTCCGGATGCCCCAGTTCACCCACAACCGCCTCGCCGAAATGAATCCCGATCCCGGTCTTGAATTCGATCTGAAAATTGCGTTTCAGATATAGATTCAGGTCTTCGAGCTCGGTCAGCATCTCCAGCGCCGCGGCGGTCGCGTTGAAACAGTTCTGTACCGGGTCGTCGCATTTCAGGCCGAAGATGGCCATGATGCCGTCGCCGATATATTTATCGATGTAGCCGTCATACTCCAGGATGGCGTTGCCCATCTGGTAAAAGTAACGGTTGAGAATGTGGATCGTATCGTAGGGCAGGCGCGTTTCTGAGAAGACCGTAAAGTCACGAATGTCGCTGAAGAGCACCGCCAGTTTCGCCTCGCGCCCGGTGGTCTCCTGCGGGTTCGAGACGGCCATGTCGGCGTCGCAATCGTCCAGCGTCAGGCGCCGCACGGTGACCGGTCCGGTAATATGCGTCTGGCAGGCCAGCCGGATATTGTCTTCAAGGCCTTTCTTTGTGGCGAGACTCTTCTCGAGCTCGTTTCGCGGCAGAACATTCTGCGGATTTTCCAGGACGATCACGCGGCAGGTGGAACAACGCGCGGTGCCGCCGCACACATGCATGTGATGGATGCCATGCTTAAGCGAGATGTCGAGCAGAGACATACTCAGATTGTCTTCTTCGAAGATCTTCTCGCCTTTGAATTCGATCAAAGCCATGCGTTGTTCCTCAAAGTCACGAATGCCCTTTGATGGATAAAAAGGGTACTCGTTTTATCGGTGCGCGGGATTGGAAACACAAGAGCAATTATGGGCCGGGAATACTATCCGAATACACGCCTTTGCATGAGCAATGGTGTAGAAGATATTCGGGAGAACATCGAAACAAGTGATGACCTGAATTTAATTCGCCGGTTCAATTGCACGTACCCACGACGGACGAGACGCAGAGAAGCCTTTTTTTCGGAGCACAAATGGTGTCGAGATCCACGGTCGGACTGTGCGTGATTCTTTCTCTTACCGTTCCGGTTGTGGCCTGTTTCTCGGCGGATGCTGCGCACTCCCCCGAACAGCTTGCTTTTTTTGAACAGAAAATTCGCCCCGTCCTGACCGAGCACTGTTATCAGTGTCATTCCGCCGAGGCCAAGCAGAACAAAAAACTCAAGGGCGGCCTGTTTCTGGATACGCGTGCCGGCGTCTTTACCGGAGGTGACACGGGCCCTGCGATCGATACGGCAAAGCCCGATAAGAGTCTGATTCTGACGGCGCTGCGCTGGCAGGATCCCGACATCGAGATGCCTCCGAAGAAGAAGCTGTCTGACGCGGTCATCGCTGATTTCGCCAAATGGATCGAGATGGGCGCGCCCGATCCGCGCGCTGGCGCGGTGCAGGAATCCAAGCGCGTCATCGATCTCAAACAGGGCCGCGAGCACTGGGCCTTCAAGCCATTAGTGCAGAGCCCACTGCCTGAGGTTAAAAATTCTGCCTGGGTGCGGACCCCAATCGATCGCTTTATTCTGGCTCGGCAGGAGAGCGGCGCCGTCTCGCCCAGCGCGCCCATCAGTCGTGAGAAACTCATCCGGCGCGTTTATTTTGATCTGACCGGCCTGCCGCCGCCGCCGGCTGAGGTCGAATCCTTCCTTAAGGAGACCGCGCCGGATGCCTACGAAAAACTGATCGATAAACTGCTCGCCAGCGGCCGCTACGGAGAGCACTGGGGCCGGCACTGGCTGGATGTTGTGCGCTACGCCGAGAGCGGCGGCTATGAGTTCGATGGCTACCGGCCCGGCGCGTATCACTACCGCGACTGGGTGATCCGCGCTCTGAACGCCGACATGCCCTACGACCAGTTTATTCGCGCGCAGATCTCAGGCGATAAGACGAAGCCCGGCGATTACGACTCGGCCTGCGCCACCGGCTTCATCGTTGCCGGCCCCTATCCCGGGCAGATCACCGCAAAGACGCGAGAGCGCATCCGCTACGACCAGCTCGACGACATTCTATCGACGATGGGCACCGCTATGCTGGGGCTCACGCTGGGTTGCGTCCGATGCCACGATCACAAATTCGATCCCATCCCCCAGCGCGATTATTATTCGCTGGCGGCCTCGTTTGCGACGACGGAGCAAGGTGAAATTAAAATCGATAAACAGAATGAGGAGACTCAGAAGAAACTCGCCGATCACGAGAAGCTTGCCGCGCCACTGCGCGAAGCATTGAAGACATACGAGACAAAAGAATTTCCCGAGCGCTTCGCCAAATGGCAGGAGCAGAAGCTGCCTGGATTAAAAGTCGGTGCACCGTGGCAGGCGCTTGACCCGGTGAGCGTCGAAGCGAAGTCCGCGGCGCTGGCGATCAGTGCGGACGGAATAATTCTGAACACCGGCAACAAGGCGGCGGAAGACGTCTACACAATCAAAACGCTCACCAATCAGAAAGGCCTGAGCGCTTTCCGCATCGATGTCTACGCTGGAGCAGACTTTCCCAAGAACGGTCCCGGCCTCTCGGACAATGGTAATTTCGTTCTGGGTGACCTGAAAATTATCGCCAGGCCGCTAGATCCGAAACTGAAGGCCAAACCGATCACGCTGAAACTGAAAGCGGTCAAAGCCACGTTCGAACAGAAGGATTATCCGATCAGCGCGGCGCTCGACAACAGTCCAAAGTCCGGCTGGGGTATCGCGCCCGAGATCGGCAAAGATCACGCAGTCATATTTGCAATCGACGGAGCGCCGGCCGGCTTTGAGGGCGGTACCGAGCTCGAGTTCCAGATGACCTTCGATCATTTCGGCGTTGGCCGCTTCAGGCTCTCCGTGCACGCGGATGATCGGTATGTGGCTCTGTACGCGGCATCGAAAGGAAAGAAAGTTGAAGGATTGGACTTCGACGGAGACCGCGTATGGAATGCGCTCGCAGCCACACACGCTGCAGCGAAGAGCGCAAAGCTTGCCGTCGATAAAGATGGAACGGTGCTCAACACCGGCAATAAGGCCATGTTCGACGTCTACACGGTCAAGGCGGTCACTCAGCAGAAAACATTGAGCGCGATCAAGCTTGACGTTTTGAGCAACAAAGAGTTTCCCAAGAACGGTCCTGGACTCTCCGATAACGGAAATTTCGTGCTCGGCGATCTGAAGATCACCGCCAGACCGCTCGACCCAAATTCAAAAGCTCAGCCGATCACGCTTAAACTTTCGGCGGTGAAAGCCACGTTCGAGCAGCAGAATTATTCGCTGAGCGCTTCGCTGGACGGCGATCCCAAAACAGG
>Ga0105047_10008866_pt1 | contig 16691 bp, 12 predicted proteins | sample MAT04_FD_78384 | JGI IMG/M metagenome (GOLD analysis project Ga0105047, IMG submission 78384) | Freshwater microbial communities from Lake Fryxell liftoff mats and glacier meltwater in Antarctica - MAT-04 (megahit assembly) | ecosystem: Environmental > Aquatic > Freshwater > Ice > Liftoff...
CTCGTCGATGACCGCCTTGAAGGCATCGAACGGTTGGGCGCCCGAGAGGAGCCGGCCGTTCACGAACGTCGCCGGGGTCCCGTTCACGCCGAACTTCTGGCCCTCGGCCATATCCTCGTCGACCCAGGCCGCGTTCGCTGGATCGTTCAGATCCTTCTCGAACTTCGCTACGTCGAGGCCGAACTCCTTCGCCCACGCGACGAAGTTGTCCTTCGTCAGCGCGCGCTGATTCTGGAACATCTTGTCGTGGAACTCCCAGAACTTGCCCTGCTTGTGCGCGGCGATGGCGGCGATCGCGGCCGGCTTCGCCGTGGGGTGGAAGGGCAGCGGGTAGTGCTTGAACGCGATCGCGACCTTGTCGCCGTAGGTCTTGCGGATCTCCTCGACGATCGGGTTCACGCGGCTGCAGAACGGGCACTCGAAGTCCGAGTAGACGACCAGCTGGATGGGCGCGTTCGCCTTGCCGCGGACCGGGGCCTTGCCGAACTTCACGTCGACGGGGCCGGCCGGGGCGGCGGGCGCCTGCGGGCGCTGCTGCGGAGCGGTGTCGGCGACGGCCTTGCCGGCCTCGGTGTCCATAATCTTGGCGTAGACGTCGGCCTTCTTGGTGCCGCTCGCGACGAGCTTCTCGGCGAGCGCGATCTCGGTGTCGATGACGCCCTTGAACGACTCGAAGGGCAGCGCGCCGCGAACAGGAACGCCGTTCACGAAGAAGGAGGGCGTCCCGCGGGCGCCGTACTTGGTGCCGTCCGCCATGTCACGCTCGATGGCCGCCTTGACCTCGGACGACTCCATGTCGGCCTTCCACTTGCTGATGTTGAGGCCGATCTTCTTGGCGTAGCCTTCGATGTCCGAGTCCTGGAGCGCCTTCTGGTTGGCGAACAGCTCGTCGTGCATCTCCCAGAACTTGCCCTGCTTGTTCGCGGCGAGAGCGGCCTTGGCGGCCGGCATCGCCCGCGGGTGGAAGGGCAGCGGTTGGTTGCGGAACTGGACCTGGACCTTCGTCCCGTAGGTCTCGTGGATCTGCTTCAGCGTCGGCATGACGCGGCTGCAGAACGGGCACTCGAAGTCCGACCACTCGATGATCGTGACGAGCGGCTCGGTCGCGCCCTTCGCCGGGACGCCGCTGACGAGGTCGACCCGCTGACGGGTCGACGGCGGCGGGGCCTGCGCCGGCGGCGGCGCCGGGGGCGTGTCACGGCCGCTGGCGATGATCGCCTCGTAGAGCTTGTCCTTCGACGTGCCGCTCGAGACCATCTTCTCGGCCTTCACCAGCTCGGTATCGATGATCTTCTTGAAGTTCTCGTAGGGCTGCGCGCCCGAGAGGTTCACGCCGTTGATGAAGAACGCCGGCGTGCCGCGCGCGCCGACCTTCGTCGCCACCGCTTGATCCGCCTGGATCTGCTCCTTGCCGGCGCCCGAGGCGACGTAGGCCTTGGCCTTCGCGACGTCGAGTCCGATCTCACCGGCGTACTTCTCGAGGCTGGCGGCATCGAGCGCCTTGTTGTTCTCGAAGAGCTTGTCGTGCATCTCCCAGAACTTGCCCTGCTGCTGCGCAGCGATGGCCCACTCGGCGGCGGGGCCGGCGTTCTGGTGGAAGGGCAGCGGGTTGTGGCGGAAGGCCACGCGCACCTTGTTGCCGTACTCCTGGTGGACCTGCTTGAGCGTCGGTCCGACGCGGCTGCAGAACGGGCACTCGAAGTCCGAGAACTCGACGATGGTGACGAGCGCGTCGTTCGGGCCCTTCACCGCCGCGTTCGCGACGGGGACCTTGAAGATGTCGCTCGCGCCCGCGGGCGCACCGGGTGCGGCGGGTGCGGTCGGGTTGCCGACCTTGGGATCCTGACGAACGGTGACGGTCCCGCCATCGCTGCCCGATTTGACGGCCATACCGACGGCGACGCCGACGGCGCCCGTTACCAACATTCCGATGAGTGCTGCGCCTGTTTTCATATGTTCTTGGACTCCGTAAGAGGGCCACACAAGGCCGCGTCTCTCGGGTTCTGTCAACCAGAAGTAAACGGCCGGCATTCCGTGACGATCGGTGAAACTGGGCCGCTGGAGCCGCCACCGCACGCGCGCGGTCCGCCCTCTCCGCTCGCGGTGTCGGGTGTCGAGAAAAGCCCGGACGTCGGACTTTGACGCCCTGATCCAAGTGCCTATCGGAGCGGGGAAAAGGTCCCCTGTAGACCGAGCATCAATATTTCGTTCCGGACCCGTTGCTTCCAGCCGCGGGACCGAGCAAGGAGCACTCAATCATGGCATCCAAAAAAGTCATCGGCATCGACCTCGGCACCACCAACAGCTGCGTGGCGATCATGGAGTCGGGCGAGACCAAGGTCCTCGTCAACGAAGAAGGCAGCCGCATCACCCCGTCGGTCGTTGCGTGGACCGACAAGGGCGACGTCCTCGTCGGCACCGTCGCGCGCCGTCAGGCGATCACCAACCCGACCAATACGGTCTACTCGGTGAAGCGCTTCATGGGCATGAAGTTCGACGAAGTGAAGAGCGAGAAGGAGCGCGTCCCGTACGCGGTCGTGAAGGCGCCCAACGGCGACGCCGTCATCCAGATCCGCGACAAGACCTACGCGCCCCCGGAGGTCTCGGCGAAGATCCTCCAGAAGCTGAAGCTTGCCGCTGACAACTATCTCGGCGAGGAGGTCACCGACGCGGTGATCACCGTGCCCGCGTACTTCAACGACGCCCAGCGCCAGGCGACCAAGGACGCTGGCAAGATCGCCGGTCTCAACGTCCTGCGCATCATCAACGAGCCCACCGCGGCCGCCCTCGCGTACGGCCTCGACAAGAAGGGCAACGAGGTCATCGCGGTCTACGACTTCGGCGGCGGCACGTTCGACGTGTCGGTCCTCGAGGTCGGCGACGGCGTGGTCGAGGTAGTCTCCACCAACGGCGATACCCACCTCGGTGGCGACGACTTCGACAACACCATCATGCAGTGGCTGATCGACGAGTTCCGGCGCGACACCGGCCTCGACGTCGCGAAGGACAAGATGGTCGTCCAGCGCCTCAAGGAGGCGGCGGAGAAGGCCAAGATCGAGCTCTCGGCGGCGTTCGAGACCGAGGTCAACCTGCCCTTCCTCACGGCCGACGCGAGCGGACCGAAGCACCTCCAGGTGAAGCTGACCCGCGCCAAGTTCGAGGCGCTGATCGACGACTTCATCAAGCGGAGCTTCGACTCGGTGAAGCGCGCGCTCCAGGACGCGAAGAAGTCCCCGCACGAGATCGACGAGATCGTGCTGGTCGGTGGATCGACCCGCGTCCCGAAGATCCAGGCCGAGGTGAAGAAGTTCTTCGGCAAGGAGCCGAACCGCTCCGTGAACCCCGACGAAGTCGTCGCGGTCGGCGCGGCGATCCAGGGTGCGGTGCTCACCGGCGAGGCGAAGGACATCGTCCTCCTCGACGTGACCCCGCTGTCGCTCGGCATCGAGACGCTGGGCGGCGTGTTCACGCCGCTGATCTCGCGCAACACCACGATCCCGGCGCGGAAGTCGGAGACCTTCTCCACCGCGGCGGACGGTCAGACCCAGGTCGAGGTGCACGTGCTCCAGGGCGAGCGCCCGGTGGCCAGCGGTAACAAGACGCTGGGCCGGTTCGTCCTCGACGGCATTCCGCCCTCGTCGCGCGGCATGCCGCAGATCGAGGTGACCTTCGACATCGACGCGAACGGCATCGTGCACGTGGCGGCGAAGGACAAGGCGACCGGTCGCGAGCAGTCGGTGAAGATCCAGGCGTCCTCGGGGCTCACCGAGGAGCAGATCAAGCAGATGGTCCGCGACGCCGAGGTGCACGCGAAGGACGACCAGGAGAAGCGCGAGCAGGCCGAGACGCGCAACAAGCTCGATCAGCTGGTCTACCAGGTCGAGCGGACGATGAACGAGTCGAAGGACAAGCTCCCGGTGGACATCGGACAGTCGGTCCACCAGGCGCTCGAGCAGGCGCGCACCTCGCTGAAGGGCACCGACCACGGCGCGTGGAAGAGCGCCGAGACCGCGCTGATGGAGGCCTCCACCAAGATGGCCGAGCACCTCTACAAGGGGACCTCGGGCGGCGGTGAAGGCGGCGGCGGTGGGGGCGGCGGACCTGCCGGCGGCGGTGGTGGCGGAGCGAAGCCGAAGGACGACGACTCCGTGATCGACGCTGATTACAAGGAAGTAAACTAGCTCGTCCCACGCTGCGGTCGGGGGCAGATCCCCGACCGCGGCTTTTCTCCTTTGCCGCGCGCGCACCGTCCGGTATGTCCTCGATCGATGCGTGCGTCGCTGCCCGTACTTGGCGATGAGGCTGCTGAGGCTGCTGATGCTGCTGAACCGAAGCCCGCGCGCGCTCCGAAGCCGAGCTGGCTCAAGGTCCAGGCGCCCGGTGGTCCCCGCTACGCAGCGATGAAGCAGCGCGCCCGGCGGCTGCACCTCGCGACCGTCTGCGAAGAGGCGCAGTGCCCCAACATCGGCGAGTGCTGGAGCGGCGGGACCGCGACCTTCATGCTGATGGGCGAGGTCTGCACGCGCGGCTGCCGCTTCTGCGCGGTGGACACCAAGAAGCACCCCGACGCCCTCGATCCCGACGAGCCGATGCACATCGCCGACGCGGTGTCCGAGATGGGGCTCTCGTACGTCGTCCTCACGTCGGTGAACCGCGACGAGCTCGCCGACGGCGGCGCGCGGCACCTGGCCAACTGCTTGATGGCCGTGCGGGAGAAGAGCCCGAGCGTGCTGCTCGAGATGCTCATCCCCGACTTTTTGGGCGCGCAGCCCTCCATCCGCATGATCGCGGAGACCGATCTCGCGGTGCTCGCGCACAACGTCGAGACCGTCGAGCGGCTCACGCCGTCGGTGCGCGACCCGCGCGCGACCTACGATCAGAGCCTCAGCGTGCTCGAGTACATCAAGGGATTGAAGCCCAACCTGCTCACCAAGAGCTCGATCATGGTCGGGCTCGGCGAGACCGAGGCCGAGGTCCTGCGCACGCTGGCCGATCTCCGCGCGGTGGGCGTCGACATCGTCACGCTCGGACAGTACCTGCGCCCGTCGCTGAAGCACCTCCCGGTCGACCGCTACGTCGAGCCCGAGGTCTTCGATCGCTACGCCGCCCGCGCCCGCGAGATGGGCTTCGGCTACGTCGCGTCCGGCCCGCTGGTGCGCTCCTCGTATCGCGCCGGCGAGCTGTTCGTCGAAGGCCGCCTGCGCCCCCAAGGACATCACTCATGAAGACCGTCACCGCCACGACCCCAAAAGCCACCCACAACGGCGCGCACGCGGCGCCGCAGATCGCGCAGACGATGCCCGACTTCGAGAAGCTGTACCCGCTGCGGACGTGCATCCTCGAGGACGGCTCGGCGGTCGATGACCCGAACCTCGCGCCCGAGCTGCTGCGCAAGATCATGGAGTACATGATCTGGAACCGCGAGCTCGACGAGCGCCTCACCAAGCTGCAGCGTCAGGGCCGCATCGGCTTCCACATCGGCTCGGTCGGTGAAGAGGCGCTGATGATCGGCTCGGCCGCGGCGACCAAGCCGAACGACTGGATCGTGCCCTGCTACCGCGAGATGGGCGTCGCCCTCTACCGCGGCATGCCGCTCGACGACATCGTCGCGAACATGTTCGGCACCGCCGACGACCCGGTGCAGGGCCGTCAGATGCCCTGCCACTACGTCGACAAGGCGCACAACTTCCTCTCCATCAGCTCGCCGGTCGGCACCCAGATCTCGCAGGCCGCGGGCGTAGGCTGGGCGATGCGCCTCAAGGGCAAGGGCGATGCGTCGGTGGTGTACTTCGGCGACGGCGCGACCAGCCAGGGCGACTTTCACGTCGGCGTGAACTTCGGCGGCGTCTTCAAGGCTGCCACGGTGTTCATCTGCCGCAACAACCAGTGGGCGATCTCGACGCCGCTGTCCGGGCAGACCAAGTCGCAGACCATCGCGCAGAAGGCGATCGCCTACGGCATCCCCGGCGAGCGCGTCGACGGCAACGATCCGCTGGCGGTGTACAAGGCGACGGCCGAGGCGCTCGATCGCGCGCGCCGCGGCGAGGGGTCGACCCTGCTCGAGATGCTCACATACCGCGTGGGCGCCCACTCGACGAGCGATGATCCGCGCGCCTACCGCAACGCCGACGAGGTCGAGCCCTGGACCCAGCGCGATCCGATCGAGCGGTTCCGGAAGTACCTCACCAAGAAGAACCTCTGGGCCCCGGCCGAGGACGAGCGCATCAAGGCGGCCATCACCGTCGAGCTGATGGCGGCGATCGAGAAGGCGGAGAAGACGAAGACGCCGGCGATCGAGTCGCTGTTCTCGGACGTCTTCGCGGACAAGCCGTGGCACCTGGTCGAGCAGCAGGCCGAGCTCGAGGCGCACTTCGGCGAGGGCTACGTCAGCAAGGGCCACACTTAGCTTAGCCGGTCATTCGCAGGGGAAGCTCATCAGCGCGTCGGCCAGCGAGGTCAGCATCGCGTCGTCCTCGCGCACGCCGAAGCACTCGTCGGCGCCGATGGTCATCGAGCCGATCACCAGCGTCCCGCTCACCACTCGGCCGATCATCTCGGCCTCGCCGCCCACGCGCACCGTCGGGCTGGTCGCGCCGTCGAAGCGCAGGCGGATCGAGTCGTTGATCATCCAGGGCTCGAGGTCGACCTGTTGGGCCAGGCGATCCATCGACAGATCCAGCGAGGCTTCCACCGAGGGCGACACCGCGATCTCCATCTCCTGGCGGAGGTAACGGAACGACGCGTCGACCTGGTGTCCGCGCGCAGCGTTCATGTCGAAGCTGATCTGCTGGACGCCATCGAGGCTCAGCGTTGCGGGCGCGTTGCCGAACGAGAGATCGTCGACCACCAGGGTGTCGGTGAGCGCCGCGTAGTTGAACTGCCCGCGCAGGCCGTGGAGCGCGAGCGCGAGCTGACCGGTCGCACCCTCCTCGGCGCCCCAGGCGAGCGGCGCCTCGATGTCGATGCTGGCGATGTCGACCGAGCCGATCGCGACGTGCCCGGCGGTGTCGACGTCGAGCGCGAGCGACATCGGCCCGACCGCGACCATGAACGACTCGCCCTCGACCGTGCCGCCCACGTGCGCGCCGAGCGCCGAGCTGATCGCGAGATCGGTCGCGCCGGCCGCGAGGTGGATGACGCCTTCGACGTCGGCGGGGATCGACGAGGCGTCGATCTCCATGTCGGCCCCGTACTCGATCACCACGTCGCGCCACACCGCGAGATCGAGGTCGGCCTCGACGCGATCGGCGGTGAGATCGAGGCGCAGCGGCGAGAGGCGCCGCGTCCCGAACTGCGCGGTGAGGGTCACCTGATCGCGGGCGTGCGAGGTGGCGACGAACCGCACCGGATGCGCGGTCAGGACGCGCAGGCAGTCGGCGTTCGGGTGGCCGCTGTCCTGCGCGCAGACCTGCTCGGGCGGCACGCGATACACGATCTCGGTCGCGGTCTCGGACTCTATCGAGCCGAGGATGGCGTCCATGGTCGGGGTGATGACGTCGACCAGCTCTTGATCGGCCGGCAGCTCGGAGAGGTCGATGTCGAGGTCGGTCAGCACCTGCGACGGTGCGAGCGCGCGGATCGAGCCCATCAGCCGGGGGGCCAGCTCGGTGCGGGCGCGCCCGGAGATCTGCGCGACCTCGGCGGACGTCAGCGGGCGGGCCTGGTTGTTCACGTCGGTCGTGTTCGCGTCGCAGGCCATGAGCGCAGCAGCGGTAAAGAGTGAGGTGGTGATCAGCTTGAAGTTCATGTCAGTGGGGCTCCTTGCCCCGTGAAGAGCGGCGAGCGCGACGAATGGCCCCGAAATTTGGGGGTCGATTTTTTGGGGCCACCGAGCGGACCTCGATGCTCTATACGAACGAGCGGTGATCGACCTCACCCAGGACCGGGTGGCGCTCGACGGGTACCGGCGCGGGGATCGAGCGATCCTCGGCCGTATCTTCGAGGACCACGCGGGTCAGGTGGCGCGCTGGGCGTCAGGGGGATTCTCGTTCCGAAGCGGCGAAGAGCGGCGCCGCTTCGATGGCTTTCGCTCGGCGGTCGATGTCCATGACGTGGTCAACGAGGTCTTTCGCACGGTGTTCGAGGAGCGCGCCCGGGTCGCGTACTCCGGGCTCACGCCCCTCGAGGGCTACATCTTCGTCATCACGCGCAACATCATCCTGCGCCGGCTCAAGATCATGGATCGCGATCGGCCGATCGACGTCGACTCGATCGAGGCGTTACCCAGCGAGGAGCTGGCCCCGGACGAGCGCATCGCGCGCGAGGAGGAAGTGACCATGGTGCGCGAGTTCCTGGCCACCCTCGGCGAAGAGGAGCAGCGGTTCGTGAGCCTGCGCTTCAGCGAGGATCGACCGCAGAACGAGGTCGGCGATCAGCTCGGCTGGTCGCGGAAGAAGGTCCGCCTGCAGGAGACGAGCATCCGCGCGAGCCTCACGCGATTCATGCTGCGGCGCCGCGGGACGCGGGAGTTATCGGTATGAGCGCGCACGTCGAGGCCGCGATCGAGTGGTATTTCAAGGGTGAGATCGCCCAGCCTCGCGAGCGCGACGCGCTCTTCGCGCACCTCGGCGCGTGCGTCCACTGCCGCGCGAAGTTCGACGCGCAGTCGGCGGCGAATGACGCGCTGAGCGGTCGCCGATTCGCCAAGGTCGACCTCGACGCGATGCTGCCGGCCCTGCTGGAAGGCGCCGCCCCACCCCGCCGGCGCCTGTCGTGGGTGGCCTGGCTCGCGCCGGCCCTGACCGTGTGTGCGGTGCTGGTGTTCTTCATCCCGCAGTCGGAGCTCACGCCGAAGGGCGGCGGCCTGCGCGGGCCCCCGGCGATCGAGGCGCTCTGCTTCGACACCCAGGCCCAGCTGGCCGCACACCGCACGGCGACCGGCGGCTGCCCCGCGCCGGGGTTCGTGAAGCTGGTGTTCGCGGCGCCCGAGACCGTCCCGGTGCTGAACCTGGTGGTGCTGGGGGCGGATGGCGCGGTGCGCTGGAGCGCCGACGTCACGACGCCCAAGCCGCGCGACGTCATCGGCGACTACATCGAGCTGGCCAAGGGCGACGAGCTGCGCGTGATCGCGGTCGCCGGAGATCGGTCGACGCCGCTCGAAGTAGCCAGGACGATGGCAGCGGTGATGACCATCCGCGGGGAGCCATGATCAGCCTCGTACTGCTCGCCGCGCTGCACACGCAGGTGCCGACCTCGACCCCGACGGTCGCCACGCGCCGCTACGCGATCGTGATCGGCGTGAACGATCCGATCACCAGCGCGCAGAAGCCCCTCAGCTACGCCGACGACGACGCGGTGCGGTTCTTCTCGCTGTTCCGCGAGATGGCCGGCGACGCCGCGCTGTTCACCTTGCTCGACGACGAGACCCAGGCGGCGTGGCCCGAGGTGGTGGCCGAGGCCGAGCTCCCAGAGAAAGAGGCCATCTTTTCTCGCGCCGAGCGGATGTTCGCCGAGATGACCGCCGATCACGAGCGCGGCCTGCGTACCGAGCTCTACCTGGTCTACAGCGGCCACGGCATGGTCGACGAGCACGGCGAGGGACGGCTCGGCCTGCGCGGTGGCACGTTCTCGCGGAGCGAGCTCTACGAGCGGTTCCTGGCGAAGTCGCCGGCCGACGTGAACCACCTGATCGTCGACGCGTGCGACGCGTATTTCTTCGTGCAGTCGCGCGGCGGTGATCCGGACATCGAGCGCGCGCTCAACGCCCGGGCCCGCGAGTTCCTGGATCGCCAGACCCTCGCCCGCTTCCCGACCACCGGCGCGATCCTCTCCACCGCATCGCTCGCCGAGACCCACGAGTGGTCGGAGATCAAGGGCGGCGTGTTCAGCCACCAGGTGCGATCGGCGATCCTCGGCGCGGCCGACGCCGACGAGGACGGACGCATCTCGTACGACGAGCTGGAGGCGTTCGTGCTCTCCGCCAACCTCGGCGTGAAGCACGCCAGCGCCACGCGGGCGATCTTCGTGCGCGCCCCGGAGCGCGATCATCGCCACCCGGTGCTCGATCTCGCCGCGCTCTCCCGGGCCCACCGCCTCAACGTCGGCACCGAGCTGACCGGGCGCATCGCGATCGCCGACGAGCAAGGGCGCCGCTACCTCGATCTCAACAAGGCCCGCGGCTTCAAGCTGGTCCTCGCGCTGTTGCCCGGCCTCCGCTACTTCGTCACGCGCGAGGACGGCGACTACGCGGTGCCCGGCGAGGGCAACGAGACCGAGCTCGCCGCGCTGACGGTAGCGTCGCCTTCGCTGCGCGCGCGCGGGTCCGGCATCGCCGACGCCTACGCCAAGGGCCTGTTCTCGGTGCCGTTCGGCCCGCAGCTGATGGACGGTTTCCGCCTCGGCCTGCGATCCAATGTCGACACCGTGATCGTCGAGCGCGAGTCGCACCCGCTGCGGACGGCGTCGTTCGTGACCGGCGGCGCGGCGCTGGTGATCGGCGGGCTGGCCGCGGGGTTCTGGGCGGCCGGCGGCAGCGCGACCGACGACTACAACGCGGCGGTGCTCGGTGGCGCGGGGTTGCTCGATCAGCAAGACGCGAGCGCGGCGGCGCAGGCGTGGGACGGACGCACCAACGTGGCGATCGGCGCCGCGGTGGGCCTCGGCGTGACGGCGGCGGTGCTCCTGACCCTAGATCTCCTGGATGTGAGGCTGTGATGAAGAAGCTGCTTCTTTTCCCGCTCGTTTTGGGCTCGTGTAGCCACGATCTGTCGGCGGCATTTTCGGCCGAGGTCCAGAACCAGGAGGCGATGGAGCTGTTCGCGACTGCCGACATGGTGGCAGCGCGGCAGGCCTGGATGCGGGTGGTGGACGCCTATCCGAACGACCCCAACGCGCTGTTCGGAGTCGCGATCACCGACCTCATGCTGATGACGGAGTCGGCGCCAGTGACGAAGCTGCTCCACGACCACTGCCACCAGGCCGCGAAGCTCGACGTGATCACCCAGCTCTTCGGCGACGAAGGGCTCATCAAGCAGGGCGTCGATGCCGCGGAAGGGGAGTGGCAGGGGACGGTCAACTACTTCGGCCGCGCCGGCGAAGGCGCGATCCGCGAGCTTTTCGACCCGAAGGTGGTGAAGAGCGAGATCAGCGGTCCCCCCGGCTGGCGTCAGCTCCTCACCGTGAACATGCGCGAGCGCGACGTCCCCGAGCCGCGTTGGATCTACATCAGCGCCAACATCGACGATCTCGTGCGCGGCGACGAACAGGTCACGCCGCTGGTCGACGGGGTCGAGGTGTCGCTCGATGACCTCGACGGCTACTTTGAGGTGTTCGCGCGCCCCAACCCGCAGGGCTACACCACGGGGCCGACGACGGGGCGGCTGCGTTTCGTCCACGCCGGCCTGCGTCCCGGCGAACCGCTGGAGATCGAGCTCCTCGACATCCGCACGCCCGCGCCGCTGCCCGAGGGGTGTGGAGGGGACTGCGGACCCTCGCAGTACCTGGTCTCGGGCCGCGTCAGCGACCACATCTCGGCGCGCAGCGGCTTCGATCTGGCAACGGTCCCGTTCGGCACCGTCTCGCCCGATGCCGGGCCGCCTCGCCGCGACAGCACGGTGGTGGCGATCGAGGACTGCGACCGGATCGACGATCGCGTCGTCGCCGAGCACGTCATGACGGTCGTCGATCTCATCCACCAGGACGCGCAGCGCCTCGGCGCGATTCTGGCGTCACCGGATCGCGGCGACTTCGACTTCGCGATGCCCGCCAAGCTGTTCGCGTCGCCCGCCGCTCTGCCGGTCAACCTCACCGACGTTCGCGCGCTGCGCGGCCTGCTCCTGGCGGGCGTGGCGTTCGCCGAGATGGGCGCGCAGTACCGCTGGCTGGCGGGCGACCTGCAGTCCACGATCGAGGAGCACCGCTGGTACTTCGACGATCTCCCGAGTCAGTCGCGGGTGCTGTGGCCCGCGACGCTCGCCGCGCACCTCGAGGCCGGCTTCATGACCAAGCCCGAAGGCTTCGATCTGACGCGCGCACGCGATCGCCTGCGGGCGGGCCTCGACGAGCTGACCCTGGCGATGAACGAGTCGCCCGAGCGGCCGGGGCTCTTCGACTTCCAGGCCGCGCTCTCGGCGCGACTCGTGCGCGCGCTGGCCGGTGTCGGGGGCGCGATGGCGGCGTCGTTCGACAGCGCCACGCCGGTGATGCTGCCGGACGCGCCGCTGTATGGGGTCCACATGAAGTCTTTTTTCGATGATCCGCTCGACGGCGCCAAGCTCCGCCAGCTCTCCGGCGTCCTGCGGCTCTTCGGCGAGACGCCCGGCATCGAGAACGATCCCGTGCCGGGCAATCGCAACCCCGAGCTCGAGCTCGAGGCGGATGTGCTCGACGTCCGTCGCTGGTCGGGCGGGCTCTTCACGTACCCGGCGATCGACGACGCCATCGCCTGCGACCCGGCCACCGCCTGCCCGACCGGCTACACCTGCCGCAACGAGAGCTGCAGCCTCGATCCGCCCTGGTTCGCGACAGCGAACGCCTGGAGCAGCGCGTCGCGCCGCGACTGGCCCGCGTTCGTGAGCGGAGCGCTGCGGGACGCGCTTGCCGTAGACTTCTGATCAGTAGACTTCTTCCACGACTGCGCCCGAGTAGTAGTGATCGAGGATCGCGCGGAAGTCGTGGCCGCGCTCGGCGCGCCCGATCGCGCCGGTCTGGCACATGCCGACGCCGTGGCCCCAGCCGCCGCCGGTGAGCGTCAGCGAGGTGACGTCGCCGCTCGCGGACTTGGTCAGGTCCATGACGAACAGGCCGCTCGAGAGGTTGCCGAAGAGGCGACGCACCGGGAGCTCGCGCAGGACCTCCGCGGTGCCCTTCGCGCCACTGAAGCGCAGGCCGAGGATGCGCCCGCCGGGGCCGCGGCCGGTGAGCGCGACCTCCTTGATGCGGCCGGTGCCGAGCGACTCGCCGATCGTGTCGAGCTCGGCTTGCCCGACGACCTTCTTCCAGCGGTAGCGATCGGCCTTGGCGAACGTCGAGCGCGCGCAGTCGGTGGGCGGATAGGCCTCGACGAACGAGCGCAGTGAGACCTCGGTCCACGGCTTGTCGAACGTCGCGAGCGCGGGGTCCTTGGGGTTGCCGTCGAGGCGCGGGCGCAGGCTCGCGGACGGGGGCGTGCCCCAGACCGCCTCGTTCGCCTCGGAGAAGCCGCCGCAGCTCGAGGAGTAGACGCTGTCGACCAGCACCCGCGGATCGCCCGGCTTCTCGCGCGGCCGGAAGGCCAGGAGGCCGCGGGTGTCCTCGACCGCCTTGTCGGTCGCGGGCACCTGCGCGGACGCGCCGCTGTAAACCTGGCAGTGCTGCTCGCTGCAGAGGTGGAACGGATCGCCGAAGTGACGGTGGCCGAGCTTCGAGAAGATCTCGCCGCGCGCGGTGACCGCCTGGGCCTTCAGCGCCTCGGCGGGCGCGGTGGCGAAGATCTCGGCCGGAACGAGCCCGGCGAGCACCTTCTCGGCGCCGACCGAGCTGACGACGGCCAGCATGCCGGTCTCGTCGATCACCACGTAGAGGTGGCCCCAGAAGTCGCGGGTCTCGCGGCCGTGGTTCTTGTAGCCGCGGTTGTGCTCGACGTCGAAGACCTTGAGGCGGCTGCCGACGACGGTACCGGCGTAGACGCTGTCGATCGCGCGGTGGACCAGCGCGCCGGCCTCGTCGTAGACGCCGATGACGCCCGAGGGCGGCTCCACCAGCTCGTCGTGGATGAAGACCTCGGTCTTGCCTTCGCGGATCAGCGTCTTCATCAGCGCGTCGGCGTCGGCGCGGCTGGCGCTGCCGCCGATCGCGAGCTGCCACTGCCGCGTGTCGAGCACCGTGCCGCGCACGCCGAGCAGCGTGCCGACCTCGAAGATGCGCGTGGTATGGCCCTTGTGCTTCCAGGTCCGGGCGGTGGTCTCGAGGGTGGATCGCTCGACGATCCCCTTCGACTCGACCACCACCCAGCAACGGAGGACCGCCGGCTTACCGGCGAGGCGGCGCAGCGTGAACCTCGCCTGCTCGGCTGCGTAGACGGTCTTCGGGACCTGCTCCTCGTCGTCGAGCATCAAGCGCAGCGGGCCGTTGGCGCTCAGCGTGACCTGCGCCTGGCCGTCCATGATGCCGATCGAGATGAGCGGCTCGCCGCGATAGAAGCGCATGCGCTTCTCGTAGAGCTCGGGGAGCGTGAGCGGATGATGGCGGAGGAAGCGGCCCGGGATCTCTTCGTCGTTGGAAGGAGAAGGATCCGGGGCGCTGATGAGGACCGCCAGCGCGAGGGGAAAGATGCCGATCCCCATGGGTGGCATCAATACCGCGACTGATGCGGCAGCGACTAGCGCTTGCTGAACTGGAAGCGCTTGCGGGCGCCGGGGCGGCCGTACTTCTTGCGCTCGACGGCGCGCGAGTCGCGCGTGACGAAGCCGGCCTTCTTGAGGCCCGGGCGGAGCGCCGCGTTCGACTTGATCAGCGCGCGGGTGATGCCGTGGCGGATCGCCCCAGCCTGGCCGGAGAGGCCACCGCCGGAGACGTTCACGAACACGTCCCACTTATCGATCGACTCGGTGACCTCGAACGGCGTGCGGATGACCATCTTCAGCGTTTCACGCCCGAAGTAGCTCTCCAGCGTGCGCTTGTTGATGCTCATCTTGCCGGTGCCCGGCTTGATCCAGACGCGCGCGGTTGCTTCCTTGCGTCGTCCCGTTGCGTAGTGCTGCTCGACGGCCATCTCGAAATCCTCGATTTTTCCTGAAAAACTCAGCCGCGCGTGGTCTTGACCACGAAGGGCTCGGGCTGCTGCGCCTGGTGCGGGTGCTTGTCGCCGGGGTAGATCTTCAGCTTCTTCATCGCCCGGTACTTGAGCGCGCCGCCGGAGATCATGCCGTAGACGGCGTTCTCCAGGACCAGCTCGGGCTTCATGACGAGCATCTCGGCCGCGGTGCGGACCTTCAGATGACCCCAGAATCCCGTGTGCTTGTAGTACTTCTTCTTGTTGACCTTGTCGTTGCCGACAAACTGCAACTCAGACGCGTTGATGACCACCACGAAGTCACCGACGTCATCGTGCCTCGTGTACGTCGGCTTGTGCTTTCCGCGCAAAAGACCGGCGATCTGGGTGGCGAGGCGACCGACCGTCTGCCCTTTGGCATCGATGAGCAGCCACTTGCGCTCGTGATCGGCGCGCGTGAAGTGCTTGGTCGCCCCGGGGTGGTTGACGGGGCCCTTGTTGGGCTTGGAAGTTGCGGTCTCGGTCATGACTTATCGCCTCGGAGAGTGAGGGCGCGGTTCTAGGCAGGTCAGCCCGGACTGTCAAGGACCTTTAGCTCGGCCAGCTTCGCAAGCGCCGCGGCAACCCTCTCGCTCAGCTCCGCCCGAGCCTCGTCGGTGTCCTCGGTGGGGGCCGCGATGGGCGTTCCGATGCGGATCCGCATCGTCGCGCGGTTGATCCGCCACCCGCCGCGCTCGAGCGCGTCGTTGGACCCGAGGATCCCCACCGGCAGGATCGGGACCTGGGCCTCCGCGGCCAGGTGGAACGGCCCCTTCTTGAGAGGGCCCAGGAAGCCCACGGGCGTCCGCGTGCCCTCGGGGAAGAGGACCACCGAGGCCCCGCGCCGCACGGCCCGCCCTGCCCTCTGCATCGAGGCCACGGCGCGCTCGCGGTTGCTGCGGTCGATCATGATCGCGCCGCCGAAGCCGAGCACCCAGCCGAAGATCGGGATCCACTGGATCTCGCGCTTGGCCACGAACCGCACCGGGATCGGCAGCGTCGCGTAGAGCGCCACGATGTCGGAGATCGAGGTGTGGTTGGCCATGACGACGTACGGGGGCTCGAGCGTGACCCCGCTGAGATCGGTGAGCTCGACCTTCACCCCGGCCGCTCCGAGGGCCGCACGGGCCCACCAGCGCGCCACCCAGGCCACGCCGCGATCGCGCGCCACGATCACCATCGGGATCGCCGCGAACGAGAAGATGATCGTGAGGATCACGAACCCCGCGCCGACCACGGCGGCCCGGAGAAAGCCGCGTTTTTCAGGCATTCGCGAGCCCTTCGGCCGCAGTGCGCGTGGTCTTGGGCTTCGGGGGCAGGCGGTCGTCGTAGATGACCTCCTCCAGACACAGGCCATCCGGCGGCGCGGTGTAGCCGGCCTGCGCGCGCTGGCGCGACGCGATGATGCGCGCGATGTCACTCTCGGGTCGGCGGCCGTTGGCGACCTCCTTCAGCGTGCCGACCATGATGCGCACCTGGTTGCGGCAGAACGCGTTGCCGAGGATGTCGATGTACACGAACGAGCGCGGGCCGCGCGTGACCTCGACCTTGTGCATCGTGCGGACCGCGTGCAGCGCCAGGCACCCCGCGCCGCGAAACGCCTCGAAGTCGTGCGTCCCGAGGAACGCCTGAGCGGCCCGCTGCATCACCTCGAGATCGAGCCGCCCGCGCACCCACCAGGTGTGGTTGCGATCGAGCGCAGTCGGCAGCCGATCGTTCCACAGCGTGTAGCGGTAGTGCTTCCCGCGCGAAAAATTGCGCGGATCCCAGCTCGGATCGACCTCGGTCACCCGCCGCACCGCGATGTCGTTCGGGAGCCGTCCGTTGAGGCCGCGCTCGAAGCCGTACAGCGGGATGTTGTGGCGGGTCGTCCGGAACATCACCACCTGCCCTCGCGCGTGCACGCCAGCATCCGTACGGCTGGCGGAGCGCACCTGGATCGGCTCGTTGCACATCGCCGAGA
>Ga0105047_10008867_pt1 | contig 16689 bp, 9 predicted proteins | sample MAT04_FD_78384 | JGI IMG/M metagenome (GOLD analysis project Ga0105047, IMG submission 78384) | Freshwater microbial communities from Lake Fryxell liftoff mats and glacier meltwater in Antarctica - MAT-04 (megahit assembly) | ecosystem: Environmental > Aquatic > Freshwater > Ice > Liftoff...
CGCGCGACGACCGTCGGCAGCGTGCGCTATCGGCTCGCGTGGCCCGGCGGCGCACACCGCCGCGCCGATACGTTTCGGGTCGCGCTCGAGGCGAGCCGGCTGCGTCCGGAGCTGGTCAACGATCCGCGCGATGCGCCGTGGGAGGCACGCTTGGAGATCGAGCAGCGCGCAGGTCGGGTGCGTGTGTGGCTGACGCCGAACGCGCTGCCGGACGAGCGCTTCGACTATCTCGCCGAGCGCGCGGAGGGCGCGTCGCACCCGACCGTCGCGGCGGCGCTCGCGCGGCTCGGCGGCGTACGCGCCGACGACATCGTCTGGGATCCATTCTGCGGCGCGGGCACGGAGCTCGTCGAGTGCGCGCGACGCGGCGCGTATCGGCAGCTTATCGGCACGGACATCGACGGTCGCATCGCCGATCTCGCAACGGCAACGCTCGCGCGCGCCGGCGTTCGCAACGTGTCGATTCGACAGGCGGACGCGCTGCTCGAGCGCCCGCTGCCCGCGCCCACGCTGGTCGTCACCAATCCGCCGCTCGGCCGCCGCGTCGGGCGCGATCGCGATCCGGGCACGCTGTTGTGCGAGCTCGCCGCGCACCTCCCCGAGGTTCTCGCGCCAGGCGCGCGCGTGGTCTGGCTCTCGCCGCAGCCCGATCGCACCGCACGCGCGCTAGTCGCCGCTGGCTTCCGCGTGACTGATGGAATCCGCGTGGATCTCGGCGGCATCTTCGCCGAGCGTCAGGTGGCCTTTCTCGAGTGACGTGCGTCCTCGCGCACGACGCGACAGATCGAGCGGGCGCCCCGTCGAATAGCGGCTCCGTGGCTCAAAATGAAATACGCTCGGCACTACGTGAATCCCATGCGCATCACCTCGACTCTTCACCTCGTCCACACTGGCTGCTTCTCTCTCGTGCTCGCGCTGAGCGCCTGTGGCGACGACGACACGCCACCTCCGACGACGGATGCGGGAACCGATCTCGGCGCCGCGGACGCCGGTCCGGATGACCTCGGCGCGCTGCCGCTATGCGAGCCCACGACGGTCCCCTGCGTCGACGAGTCCATCGCGCTGCTCGATCTGTTCGACGTCGCGAATCCCGCGGCGATCACCGAAGAGGGGACGGCAGCGGGCGAGTTCACCTCGCTGATCGACGCGACCGGCGGCGGCATGGCGCCGTCGCTCTCGTTTGTCTACGCCCGCTTCACCGACACGGGCCTCGCGAAGGTCGACATCTCCGACGAAGACGCGTTCGTCTCGACGGACTGGGACATCGCGTTCCGCCGCTACGTGTTCCGCGTCAACTCGGGCGTCGGTGGTCCATCGTGCGTGCAGGCCGCGCGGACCGAGCCGTCGACGACGTTCGACACGCTGACCGCGGTGCCTGACCCGACGACGATCACCTATCGCACCGAGTCGTACCTGACCGAAACCTGCGAGATCGTGCCCGACGGCGCGGGTCTCGGCTCGCCAGCTACCGCGCTCTCGAGCTTCTGGTCGTACCCGGGCTGCGTCTCGATGACCGGCAACGTCTACGTCGTCGCGCTGCGCGGCGGACGCCACGTGAAGCTGCAGGTGCTCGGCTATTACTCGCCGGCGAATCAGACCAGCTGCGACGACACCGGCATGATCTCGCTGCCGAGCGGCGCCGGCAGCGTCCGCGTCCGCTGGGCGTTCTTGGACTGAGCCGATGCTGCGCACGCCCCAGCTGCACTCGCGGGTCGAGCGCGCCGGGCACCCGCTCGGCCGCATCGCAGTGGCCGCTCTGACGCTCACTGCGCTGACCTTCGCGTCGCCGCTGGGCGTCGTCGCGCAGCTCGCCGCCCGGACGACCGTCGAGCGAACTTCGACCCGCGAGACGTTCGTCGATCGCGGACTTCGCATCAACGCCGAGCGTCTCGGCGTCGGCGCGAGCGGACGCATGCGCGTGCGCATCACCGACGGCGAGCGGCGCTACGAAGCGGAGCTCGGCGATGGCGTCGTCGCCACGCTCGGACCAGCGGCGACGGACGCAGCGCTCGCGTCTCTCGGCGTCGTCGTCGTGCGCACGCTGATGCCGAGCGCGCGGCTCGTCCTGCTGCGCGCCGCGCCAGCGGAGAACGGCGCGGCGCCTGATTCGCTCGCGCTCGCAGCGAGGCTCGGCAGCGCGCCGGGCGCGATCATCGCGTCGGCGATGCCGGATCTTTGGCTCCCGCACGTGCGCCACTTCGATCTCCCGCCCGATGATCCGCGCTACGGCGGCCAGTGGTACCTCGACACCATCGGCATCGAGGGCGCGTGGGCGCGCTCGAGCGGCGCGGCGTCGGTCACCGTCGCTGTCGTCGACGATGGCTGCGATCTCGCGCATCCGGATCTCGCCGCGCACATGTTGCCGGGCTACGACGCGATCGACGACGACGACGATCCTTCGTACGTCGCCGGAGCCACTGGGAACTCGCACGGGACCGCCTGCGCGGGGCTCGTCGCGGCGGTGGGCGACAACGCGATCGGCATCGCTGGCGCGTGTCCGGAGTGCACGCTGCGCTGCGTGCGGCTGCTGCCGGGAGCGGGTGGGCTCGTCCCGCTCTCGGCCGACGTGGCGGCGTTCGACTTCATCCTCACATCGGGCTCCGCGGTCGCGTCGAACAGCTGGGGCTTTGCGTCGGGCGTGCCTGCGCCAGGTCCGCTGGTCACGGCGATCACTACGACGATCCGCGACGGCCGCGGCGGGCTCGGCACCGTCGTCGTGTTCGCCGCGGGCAACGACGACGCTGTGATCGCCGACGACGAAGTACAAGCGACGGTGGGCGTAGTGAACGTCGGCGCGATCAACCAGTTCGACGAAGCCGCGCCGTTCTCGAACAACGGTCCTTCACTTTCGCTCGTCGCGCCGACTGGCACGCTCACCACCGACATCAGCGGACCGGATGGCGACGATCCGGGCGACTACACCTCGAGCTTCGGCGGCACTTCCTCGGCGTGCCCAGTCGTCGCTGGCGTCGCGGCGCTGCTCGTCGCGGCGCGGCCCGACGCGTCCGGAGCGGACGTGCGTACGACGCTGATCTTGACAGTGCGCCGCGCGCCGTTCGCGACGCCCGACGCCGACGGACACGACGTGCTCTATGGCTACGGCATCCTCGATCCCACGGCGGCGCTCACTGCGTGGCTCCCCGGCGAAGCGGATATGGGCGTGATCCTCGACGCTGGCGCAGATCTCGGCGTGACCGCGCCACCAAGCGACGACGGCTGCGGCTGCGTGGCGGTCGGCACCGGTCGCGCACAGCGCGGCACGTTCCTCGGCGCGGCGCTGCTCGTCCTGCTCGCGCTCGCACGTCGGCGCGCGCGCACAGGCGCACGCATCTCGCTTACGCGCGCAGGCGCACGAACCGCGCTCGTCATCGCGTGCACCGCCGCGTGCGCCGCGGGCTGCGCCGCCACGCCGGAGGGCGCTGCCAGCGCGAGCGCAGAGCTGCGCCCGGACACGCCGGGTTCGACGGAACTACCGCCGCGCTACGACGTCGGCGACGTCGTCGAGACGCTCGACTCCACCGCCGGCGCATTTCGCATCCACTACACGCGCAGCGGGCGCCACGCGGTGCCGACGGACGACGCCGACACGGACGGCGTGCCCGACTACGTCACGCTGGTCGCGGACACTTACGACGACGTGCTCGTGCGCTACGAAGAGCTCGGCTTCGTGCCGGCGCGCAGCGACGCGCTCGTGCCGATCGACTTCGGCGGTAGCGCGCGCTTCGACGTGTACCTGCTCGACTTCGGCGGCATGTCCGACGGCTCGTTCCGCCGCGAGATCTGCGCCGCCGATGGCGGCTGCGCGGGCTACATGGTCCAAGAGAACGACTTCCTCGGCTATCCGTACCCGACGCGCGCATACGCGGTGCATCTGCTCGCCTCACACGAATTTTTTCACGCGATTCAGGCTGCGTATGACGGCGCGCGCGGCACGCAGAGCACGGTGCTCGCGGAGGGTACGGCCGTCTGGGCGAGCGAGCGCTTCGACGATTCGCTCAGCGACGTCGAGGGCTTTGCGAGCGCCTATCTCGACCGCACCGATCGCTCGCTCGGCACCGATCCGATCGGTCCCGTGCAGGCCTTCGCGTACGGCTCGGGCGTGTTCTTCGAGCACCTCTCGGTGCGCTACGGCGACGACGCGATCGTCGCGCTGTGGGAGGCGATTCCGAGCGCGCCGGTCGACCGCAGCTGGCCCGAGACGCTCGACGGTGTGCTCACGCGCGACTTCGCCTCGAGCTTTGACGCAGCGTTCCTCGACTTCGCCGAGCGCGTCGTTTTCCTCGGCCCGCGCGCCGACGACACGCGCGGCCTGCCGCGTGCGGCCGCGTTCCCCGGTGTCGCGACGACGACCATCGCGGTGCCTTACGCCGACGCGTCACTACGCGTGTTTCCAGCGTCGGCGCGCTACTTTCAGGCACCCGCCAGCAACGGCAGGTTCACGGTGCGCACGCGCGAGGGCGCGGCGATCTCCGGCGCGACGGTGATCGGCTTCGCGCTCGACCGCGGTGCGGTCGTCGCCGAGGCGCGCGGGCTCGGCGAGGCGACGCTCGAGGTGCCGGTGAGCGCCGACACCGTGCTCTTTCTGATCGCCGACGGTCGCGTGAGCGGCTCGAGCCGCGTCGTCTCGGTGTGCGCAGAGACTGGCGCGAGTGCGTGCGTGGCGGAGGTCGCGGACGCAGGCACCGACGTCGACTCGGGCACCGGCGTCGCCGGCGACGCGAGCACGACGCCGGCCACGCCGATGGATGGGGACGGCTGCGGTTGCCGGGTCCACGGAGCGCCGACGCCGCGATCGAGCGGCCCGGTGTGGCTCGTGCTGCTCCTCGGAGTAGCGCTGCTGCGTCAGGCGAGATCGTCGGGGCGCCGGGCGGCGCTGACTGCGTGTGTACGAACGCGGGGTCAGCGCGTCCGCGGCGGCACACCGGCAACCCACGACTCGTAGAGTGTCAACGCCGCGATTGCGCTGCGCGGCTCGCCCGTGCGCTCTCGCGGCGGCAGCCAAGCGAGGCGCGGCAGCTCGAACCCGACGGCGCACACGACGATCGATCGACGTCGCGCGACCTCTTCGAGTCGAGCGAGCGCGCGCGTCAACGTCGCTCCGCTGAACGGCGTGTAGAGAAAGAACACGGAGCCGTCGAGCACCGTCTCCGCCGCGTCACCGTGGGTGAACGTGACGCCGTCGAGCCCCAGTGCGGCGCAGCACGCGCGCGCGCTCCGCACCAGCGGCGCCTGCAGCTCGACACCATGTGAGCGCGCGCGGGTGAGCAGATGCACGAGGATGGCGACACGCCCGAGCCCAGCACCGAGATCGACGAGCTCGTCGTCGGCGGAGATCGGCACTTCACGCACCACCGCGAGAATCTCGTCGACGCTACACGGAAGATACGGCACGGCGTCGCGCGGCAGATCGGGCGCGTCCGTCGGCAGCTCGTCGATCCCGAGCAGCGCATCGACCCACGCGTCGCGGTCATGCGGCGGCACGGTGAGAAGCGACTCGAGCAGCGCCGTTCGCTCGACCCCTTCGGCACGGATCCGTGCGCGCATCGCGTTCGCCGAGCTTCGGAGCGAATCGTCCATCAGCGCGCGGTCAGTGTGGCGACCACGTGCGCGGCCTATCTCCGACCGCGCGGATTTCGATCCGGTGCGGCGGCGCGCGACTCGGCTTTGCGCGCGATGAAGAGGTAGTTGAAGCCGCGCAGGAAGAAGTTCTGCTCTTCCGCGGATTTGTGAAAATTCCCCATGGCGAGCGACTTGTGGTGGCGGGTCACGGCGACGATGTCGATCGGCTCGAGCAGCCGCGCGATGAGATCGAAGAGCGCAAATCCAACGGGCGCAAAGCCGGTCTTTCTGGCGTAGAAGTCGCAGACGTAGACGCCGAGCACGCCGCCCGGGCGCAGCACGCGCGCGCTCTCTTGGAGCACCTTGTCCATCTCGCGATAGAAGCGCGGATCGTACGCGCTGATCTTGCCGATACACGCGGGCTCGTCGGAGTAGTCGATGTGATCGCCGTAGGGCGGATCGATGAAGACGAGATCGGCGACGGCGGTGTCGATCGGCAGCTTGCGCGCGTCGGCCTGCTCGACGTCTGCGCGGAACGGCGCGAGATCGAAGCCGCGGGCGACGCGCCCGGTGTCCTTGGCGACATCCAGCGTGGTGCCGGAGCCGCACATCGGATCGACGACGAGCCCGCCGGGCTCGGTGTAGCGCTCGATCAAGTTCCAGATGACGTAGGACGGAGTCGCGCCCACGTAGCGCGGATCGCCCTGCGTGCCGCTGCCGTAGTGCTGCGATGGGTACTCCCACAGCGTCGTCGTCTGCACCCGCAGCGGCGGCTTCTGCGGACGACGAAAGCGGTCCGCGGAGGGGCGCTGCGCGGGTGGCCGCTGTGGGCGCCGAGGAGGCGGAGAGTCGTTCATCGGGGCGCGATTATGGCACGGGCGCTGTGATACGCTCCGAGGCGTCGTCACCCATGCGCACGCTGCTCTCGTTCGTCGTCACGCTGCTGCTTTCGATCACGTCGGTCACGCCGCTGATGGCGCAAGACGGACCGAGCGCGAGCGAGACTGCGCTCGCACGTGAGCAATTTCGCGAAGGCATGGCGCACGCGCAGGCGGGCCGCTGGCCGCAGGCGCATGCCGCATTCCAGCGCGCGTACAGGCTCGTTCGTCGACCGCTCGTGCTGCTGAACCTGGCGAGCGCCGAAGAGCAGACCGGTCGGCTGGTCGAGTCCGCGGAGCACTATCGGCAGTTCCTGCGCGAGGTAACCAGCGGACGCGAAGCGCAGCAGCGCTCCGTCGCAGAGCAAGGCGTGGCGCGCGTCGAGCCACGCATTTCGCGTGCGCGCTTCATGCTCGCGGGCGCGCGCAGCTCCGATACCTATGCGCTCGATGACAAGCCCATCGCTGCAGCCGCGATGGGCACGGCGCTGCCGCTCGATCCAGGCGCGCACACGCTGGTGGTGACCAACGCCGGCAGTGAGATCGGCCGCGTCGCGTTCACGCTCGCAGAGGGCGACGCGAAGGACGTGCTGGTCACCGTGACGCGCCCAGTCGAGCGCGTCGCCGCGGCGGAGCCGGAAGGAGGCGACGGCGCGACGAGCACGCGCGTCGCGATCTTGCCGCGCAACGGCGAGGACGCGCTTCCGGCGCCGCGGCCGCGCGACGAGGATGGCGGCGGCGTGCTCGCGTCGCCGGTGTTCTGGATCATCGTCGGTGTCGTGGTCGTGGGTGGTGCGACGGCGGGCGTGCTCGTCGCGACCAGCGGCGGCAGTGATCCGTACTCCGGCAACCTCGGGAGCATCCCGATTCGATGAGCGAGAGTCTCTGCGCCGTACGCACGCCGCTTCGTCGGGCGCTTCGACACGCACTCGCGTGCTCGCTGTGGCTCGTGACGTTCGCCGCGTGCGGCGAGGACCCGACCGAGATCGTGCTGGTCGTCGACACCAGCTTGGCGGTGCCCGGCGAGCTCGACGGCGTGACCATCGACGTGACGGGACCGACGACGATGGAGCGCAAGATCGCGACGCTCGGTCCCGGCGGTACGGCGCTCCCGCTCACGCTCGGCCTCACGCACCAAGACGGCGCGGCGCTCGTCCCGGTGGGGATCACTGTCGTCGGTCAGCGCGCGGGCACGGAGATCATTCGGCGCGTCGTCTCGACGGACTTCGTCGCTGGCGAGAGCAAGCTGCTCCGCGTCGTGCTTGTCGCCGACTGCCTCGCGCCGCGCGACTGTGGCGCCGGCAATACGTGCAGCGAGGCGGGCTGCATCCCGCAGCGGATCGCGGGGAGCGCGCTGCCGAGTTTCGGCAACGTGCCAGGCCGCTACGACGGCGGCTCGGGGATGATCGAGCGCTGCAATGGCGTCGACGACGACGGCGACGGAATGACCGACGAAGGGTTCGACCTGCAGAGCGAGACGGCGAACTGCGGCAGCTGCGGCAACGACTGCGGCAGCAAGGAGAGCGTCGCCACGGCGCACTGTGCTGCCGGGCTGTGCGTCGTCGACACGTGCGCCAGCGGCCGCGACGACTGCGACGACGACGGCGCGACCGGCTGCGAGATCGATCTGCTCAGCGACGCCGCGCACTGCAATCGCTGCGACACACCGTGTCGCGCGCTCAACGGCACACCGATGTGCAACGCCGGCCGCTGCGCAATCGCGTGCACCGTGGGCTTCGCGGACTGCGACGACGATCCTGCCGGTGGCTGCGAGGCCGATCTGTCGTCGATCGGCTCGTGTGGTCGCTGCGCCAATCGCTGCATGGCGATGTGCGCGGCCGGCTACTGCGACGATCTGCGCGTGACGTCGATCGCCGTCGGTGGCTCGCACGGCTGCGCGCTGCGCGCGAGCGGCGCCGTCGTCTGCTGGGGCGCGAACACCTCCGGTCAGCTCGGCGACGGCTCCACCATGACGCGACGGCAGCCGGTCGACGTACGCACGCTGGCAGACGTGCGTGGGCTCGTGACTGGCGACTCACACAGCTGCGCGCTGCGGGTCAGCGGCGCGGTGGTCTGCTGGGGTGAAGGCGAGTTCGGGAGGCTCGGCGATGGCGGAACGATGGATCGCACGACACCGGTCGCCGTGCCGAGCGTGAGCAACTCCACGGCGTTGGCCGCGGGCGCCGGTCACAGCTGCGCCGTGCGCACCGATGGCACGGTCGCGTGCTGGGGCTCGAATACGCGCGGACAACTCGGCGACGGAACCATGTCGACGCGCGTCAGTCCGGTCACGGTGATGGGGCTGAGCGCAGTGAGCGGCATCGTCGCGGGGCAGTCGCATACCTGCGCGCTCAAGAGCGACGCCACCGTCGTTTGTTGGGGCGGCAACGATCAGGGGCAGCTCGGCGACGGGTCGGCGGACTCGCTTTCGACCGCGCCACGCGTCGTCAGCGGGCTCGTCGACGTGCGCGCGCTCGCGACGAGCTCGAACGCCACGCACACCTGCGCGCTGCGCAACACGGGCGAAGTCGTTTGCTGGGGCGATGGCGCGAGCGGTCAGCTCGGCGATGGCGCGATGAGCGATGCGCGCACGCCCGTCGGCGCAGTGCTGCCGATGATGGCCGACGCGGTGTCCGTCGGTTCGCAGCACAGCTGCGCGGCGCTGGTCGACGGCAGCGTTCGTTGCTGGGGTGCGAACGATCAGGGACAGCTCGGCGACGGCGCGACGCTCGGCACTGCGGTGCCCGTCACCGTCATCGGGGCGACGGAGATCACGGCGCTCGGCGGCGGCAACAAGCACAGCTGTGCGATGACGACGACTGGCGCCGTCTATTGCTGGGGCTGGAACATCAGCGGTCAGGTCGGCGATGGCACGCTGTCGCCCAGCCTGCCGATGGCGACGCGCGTTCGTACGCTGCCGTTTCCTTGAGCGTGGCGCGTGTGCGTACGCGCGCGCGCCCGAAAACGCTCGACGTGCGAAGCGCTCAGAAGTCGTCTTGAACGAGCACGGGGCCACCGCCGCCCTTCGTGCCGCGACGCGGCCCACGCCGTCCTCCGCGCAGGCCGGACGGCGGTGTCGCGATGCTCGGCTCCACGCTCGGTGGCGCTGCGACTCCCGCGTCGAGCGAGGCAGGAGGGGCGTCGACGACCAACGGCGCAGTCGGCGCAGTCGGCACCGTAGGCGCAGCAGCGACGAACTCATGTGGGGGCGCGGGCACCGACTCGGGCGGACGGGCCGACTGCATGCCGAGCAGAACCGCTCCGGCAGACGCGGCGAGCACCAGCACCGCACCGACGCCGATGGCCGCCCACGGGCGCCGATTGCGCGCGCGATCGACGCTGCTCGAGCGCACCACCGGCTGCGGCGACTGGTCTTGCGTCGTCGCGACCTGATCGAGCTCGTCGAGCTGAATGTCGAGCGCCTCGAGCGTCATCGTCTTCAGGACTTCTTCTTCGTCGGCGCTGCCAGTGTCCTGCCGCGCCGGCAGCCGCTGACCCGGGCTGGTGTAGCCGCCGGAGACGCCCTCGAGCTTGAGCACGACGCTCTCGGGCAGCGCTGCGCGGTCGCGCTCGATCTGCTCGGTCATCGACGCGATCATCAGCCCGCTCAGGCCCTCCGAGTCGACGCTCAAAGCACCGGCCAGCGCGTCGCCGAGCCGACGACGAAAGTCCTGCGCCGTCGCCGGTCGATCATCGGGATTCTCCGCCAGCGCGGCGAGCACCGCCGCGTCGAGCTCCGGCGGAATCGACGGTACCCAGCGACTCGGCGGCTCCACCACGGGATGGCGCACCTTCTCGAGCACGAGCAGATCGTTGCCCGCATCGAACAGCGGCCGCGCGGTGAGCAGCTCCCACAGCACGACCGCGAGCGAGAACACATCGCTGCGCCGATCGACTGGCCGGCCCCACGCCTGCTCGGGCGACATGTAGCGAAACTTGCCCTTGATGCTGCCAGCTTCGGTTTGCTGCGAGCGTCCCGACGCCTTCGCGATGCCGAAGTCGATCAGCTTCACGTGTCCCTGATACGCGAGCAGCACGTTCTGCGGGCTCACGTCGCGGTGCACGACGCCGAGCAGCTCGCCGCGATCGCCGCGCGTCTCGTGCGCTGCGTGGAGCCCATCGGCGACCTTCATGATCAGGCTGGTCGCGAGCTCCGGTGCGAGCATTCGCTTGCGCCGCGCGAGCGCGCGCACGAGCAGCGACAGGGACGTGCCATGCACGTACTCCATCACGAGGAAATACGTGCCTTCGGCCTCGCCGAGCTCCTCGACGTGTACGACGTTCGGGTGGACGATGCGCGCCGAGAGCAGCGCTTCATCGACGAACATCCGCACGAACGACGGATCGGTGGCGAGGTGCGGGTGTACGACCTTGATGGCGACGAAGCGCTGAAAGCCGGCGGCGCCGCGTCGGTGTGCGAGGAATAGAGTCGCCATTCCGCCTGACTTCAGGCGGGCGACGATCTCGTACTCTCCGACTCGATCGCCTATCTCGAACACGCGCGGTCTTCTCTCTCTCGACTAGAGGCAGGCCTGCTGCAGCTCGAGCCGCAGCGTGTACGGCGAGCACTCGAGCGCCGGAGCGCCAACGCCGCGCACCGTCACGTAGTACGTCCCCGAGTCCTCCGAGCCGAACGGATTGCAGTTTCCGTCGATGACGGCGTTGCGCGTGCCAGTCATGCCAGCAGCCACGAGCGTGCACATCCCATCGCCACAGGTGTTGGCGTTGACGCAGACCTGGTACGAGCCGGCGTTCGCGGGAACCGTGAGCGTCGCGACGAGGCGATAGTCCTCGTCCGTCGAGGGGAACGAGCAGGCGCAGCTGTTGTCGTTCTCCATCCAGTCCACTCGATAGACGTCCACGTCGCCCGCGCCGTAGATCGTCGGTGTGATCGTCTGCAGCGACACCCGCGGCGGGTCGTTGAAGGTGCCCATCGCGGGCAGTGTGCGGTAACCCGAACAGGTGTTGTTCGGCTCGAGCGAGTCCCCCGACAGGCCCTCATCCGTCTGCGTGTCGCAGTCGTTGTCGATGTCGTCGCAGGTCTCCGCCGACGATGCGCGCGGTGTGCAGGTGTTCTGCGCGCCAGCGTCGCAGACCAGCGCAGTGTTGGCGCACTGGCCGACGCCGCAGCTCTGCGAATTCACGCCGGGGGTATAGGGATCGCAGCGACCCGGCGTCGTGCCGGTGCACCCCGCGAGGATCTGACACGTGTTGTCGCAGTCGAGGATCTCGGCGCCCGGCGTGGTGCGCGGCGGACACAGCACACCGGCGGTCTCGCATGCGCCACCGCCATTGCAGTCGACCTCGCCACCAGGAACGCTGGCGACCTGATTGCACGCCGCGCCGACCGTCGCGCCGGAGGGCGCCGTGAAGTAAGCCGCGCAGCTGACCGCACCACACTCGTTCGAAGGATCGGTGTCCGTCGGCACGTTGACGCAATCGCCTTCGCTGCCGGCGACGTTGCATGCGCGGCAGGTGCCCGAGCACGCGTCGGTGCAGCACAGGCCATCGACACACGAGAGCCCGGTGGCGCACTCCGAAGTGAGGCTGCACGACGCCGCCTTCATCCCGCGCGACTGGCACTGTCCCATCGGGTTGCAGAACGCGGTGGGATCACAGTCCGAGTCCATGGTGCAGCCGCTCCGGCAGACGGGCGCCATCTGGTTCGCGGCGCTGCTGCACGAGACCGACGGGTACGTGCCACAGTTGTTCGCTTCGAGGCCCGCGCAGCCGCGGTCGTCGCCGACCGCCGGCCCGACCGCGCACTGCTTGCTCGGCGTGCAGACCGGATCGATGCGATCGCCTGTGCACGTCGCTGCGCTCGTGCACAGCGAAGGACGCCCGTAGGTCGCCGTGGGGCAATCGCTCGCCATGCTGCAGCAGTCACCGGTGGCGCAGCAGAAGCCGTTGCCGCAGTAGCTGCTGCGACAGTCGCTCGCCTCATCGCACGCGCGTCCGCTATCGAGGTCGGGCACGCACGCGAGCGCGTCGCAGTGGGCGTCGGCGTCGCACTCGGCGTCCGAGGTGCATGCGAGCCCGCAGGCAGGCGCCGGTTGCTCGCTGCCGCCCGAGCAGTAGCGCGCGGGATACGGGCCGCAGTCGTTGGCGAGCACACCGCCATTGCACGCGGTGTCGTCGGGCACGTTCGTGATCGTCGCGCAGACGTTGGCGAGGCACGCCGCCGCGTCGCGCGTCCCCTGGCACGCCGCCGGTGCTTCACAGCGTGGCGCGGTCGAGTAGCTGCTCGGGCAGTCGCTCGGCCGCACGCAGCAGTCGCCGCCCGAGCAACAGACGCCGTTGTTGCAGTGATCGCTGACGCAATCGGAGGCCTCGTTGCAGCTCTCGCCGTCGGCGAGGTCCGGCAGACAGGTCGTGTCGCAGTGCGCGTTGGCGTCGCACTGCGGATCGGCCGTGCAGGTGGGGGGGCACGCCGGTGTGCTCTGGGTGCTCGTGCCGCTGCACATCAGCGGCAGAAAGAAGCCGCACTCGTTCGCGACGGTCTCGGTGGTGCAGCCACGATCGTCGGCGACTCCAGCGATGGTCCCGCAGATGCTGTCGTCGCACGACGCGGCGCCCGTCGTGCCCTGACAGGTCGCGGCGTCTTCGCAGACCGAGATGAAGCCGCCGGTCACGGGGCAGTCTGCTGCCGCTCTGCAACAGATGCCGCTGGCGCAGCAGAAGCCGTTGTCGCAGTGGTCTGCGGTGCAGTCGGTGTCTTCGTCGCACGTGCCGCCGTTCGTGATGTCGACGACGCAGACGCTCGCCTCGCAGTGCGCCCCGCGCGCGCAGAGCGTGTCGTCGTCCGCCCCGGTCGCGTCGGCGCACGAGCTCGCGCACGTCGTGCCCTCGCTGCCGCCGCCTGCGCACGCGAAGAGCGCGCAGGTCGTACGCACGCCGGGCTCGCACGTTCCTGCGGCGCACGAGCCGGGGCCCATCTCTTCGAACGAGCCGCCCTCCGCGGTCTCGACGCATTCTTGATCGCCGCAGTCGGTCGCGAGATCGTCGACGATGCCGTCGCAGTCGTCGTCGATGGCGTTGCAGCGCTCGGAGGCAGCGGGGCTCACGCCGATGTCGCTGTCGTTGCAGTCGAGTCCCGAGCAGCCGATACCATCGCCGTAGCCATCGGCGTCCTCGTCGATGCAGCAGCTGCCGGCGACAGGACTGCACGCATAAGCGCCACCCGCAGAGTTCGTACACTCGAACGCGCGCGGACAGGTCGGCAGCTCGCGATCGCACGCGGGCACACACGCGCGCTCCATCGTCGGCAGCTCGAGACAGCGCGCGAGCGGTCCGCACTCGTCGTCCGCCGCGCATGGTTGGCAGGTCGGCTGGAACACCGACGGTCCGCCGTCGACGCCAGAGTCGCGCGGCGGGTCGACGCTGAGATCGCGCACGCCGAGGTCAGCTGCGCCGAGATCGCCAGCATCGCGCGCGGCGGGTGGCCCATCACCATCACCACATGCCGCGAGCGAGAGAGCCGCGAAGAGGAAAGCGACCGAGCCGAGCGAGCGAATCGGTGAGGCCATGGGTGCTCCAGCGGAGAGGAAGATGCCGTTGACATCGTATCTCGCGGGGACGCGTGCTGTCACGAGGTGCGAGGCCGCGCTACGGTGAGCGCTGGAAATGGGAGCAACTCTGACGCCGCGCGGCAAACGGACGGTGGCCATTGCGTGCACGCTCCTGGCGGCGGCGGTGCCGTCCATTTGCGCCGCTCAGGAGCAGCCAAGCGGGCCGGCGGCCGCTTGGTACGACGCTGCGCCGCTGCTCGCGTCGATGCGCGCCGCCGAGCGCGCCGGTGCGGCGCAGGCCGCGGGCGTGGCGCACGCCGAAGATCTGCCGCTCTACGACCTGAGCATCGATCTCGATCTCGGCGCCGGGGCAGTCGCGGTGCGCGAGGAAATCTGGTTCACCAACCGCGAGAGCGCGCCGCTCGCCGAGATCGTGCTGCGCATCTTCGCGAACACCGCGCATCCGAGCGCTGCGCGACCCGCTCCGGCCACGACGCGCCGCGGTCAGCGCGCCCCGGCCGCTGCCCCGCCACAGCGCGCGCCGGTGCGCTTCGATGGTGGTCGCTGTCTCGACGGGAGCACGTGTTCGGTGACCTCACCGGATCCTGGAGTCCTCGTCGTCCGCCCCGCGACGCCGCTCGCACCGGGCGCGCGCCTGCGCATCGCGGTCGATCTCGGCGCGACGCTCGAGCGTATCGACAGCGCGCGGACGAACCTGATGGCGCAGGGCCTCGAGGGGCTCACTTCGATGCAGTCGGGCGAGAGCGCGGGCGACTACGGGCTCGTCGCGATCGGTGATGGCATCGCGAGCCTGGCGAATTTCTACGCGGTGCTCGCGCGCCGCGAGAGCGGCCGCTGGGTGCGCTCCGACGACAGCACGCTCGGCGATCTCGGCACCGACGATCTCGCGCACTTTCGCGCGCACGTGCGCGTCGGCAGCGGCGTCCGCATCGCGTCGACCGGCGTGACGCTGCCCGCGACGCGACGCACGGCGACGCCAGCATCGACGACACCCGCGCCGACGACCGCAGCACGCGCAGCGACCTCGCCCGAGCGCACCGAGATCGTCGCCGCGTACGTGCGCGACTTCGCGCTGCTCGCCAGCCGCGACTTCGACATCGCGACGCGTGATGTCGGCGGCGTCACGGTGCGCTCTTGGTTCCGCCCGACAGAGCGCGCGGCCGGCGAGCACGTGCTCGACGTCGCGGCGAGCGCGCTTGGGATCTTCACGCAGCGCTTCGGCGCGTATCCCTACACGGAGCTCGACGTCGTCGAGGCGGCGATCATCGGTGGCGCTGGCGGGATCGAGTTTGCCGGCCTCGTGACCGTCGCGAGCATGTTCTACAAGGCGCCCTCAGCGGGCGCTTCGATGATGGACGCGATGACGGCGCGCATGCGCGAGTTCGTCACCGCGCACGAGGTCGCGCACCAGTTCTGGCACGGCCTCGTCGGCAGCGACTCGCGCGCGCATCCGTTCGTCGATGAGGGACTCGCGCAGTGGAGCGCGATGCTCTATCTGCAAGATCGCTACGGACAAGAGCGCGCCACGCGCGACGGCGACATGCAGGTGCGGATGAACTACCAGATGATGCGCATGCAGAACGTCGCCGATGCGCCAGTCGATCGGCCAGTGCGCGACTTCGCGTCGCCGCTCGCGTACGCGGGCCTGGTTTACGGGAAAGGGCCGTACGTCTACGAGGCGCTGCGCCGCGAGGTCGGCGACGCGACGTTCTTCGCGACGTTGCAAGAGTACGTGCGCACGTACCGCTTCCGCACGGCGCCGCAGCGCGGCTTCATCGATCTGCTCGCGCGGGGCGCGCACACCGCGAGCGTGCGCGCGATCGCGCGGCGCTGGCTCGACGAGCGGCACGGCGACGCGGACCTCGGTCGTGGCGACATGCGCGCGCTCGCGGGATCGATGCTCGGCCTCGACGCGAGCGCCCTGCCGGCCGAGCTCGGGGGCCTGATAAACGCTCTCGGCGGCGGCGCTGGCGGCGACAGCGCTGCGGGCGGCGGCGCGCTCGATCTGTTTGGCGGCGGAGGCGGCGGCGCCGGGTCGAACGCGCCGAACAGCGGCAGCGACGCGACAGGCGGCGTCGGTATGGAAGGCGTCGAGGAGCTGATCCAGATGCTGCAAGGAGCCGGACAGTGAGCGGCACGCCAGCGTCGGGAGCCCCACCGCGCGAGGCGAGCGCGCAGAGGGTCAGCGCCTTCGACACGCGCGATCCGATCGTCGCGCCGGAGCCGCTGCGCGATCCTGCGGTGCGCGCCGTCCTGCGAATCATCGACGCGCGCGCCGGCGCGGCGGGCCGTGCGGCGTACGCGGAGGCGCACATCGAGGGCGCCGTGCACGCGGATCTCGATCGCGAGCTCGCGGGTGACGCGAGCGATCCGACACACGGCGGGCGCCATCCGCTGCCGACGCTCGCACAGTTCGCGCAGACGCTCGGCGGCTGGGGCATCACCGAGCACACGCCGGTGGTGATCTACGACGCTCACGGCGGCGCGAACGCCGCCGCGCGGCTCTGGTGGATGTTGCGCGCCGTCGATCATCGCCCGGTGTGGGTGCTCGATGGTGGCTATACCGCTGCTGTCGGCGCCGGGCTGCCGACGAGCGCGCAGATCGAGTCGAGCGCGCAGATCGAGCCAAGCGCGAAGATCGAGCCAAGCGCACAGATCGAGCCAATCGCGAAGATCGAGCCAAGCGCACAGATCGAGCCAAGCGCACAGATCGAGCCAAGCGC
>Ga0105047_10008868_pt1 | contig 16688 bp, 22 predicted proteins | sample MAT04_FD_78384 | JGI IMG/M metagenome (GOLD analysis project Ga0105047, IMG submission 78384) | Freshwater microbial communities from Lake Fryxell liftoff mats and glacier meltwater in Antarctica - MAT-04 (megahit assembly) | ecosystem: Environmental > Aquatic > Freshwater > Ice > Liftoff...
CAATCGGGCTGAAAGTTGAGAACATCTTCCTCCCAGCGGTCGGCCAGGTCGGTCACCCGGTTACCGCTAGAGCCAGTGTTGATAACTCGCAGTTTCATCTCGGGTTGATGAGCTGCCAGCAAGGTGGCCACTTGGGACACCTAGCCGTTACCGAGGTCAACTTCCCAGGTGCTGAATGGGCGGGGGCGGCCGCAGTCGGTGATGGAATCGCCAGTGAAGAGGAGCGTTTCAGCGCCTTGGAATATCATGAAAAAGAAGGGAGCGGGGACGCTCGGAAAAAACGCCGGACCTCAGGGCCGACGCATGAGGGTCTGGGTGACGAAGGAGTTCTCGATGACGTCGATGATGCGCTGGCCGGGGAGAACTCGATTGGTGAAATAGTCGAGGTTTCCATCACGTCCGATGATCGCAATGGCAAAGCGTTCGGTGGCATCATAATCGAAGCCGACTTTCGGGCCATCGGCTGCCACTGCGAAAGGGATGTTTGAGTTCACGCGGCCTGCCTCTTGAGTGAAGGCAGCCACAAAGACAACGTTTTGGGTTCCGAGCCGCTGATAGGCGCTTTTTAAGCGGGTGAGTTGGAAGCGGAAGGCCCATGTGGTTGGAGAAGGGGAAATGAGGAGCACAACCGGCTGGCCTTTGAAGGCGGCGAGGGTTTCGATTTTCCCGGCCGAGTTGACCCACTGCACGTTGGGGGCGGGTCTTGCGACGAGGGCATGGGCGGAGGATACGGAGATCCCCAGGGCGATAAGGAGGAATAGGATTTTCATCAGATTTTCATGAGTTCGGCTTCCTTGGATTCGACGTGACTGTCGATGGAGGCCACAGATTTGTCAGTGAGCTTTTGGATGTCGGATTCTGCCACGCGGAGGTCATCTTCTGTGATGTCCCCGTCCTTTTGGAATTTTTTTGCAGCATCCATGGCATCCCGGCGACAACTGCGCACACGAACGCGGGCTTCTTCCGCAAGCGCGCGAACGGTTTTTGCAAGATCCTTCCGACGTTCTTCGGAGAGTTCGGGAATGGGAATACGGATAATTTTGCCATCCACCACGGGCATGATGCCAATTTTGGACTCATGAATGGCGCGTTCGATGTCGCGCACGGTGGAGGCATCAAATGGCTGAATGACCAGTAACCGCGGCTCCGGAGCGGAGGTGAGGGCCAATTGCTTGAGCTTCATCGTGGACCCGTAAGCTTCCACATCCAAATTTTCCACCAACGCTGGCGAGGCTTTTCCTGTGCGAATGGCTGTAAATTCCTGGACCATAAAATCCACGGATTTTTCCATGCTTTCTTCGGCGGTAAATAGGGCGTCTTCGAGACTCATACTTATTCTTCTAGCGGGAAATTGGGTTTGGAAAACGCAAAAATATCAGAAATCAGGGCTTTTCAGAAACAAACGTTCCAATTTTATCGCCCATCAACACCCGCCGAATGTTGTCCGGCTTGTTCATATCAAACACCACAATGGGCATCCGGTTATCCATACAAAGGCTGAAGGCGGTGGAGTCCATGACTTGAAGTCGGCGGGAAAGCGCCTCCGAATAAGTGATGTGATCAAAGCGGACGGCGTCAGGGTTCAAAACGGGATCAGAATCGTAGATTCCATCGACCTTGGTGGCCTTTAGAATGACCTCGGCACTGATTTCATTCGCACGCAGGGCGGCGGTGGTATCCGTGGAAAAGAAGGGGTTGCCTGTGCCGGCGACAAACACGACCACATGACCCAACTCGAGGTGACGGATGGCGCGGCGGAGGATGAAGGGTTCTGCCACGTTGTGCATTTCGATGGCAGTTTGGACACGGACGCTCACGCCTTCACTTTCGAGGGCGCTCATGAGGGCCAGTCCATTGATCACGGTGGCGAGCATGCCCATATAATCTGCGGTCGTGCGGTTCATTCCCCGGTGGGATGCCGCCAGACCACGCCAGATATTTCCGCCACCGATAACAACGGCCAATTCCACGCCCATGGACCGGACCTCGGCGATCTGGCGGGCAATGGCCTGCACGATCTGGGGTGAGATGTTGTCACCGCTGCCTTTTTCACGAAGTGCCTCCCCACTAAGTTTTAAGACGACCCTTTTGTAACGCGGAGTTTCCATGAATAGAGACAACATTAAAGCCGAACCTGACCAGCGAGAAAAGCACGAAAGTCAATGACTGGAAAGTAGTGGGAGCTTCCAGCTCCCTTGTCGAAAATCCAGCGGGAAGCTTCCAACTCCCTGGTCCAAGCTCCAGCGGGAGCTTCCAGCTCCCTTGTCGAAAATTCAGCGGGGAGCTTCCAGCTCCCTTCGGAAGCCATGGGAGCAGGATGCTCCCGCTACCATTGCACCACAGAGCTCGCATACGTGAGGCCGCCTCCGAAGACGACCATCAGAATATAATCTCCCACTTCAAAACGTCCCGTGCGATTGGCCTCATCCAAGGCGATGGCCACAGCGGCGGCGGAGGTGTTGCCATAGCGATCCAGATTGGTGTGGAATTTTTCCATGGGCACATGGAGACGGTCGGCGAGGGCCTCGATGATTCGCAGGTTGGCTTGATGCGGGATGATGCAGGTGAGGTCATCGACGGTGAGCCCGCTTTGCTCCAACGCTTTTTTTGCCGCGATCTGCATGGAGATCACGGCCTGCTTAAAGGTCTCGCGTCCGTTCATTTGCAGGGTGTTGAGTTTGAGGGGCAAAGTTTCTGCGGTCACGGGAATTGCGCAACCGCCTCCGGGCATGTGAAGAATGTCCCCATAGTTGCCATCGCTGCCCATGTAAGTGGTGATCACGCCGTGAGAGTCTGCGCGGAAGCGAAGCACGGCCGCTCCGGCCCCATCGCCAAACAACACGCAGGTATTACGGTCTTCCCAATTCACAATTGAGCTCAGCTTGTCGGCCCCAATGACGAGCACGGTGTTGTAGGTGTGGTTGCTGATAAATTGCTGCGCGATCTCAATGCCGTATAAAAAGCCCGAACACGCCGCAGAGACATCGAAGCAGGCAGCCGCCGAGGCCCCGATCAGGCGCTGAATATGACAGGCAGTGGAGGGAAAAAACGTGTCGGGTGTTACGGTCGCGACAATAATCAAATCCACCTCGGCGGGTGTGACTCCGGATTGCTCCAACGCGCGTTGGGCGGCTTTGGCACCCATGTGGCTCGTGAACTCACCCTCGGCCGCGATGCGTCGTTCGCGAATCCCGGTGCGCGTGACAATCCAATCATCCGTGGTGTCCACGGACTTCTCAAGCTCGGCATTGGTCAGAATTCTCTCCGGAACATAACTGCCGGTCCCAACAATCGAGACCGCGCGGTTAGGTTGCCGAATCTTTGTCTGGGGTCGTTTCATAAAACTCCTTGATCGCCTCGACAATAAGCGGGTTGATTCGCTTCACCACGTATTCGCTGGCCACGCGGATGGCATTTTTTATGGCGAGCGGACTGCTTGCGCCATGGGCAATAATCGCGATGCCATTCACTCCGAGGAGTGGGCTGCCACCATAAGTTTCGTAGTTGGTTTTGTTACGAATGGCGCGGAAGGCATTTCTTGCAAGCCATGCGCCCGCCATCCGGATGGGCGAGGCTTTTAGCTCATGCTTCAACCATTGAAAAACCGCGGAAGCCGTCGCTTCGCAGGTCTTGAGGACCACATTGCCGGTGAACCCATCGCAGAGCACCACTTCCACCGGATGCTCAAAAAGATCATGACCCTCCACATTGCCTCGAAAATTCAGGCGGCTCCGTTTCAGGATTTTGAAAATTTCTTTGGTGAAATCACTGCCCTTGGCGTCCTCCCCGCCGATAGACATCAAGCCAACGGCGGGATTTTCAAAGCCTAGGACATGCTTGGAAACCACGGTGCCCATGATGGCATATTGGATCATGTGTTCGGGACGGGCATCCAGGTTGGCTCCCGCATCGATGAGGACACAAACATTGTGCTCCGTGGGAAGAAACGAGGCAATTCCAGGGCGTTCGACTCCTTCCAGCGTGCGGAGTTTGATGGTGGTTGCGGCAACCATCGCCCCGGTGTGACCAGCGCTGACCACGGCGTCGGCTTGGCCAGATTTGACCAGATCCACGGCACGACTCAACGAGGAATCTTTTTTTCGACGAACCGCTTCGACCGCCTGTTCGCTCATTTCGACCACTTGTGTGGTGTGGACAATCTCAATGCGGGGATCAGTGCATTTGTGCTTGGCCAACTCATTGCGCAGAGTGGCCTCATCACCTGTCAAATAAAGCCGGGTGATCTCCGGGTGCATGGCAAGAGCCATCACCGCACCGGCAATAGGATTTTGCGGGGCATAGTCACCCCCCATCGCATCGAGAGCGATCTTCATTGGCCAGGCAGTTCGGCTAGCATCGGCTCCATCCCGCCAGGACTGGCGAGAAATTTCGCCAGACCGGTCAAACGGCTTCGACGCTGAGAACCTGCCGTTCTTTGTAAAATCCGCAGGCGGGACAGGCAATATGTGCCAAGACTGCTGCTCCACATTGTGGGCATTTGGATAGTTTAGGCGCGTGCCAGCGATTTGCGGCCTTGCGGGTGCGAAGGCGCATTTTAGATGTTTTTCTTTTGGGGACTCCCATAATTCAGTTCAGTTATTTTTCAGTTGATCGAGCACACCCCAAGGACTTCCACCCTCGGCTGTGGGAGCGCTTTCCACGTGGGTGGCACTCCGGGCAAATGGGCTTCTTTCGCTTGCCGCTTTGGATCGCGGATGGGCGGGCAGGGCAAGATGGATATCCTCTCTAGCCTCCGGCGTCAAGTCCACGAGTTCACGTCCATGAAGTTCTTTTTGGATGACAAAAGGATCAATCAACAATTCTTCCTCAAAATACTCCAACGTCACCACACATTGCAACCGCACGCGCAGCCGGAGCGTTCCGGTCGCAAAAAGTCCGTCTTCAGAAACCCCAACGTCCAAACAATAATGGAGCGGTCCCACGGGACTGGCTCCCACCTCGTCCAAACCCAGAGCCTCCGCGCTCTCCTCACCCTCAATCCTCAGGGTGTCCCCGTTGGGAATTTGTTTCAAATGCACTTTCATAACTTCTGACAACCTCCTTGCACAAGGAATACGCCGGGAACTCCGCCGGTGCAAGTCACACATTTTTTCCCGGTTTTTTACATTTCCGTTTGACACAACCCCTCACCTTGGAGATTCTCCTCAGTTCTTCTTGATTTAAGCCATGCCAAAAACATTTTCAGCAAAAGCCACCGACGTCAAACGCGACTGGTGGGTTATCGACGCCGCAGGGCAACACCTTGGCCACGTGGCCGTCAAAGCCGCAAACCTTCTGCGCGGCAAAAACAAAGCCATCTTCACGCCCCATGTGGACACCGGTGATTTTGTGATTGTCATCAACGCCGAGCGGGTTCAAGTCGGCGGCAAAAAAAATATCCAAAAGGTTTACACCAGCTTCTCAGGATATGTGGGCGGCCACAAATCCGAGACGTTCCAAGCCCGCAAGGCACGTCGTCCCGAATTGCTCATCGAGCGCGCGGTTAAGGGAATGATCCCCCACAACCGGCTCGGCAGCACCGTTTATCGCAAACTCAAAGTTTATCGCGGCACCGAACATCCCCACACCGCCCAAAATCCTAAAACCGTCTGATTTCTTTTTTTCCTATGACCGCCACAGAAAACATCACCGCCTCCGGCCGCCGCAAAACCGCTGTTGCCAGCATCCGCATGCAGCCAGGAACAGGAAACATCAAAGTCAACGGCAAAGACTTTATCGATTACTTCCCCAGCCTCTCCATGCAGAACACGATCCTCCGCCCGCTGGAAATCGCCAATGCCGTCCATGGCTTCGATATCGATGTCAAAGCCTCCGGCGGTGGCATCAACGGTCAAGCCGGTGCCCTTCGCCTCGCCTTGAGCCGCGCCCTCCTCCAATCCGATGAAAATCTCCGCGTCCCCCTACGCGCCGAAGGTCTCGTCACACGTGACCCAAGAATGAAAGAGCGCAAAAAACCCGGCCAACCCGGAGCCCGCAAGCGCTTCCAATTCTCGAAACGCTAATCCTTCCGAAATTGACAGGGCTGGGCAGTCCTCCCTCCGCCTTGGCTATAGAGGAGAACTTCCTTGCCCGGCCATTTCGGCTCGGGCACGAGGCTTCAGGCCTTGTGGGAAGCCGGCACGCTCGGCGAGCCTGCCCTACCCTTGGTTTTCTATCACGCTGACGCGACAGCGTCCCGTCCTTCTCAATTGGTAGGGAAGCCTCGCCGTAGGGTTCCCACTTTTTGGCTTGGGCACGAGGCTTCAGGCCTCGTATGAAAGTCGGCACGCTCGGCAAAACCTTAATGGTGTTTTCGATCCGTAGGAAGAATCCTAGTTGTCGAAATCTTTTTGAAATCTTTTTATTGACATCTTCCCATCAAACCTTCAAAAAGAGAGCTTAATGAAAACTCTCCTCTGCTTAACCACAGTCGCATTCCTGTCCGCGTCAGCTCTTTTTGCTGGTGACGGAAAAACCTTCAAAGATAAAGTCTCCGTAGAAGTGGAGACCTGCAAATTCCGTGATACGGAGTTTCAGATCGACACATTTTACTCCGGCATCATTGGATCAAGCGGGTCCGAGGTCGAATCCGGTTCCGGTGGCGGCATTGGTTTGAATTACTTCTTTGCTAAATACTTCGGTGTTGGCGTCGAAGCTTTTTGGACTGGCAGCGGAAGAGGCGAACATTTCCCAGCAGCAGGAAATTTTTTCCTCCGTTACCCGATCTGCTCCTTGAACCTCGCTCCTTACGTAATGGTTGGTGGCGGAGTTTCCTTCGACGGGAATCCTAAAGGCTACGGCAACGTAGGTGCCGGACTTGAGTATCGTGTCACAGACAACATCGGCCTCTTTGTTGATGGTCGTTATTTCTACGGTGAAACAGGCAACCTCGCAAACGTGCGCAGCGGTCTTCGCTTCGCGTTCTAAGTCACTTAACAACATTTATCCAGAGCCGGATTCCGAGAGGAATCCGGCTCTTTTTTTTGTAATAAAAGATCAAATCCTCAGCACCCCGTCCTTCTCAATTGCCAGGGAAGCCTCGCTTTGGGTTCCCGCTTCTTGGCTTGGGCACGAGTGAAGGCATTGTCTTTGTTCACGCAGTGAAAAGGGTGGGAGAGCGGATGTCAGGTCAGGCGCAGGTCGTAGGTGATATCAGTTTTTTTGCGAGCGAGGCAGGGAGGGCCGCCGAGTTTTCCTGCGGCAGGGGCAGAGACTTTTTGGAAGCGGGGGGTTTTGTGGTCGAGGGAAAACACGGCAACAACACGGTGGGTTTTTTTGTTGAGGAGGGAGACGAGGAGGGGAAGTTGGGGGGGGATTCCGGGATGGAGGGAGGGGTAGAGGTTCGAGCGGCGGAAGCGGAGTCCCGCCAAGTGACCGTGGTCAGGCAAGGGCCGGAGGGGCAGGAGCCGGCCGGCGACATAGACGTCATGGGTCTCAGCAAAATCTCCTCCGGCGGCAAATTCGAGTCGTTGCATGGAGGTATCCACAAAGCGGCTTGTGGTGCCACCTTCCACGGGGGTTTCGCAGAGGAGGGGCCAGCCTTCAAGGGCTTTGCGGATGGAAAGCGAGGCCGAGCCGGATTTCCATTCGAGCAAGGAGGGAAATCTCCAGCTCCAGATGTCGCGGTAAACGTCCTCTTGAAGGGGAATCCCTGACGCTGCCAATTCCGCGAGGACGGATTGGAAATCCACCCAGAGCACGGAGGGCAGAAAAAATTTGTCATGCAGGGCATCGCCAAAGATTTTGAGAGGGCGGGGTTTTTTATCATCGAGGGCCCGCGCGGCCAAGGCCACCAGCAAAAGGGCCACGGCAGCCATCCAGTCCGCCCGGGGCAGAGACTCGACGGCGCGGAATTCGATGAGGCCGAGGGCTCCGCCGGGCCAGGAGGCGTTCCAGAATTTGTCGAAACTTATGTCGCTGCGGTGGGAGTTGCCGGTGACATCGGTGTGCAGGTGGCGGAGGGTTTCGTTGATGAGTTGGCGATGGTCGCCGGGCGGCAGACCCTCGAGAAACCGGTAGGCCATTTCGAGGTCATAGAGGTCGCGGGCGGACTCATCGGGCCGGGGGGCCTGGGAGGAGGCTCCGACGTAGCAGCCCGTAAAGAGATAGGCCAGTGAGGGATGACGCTGCCAATGCCGAAGAATGGCAGCGAGCCAAGCGGGACGGGTGAAAAAGGGATTCGTGTCCAAGGTGGCTCCGCCCCAGAGGATGTGATTTCCTCCGCCGGTTCCGGCGGGATCATCATTTTTCGGTTCCTTCCAAGACCGCAACCCGGCGGACTCGCAGGCGGTGGTCACTTCTGTGAGCCACTTGTAATAATCGGCCCACGTGTCGCATGCGGGAAGGTTGATTTCGAGGACGCCGGGATCGGCAGTGACGCCAAGGACGGTCCAGATTCCCTGCTCATCCGAGGGCACATAGCCCTCCAGAGATGGCGGTTTTTCGCCGGCAAAGGCGGAGGCCACATTCACGGAACCAAGGAGTTCCAGAAAAGCGGATTGGAGAAGGGGCGGGAAAAACACGGCGGGGGTTGGTCCCCGCCATTCAATGCTAAGGATCCGGCGGGTGACATTTTCTGGAAAGTGCTGGAGTGGAAGCCGAAGCCCGGAGGGGCCCTCAGCGGGAAGGAGTGTGCGAAGATGCTTTTTGATGGGCCAAGGCGCGGAGATCCATTGATCGCCATCATGATCGAGTGGCATGGCAAGCACGTGACTGCCAGGCGTATTAGGGTCCGTGAACGAAACCCAGTGAGGCGAAACCCCAAGTCCACGGCAGATGGCATCCCCGAATTCTTTCATCCCGGTCTTTGATCGGGTCGCCTTGGGGGCTGGCATGATGGGAGTTCCGTCCTTGTTAGCAATCAGTTTGATCGCCCAACGGGGATTGACCTCCCCGGGATAGAGTTTTCCCGGACAGAAAAACTCGGCGGCTCCCCGCAGAGGGCCATGACGGAGCTTTTTAGCCACGGCCTTGGCGTAGCTAAGTTTTTTGGGGCCGACGGCTGCATACGACCACTCGGCTCCCACAGGTTGAAGAGGAACATAAGTGGGTTCACCGCCTAAGGTTAGCTCGATCCCGATTTTCTGAAGCTTGGCCTCCGCTTGTTCAGCCGCGTCGAGCATCCATGGGAGTGGCGTGTGTTGAGGCATAAGCTTTTTGGTGTTTTTCATGGAATGGGTTGAATTTGCAAAGACGTGGTCAGCGTGCTTGGGATGTTTTCTTTTCCGTAATAGTGGCCGGAAATGGGAGCAATCTGGGCATGTTCGATTCCGACGGCCGCGGGGATGCGGTGATGGTCGGCAAAAACGCCATTGGTGGGGTCCAAGCTGATCCAGCCAGCTCCAGGAATATAGGTTTCCACCCAGGCGTGGAGGGCATTTTCTGCACGGAGATCATGCGGACTGTCAGCATCCTCCCAAAGAAAACCACTCACCAAACGCGCGGCAAAACCCTGCGAGCGGAGCAGTTCCACTTGGAGGACGGCCATGTCCCGGCAGGAGCCCGAGGCCCGGGAAAGAGTTTCTTCGGGCAGGAAGGGATCCCCTTCCTCCCGGCGCTCATACGCAATATTTTTGTGAATCCATTCCGTCATATCCACCAAGACATCGATGGTCGGTTTACCACCCTTGCTGTTGATCTCGGCGGGGACGGAAAGCGGAGGGTTCTCCGTGCCAAGATAAGCGGCTAAGGCCCGGGCCTCGTCTGGCTGGTAAGTAAACGGCGCATTTAGCGCATGGGTGGCCACCACAAAATGGAAGGGATTTTTTTCCTCAAGTTCTAACTCGAGTTGGAGTTGGAATGGCAACTCGGAGAGCAACTCCGGGAAAAAGCAGGTGGCCGTGAGGTTATCGAAAAGGTCGGCACGATATTGGATGTCCGCTCCAGCCGCTGCCGCAAATTGCCATTGCCGGACCGACAAGAATTTGTCACGCCGCGGAAACAAACGAACAATGTGGGGAGAAAAACTTGCAGGTTTTTCGTAATAATAGTGGGCTTGGTAGTGAATGAGGAGTTTCATCGTTTTTCAGGCATTCTTCGCATGGTGACTTTCACTTTGAGCCCCTGAGGCCCGGAGCCTTTAAAGATTCCGCGAACCGGAGCAGCGTCACGAAAATCACGTCCATAAGAGACGGTCACATGACGCACCCCGCACCATTGATTGTTTGTGGGATCGAGAGCAACCCATGTCATTCCCGGCAAAAGAGCCTCGACCCAGGCGTGGGTTGCCATTGAGCCAAGCAGTCCCCCCCCCTCAGGCGGACCGGATTCAATATAGCCACAAATGTAACGTGCAGGGATTCCGGCCGTGCGGAGCACACTAAGCATGACATGAGCAAAATCCTGACAGACCCCCTCCTTTTGTTTCCAAACCATTTCTAAAGGTGTCGAATTTTCTGTGGTGCCGGGTTTGTAAGAAAATTTGGAATGGATGGCGGAATTCAAACCATGCAAACCCTCCCGGAGGGGATGTCTTCCCGCAAAAAACTGACGGGCCCAAATTTTGGCTTCTCCTCCCGTGGGAACAGCCGAGGTGGGTTGCAGATAATCAAAAATATTGGTGAGTTCGGAAGCAAAGATCTGGCGGGCTTCGGCGCAGCTCACATCAAGTGCCCCGTGATCAAGGCGGGGCTCATGGGTCCGCACGCTAAGTGTATTAACGACGGAGAGGCGGTCATGACGGAGAGCCATTGCGTAAAATGTGACATTATTGCCAAACGAATCCTCATAGTGAGAGCAGTTCATGGAAGGATTAAACTGCAGCGAATGAGACAAGATTTCCTGAGTGGGAAGGGCTGGCGGGGTGAGCCGGGCTTCCACGCAAGCCTCCCTTGCGGCATGTCCGTAGCGGTAGTCGGTGCGATGCACGATCTCAAAGAGCATTTTTTGGGCCGAAGAGGTTGGGTTGGATCTCCGAGTGGATGTGAATTTGATGGTTGAGGAATCCGTCTGCGATGACGTTATGCAAGTCGAGAGTTTGTGTAAGGAAGTCAGAAGCCCGTTTTTCCGCCACATTCCCGCCGGCATCGAGAAGAGCCTGCCATCGGGTTTGGCGCAGGTTATCGAGCAGCTGTTCCAACCCTCCGAGCGTTCGCCGGGTCGCGGGCGAGGAAATCTCGCGGGCCTCCTGGAGTCGAAGGGCGCATTTCTCAAGGCAACGGGTCACCGAGCGCGGCGCATCGGGGTTTTGCCAGAGCAGTTCCAACATTGGCCCCGGCTCAATGCGCATTTGATAAACCCGGCGATAGATATCCCGGCTTGCCAGCAGCCGCAAAAAGGCCGAAAGCCGAATTTCCTCCTCATGTCCAAGCCCCGCCCCCTCCTTGGCCGGATTTCGTTTGAGGATCGATGCCACGGCATTGGCTGTGATGAGTGCGCGCTCAAGCAACTGTCCGATCTCGCAAAAGGCCCAAGCACCGTCAGCAAGCATGGTCGATTCCGCAATGCCAAAAAATTCCGGCACTTTCGATGACACCTCATCGCAGGCTTTACGGGTGGCGGCTGTCAACGCGGCCTCTGCCGCTTTGGGACGAAACCGTGCGCGATGAAGGCTGGCCCGCAAGGCGGTGAGAACACTCCATGCCTCCAAGCTGAGACCTTCAAGAACTGATTCGGCATTCCCTGATGCTTTCAAAACGGCCTGAACAACCGAGTCTGGCTCCTTGGTATCAAGAGCCAGGCGATGACGGCCTGCGGGGCTGGAGATATTTCTACGGGTGACGCCTTCGGGTTTCTCCAAGGGAGGCAAAACGGTGTTCCAAACCGGGCGGTACAACGTGCGTTCGGTGGAGTTGAGTTCCTCAAGTTCAAGAGTTTCAATCACGCGGATCATCCCGGCGAGGCTATTGGCACGTTCCAAATACCGGCCCACCCAGTAGAAGGCTTCGGCATCGCGGCTTCCGACATGCTGCGGGGGCAGGCCGATCTCGCGGGCAAGCCCTCGCTCCTGGGGCAGCATGGCGGACCCTGCGGCCACTTCGACCCATGTGTCCTTGCTCCCGCCGCCAAGCTCGTTCGAGGTGAATGCGGAATCGTCGGTGGTGGTTCGGGTCAGGGCTCCATCAAAAACCACTGGCTTCCCTTCAGAGGTTCGGTAGGAAAATATGATGTGATCTTGTCTGCGTTCCTTCCGGCGCCCGGCGTGATAGGTAAGCGTGCTGGCGTCGCAGTCCTGAGGCTGGGCCACATAGGCCGAGGTATTTGCCAGGATTTCTTTACGGGTCTCTTCAATCGATTTTTCATCGGGAATTTTCCCGTCGCCGCCGAGCAGGATGCGTTCCCCGTAAAGGGGTCGGATGGTGAAGCGCGCGAGATCGTCGAGAACCAGTTCTCGTTGATCAATGTCGCCAAGCCAATACGTGGTGAGCGTGGGAAGAAGCGGACGCTCTCCGAGGTAGTAGCGAATGATGGTTGAGGAGAAGGGAAGCAGAGCCCTGTCATCAGCAAGTTGCGAGCCAATGGCATTCACCAAGACCACCTGACCGCGGCGAATACATTGCACAAGACCGGCAACCCCCAGAAAAGAATCCCTACGAAACACCAAAGGGTCCAACCACTGATCCGAGACCCGGCTATAGATCACTTCCACTTTCTCCAAGCCGGAGACGGTTTTGAAGTAAACAGAATCGTTCAAAACAAGAAGGTCGCCGCCTTGCACCAAAGGGATCCCCATGCGGCGGGCTAAAAAAGCATGCTCACTGTAAACTGCGCTTCCCGGGCCGGGTGAAAGGAGGACAGCCGAGGGTTCTTGAATGTTGGAAAGACCATGCAGGCTTTCCAAGATTGCCGTGGTCACCTCGGCAATGGAGGCAATGGAAAAGTCCCCAAAACTTTCAGGCATCACCCGGGCCAGGGCACGGCGGTTTTGCATCATGTAGGAAATTCCCGAAGCGTTGCTGAAGTAGTGATGTTTGAAGACGAGGCTTCCATCGGCAATCCGGCAAAGACAGGCGCCGCTCAAATGCAGGAAGGCTCCACCGGGCCGGGGAAGTCCCATCGCAGGCCGTTGGTAATAGGCACTGCCCAACACTGGCTGCACAGGGAGTGTCTGAGAACGCAGAATTTCTTTGTGGCCATAGATGTCCTGAAGAAACAATTCGAAGGCTTTGATCCTCTGACACATCGCAAGTTCGATCTGTTCCCATTCCGGCGGGCAAAAAAGTTGCGGCAGCAAATCGGAATACCACGGACGGCTTCCCCAGGCGTGATCCTTGGAAACATCAAAGGTGACCCCCATTTCCCGCATCGTGGCCTCCAACCTTTCATCCAGCCCCCGCAAACGGCTTTTTGGCAGTTGGTCGAGTCGCTCAATAAGCGGTCGGTAGGGCGCGCGGGGAAGCCCGTCGCTCCCGCTGATTTCGTTCCAATGCAAAAATGCATGTTTATCCTCCCCGTTGCTCAACACCAACCAACAGGCTTTGCATCCACAGGCAGAGGGTCAAGTGAAAAGGAAAACTAAATTGCTGACCCAGTGGGCTAAAAGACGAGTCAGGGACACCGGTTAGTCACCAATGAATTCACTGCTCCGTCATAAACCTCAGATGGCCATGAAGCAGCCAGCAGCCGACCCACTCCTACTTCGCAAAGCCTATGGAGGACACATCCGCTGGGGTGTCCGCTCATTCGGAAAGGCGATCTTCAGTCGCCGCTCGGATGCTTCCCGCGCTTCGCACGGCACTCCTTTGGCTCGGCGAATGAATTCGCCGCTCCGAATAAAGACGCCATCCGCCTTCGCAAAGCCTCCTACCTTCTTAAGCGGGTTAAGGACATCGATTTAGGACGGGGAACCATCATCATTCATGATGGAAAAGGCGCAAAACACCGCGTGGTTACGCTTCCTCGTGCCCTTGAATCAAGACTGAAAGCCCATCTCGATAAACAAAGAGAAAACCATGCCGATGACCTAGCCGATCGGATGTGGTGAAGCCCACATGCCCGAGGCCCTCCTGAGACAATACCCCAACGCCTCAGGAGAGTGGCCATGGCAGTTTCTCTTTCCTTCCGCAACGCTTTGTCCGCACCCAAGAACCGGAAGAATCGCCAGAGACCATGTTCACGAAGTTTCCATGCAACGTCGTTTTAAAGAGGCCACCCGAAAGGCTCATTTCTATTCTATACCGCATGGAATTCGAGTATGATCCACTCAAAAGCCAATCTAACGAGGAGAAGCATGGCGTCGACTTTGATGCCGCTAAGGTGCTTTGGAGCGATGAGGATCGAATTCAGTTCCCAGCCAAGAGCGATACCGAGCAGAGATGTGCGATTCTGGCCAAGAGAGGCGACAAGATATGGGTTGCCTTCTTCACGATGCTAGGCGATATCATCCGGAATATCTCGGTGAGGCGTGCCCGACACAACGAAGAAAGAACATATTATGACAGCTGAACAACTCGATGAGATTTTCGACAAAAGGGAAGAGGATATCCTTCCTTACTTGGATTTGGCCAAGGCGGTGCGGCCAGGTCATCAAGCCAAGCGTGTGAATGTTGATTTTCCGTCGTGGATGATTTCAAGGCTCGATTTTGAGGCGGATCGGCTAGGGGTTCCGCGGCAGTCGCTGATCAAAGTATGGATCGCCGAGCGTCTTGCTCATGCACAAAAATAATGCCGAACAAGCGATCCACCAAAAAGCTGTCCCTTCGGGAATTCTGGCATTTCGCCTGCGGAGCAGGCTCGGATGCCAGAAACAAGCAGGGATAGGTGACTGGGGACGTTGATAGAAAGCCTGTAATCATTTCATGGACACAAGTTTCATCAATTCCTACCTTAAAAGAGCACAGGAAATCATAGGAGATAGATCATCTGGGGAGATTGATTTCGATAACGCTGTGGTTGCACACCTTGAAGCGGGAAAAGGTATCAAGGAAGCCATAGGAGCAGCAAATATTCAATTCACAGAGGAAGCTTTGGATCCTGCCGCGTATGGTTGGGAGGATTTGGAGTCCCGCTACCAGTATCTCAAGGAACACAAATCTATTGTGGCTCAACTGAACTAACAAGAATGAATGCGAACATACCAGTCCAGCAAATCACCGTCCCTGTGGGACTTCTGGCATGGCTCCTGCTAATTCCGCTTCGCGGGCAGGAGCCACGCCAGAAGCAAGCGGTGATTCCTGACTGGGGACGTTGGGCGAAAATGTATAGCTCTTGACAATGTCGACGTCCATGTGCAGGATATCGTCCATATGACAGCTATTTCCTACACCGCAGCTAGAGAAAACCTCGCCTCTACTATGAATCAAGTATGCGACGATCACGATCCTGTGATTATCACTCGCAATCGAGATCAAGCAGTAGTCATGCTTTCGCTAGAAGATTTCGAAGCACTTCAAGAGACAGCTTACCTTTTGCGCTCCCCCGCAAACGCAAAGCGTCTGATTGATTCTATTGACAGCCTCAACAAGGGGAAAGGGATGAAGAAAAAAATATCGGATTTAGAGCCAGCGTGAACCTGCTTTTCTCACCTCAAGCTTGGGAGGAATACCTTCATTGGCAGCAGACAGATAAGAAAATTGTCAGAAAGATTAACGACCTCATCAAGGATACGAACCGAAGGAATTACGAAGGGATCGGAAAGCCGGAGCCACTAAAGCATGCATTTTCGGGTTTTTGGTCTCGTCGAATCACTTCAGAGCATCGCATGATTTACAGAGTTGAAGGGAATACCATTGAGATCGCCCAGCTTAGATATCACTACAAAGAGTAAAATGCGAACAGACCGGTCCAGCAAATCACCATCCCTTCGAGACTTCTGGCATGGCTTCTGCTAATTTCGCTGCGCGGGCAGAAGCCATACCAGAAGCAAGTGGTGATTCCTGACTGGAGACGTTGATATGGTTGCGATATTGTCATCCGACATTCGTGCCGCAGCCCGCAAGAGTGAGCAAAGCGAATCAAATTACACAGAGCACACGGATAAAGAGGGACTTATGATCGAAGTTCGCCCGGTAGGTTGATTGCCAGGCAAGCGCAACTCTCTGATAATCCGTGGTCTCCGTGTGATCCGTGGTTTCTATTTTCCTTTCTCGGTTTATCGACTTGAAGCCCCGGACGCCTACCCGGGTATTCGGCAGAAGAGGATTGCTGCATCCTCGCATCTATGGCACTTTTGAATTATGACTACGCAATTTCTTACTGACAATACAGGCACGCGTGTAGCCGTGGTTTTGCCTGTGGATGAATTTCACGACTTAATGGAGGATGTATCTGACTTGGCGGCTATCGCCGAACGTCGGAACGAGGAACGCTCTTCCCTTGAAGAGGTGAAGCAAAGACTGATTTCCGATGGGCTCCTACAAGGTTGAGCTTACACGCTCTGCGGAAAAGGACCTCCGACGAGTAGATAGGTCGAAGTTACCATCCATTTACAGCGAGCTTGAGAAGCTGTCTTCTGATCCAAGACCAGCAGGTGTAAGGAAACTTGCTGGGGCAGACAGAACCTATCGAGTTCGATTAGGGGACTACAGGATCGTTTACGAGATTGAAGGTGAAATGCTTGTAGTGCTGGTAATTCGCATTGCTCACCGGAAGGATGTTTACCGATAAAATAAAGCAGGCCGCATTAAGGCTTTAGAAGCTTTGAAATAATTAGGATAGGGCGGTTGCTGCTGGGTTTTTGCCCAAGGCAAGGCTAGAGCCTGTCTGGGGTACTTGGTCTTGTGTCAGGAGGCCGACATGGCTATGGTTGGAGG
>Ga0105047_10008872_pt1 | contig 16683 bp, 14 predicted proteins | sample MAT04_FD_78384 | JGI IMG/M metagenome (GOLD analysis project Ga0105047, IMG submission 78384) | Freshwater microbial communities from Lake Fryxell liftoff mats and glacier meltwater in Antarctica - MAT-04 (megahit assembly) | ecosystem: Environmental > Aquatic > Freshwater > Ice > Liftoff...
CTGCGCCTGACCCGCGCCGGGCCATGGGGCGGCCCGGTGCGCTGCGTTCCTCGCGAAATGGGGCGGCTCCCAACCTCGCTGCACTCAGGCAACGGTGCCTTTTCACCCTTCGTGCTGCGGTGCCCGGCGCGCGTTAGGGCGCGGACAGCCAACAACCAAAACATTCCAGCTCACTGCTGTCATTCCGGCGCATGCCGCGACCCGACTCAGGGGTACGGGTCGTGAATGGAAAGAGGTCGGCATTGCAACTGATTGCCGTGGTGTGATTGCACTGACATTGGCATCAAGGTCAGGAAGCCGATCACGCCAGCGCGGCTGCCGCTTGCTGGAATCACCGTTCGACGATGGCCACTACGCCCATGCCGCCCGCGGTGCAGATGGAAATCAATGCGCGTCCGCCACCACGCTGTTTCAGTTCCTTGGCAGCGGTGGCGACGATGCGCGCGCCGGTAGCGGCGAACGGGTGCCCGGTGGCCAGCGAGGATCCATTGGGGTTCATCCTGGCCGGATCGATGCGGCCCAGCGGTGCATCCAGTCCGAGGCGGTTCCTGCAGTATTCCTCGCTTTCCCAGGCGCGCAGCGTGCACAGCACCTGGGCGGCGAATGCTTCGTGGATTTCATAGAAATCGAAATCCTGCAGGCTCAGGCCTTGGCGCTGGAGCATCTGCGGCACCGCGATCGTCGGTGCCATCAGCAGGCCCTCGCCGTGGACGAAATCCACCGCCGCCACTTGGGCATCGCGCAGGTAGGCCAGCGGTTCGTGGCCGTGGGCCGCGGCCCATTCCTCGCTCGCCAGCAGCACCGCGGCGGCGCCATCGGTGAGCGGGGTCGAATTGGCGGCAGTCAACGTGCCGCGGCCCGAAGTCTTGTCGAACGCAGGCTTCAGCGTCGCCAGTTTTTCGAGCGAGGTGTCGGCGCGCAGGACGTTGTCGCGGCTGAGCCCGCGAAAGGGCGCGATCAGGTCATCGAAGAAACCGCGCTCGTAGGCCGCAGCCAGCTTGTGATGCGAAGCGACGGCCAGCTCGTCCTGCGAATCACGCGAGATGTTCCACTCCTTGGCCATGTCCTCGCAGTGGTCACCCATGCTCTTGCCGGTGCGCGGTTCGGCTACGCCGGGGAAATCAGGCTTGAGTTCGCCGAACTTGAAACCTCTGACTGCAGTCTTGAGCTTGTCCTGCGTGGTCTTGGCCCGGTTGGCCGCCAGCAGCCGTGCGCGCAGCTTCTTGCCGTAGACGATCGGCACTTCAGAGGTGGTGTCCGATCCGCCGCCGATACCCGATTCGATCTGGCCCAGTGCAATCTTGTTGCCGATGGTGATGATCGAATCGAGACTGGTGCCGCAGGCACGCTGCAGCGTGATCCCGGGCGTCAACGGCGACAGCCCGGAAGACAGCGCGGCCTCGCGGCCGAGGTTCCAGTCGGCCGAATGCTTGATCACCGCACCCATCGCCACCTCACCCAGCTGCTGGCCGTGCAATCCGAAGCGTTCCACCAGCGCGCCGAGGGTACGCACCGACATGCCCAGGTTGCCAACGTCCGCATAAGCCGTGTTCTGGCGGCAAAAAGGAATGCGGACGCCGCCGAGGATGGCGACGGGACGGGTTGATGGCATGGGGAACCTCGTGCGATGAAGGCTGGAGTGAACGGCGCGCAAAGCGGCGCGGGCATAATGTCGAAAGTGTAATGCCGCCGCCGCATGGGGCCAACCGGAGACCGCAAACCATGGCTCAGACAGACTTCGGCGTTCATGTAATGGGCGTGCTCGCGCTGGAGCTTTCCGGCGGTACGTCACCGGCGCGTGGCGCTTTGCCGCAAAAGGCTGCAGGAGAACTGGCGCAGCGACTGGCACTGGATCTGGCCCAGTGGGCACCTGCGGTCGCACAACTCGAACTGACTTTCGCCGCCGCCCATTTCGATCCCGCCGAAGTGCTGCGGCCGGGCTGGCCGCTGCATCGACGCCTCGACGAACTCCGCCTGCGCGCGCCAGGCGCTGGCGGTGAGGCGCGGGTGATCGCCTTTGGGGCGGGGTCCGATGGCGCCGTGCCGCTGCCATTGCAGGCCGATGCAGATCTGCTCGGCGGTCAGCTGCGGGTGCTGCCGTTCCTGCTCAGCGGCAATTCCACCACTGTGCGCGCAGTCAACGATCAATTCGAGGAGATGCTGCTGGAGCGCGGCATGGCCAGCGCTGGCACCGCACTGCTGGCACAACAGGCCTTTGAGGCCAAGGTCGAACATGCGCGCTATCTGACCGCGCACGACCTGGCCGCCATCATCGCCATGCAATACCAGCACCAGGGCTTGGACGCACTGTGGCGGTTGATCGAAACCGCGCTGCTGGCGCCCGACCAGGAGCAGTGGCTGGACGCACCCCCCGAGCCGCTGCTGCGCTATTGCAAAGGCGATGTGCAGATCGCGCTGATGGAACCCGCCGCCTGGCAGCTACGACACGGACTGGTCGATGCGGACGAAGCCCAGTTGGCGCGCGACTACGAATATTTCCAGGCGCGCCAGCGGCAGCTGGCGGCCGTGTTGCAGGCGCACGGCTTGCCGGTGACGTTCGCCTATTGCTCCTCACAGGAGGATGCGCGCGCGGCATTGTCGTAGCGCAGCTGCCTTGTCCGCCGAGGGACTTTCACCGGTGGGTAGATCCGAGCTTGCTCGGATGTTTTCCGCACTGAAGATGGAACATCCGGGCAACCCCGGATTCACCGGGCACGTGCAGCGCTTACATGCTCGTCTTGATCAACCCGCAAGCCACGCGCGCGCCTGCGTTGCCTGAGGGCTGGCTGCGGTAGTCATCCGGTTCGGCGTGCACGATCACTGCGCGGTTGGCGATGTCGTTGACGGCGCCGCCGCCCAAGGTCACGCCATCGACGTGCATATCGATGGTCGCGACGCCCTCGGCGTTGGCCCGGATATTGTTCATGTCCCCAGCGTGGTGCGGGCCGCTGCCGGCCTTGCCGTGCGGCATGGTGAAAGGACTGAAGTGACCGCCTGCGCTGCTGGCGTCGGCGGCGCTGCAGTCACCTTTCTCGTGGACGTGAAAGCCGTGCTCACTGTTGGGGGGCAAGCCACCGACGGTGCCGGTGATGTGCACGCCGCCGGCCATTGGCATCAGCATGACCTTGCCGCTGACCAGGCTTCCCGAAGCCGAGGCGAGGTTCGCTACCGCCTGCGTGGCCGTGCTCATCGTGGGTACTTCAGGCTGGGCGGCGACAGGGGCTGGCGGGGGCGTGGTCGTGCAGGAGGCAAGGACGAACGCGGTCGCGGCGGCGGTGAGGATCAAGCGCATGGGAAGTCTCCTTGTGGATATCGCTGGAAGGTAACCGTGGCGGCATTCAGGAACCATGAATCGTGGGCCTCAGCGCCGCTTGCGTCCGGGGCCCAGTTTGCGGCTGACGGTGTTGCGCCCCACGCCCAGGCGCAAGGCCGCTTCGGCGCGGCGCCCGTGGGTGAAATGCAAGGCCACTTCCAGCAACGCACGATCAAAGCGTTCGCGGGCTTCGGCGTGCAGGCCTTCGGCCCCTTCACTCAAGCGCTGCCGGGCCCACGACGCCAATGCCTGGTCCCATTCGCCCGACGCGCGCAGCGAAACATCGCTGCGCGAGAGGGCGCCGTCGAGGTCCGCCGTGGTGATGGTTTCGCCCGGTGCCAACGCCGCCAGACGCCAGCACGCGTTCTCCAGTTCGCGCACGTTGCCGGGCCAGTCGTGCGCGCGCATGGCGTCCATCGCCGTCGCGGTGAAACGCTTGGCCGGTGCATCGAGTTTGCGCGAGGCCACGGCCAGGAAATTCTCGGCCAGTTGCGCCACGTCGCCACGGCGCTCGCGTAGCGGCGGCAGTTGCAGACGCACCACATCCAGCCGGTGCAGCAGGTCGGCGCGAAAGCGGCCCTGGGTGACCAGCGATTCCAGGTGCTGGTGGGTGGCGGCGATCACGCGCACGTCGACCCGGATAAGTTCGCGCCCACCCACGCGGAAGAACTCGCCCTCGGCCAGCACCCGCAGCAAACGGGTCTGCAGCGGCAATGGCATGTCGCCGATCTCGTCCAGGAAGAGAGTGCCGCCGTCGGCCTGTTCGAAGCGACCGATATGGCGGCGCTGGGCACCGGTGAAGGCGCCTGCCTCATGGCCGAACAGCTCGCTTTCCAGCAATTCAGCGGGAATCGCTGCGGTGTTCAGTGCGATAAATGGCTTGCGCGCGCGCGGCGATTCGCGATGCAGCGCGTGGGCCACCAGCTCCTTGCCGGTGCCGGTTTCGCCAGTGATCAGTACCGATAGAGGCGCCTGCGCCAGCCGACCGATGGCGCGGAACAGGGCCTGCATGGCGGGCGTATCGCCGATAAGCCCGGCATGGCCGCCTCCGCCCACTTTCGGCACCGCAGTCACTTCGATTTCAGCGTCGCCTGCGTCGGGCAACGTGCGCGCCGCCAACGCGACCGCATCATCCAGATCGAACGGTTTGGACAGGAATTCATGTGCGCCGCCGCGGAAGGCGCCGGCGGTGCTGGCGACATCGGTGTAAGCCGACATGACGATCACCGGGAGTTGCGGATGTGCCAGCTTGAGCTTGTCCAGCAGCACCAGTCCGTCGTCGCCCGGCATGCGCACGTCGGTGAACAGCAGGTCCGGTGGGCTGCGCGACTCCAGTGCCTCGAGCGCAGTAGCGGCGTTCTCGAAACCGGCCACGTCATAGCCGGCGTCGCGCAATGCGGTGGTCAACACGAAGCGCACCCCGCGATCGTCATCGACCACCCAGATGCTGGCGCTCATGCGCACTCTGCGGCGGCTGATCGGGCGTCTTCCGGCGCAGATGGCCGCTCTCCCTGCCGGAGAAGGTTTAGGGTGAACGTACGGCGGAGTGCTGCGGCAACAGCCATGACCTGAGTTTTCAATGATTCCCGAGCACTCTTGTTGCTGCGTACCCTCATCGGCCTTTTGGATATCCCGTATCGAGCACGGACCTGGCTCTTCTCCAGGGGCGAGAAGCAAACGTTCATTGCCTCATGCATGGCCCACCTCCTCGTGCGCCGCATGCGGCAACAGCAGCGTGAATACCGTATGCCCGGGCCGCGATCGATAGGTCAGGCTTCCACCGTGCTCGCGCGCGACCTGCTGGGCCAGCGCCAGGCCCAGCCCGCTGCCTTCGGCCCGACCGCTCACCAGGGGCAGGAACAGGTGCTCGGCCAGCGCGTCGGCCACGCCGCCGCCGTCGTCGATGATCTCCACCCGCAACGCCATTGCGTGCGGGTGGTCGTGGATGCGCACGCCGTGTTCGATGCGCGTACGCAGGGTGACGTTGGCGGCGCCGGCCTGGATTGCGTTGCGTACCAGGTTCCATACCGCCTGGGTGAGGCGGTCCGGATCACCGTGGCAGTCGGGGATGCTGGGGTCGTAGTCGCGCTGCAGCCGTACCGACCAGCCACCCTCATTTTCGGCCAGGCGCAGCACGCGCTCCAGCACCAGATGGATGTTGAGCGCGGCGTGCGGACGTTGCGGGGTTGGCGACAGCAACTGTTCGAGCAGGCCGTTGAGGCGGCCGATTTCCGATTCCATCAGCTCGATCAATTCACGCTCGTCTTGGTTGTCGTCGCGATGCACGGCGCGTCGGGCGAGCAGCTGGGCCGCGCCTTTCAGGCCCGCCAGCGGATTGCGCAGTTCATGGGCCAGGCCCTTGAGGGCAGCGCTGAGCGCGTTTGGCAAGGCCTGGGTGGGATCCATGCCAGGGAACTCATCGACCGGATGCGCTTCCAGCAACCAGCCGCCATCGTCCAGCGGCGACAGCCAACCCTGTGCAAAACGCTGTGCTTCGCCAGGCAAGCCCAGCGCCAGACGCGGCAGTCGCAGCCCGTCCCGACCGCGAGCCTGCTCGAAACGGCTGCCCAGATGCCTGGCCATGGCGTCACCTTCCGTTTCCAGGGCCGCCAGCGGCTGGCCGCGCAGGCGTCTGGCACTGACGCCGAGCCAGCGGGCAAACGCGGGGTTGACCCCGGCGATCAATCCCTTTCCATCGGCCCAGGCCACCGGCGTGCTGAGCACGTCGGTGGTGGGTTCGTTGAAGACGGGAAGCGCCATTGCACCAGTTTAGTGCAATGCCGCAGTCGAGCATCAGGCCTCGTAGGCCGCTTCGCCGTGCGAGGTGATGTCCAGACCCTCGCGCTCCGATTCTTCGCTGACGCGCAGTCCGACCGTGTATTTGACGATCAGGAACGCTACCAGCGCCACCACCGCCGACAACACCACGGTGATCAGCACGCCCTGCAACTGGATCCAGACCTGGGTGCCGATGGAGTAGTCGGTCAGCGCAGTTTCGGTGACGTAATCCCAGATGCCGGCGCCGCCCAGCGAGGGTGCCGCGAACACGCCGGTCAGCAGCGCGCCGGTGATACCGCCCACGCCGTGTACACCGAAGACGTCGAGGCTGTCGTCGGCGCCCAGCATGCGCTTCAGGCCGGTCACGCCCCACAGGCACAGGACGCCGGCAATCGCGCCGATGGCCAGGGCACCGTTGAGTCCCACCAGGCCCGCCGCAGGCGTGATCGCGACCAGCCCTGCCACGGCGCCTGAGGCCGCGCCCAGCAACGACGGCTTGCCCTTGGTCATCCACTCCACCAGCATCCACGCCAGCACCGCGGCCGCGGTGGCCAGGAAAGTATTGACGAAGGCGATTGCCGCCACGCCGCCGGCTTCCAGTGCCGAGCCTGCGTTGAAGCCGAACCAGCCCACCCACAGGATCGAGGCGCCGACCATGGTCAAGGTCAGGTTGTGCGGCTTGATCGCCTCGCGCCCGTAACCCGTGCGCTTGCCGATCACGTAGGCGCCCACCAGTCCGGCCACTGCCGCATTGATGTGCACCACCGTGCCGCCGGCGAAATCCAGCGCGCCCTTGGCCCACAGGAAACCCGACCTGGCCAGCACGCCGGCCACTGCATCTGTGTCGGTAAACGCATCCGGACCTGGGAAGAACCACACCATGTGCGCCATCGGCAGGTAGGCGAAGGTGAACCACAGCACCGTGAACAACAGTACCCCAGCGAACTTCACCCGCTCGGCAAACGCGCCGACGATAAGCGCGCAGGTGATGCACGCGAAAGCGCCCTGGAACACGAAGAAAGCCAGCTCCGGGATGTATACGCCCTTGGTGAACGTCGCGCCGATCGATGCGGAATTGAGACCACTGGCGAACAGCCGGTCAAAGCCACCGATGAAGGCGTTGCCTTCGGTGAAGGCCAGGCTGTAGCCATACAGGGTCCATAGCACCGCGACCAGGGCGAACACCGCCAGGTTCTGCACCAGAATCGACAGCACGTTCTTGGCACGTACCAGACCACCATAGAACAGGGCCAGGCCGGGCAGGGTCATGAAGATCACCAGCACCGCCGACACCAGCACCCAGACGGTGTCGGGTTTGCTGATGGACTGCACCGGGGCTGCTTCCACCGCCGCGTCGACAGCCACTTCCATCGCGGGCGGGGCGTATTCCACCGCTTCGGCAACCATCGCCGTGGGTTCCGTGGCGGGCGGCGCGACTGTTTCAGTCGGTGCCGGCGGGGTTTCCTGTGCCGCGACGCCGGACGCGAAGCCCATCGCCATCACGCCGCACATCGCGGCAAGGCACAACGCATTCACGCGGGCTCTGCACCCGTCGATCAGACCAGTCTTCATGTGAGGGCTCCGAGTTAGAGTGCGTCCGCGCCGACTTCGCCGGTGCGGATGCGGATGACCTGTTCGACGGCGGTGACGAAGATCTTGCCGTCGCCGATCTTGCCGGTGCCGGCAGCGCCCTGGATCGCCTCGATTACAGCATCCAGGCGCTCGTCGGTGACCACGGTTTCGACCTTGATCTTGGGCAGGAAATCGACAACGTACTCGGCGCCGCGGTACAACTCGGTGTGGCCCTTCTGTCGACCGAAGCCTTTCACTTCGGTGACGGTGATGCCCGACACGCCTGCTTGCGATAGCGATTCCCGAACCTCGTCAAGCTTGAACGGCCGGATGATGGCGGTGATCAGTTTCATGCAGGCTCCTGTTTGGATGCGCCCCGTGGGTGGATGGAACCGGCCTTGCAAAGCGGCCGGCGGGTTCAGGACACAAAACCAAAACCGCATTCGACGTGGGAGAGGGAGCGGGTTCGGGTCTGGTCCGTGTTGCCTTGGTTGCAGGTGAAAACAATTGGATGCCGCATAGCGCGACGGCAGCCTGTGGGCTGCCGTCGCGGGGTTGCTCAGTTGCCGTAATACAGCTGGTATTCCAGGGGATGGGTGGCGGCCCGGAACTTGGTCACCTCCTGCATCTTCAGTGCGATGTAGCTGTCGATGAAGTCATCGCTCATCACCCCGCCGGCCTTGAGGAACTCGCGATCGGCATCGAGCGCGTCCAGCGCCTGGTCCAGGCTGGAGCACACCTGCGGGATATTCTTTTCCTCTTCCGGCGGCAGGTCGTACAAATCCTTGTCCGACGGTGCGCCCGGGTCGATCTGGTTCTTGATGCCGTCCAGGCCGGCCATCATCAGCGCGGTGAAAGTGAGGTAGCCGGTCTGCAGCGGATCGGGGAAACGCATCTCGATGCGGCGCGCCTTGGGGTTGGACACCCACGGGATGCGGCAGGAGGCCGAGCGGTTGCGCGCCGAATAGGCCAGCATCACCGGCGCCTCGAAGCCCGGCACCAGGCGCTTGTAGCTGTTGGTGCCCGAGTTGGCGAACGCGTTGATCGCACGGGCGTGCTTGAAGACGCCGCCGATGTACCACAGCGCCATCTGGCTCAGGCCGCCGTAGCCGTCGCCGGAGAACAGGTTGTTGCCGCCCTTGGCCAGGCTCTGGTGCACGTGCATGCCGCTGCCGTTGTCGCCGACCAGGGGCTTGGGCATGAAGGTAGCGGTCTTGCCGTTGCGGAAGGCCACGTTCTTGATGATGTACTTCATCGTCAACAGTTCATCGGCCTTCTTCACCAGTGAATTGAACTTGGTGCCGATCTCGCACTGGCCGGCGGTGGCCACTTCGTGGTGGTGCACCTCGACTTCGATGCCAACCTGTTCGAGTGTCTTGCACATCTCGGCGCGGATGTCGTGCAGGGTGTCGGCCGGTGCCACCGGGAAATAACCGCCCTTGACGCCGGGACGGTAACCACTGTTGCCGCCTTCGTACTTCTTGCCGGTGTTCCAGGCCGCTTCCTCGGATTCGATCTTGTAGAAAGTGTTGCCCATGTCGTTGGCGTAGCGCACCGAATCGAAGATGAAGAACTCGGGCTCGGGACCGAAGAACGCCTGCTCGGCGATGCCGCTGGATTTGAGGAAGGCTTCAGCGCGCTTGGCGATGCCGCGCGGATCGCGCGAATAGCTCTGCATGGTGGCCGGATCCAGGATGTCGCAGGTCAGCACCACGGTCGGGTCGGCGGTGAACGGATCCAGGTAGGCGGTACCGGCGTCGGGCAACAGCACCATGTCCGATTCGTTGATGCCCTTCCAGCCGCTGATCGAGCTGCCGTCGAACATGCGTCCGTCCTCGAACAACGAGGCATCGACGATGTTGGCCGGGAAAGTGATGTGGTGTTCGATGCCGCGCATGTCGGCGAAGCGCAGGTCGACGAACTCGACCTTGTTGTCGGCAATCAGTTTTTCTACTTTGTCCGAAGACATGGGCAACCTCAGGCGGGAAAGATTTGTGACGTAGTCATCGCAAGGGGCGTGCCACGGCCAAAACGGATGCAAGCCATTGATCGGCATGAGGTCTGGCAACAGTTCCCTCGGGCTTTTGCACCTCTATGGGGCGCTATCTGGTGGACTAGCACCGCAATGGTGCGGATCGAATTGTGGGTGGCATCCTTTATCCTGAGCTCCCCAAAAAATGCCCACCCGCATGAATGACCTGCTCGCCGCGCTGCTGCTCGGCATCGTCGAAGGCCTGACCGAATTCCTGCCGGTATCCAGCACCGGGCACCTGCTGATCGTCCAGCACTGGACCGGCGCGCGTTCGGACTTCTTCAACATCGTCATCCAGGCCGGAGCGATCCTGGCGATCACCCTGGTGTTCCGTGCGCGCTTGTTGGAGCTGGCGACCGGATGGCGCGATCCGGAACACCGCGCCTATATCGGCAAAATCATGGTCGCGTTCCTGGTCACCGCGCTGGTCGGTTTGCCGGTACGCCTGGCTGGTTGGGAGCTGCCGGAGACGGTGACGCCAATTGCCTGGGCGCTGATCATCGGCGGCGTGTGGATGCTGGTGGCCGAGCACTACGCCGCACGCCGCGGCGACCAGCCGCTGGTCACCTGGAAAGTTGCGGTGCTGGTGGGCCTGGCGCAGGTGGTGGCGGGGATATTTCCCGGGACCTCGCGCTCTGCGGCCGCAATCTTCATGGCCATGCTGGCCGGCACCAGCCGGCGCTCATCGGCTACCGAGTTCGTGTTCCTGGTCGGCATTCCCACCATGTTTGCCGCCAGCGGTTATGCCTTCCTGGAACTGCTGCTCGAGGATGGCCTCGGCAGCGAGGACTGGGGCGATGTAGGCGTGGCCTTCATCGCCGCCACCGCCACCGGCTTCGTGGTGGTGAAATGGCTGCTCGGCTATATCAAGTCGCACCGCTTCACCGTATTTGCGATTTATCGCCTGATCCTGGGCGCGGCGCTGTTGCTGTTGATGCCGGCGGGGGCGTGATTACCGCCGCGATCGCGTACCGGGTCTCCAGGAAACCTGGACGCCAGTCCTGACATTTTTCAAGGCGAAGAGAGTCGCGAAGCTCGAGATAACAGTCGCGACTACGTCATTCCCATAGCATCTGGATCCGATCAGCTGCCGGCTTTGGCGTGCAGCGCATAGGTGCCGTGCACCACCGCTTCGCCCAGCACATGGCCCTGCATGGCGCGCAACACGTCCGCGGCGGTGAATCGACCCGGCAACGCCAGCGTCGCCACATCCAGCGCGAACAGGCGGAAGCAATACCGGTGCATGCGCAAGTCGTTGAATGGCGGATACGGGCCGTCATAGCCGTGATAGTCGCCGCCCATGTCGGCGTCGCCGGCAAACCAGCCGGTGCAGTCATTGAGGCCCTGGCGTGCGCCGGAAAGGCCTGGCGGATTCTGCTTGCCCTTGGCCGTCACCCCGTCGCTGCAGCTGCCGGTCGCGATTTCGCGCAGTGTCGCGGGAATATCCGCCGCCACCCAGTGCACGAAATTCCCGCGCGGCTGGTCGACCGCAATCTGCTGGTCCTTGCGGTTCACCGTTTCCGGCACGGTCGGCACGTCCGGATCGATGCACAACAGCGCAAACGACAGCGTGCCCGCGGGCACGTCCTCCCAGGCCAGATGGGGGTTGCGATTGCGCCCGAAGCCATCGGGCAGGCCCATGGCGAATTCGGCCGGCAGTGGCTGGGCGTTCTCAAAGCTGTCACTGCGGATGCGCATGGCGTTCTCCAGGTCAGTCGGCGGGATAGCCCAGGCGCATGGCGACCGGGGACAACACTGCGAACGGTTCGGCCAGCGCCTGCGTGTACTGGCGCCAGTGTCCGGGCGAAAAATAGGCCGGTCCCACGGAGGCCGGCGCCGGGATGCCAGCCTGCAAGGCGCCGTTGACTGCAGCGGCGGCGGCCTGGGGGTCGTTGCCCACGGCGTCGGTGCGGATGACTCGCGCGGGAAACCACTCAAACTCGACCAGCGACGCCACCTGGTCCAATGCGTTGGCCAGGTATTCGGCCGCCGCCTGTGCCGAAGGCATGGCAAACGGTGTCGCCGTGCCGAAGGCCATCCATTCCAGCAACATGTCGCGTGGATCACGGACCACGATCAACAGCCGCGATTCGGGCAGGTGCGGGCGCAAGGCCAGGAGCAGCACGTTGTCCCACCACGGCAACCAGTCGAAGATGTCCAGGTCGGCAGCGCCGCGCGCGGGCAGCGCCGCGCGCCAATGGGCAACGACCTGCTCGCCGGTAATGCTGCCGTCGGACAGTCCCTCGATTGCGGCGTAGGTCTGGAAACCATCCTGTGGCGCGTTTGGGCCGAAGCGGTCCGCACGGAATTCATTGGTGGCTTCCAGCACGGCGGCAATGCGCTCCACCCCGGACCCCGGCGGACCCCACAGGAACGTCACCCTGGACGCAGTCCCTGCACGTTCCGCAAATGCCGGCCAATGCGCGGGCGAAGAACCGATCGGCGGCAACGGTACGCGAACCTGCGCCAAAACCTGCTGCATGTCTGTCCATGCGGCAATGGCGGCATTGGTGTCGCCGGCGCGATCGTGTCCGAGACCCGACAGGCCCAGCAGGAAGCAGCGGTTGGCAGGATCGTCCTCCGACCGCAACCATTCTTCGACCTGGCCCAATGCCGAAGCGGGATCTTGTGCGGCCATCGCATTGAGCAGATGCAGGCGCGCTCCACGGTGGGACGGCTCCAGCGCCAGCAGGCGCGCTGCGCTGGCATCGGCCTCCACCGCATCGCCCACGCGCTGCTGCAGCGACAGCATGAACTCCAGCGGCAGTACCGACTGCGGCATGGCGGCGACCCATCGCGCCGCCAGCGTGGGCAGCACGTCGGGATCCTGTTCAAGGGTGACGCGCGCCATCCACAGGGCCGCTGCCCCGGAAGAGGTCGCGAGAGCGGCCTCGAGCATGTCGCGGCCGTTGTCTTCAAGCCCGAGCTGGCGCCATACCTGGACCAAGGCCTGCAAGGTGCGCTCGTCATCGGGCTTCCCTGCGAGCGCATTGCGCAACAGCGGCAGCGCCTGCTCGGCCTGGCCCGCACTGAGTCGCAACAGGCCGGCATGACGCCACAGGGCCGCCGTGGCGGTTTGCGGATCGTCCAGCAGCGGGATCAACTGGTCGGCCGCCTCGGCCGGACGCCCCTGGCGCGCGACCAGATCGGAAATGAGGCCGTGCAGCTTTTTGTTCCCGGGGACGTTCTCGACCACGCGGCGGAAAATCTGCTCGGCGAAAGCCCAGTGCTGGTTGCCCATGTAGATGAAACCGGCGGCATAGAGCAGCTGCGAATCATCTGGCGCCTGCTGCAGCGCTGCTGACACCAGTTGCAACGCACGCGGCGCATCGCCGCGCCGCAGCGCCACCATGCTGTCCACCACTGCAAGCTGGGGATGACCCGGGGCCACGCGTCCAGCCATTCGATTCAGGCGTTCTGCTTCGTCCAGGTCGCCACGCCCTAGCGCCAGCTGCGCGCCCATGATGTAAGCGTCGAACTGGTTCGGGTTCAGCTCGCTGGCCTTGGTCAGCGCCGACCGCGCACCCTCCAGCTGTCGACCACCGATCAGCAGGCTGGCCAACGCCATCTGCAGGCTGGCGTCTTCCGGGGCCAGGTCGATGGCGCGGTCCAGGCTTTCCATCGCCGCGGCATGCTCGCCGGATTGCTGCAGGGCCTGCGCCAGCCAGCGATGCGCCTGCGCATCGGCGGGCTGCGAAGCCGCCCACTCACGGGCCTGGGTCAGGGCTTCTTCCACTGCGTTGCGGCGCAGTGCTTCGATGATCTTGTCTTGCATGGATTCCAGGGCGATTCGCGGCAAACGGCTATTCTATCCAGCGACGTCCTGTCAGACCGCCAATGCCAGTTCCGGCAGCGCCACCGACAGCCGATGCGTCACCCAGCGTTCGGCGAAACTGTCGCATGCCGCATTTTCGATGAAGCCGCAGTGTCCACCCCACGGGGCAATCTCCAGGCGCGCATTGGCAGGCAGTTCCCAGTCCTTGAAGGTGCCGAACGGGATCACCGGATCGTCCTCGGCCATCAGGATGTCGGCCGGAACGCGCAAGCCCGAAAGTCGCTTGCCTGCAATCGAATAGCCATCGAAATACGCATCGATGCTGCCGAATTCGGTATGCCGCTCCACCAGCCAGCCGGTGAGGTCGCGCAGGCCCTTGGACAGTATCTGGCTGTCGTAGTCGTGCAGCTTCGGGAACAGTTGCTGCTTGCGCTGCAGCGAATTGCGCCACTTGCGCTGGAAGTACCAGTGATAGAACGGCAGGCCGCGTTCCATTTCAGTCATCGTGGCCGCCGGGTCGAGCACCGGACATACCGCCACCGCGCGTTCCAGATCAAGCCCGGCTGCGGGCGCGTGCAGTGCCAGACGCAGGGCGAAATTGCCACCCAGCGAGTATCCGGCCACGGTCATGCGCTGCGAGGGAAAACGCCGCGCCACGTCGCGCGCGGCGTGGACCACCTCATCCAGCAGGTTGGAGTGGAAGATGCCTTCGTTGAGGTGATGGGTGTCGCCATGGTCGCGGAAATTCAGTCGCACCACTTCAAAGCCGGCTTCGAGCAGGCGCGCAGCGGTCATGCGCATGTAGCTGGAATCGGCGCTGCCCTCCCAACCGTGCAGCAGCAACGCCAGGCCCCGCGCTTCCTGCCCGGGAAGCGCGCTATGCCAGCCCTGCAGGCGCACGCCATTGCCGCCATCGAACAGGTGCTCGGTGGTGATGGCGCCGCAGGCGTTGAGCGCCTGGAGGCCGCGCCGGCGCCGCAGGGTGCTGGAGCTCAGCAGCGACTGCAGATGCGGGTTGCGCAGCCACTTCGGCGGCTGGTAGTCGGCAGCAGTCAGCATCGGCCGCAGCATGCGCGCAGCGAGTGGAGCATTGTCTCGAACACCCTCAGCCCTCCCCCATGGCGGCCACGATACGCTCACGCGCGAGCTCTGCCATCTGCCGGCGGCCCTCGACCTCGCCCGGGAGGATCGGCTTCAGGAAGCAGATCGCGACCGGACGCCGGGGTTCGCCCAGCAGCCTGATGAAATTGACCATGAAATTCTCGTCCGGACCGAACGCCACCCGCGCCTGCGCATCGCCACCGTTGCCATAGCGCAGCGCCACCGGCTGCACCGGCACACCCGCTTCCACCGCCGGCTGGAAGATCCGCGCATGGAACGCGCCCACCGCACTTCCGTCGCGGGTGCGTCCTTCCGGGAACACGCCGACGGTGCGCCGCTGCTGCAGCCGTTCGAGCATCGCGTGCATGACGCCGCCCATCGATTCCTGGCTGCCACGCTGGTGGAAGATGGTTTCTCCGCGTGCCGCCAGCCAGCCCACCAGCGGCCAGCTGCGGATCTCACGCTTGGCCACGAAGCCCATCATGCGCTGGCTGTGCAGCATCTCGATGTCGACCCAGCTGACATGGTTGGCCACGAACATCACCGGATCCGGCAATGGTGCCCCGAAGGTACGCAGGCGAAAGCCGAAGATCCGCAGCAGCCCGGCCGACCACATGCGCACCGCGCAGTGCTCAAGGCGCTCGCCTTGCCAAGGCAGCCACGACCACAGCGGCACCATGCTCAGCAGCACCAGGGGCAACAATACGATCAGATGCGCCAGCAACAGCGGCACGCGGATGAGATATCGGAACGCGCGCCCCAAGCCGCCATCGCCGCGGGCGGCAGGGGGGGATGAAATCATCCGCGCACGATACCGGATGACTTCGACCTTCGGCTACTCGCGCTGGCGATCGCCCGGTTATGTCGCTTGTCCGAAGCCGCAACTGCGACGCGGTGCAGGTTACCGGCGGCTGGTACGTACTGCCAGCGCCACCGCGAAGACCTTTGACAGCACCACCACCCAGGCCAAAGCCAGCGCTACCGTCCAGCCCCCCAGTGCTGCCCGGAACCACCAAAGAACCGCGAATCCGACTACGCAGCAGGCCAGGAAAAACGCGGCCCAAAGGAGCGTTTTCACCACGGTCCAATCGCAACCGGAGTCATGCCTGCGGCACCACAGCCAGGGTGAGTCGCGAGATGCATACCAGCTTGGCGGCTTCGTTTTCGATGCGGATCTCCCACACCTGGGTGCTGCGGCCCACGTGCAGGGGGCGGGCAGTGCCGGTGACCACGCCATCGCGCACGCCACGCAGATGATTGGCGTTGATTTCAATCCCGACCACCGCTTCACGTGCGGGATCCACGCACAAACCGCCGGCCATGCTGCCGAGGGATTCAGCCAGCACCACCGAAGCGCCGCCATGCAACAGTCCGAATGGCTGGCGGGTGCGCGCATCCACCGGCATGGTGGCGCGCAACCAGTCCTCGCCCGCCGCAGTGACGACTATGCCGAGATGTTCGATCAGCGAGTCGTGCCGGAGTGCATTGAGTGCATCGATGTCGACGGGATTGCGGAAGGCCATGGCTTCGGGTCCGGGTTGTCGGTGGGTTGCTGGTTGCTGGTTGTGTTCTGGTCTTGCGCCCGACCCGATCCCGTGAAGTCCGGGAAGCGGGCTGGACACAACTCCAAAGGCGGCGGCACGCAGAGTGCGTGTCGTTTCCGGACGGCACGTGGATGTACCTTCCGGAATGCCCGCCCGCTTGCGAACCGCCGCGTATTTTGCGGCGGGCGGAGCGTCAATGTGGCTTTCTTCTGCTTGCTTTTCCTGGCCAAACGATAAAGGTGAATCCAGCAACGCGCGAAGATCTTCTCAACAGCGAAACTGATAAGCGCTGTTCGACCGCGAAGGCAGTCAACGCTTCCAGTAGTGAATCTGTGTCAGCCCGTGATCAATCAAACTTCAGGCAATCGAACGGTTGCACCGCTACAAGATCGGCACCAACCCCGCCCCGAACGCCGTCAGCAGCCGCGTATACAACCATTTCGGACCGACATTGACTTCGGGAAAGTCGCCCACCGCTTCGTAGCAGCGGTGGAAGCCAGGATCGGTGCGCGGCAACGGCAGCGGACATTGCGGCCCGGGCCTGAATGCATAGGTGGTGGCGTAGCGC
>Ga0105047_10008874_pt1 | contig 16682 bp, 5 predicted proteins | sample MAT04_FD_78384 | JGI IMG/M metagenome (GOLD analysis project Ga0105047, IMG submission 78384) | Freshwater microbial communities from Lake Fryxell liftoff mats and glacier meltwater in Antarctica - MAT-04 (megahit assembly) | ecosystem: Environmental > Aquatic > Freshwater > Ice > Liftoff...
CGGGTCTCGGCGGCGATGACCGACGCGAGGCTGCCGGCGACGGGCTTCCAGTCGGGGGGTCAGCGTGCCGGCACCTGTTGCCGACGACACCGCCGCGCGCGATGGAGCAACGGCGTACGCGCTCGTGGACGATCGGCCTCGCGCAGGAGTCGATTCGGCGTGAACGACGAGGAAGCCAAGGTGCCGGTCGGGATCACGGTTGACAACGTGACGCTCGCACGCGCACGACCGATGGTCAGGATCCGCAACCCCTTCGCCCGCAGCCCCGTTGGCCGACAGGTCCGTCGACCTCCCCGGCGGGCCGAGCAGCATCGGGACAACCACAAGGGACTCCGGTCCGGTGCGGGCCGGTCGGGAAGGTCAGGCGCGCACCCGGACGCTGCGGGCGGCAGCCTGGCCAGAGCCGAGAACGCCGGCGCGGACGGTGCCGGCGGGCAGGGTGACCGGCTCGCCGCGGCGGTGCACGAGAGCGAGCAGGAGGACGTCTGAACTGACCGGGTCGGTGGAGAAGTCGGCGTCGAAGGAGACCACACGCGGGTCGCCCGCACCGATCCCGAGGCGGGGGCGGCGGGCCGGCCGGGCGGCGTCGACGAAAGCCCAGCCGGCCGGCGGCACGAAGCCCGGCAGCGCGTTCGGGGCGGCGCCGGCCGAGGTGTCGGCGGGCAGCGCGTCCAACGCAGCGACCAGGCCGTCGATCCCGGGCGCGGCGACGGTGTTCCACGCCGGCGCCGTGTTGGGCAACACGGTGCGGAGCAGCACCACGGCGACGTCACCGGGCGCCGCCGAGACGCGGCCCCGGTGGTGGACGCAGACATCGACGACGTACCGGCGGTTGAGCACAGCCGTGCTCGCCGACCGGACGGCTGCGGTGTTGACCGAGACGGTGCGCGGCGTCGCCATCCCCAGCACCCGCTCGATCAGGTCGGCCTCGGTTGGCTCTGGGGTCGACCACGGCGGGGTCCAGAAGAGCGCCTGCACCTGAGGGTCGTTCCACAGGGCCGCATCGACCGTGGCGTTGGCCACCAGCGGCGGGTTGGGCAGCGCCGGGACGAACGCGGCCCGGATGGCCCGTAGGCGCTGCACGAACATCGGGGTCCAGCGGCCGTCGGGGACCAGGAGCGGCGCGTCGGGGAACGTCGCGTCCGGCAGCGCGCGAAGGGCCGTCTGCAGCGACCACAGCCAGAACCGGTCCGGCGGGGCGCCCACCCAAGGGAGCCCTTGGGGGAGCGGGACCGCGCCGGGTCCAACCGTGACCGGGGCCGGGCGGCACCAGACGTCGGGGCTCGCGTGCCACAGGAAGTCGGTGACCGGGGTGCCGTCGGGATGCGCGCGTGGGGCACCTCCACCGGTGCGGTGGTCGCGGTTGCGCTCGTAGGCCCAGTCCAGGTGCCAGGTCCGGCGCCGGTTGCCGGCGAAGCTCAGCGGGTCGGCGAGCGGGGTCGGCATCAGGCGGCGGGTGTCGTAGGGGTGCACGCGCAGATAGGTCCGCTGCGGCCCGTCCGCGTCGAGGTCGACCTCCCACAGCCCCCGCGCTTGTAGCGCCGCCCGGAGCAGCCGCAGCGGCGCTCCGCCACCCGGACGCGGGTACACCGCGATCGAGAGGTCCTGCACCGCCGCCTCCGGGAGCCCGTTGGAGAAGTGGTCCCAGTCCCACCGCGGCGGGTTGCCCCCGGCGGGCGGGGTCAGGGTGCCCTGCCAGACGCCGATCGTGGTGCCGGCGTACACGATCGTCGGCGTGGCAGGGTCGACGACGACGCTGTACGCCGGGGATCGGGTGCCGTCGGGCAAGGTCCCCAGCGTCGTCGGGTGGCAGTTGGCGCCGTCCCACCACCACACCGGGTCGAGCGGGTGCGCCGTCGCGATGTAGAACGCGCCCGGCAGGGTCGGGTCGGGGGCGAGGTCGTTGTAGGAGCCGAACGCCGGCAGGTTCGGCCCCATCGCGGGAGCGGGGACGACCGCGGGCGGGCCCACCACGGGCAGTGCAGGGCGGGTGGCGACCTGCGCGAGCCCCCACACCCCGGCCCCGCCGGGCTGGGTGAGGGTGTGCACCGCGCTGTTGGTCGCGACCATCAGCACCGTCGGGCTCACCCAGCGCAGCACCCGGATGCTGCCGGACACCGGGCCGGCGGCCGGCCAGGGCGCCGGGCCGTTCGGCAGCCGGTCCTGGGTGAGCGCGGCCGGATTCGCCGGCGGCGCGGCGTCGCCGGCCCGCGGGTCGGTGCCGGTGGGCAGCGTGACCCACTCCTTGCGCCAGACCGCCCCGTCCCAGTGGGTCCGCCCCCAACGCTCGGTGAACCACACCCGGTCCGTGCCGATCGCGAGCCGGGTGGCCGCGCCGGCGCCGGCCGTCCGAGTGACCGCGGCGTAGGTGTAGAAGGTCGACTGCCCCTCCTCGGTGCGGAACGCCGAGCCGGGCACGAAGCTGAGGCGGAAGGTGGGCGTCACGTCGACCCCGCCGTCCTCGGTCCAGGTCGACTGGGCGGTCTGGGCCACGAAGCGGCCCGGCGCGCCCGGGTCGAAGGCCACCCCGCCGGAGTCGCCGTTGCGCACGACGAGGCGCCACACACCCTCGCCGATGCGCATCTGGGTGCCGTTGTCCTGCATGCCGGCGAGGACCGGCCCCGGCGACAGCGGGTGGTTGGCGAGGAAGCCGGGCTCGGAGACCGCCATGCCCGTCGAGACCGCGGTGAAGGAGCCGCGCACTCCTCCGCGGACCGAACGGGACACCCCGCCGTCGGAGCCCACCCACACCTGGGCGACCCCGCCCAGGGTCACGTCCCACCGGATGCGGTGGACGTCGGCGTGCACCTCCGATCCGTTCCAGGTCGCGTCGTTGGGCCCGGCGTCCGCGGGCATCGCGTAGTCGGTGGTGAACGTACCCGGGGCCACGCCCGGGGCCACGGTGAGCAGGTACATCGCGGCCGCCCAGGGGGCGCCGGGGACGGCGGCGTCGACCAGTGGGCTGGCGGCGGCCGCCCCACCGACCATGACCCGGGTGCTGTTGGCGGGGTCGACCGCCGCCGCGATGCAGTAGTTCGAGCTGTCGCGGTTGATGCCGAAGAGCTGGCTGGGCAGGTTCCCGGCCGCAGTCGCGGCCGGGGCCGCCGGGGTGCCGTCGACGCGCCACAGCGTCGGTCCGGTGCACAGCACGTAGAGGAGGTCGGGGTGGTTGCGGTGCCAGCCGATCGCGAAGCGCGGCACCGGGGCCGGCATCCCCGGAAGCGCGACGGGCGCGAAGGTGACCGCGTTGTCGGTGCTCAGCCACAGGCCCGCGAGGCCGGCCGCGGCGTCGACGACGGTCACCCAGATCCGGGCCCCGTGCGCGCCGGTCGCCGGTGTCCAGGCGACGTCGGTGACCGAGACGGTGCCCGACGCCCCGGCCAGCAACACGTCCCAAGCCGCCACCACCACGAGCGACCAGGGGTCGGTGCCCGCGGGCGCGGCGGCGTTGTGACGGTGCAGGCCGGCGGAGGTCGCGGCGAGCAGGTCGCGGTCGTTCGCCGGGTTGGGGACCACCCGGAACACCCCGTGGCCGCCGAGACCGGGGTAGGCCGGCTGCCCGCCCGCTGCGGGACGGGGTTGGGCCTGCGCCACGCCCCACGGGTCGGCGAGCGGGTCGGTGCGCACGGTCCTGACCGGGCCCACCGCGTGCAGGACGCCGATCCCGCCGTAGTTGCCCTGGAACCCGAGGTCCCGGCGCCCCCCCGGGCGGCCCTCGCCGGTGGCCAGCCACACCTCGTCCGTCGACTCGTCGGCACCCCAGGCGACGTGGACGGAGCCGGCCGTGAGCGCGTTGGAGGCCGCCGCGACCGTGGCCCGGTCGCTGGTCCGCCAGGCCCCGACCGGCTCCCAGGTGTCGCCGGAGTTGGCGGAGTACCACAGGCCGCCGAGACCGCTGCACGCGTAGACGCGGCGGCCGCCCGGGTGCACGACGACGTCCCGCACCCGGCCGGCGACCCGGATGTCGGAGTCGACGAAGCCCCGGACCGTCGTCGAGGGCCCCACGGGCTGCCAGAGCCCGCCGTCCCGGGCCGGCGCCAACCCGACCGGGCCTCCGCCGCCGCCGCCGCCTCCCGCACCACCGCCGGGCGGTACCGGGGGGATGTCGCCGACCGCCGGCGGGGCCGAGCGCTCGAGCGACCAGGCCTGCCGCTCCTGCGACTTCCCCTGGCGGCCCTGCCGCGCGTCCACCGCCCAGGCGTACCGGTCGCTCACGGCGTCTCCCCCTCTGCCCCTCCGGACGGCGTGACCCGCACCCAGCCCTCACGCAGCACCGTCGCGCGGTCGGGCAGCACGGCCGAGGAGGTGGCCGCGAGGATGGCGTCGTCGCGCCAGCCGAGCGGACCCTCGCGGGTGGTCAGGGTCTGCTGCTCCCCCAGCGCGGCGACCAGCGGCAGCCGGACGTCGCCGGGGTCGACCAGCACGGGGCCCACGCGGATGCTCGGCACGAGGGCGTCGAGGCCGGCGGCGAACCACGAGCGCTGCAGGCGGGTCGCGGCCCGCGGCGTCACCCCGCTGGTCACGTGGACCGCGGCGCCGGGCGACATCAGCAGGGTCACGATGCGCGGCACCCCGACGCGGAGCTCGACCTCGTCGTCGGCGACGACGTAGGGATGGGTGATCGGGTGGATCGCCGGGACGGTGGGCGTCTGCCCCCACTGCACGAGGTGACCCCGTCCGCGCCCGGCCTCACGGGCGAGGTCGGCCACCACCCGGTCCACGAGCCGGGCGTGGGTGAAGTCGTCGTCGAGGAACCACGCGAGCAGGCCGTCGTCGGGCCGGGTCATCTCCCCCAGCCGGACGACCACGCGGGCCTGGGCCAGGTCGGCGTACGCCGCGGCGCGGGCCGCCCGCCCCGCCTCGTCCAGGCTGAGGGCGTCGAGATCCTCGGCGAGGTCGAGCTCGAGCACCGCGCGCACGACCGCGACCGGCCGCCCGACGATGGCCGCGACCTCGGCCGACCCGGCGCCGGCCACGGTGTCCACCGTCCACAGCGTGGTGTCCACGGCTCGCAAGAGGGCCGAGAGCGCCGACTCGGCGCCCACCTCACGGCGGCCGCCCGCCCGGGCCACGGCGTCGGCCTCGACCATGCCGGCGGCGAAGGCGGCCAGCGACGCCTGCTCGGCCGCGAGGCCCTCGGCCGGGGAGGCGTCGACCGGGACCGGCCGGCCGGGCGCCGGCTCCCAGGCGACGCCGCCCCCCTCAGGGCCGCCCTGTCCGGTGACCAGCAGCTCGCCGAGCGGGGTGCCCGCGACGTCGAAGACCTCCAGCGACTCGTCGACGTGGTCGGGCAGCAGGAACCCGGCGACCGGGTTGACCATGCCGCCCGGGTCCGCCTCGTCGACCTTCGCGTCGACGGCGTCGGCCGGGCGCGCGCCGGCCGAACCGACCAGCCGCAGCCGGACCCGCGCCGGCGCGGTGAAGCGAGGCGGGCGCAGCATCCGGCCGTCCGAGGGGCGGCCCGCCGGGGTGGCCGCCAGCCGGCGGGGCACCGCGGCGGAGTCCGGCGCCAGCGGCAGCACGCGGCCGAAGGCGTCCAGGATTCGGGCCCGCAGCAGCCGGAGCTCGCCGGCGCTCAGCAGGTGCGGCGATGCGATCGGGGTGGGCGGCACGGCGCCGCCATCGGCGTCCTTGGCCCGGACCGCCCGCGGCGGCAGGCCGAGCAGCACCCGGCGTACACCGTCGAGCGTGGCGCCGAGGAGGTCCGGGGACCCGGCCACCCCGGCCAGCCCGGCGAGCTGGCCCTGGGTGGTGTCGTCGACCTCGCCGTCCCCGGCCTGGTCGCGCTTGTTCTCCTCGCCCAGGTAGGTGGCGACGGCCTCCCCGAGTGCGGTGGCGGCGCCGGTCGACAGCGGGACCCGCGCGACCGCCCGGGCCACCACCGCGGTGGCCCCGGGGTCGGTCCCCGCCCGGGGGGCGAGGTCGGTCTGACCCAGCGCCCAGTCGGGCACGGCGGGCGCCCCGTCGGAGCGGACCTCGACGTCGTACTCCAGCCACATCGGCACCCAGGGCTGGGCCCACGCGGTGACGCCGACCGGGCTCGGGTCGACCCCGGCCAGCAGCGAGTGGTCGCGCAGCGCTTGGGAGACGATGGCAGCCGTCGGGTTCACGTCGCCCTGCCGCCAGGCGGTCTCGACGACTGGCCCCGAGGTGGCCTCGACGCCGGCCTTGGTGGAGTAGGCGCCGCTGGCGTCGTAGCGCAGCAGGTGCTCGGCCTCGAAGCGGGTCTGGTAGAGCCCGACCGAGGCCCCCGGCCGGCCGCCGGACAGCGCGTCGGCGCGCCGGGCCAGCCACGACGCGAGGTGCGGGGACAGCAGCAGGGCCTCGCGGGCGACGTCACTGGCCTCGCCGGGCACCGCGCCCGACGGCAGCGTCGGCAGCACGTCGGCGCCTCGCAGCGCCCCCGGGAAGTCGAGGTCGAGCTGGCTGGGGCGGCGCACGGTCAGCAGGCCCTCGGAGGTCCAGCGCCCGTCCCCGCCGTGCCGCAGCGAGCGGCCGGCGCCCACCACTGCCAGGAAGGGGTCGTTGGGCACCCATCGCGGAGGCGCGGGCCGCTCCTCGGTGCGGACCTGCGGGGCGGCGACCGGGGTGGTGGGGGCCGGGCCGGCCTTCGGAACCGACGCCACGGTGTCGGCGGTTCCGGCCTGCATGAACAGCGTGACGTGCTTGGTGGCCTTCACCGCGTCGAGCACCGACGTGGCCCCGACGCCCTTGGTCCTCCCGACCGAGCCGATGCGCCGGCCCCGCGGCAGCGGGGCGACCCGGCCGTCGACCAGCGTGTCGACCGCGGCCGCCTCGCCGGTCTCGACCGAGGTGAAGCCGCCCGCGTGCAGTCCGGCGTCGATCTGCGCCGCGCCGGCCGGGTCGGCCAGCAGGTGCAGCTCGTGCCGGACGAACGCCGCCAGGAGCCGCTCGACCACGCCGAGGTCGACCTCGCCGGTGACCCCGAACGAGGTGGCGCGGGCCGCGGTCATCGCCCCGATCGCGTCGAAGAGATGCTCGCCGAGGCCGAGCGAGGCGTCGGCGGTGTCCGGCCTGAGCTCGGCGGCGCCCACCCGGCTCTCGACGTCGCCGGTGACCGGCACCCCGACCACGCACCCGTGCAGCAGGGTGGAGGCCTCGGGCCGCGGCGGCCTCGCCGGCTCGAGGTACCGCAGGGGCTCGCGGACCCGGTCGGCCAGCAGTCCCCCGGCGAACGCCGACGGGCCCGCGGATCCGCTCACGGCGTATGGCGCCGCGACGTCGAGCGCGAGGTCGCCGAGGGCGAGCGCGCCGTAGCCCGGCGTGTCGAGAGAGACACTGGGCCCCTCGGGCGCCGGCGCGGCGGCGGTGTCACCTCCTGGCTGGAGCCGCCAGCCCAGCTCGGCCAGGCGCCGGTCCAGGCTCGCGGTGCCGCGGACCCCGTCGAGGGGATCGAGGTCCTCGCGTGACCACCAGCCGACCACGACGTATGTCGCCCGCTCGGCCGCCGGGCCACCGGGCACCGTGCCGTTGAGCGTCGGGTCGGCGGCCAGGTCGTCCAGCGGGTCGACGAAGGAGAACCGGCCGGCCGCGGCGTCGTACCCCGCCGTCCAGGTCAGGGTGCCACCCGCCGCGCCGGTGAGGCCCTCGGGCGGCACCGCCGGGGTGCCGGGCACCTCGGCGGCGCCGGGGCCGGCGGGGTCGCCGGCCCAGTCGGCGAGGGACCAGGAGCGGCCGGTGCAGGCGTCGAGCACCCAGCCGCGCGACGTGCCCGCGCCGGCGCCGGTCTCCGGCGCCAGCAAGCGCAGGACCAGCCACCGGTCCGGAAGCGCGGCCATCCCCAGGCCACCGCCCGCCGCGGACGGGCCGGCGTCGACCGCGGTGCCCACTGGGGGCGTGGGGTCCGCCAGCTCGCCGCGTAGCAGCGAGTCGGGCATCGCCCAGTGGAGGTGCACGCCAGGGGTCCGGGGTTCGGGGGCCGCGAACGGGTCGGGCCCGGTGACGGCGGAGGAAGCCGCGTCCGGGTCGCCCCCGGCCAGGCCGGCGGCGCCCGAGCCCGGGGAGAGCGGCCCGACCAGGGGCACCCCCTCGGTGCCCGCAGGCCCCGTCGCGGGGACCACGAGGGCCTGGACGTCGACCGGCACGCACACCCGCGGCTCGCGCAGGAGGTCGCCGTGCCAGGAGTCGATGACTGCTGCACCGAGCCCGACCCGGGTCGCGACGCTGAACTCCTGGGTGCTGGCGACCTTGGCGAAGGACTCCGCGTCGTAGGCCATCAGCCCACCCCTTCGGTGAAGCTGACCAGCAGCGCGGAGAAGCCGACCTTCGGGGAGAAGACGGCGTCGAGGTCGATGATCGCGGCGTCGGGGTCGGACAGGGTCTGGTCGCCGAAGACCGACCGCCACGGGAACTGCAGCATCTGCATGCCGAGCTCCCCGGCTTGGACGCCCTCGCCGACGAAGGTCTCAGGCACCTGGGCGATCCGCTGGGCCAGCGTCTCGACGTGGATCACGCCTGGGGCGCCGCGCCGGAACGGCACCGGCACGGAACGGAACGGGTCGTTCGGGTCGCCGGAGGGCAGCTTGTCGCCGGTGGTCACGTTGCGCAGCAAGACCCGGGCCCCGAGCCCGCCGGCGACGGCCTTCTGGTCCACACCGTACTGCACCCCGGCCCGGGGCTCCTCGACGTGGACGACGCGGGGCAGCCCGTCGATGAGCACGAGGAGCACGGCGGGGGCCAGGCGCTCCATCCGCAGCACCGGCAGCCGCCCGAGGGTCGCGTCGTCGCCCTCGTCGACGTCCCCGTCGGCGATCTTCGGGGTCACCGCCAGGTTGTCGCTGCCGTAGGCGCGCACGTGCAGCGCCGGCCAGCCCGACACCATCCGGGACCGCAGCAGGAAGCCGGTGACCGGTCCGGCGTTGCCGCTCGGCACCGCCGCGCCGGGCTCCCAGCCGACCAGGCGAACGAGCCGCTCCGCCTCGTCGACCTCGTCGCGGACCACCGGGTAGAGGGTCTCGAGGGCCGCCCGGTCAGCCGTCGTCACGGTGCCCACGCTCAGGGCGCCCTCCACCAGCGCGTCGGTCCAGCCCCGGTCGAGGTGGAAGAACCGGATCGACTCCGGCGGCAGCAGCGCGGCGTCGGCCACGAGATGGCTGAAGGGCACCGCCTCCAGGAGCCGCAGCCGGGCCAGCCAGAGTCGGATGTCGCGGGGCACCCGCCGCGGCCCGGGGTCTGGGGCATCGGTGACCTCGACCGGCTCGACCTGCCCGTAGACGTCGGCGAGTGCCTGGGTCAGCACGGTGGAGAGGTACGCCTCCGACGTCAGCAGCTCGAAGCTCATCGCGGACCCTCCCGTAGTCGGCGCACCAGCTCGCTCGTCTCCTCGGCGAGCCGGCCGGCCATCGACTCCAGCTCCACCCGCGCGGCCACGAGGTCGGCCTCGGCGTCGCGGGGAGCCGTCGCCACCGGTGCCCCCCACAGCCGGTCGGCCAGCCCGTCGTCGCGGTCGCCCAGCAGGTCGTCCGGGAGCGCCAGCCCGCGGGCCAGCCGGGCGTCGCGGCCCTTGGCGAAGAACGCCGGATCGTCGACGGCGAAGCCCGGGTCGGCAAGGGGCCGGGCGGGCGCCAGCTCGTCAGGATGATCCCCGAGCGCGGACAACAGGCCGCGCACGAACCGGCGACCGACGCCGGCGGCCGCCCGCGGATCCTCAGGAACCGGAGGCCCGGGCAGCTCCTGGGTGGTCCAGTCCCGGTCGACCAAGGGGTCGCGACGCAGGAACAGGTCGCCCAGCAGCTGGGGCGCCAGCGCGGCGAGGTGGTCGCCGAGCGCGGCAGTCGTGGCAGCGGCGAACCGCTGGCGGCGCCACTGGTTGAGTGCGGCCACCACGCTCGGCCGGCTGAGGGCGAGCAGGCGGCCGATCTCGAAGGCGGCGGCGTACGACAGCTCCTCGCGCCCGTCGGGGCTGACCCGGCGCAGCTGGTCGGCGTGGTGCGCCAGCGGGTAGCGGCCGTCGGGCCGGGCCCCGGGACGGTCGACCGGCGTCGGCACCATCGGGCCCCGGAACCAGGCTGCCGCCACGTCCCCGCGCCGGGTCTCGTGGGCGGTCTCGACGTGCCCGGTGGCGGCCACCAGCGGCAGCGGGCGGGCCGAGGGCGGCTCGGCCGGGAGACCGGGAGGGACCGTGCCCGGCGGGAGCGGATCGCCGTCGGGACTCTCCGGCCCGCTCGGCACGTGCCCGAGGAGCCGGGCGTTGACGTTCTGCGCGAGGTACTGGAAGTCGCCCGCGTCGGTGCAGAAGAAGGACCAGGAGGCGAGCACCGGGAAGCGCAGGGTGCGCTCGAGCAGGTGCCAGGGCAGGTAGACCGACAGCCCCGACCCCAGCGCCGCCACGTCGGACGACGCGGCCGTGCGCGACGAGTGCGCCAGGCCCGCGGTCGGGGCGGTGGACTCCGTCGCGATGCTGCTGCTCCAGCCCGTCATGGTCGAGGCCGTCGCCCGGGAGAGCGCCTTCCCTGTGGCCGTCGCCGTGAACGCCCCGCCCTGCCGGCTGCTGCCGACCTCGAGCTCGGCGTCAGCCTCGAGCAGGTGCGAGGAGAACGTGGTCGTCCCCATGACGGGGGCGTCGGAGCTGCCGGCGTACTGCTGGAGGACGACGTCGAGCTTCCGGACGTCGACGACCTTGATGCCGGGGTCGTACTCCGGGGCGACCGGCGGGTCGACGGGGAGCTCGGCGTACTGGCCCTCGAGGTTGACCAGGCACGCGGTGTAGCTGGTGCCGGCCTGCGGGAGCCGGTTGGCCATGACGACGGCCATCCACCCGTCGTCGTCGCCGAGCGCGAGCTCGGTGTCGGCGAGGTCGACCTCCCGGACGTGCACGAGCATGTGCAGGTCCTCCAGGGCCGGGAAGACCGTGGCGACGACGCTCTCGGGCACCTCCAGGCAGGTGGACTTGGCCACGTCGGCGTCCGTGGGGTTGGCCAGCGTGGTGCCCGCGGTCGTGGTGTCGGCCACGGGGACGTCGTTGACCAGGCTGCCCTCCCCCTCGGCGATCAGCACCAGCGCGAGCCACGGGCGCGGGGTGGTCGTCCGGCGCTGCTCGGGGGTCAGGGTGGAGAGGGGTACGCCGCCGGCGGTGACCTCCGACCGCTCCCAGGGGAGGGTGCGACGCCGGATCACCACCTGCGGGAGGCGCGAGGTGAAGGCCCCGCGGGCACTGGCGGGCGGGAACGTCGACAGCACCTGGTCCGGCGGGAGCGCGAACCGCGGGGCGGTCACGTCGATCGCCGACTGGAGGGCCTCGACGCTGCCGGGCAGGCCGGTGACCTCGCCGGTGAGCGTGTAGGGACCCGCGGTGAGCGGCGGGTTGGCGAAGGCGTAGAGCCGAAAGGTTCCCGGCGGCGGTAGGGCCATCAGCGTGCCTCCCAGCCGACGAACGAGGTGCCCGGTCCGGCGACGGTCGGCGGAGCGGTGAGCGGGTCGAGCCCCCGGGCGGCGATCGCTTCGGCGAGCCAGGCGGCGCCCGCACGTGGCCCGAGCCGCTTGACCGTCGCCGGGTCGGCCACGACGGCGACCAGGCCGACGTGGCTGCGGGCCAGCGCGGGGTCGGTGGCCACGGTGACGCGCACCGGAGCACCCGGCTCGGCGTCGAGGGCGGCAACGGCCACCCCCGCGCCCGAGGCGTCGGTCGTGACGAGCAGGTCGCCGACCTGGCGGGCCCCGCGCAGGCCGACGGCCGCACCGGCGCTGCCGGAGCCGGTCAGGCCGACGGCCACGGCGATGAGCACGTCCTTGCCGGCTGGGCCGGCGAGGGTCGTGGCGACGCCGCGCTCGGCCCCGAGCAGCTCGGCGGGGCTGGCCCAGGACACGCGCGCCGGGTCCGGGCCCCGGTAGGGCACCGCACCGAGTACGTCGACGACGCAGCCGTCCGCGACCAGCAGCCCGTCGGACGCGCTGGGCAGGGGCCGAGCCGAGAGCCAGCCGGCGCCGACGCGCCAGGGCTGGTCGTCGGTCCCGGCCGCGGCCCGGGCCGAGCCACGGACCGGTGGTCCACCGACGAGCACGGCCGTCCGGGTACCCACCGGCGAGGCCAGGGCGGCCCCGGCCTCCAGGGTCGTGTCGGCCAGGACCCGTCCGGATGCACCGAGCAGCACGGCGCGCACCCGGCCCGCGTGGCAGTGCAGCCGGGGGCGTCGGCCCGTCTGGGTGTCCACGTCGGCGTCGGGGAGCTCGAGGACGGCCACCTCCCCGTCCCGCAGCTGGGCCTTGCCGCCGAGCAGGGTCTCGGTCCGGTCGCGCAGCGAGGCGAGCACCCGGGGCGAGGCAGCCCTCGCGGCGACTGCGGCGGCGCCGGCGCTGCCCAGTCCTGACACCGGCGGGGCGCCGGTGGCGACCATGGTGCGGCCCTGCCGGCGGGCCCGCGGCGACGTTGCGACCAGGCGGGCCGGCAGGGCCGGGTCCAGCCCCGCCCCGACGAGGTCGCGGGTGGGCGGCGCGACCCGCGGCAGGGAGTCGGCCGACCGGTCGAGCAGCTGCCGGACGAGCCGGTCGGACACCGTCGTACCACCGCGGGCGAGCTGGGCGCCCGCGTCGCCCGCGGTCGCCTGGAGTGCCCGCGGCGTGCCGGAGGCCAGCATGGCGAGCACCCGGGGCTCGCGCGGGGCCGGCACCGCGACCGGTTGCGGGGTGACTCCGGTCACCGTGGCCGCGTCGCCCAGCGGCGCCAGGCCCTCGCCGAGCGAGCTCAGCATGATCGGGGCGGCCAGTCCGGCCCGCCAGGACTGCACGTCCAGGGCGGCCCGGCCGCCCCGCCGGGCCAGCAGCACCGTGGCCACCTCGGTGTCGGTGAGCCCCGCGCCCACCTCTGCACGCACGTCGTCGAGGGTGTCGTGGAGCGCCGACGCGGAGGCGACGATGCCGCCGATGGCGGCGTCCTCGATGCTCGGCAGCAGGGGATTGACCCGCCGGGCCCCGGTCTCGACCTGGCGGTACGGAATCGCCGGGGGCGGGGTCTCGCCCGGGCGGGTGCCGGGGATGTCGGCCAGCGCGACGAGCTCGACCCGGTCGGTGGCCACGATGATGTCGCCGGCGGGCACCTTGGGGTTCGCGAGGTCCTGCGCCTCGCCCCAGACGCCGACCGGGTAGGCGCCGTCCCCGAGCGGGCTGCTGACCAGGGCGGTGACCTGGTCGAGGGCGCCGGTGTCCGGCCCGCCCGCGCCGGTGCCGGTGAGCCGGCGGGGGCGCAGCCGCAGGGTGACGGTCGGGGTCGCATCGCCGTCCTCCCCCATCGGCGCGACCGAGACGGTCCGGCTGGTCCCGAGGGTCCGGGTCGTCGTGCCGGTGACCAGCCGAGTGATCGGGACCATGGACGTGACCGTGGCGGTGAACTCGGCGACCACCCGGAACGGTCGGTCCGGCTGTCCGTCCGGCGAGACGTCGCCGCCCGACGAGGCCCCGCCTGCGGGCGGCACGGTGCCCGCACCGGTGATGGCCGCGAGGGCCCGGGCCACGCCGCTGGAGGCTTCCTCGAGGTACTTCGGGACGAACTGCACCCAGGTGAGGGGCGGCGGGGCCGGGGGTCCCGAGCCGATCCGGAACGTCACCGAGGCGGGGCCGATCTCGAAGGTCGCGACGGCGCTGAACGGCGGCCCGCTGACCGTCAGCCGGGCGGCGAGGTGCACCGAGAAGGTGACCTCGGCGAACCACAGGTCGATGGTGATGCCGGCATCGATGGAGGCGTAGATGGTGACCTTGAGGAAGAACGGGTCGAAGTAGACGATGCCGTCGGCCCCGAAGACGAGGTGCGCCCACGCCGGCCCGATCGAGGCGTGGATCTCCACCCGCAGCCCGGCCATCAGCGCCTCGGAGGTGAGCGCGAAGTAGGACTCGCCGGTCACCGAGATGGCGCTGCCGATGCGCCAGACGATGCCCAGGCGGGGCACCACCGGGTAGCCGTCGCGGTGGAAGTCGGGGTGGTAGCCGCCGAGGGTCAGCACGAACTGGCCTCGGTTGGCGCCGGCGAACCAGGCGGCGAACGCGAAGCCGCCGGTGAGCCTGACGGCCGGGGCGATCAGCCAGGAGTTGTCGGTGAGCTGCGCCTGTACCAGCACGATGCCCTCGGCGGTGGACACCCGGGCGACGAGGGCGAGCTCGATCGAGACCAGGGCCGCCGCCTCGTCCGGCAGCGCCATCCGGGCCAGGCCCAGGATGTTGAGCTCGAAACCGTTGCCGAAGGCGACGGCCACCACGACTACGCCGTCGACGACCGCGAACGACGTGAACGAGATCCCGGCAGCGAACCAGAACTGGCCGCGCTGGGCGGGGAAGTAGACCCGGGCCTGCTCGAGCTCGGTGAACGGGTCGCCGGCGCGGGCGGCCGGGTCCAGCGCCTTGATGAGCGGGTAGGTCCCGAACTGCGACAGGTCGGCGGGGACGACCAGGCCCCGGTTGGCGCCGAAGCCGCCGCCGATGCCGGTGACGAAGAACGCCGGCGGCCCACCGATCGGTCCGTTGACGGCGCCGAAGAGGAACATGCTGGAGTACTGGTCGTCGGGCGGGCCCACCTGGCCGAACCCGCCGTACACGGTGATCCCGTAGACCCCCAGGCGGGCCAGCAGCATCCCGAGGTACTCGGTGCCGCCGGCGGCGGGGGTGAACTTGCGCAGGCCGCCGGCCAGGGAAAGGCCGCTGAGGTCCGCGGTCACCGCGAAGCCGGCGACGTCGATCTTCCAGCGGGCCGGGTCGAGGGGCGAGCCGGCGGCGTCGACGGTGTAGGTGAAGGACAGGTCGTCGACCGCGGCCGAGAGACCGAAGAGGCTGACCTTCCCGTCGATGAGCACGGCGATGGCCTTCAGCCGCGTGCCGTCGCTGTCGACGGCCAGCCCGACCTGTTCGAGGTAGATCGGTCCGAACTCGCGTTGCACCGACAGGAACCACGGCCCGCTGCCGGACCCTGCGGTCAGCGACACCGCGGGGTCGCGGCCGGGGTGCTGTTGCACGGCGAGGGCAGGGCTGAACCGGGGGGCGGGCGCGTCGGTGTCCGCTCCGCCCGAGGGCATCACGCCCTCGGCGACCGGGTTGCTGCCGTCGCCGCCGGCGCTGAGGGGTACGCCGATGCCCTCGATCTCGACGCGGGCCCCGCCGCCCAGCTGGACGCTGCTGCCCGCGGCCTGGACGAGCCCGAACCCGAGCAGGGACACGGCGTCCACGGTGATGCCCGCCTCCACGAGCGGCCCGCTGGACTTGGAGAAGCGGACGCCGACCCCGCCGACCACGACGCCGGGAGCCGGCTCGATGCCGGTGGCGGTCAGGCGGACGGCCTGCAAAGTGATGCCAGCGGGCTGCGTCGGGGAGATCCACGCGGCATCGGTGACCAGGCCGACCTGCACGTCGCTGCCCGGGTTGAGAACCCACTCCTCCCCCGCCACGGCGAGGGTGAGGCCGAGCAGCCGGTCGGTCGCCGGACCGCTCGCGGTGACCCGGACCTCGAGGGTGCCGCCGATGGTGAGCGGGGTGGCCATGGCGTCGGCGAGGTTCCCGACCAGGACGGCCAGGCGGCGCAGCAGCGCGTCCGGGCTCAGCAGGTCGCCAGCCAGCGTCGCATCGAGCCGCAGTGGGGTCGTGGTGACCAGGACGCCGTCGAGCAGGTCCTCGGCGCTCGTCGTGCCCAGGGCCGGCCGGCCCAGCGCCGCCTGGACCTCACCGATGCCGAGCACCACCCCGCCGGCGAGGTCGAGCAGGGCGGCGACGACGGCTCGGGCGACGTCGACGGGGTCGTCGGACTCGACCGGGGCCAGCAGGGTGCCGGTGGCCGACAGCAGGTCGACGTCCAGGCCTCCCGTGGTCGCCGCGAACCGGACCAGCAGGCGTAGGTCGCCACCTGCCCCGAGACCGAGGTCGACGACCGGACCGGGCCGCGACGCCCCCGCGGCGAACCGGACGAACGGGGCCAGCGTCACCGTGCTGCCGACCGGGATGGCACCGGGCCCGACCGTCACGTCGACGGACTGCACGCCGGCGGCGGAGACGGCGATGCTGCCGGTGACGGAGTCGACGCCGGCCAGTGCGTCGAGGGTGACGGCGGCGTCGAGGGTGCCGGTGCCCGGCGTCCACCCGAGCACCACCTGCGCGGTCGCCGGGCCCAGGCTGAGCTGGGCCCGGCCGGCGCTGCTCGAGACCAGCCGGCCCCCCGTCGTACCCAGCGCCGCACGGGCCGCGTCGACGACCAGCGCGAGCCCGTCGGCGGCCAGGCTCGCGGACCGGGCCGCGAAGACGGTACCGGGGTCGGCGGCGAAGGCGGCCAGCGCGTTTGCGTCGAAGACCGCGGGCGTGCCGCTGGCCAGGCCCAGGGCCCGCCCCGCCCGTGCCACCACCCGGCCGGTGACGGCCAGGGCCGTGGTGGCGGGGGTCGCACCGGCCGGGTCCTCAGCTGCCAGCCGGGTCAGCAGCGGTGGCAGGGCGGCGACCGCGCCCGCGGCCGCCGCGTCGGCGAGACCGGCCAGGCCCTGGGCGGCCGGGAAGATCACGATCTCCGGCCGCCCGTCAGGCACGATCGCGACGGTCACGCCGAGCGAGGCGTCCGCGCCACCGGCGTCGGTGCCGACCCGGATCCGCAGCGCACCGAGGCCGGGCGCGCCGAGATCGACCGACAGGTCCGGCAGGGCCGCCACCGCTCCCGACGTGGACAGGCTGACGCCGGCGGCGAGCCCCAGCGTGAGGTCGCCGGC
>Ga0105047_10008876_pt1 | contig 16680 bp, 15 predicted proteins | sample MAT04_FD_78384 | JGI IMG/M metagenome (GOLD analysis project Ga0105047, IMG submission 78384) | Freshwater microbial communities from Lake Fryxell liftoff mats and glacier meltwater in Antarctica - MAT-04 (megahit assembly) | ecosystem: Environmental > Aquatic > Freshwater > Ice > Liftoff...
CATCGGTTCGGCCCAGCGCCGCGGCGATGTGAACGTGAACGCACCGGCGGACCGGCGGACCGGCTGCTCGGCTGCTCATCGCGGGCCCTGAGCAGGATGAGCATTTGTTGCTCAGGGAACTGAGCACCCAAACCTCGAAGATGGCTTCATCACCACGACGGGCCGCCGGCCCAACAGAACAAGGAGCAATCAAATGGGCCTCTTCAAGGGAATGAAGGACATGAAGGACATGGTGCACGCCGCACCCGGACTGATCGACCAGGCCAACCAGCTGTCGGCGAACCACCAGGCCATGCAGGCGCAGTACGCAACTGCTCCCACCATGCAGGGCCACGGCTTCGGCATGGCCACCCCCGCCCCGCAGGATCTTCCCGCCGCGCTCGCCGAGCCCATTGCTGGCGTCGATCTTCCCACCTTTGCGGCCATTGCGGCCGGCCTCGCGCAGTTCAACTACGACCAGTCCAAGGGCCCGCAGCTCGCAGCCGAGCGCGGCATCGACGCCGTCAGCTGGCAGGCCGCGCTCCACGGATGGAACGGCCGCATCGCCGCCAGCCCCGCCGTTGCCAGCCGCTTCAACGCTCTGTACACCGGGCGGGCGTGATGGGTCTGTTCGCCGACTATCGGTCCACCGTGAAGATGTCCAAGGAGATCGGCAAGCGCACCGACGTCAAGGCCTCAATGGCCGACATGCAGTCGAAGATGGAAGCGCTCAACACCACGATGACCCCGGCCGCACAGGGCCAGGCCATCGCCAACGGCGTCGCCTGCACCGCCACGGTCACCTCCGTGCAGCAGACCACAACACTCATCAACTTCTCCCCCGCCTGCCAGATCGAGTTGCTCGTCATGATCCCGGGGCGCCCTCCCACCCCCGTAACCCGCACCGAGGCCATTCCCCAGCTGTTCCTGTCCCGGGCCCTCCCCGGCTGCACCGTGCGGGTGAAGGTCATGCCCGACGACCTCGACGACCTCTTCATCGACTGGGCGGCCGCCTGAACCAACACCTCCCACACCAACGCCGTCATCTCCAGCTGACAGCCAGAACGAGGGGTCTCCATCACGGAGGCCCCTCGTTCGCGTGGCCGACCCGGCACCCTCGATTGACAGCGTCACGCGACATCATCCACCTCCACGAATCCCATCGTCTACATGCAGTGGTACCCTCTTTCAATGAGTGGGACATATACCGTGACGATGGGAGATCGGGGTCGGTTCGTGATTCCGGCAGAGCTTCGCGAGCACGCCGGCCTGCACGAGGGTTCGAAGCTGAGCCTGATCGAAACACCCAGAGGGGTCCTGCTGGTCACCCGTGCCCAACTCAAGGATCTGGTTCGCGCCGACCTGTCCGGCCTGTCGCTGGTCGACGAACTCCTCGCAGAACGGCGGCAAGCAGCGGCTGTCGAGGCGGCACAGTGATCGTTCTCGATGCGTCCGCACTCCTCGCCTTCCTGCTGGGCGAACCTGGCTCAGATCAGGTGGAAGAGGCGCTCGAACACACGAGCGTCTGCGGCGCGGCCAACTGGTCCGAGGTCGCGCAGAAGGTGTCGAGCCAAGGCGGCGATTGGGAGCTGGCGTCGACCTTGCTGCGCAGTTATGGACTCGAGATCGAGCCCGTCACCCAAGATGATGCGGAATTGGCTGCCGCCCGCTGGCAACGAGGTGAGACGTTCTCGCTCGGCGATCGGCTGTGTCTGGCCCTCGGTGATCGTCTCGATGCCGACGTGGTCACCGCTGACAAGGCGTGGGGCACCGCCGGCCGAGTTCGCCAGATTCGCTGATGCGGATCAGGGCGTAGGCGCGCCGGACCAGCGCTCGAGTGCCCTCCCCGGCCACACCGTGCGGGTGAAGGTCGTGCCCGACAACCTCGACGACCTCGTCATCGACTGGGCAGCCGCCTGAACCAACACCTCCCACACCAACGCCGTCATCTCCAGCTGACAGCCAGAACGAGGGGTCTCCATCACGGAGGCCCCTCGTTCGCGTGGCGGACCCCGTCATCGCTCGCCGTTAGCTCATGGTCTCGTCAAGCCTCACATCGCCCGCAGTTACAGGGTCGAAGAGTTCGACGTACGCGTCATAGCGGTACAGCCGATAGCGCTTCTTGCCGGTCGTCTCCCGCAAGATTCCCATCTCGCGGAAGTGCTCCAGCATCTTGGTCGCGGTCGTCGACGACACGTTGATGTGGCTGGTGACCCAAGCGGCGTCAACGAGCGGTTGGCCATAGAGCGCGTCCAGAAGTTGAAGTTAACGGGCGGCACCGCGTCCCGCGCTGACGCGACGGCGATCCTCCTCGCGAAGCTGGTGAACCCGGCCTGCGGTGCCTGCTGCGATCTCAGCCGACTCGAGTACGCCGTCGAGGAAAAACCCGACCCAGCCCTCCCAGTCACCGTCCTCACGAACAGCTGTCAGTCGCTCAAAGTACGCTTCCCTATTCTTCTTCAGGAAGGTACTCAGGCAGAGCACGGGCTGCCCCAACACGTTGCGGTCATGCAGGAGCAACAACACGAGCAGGCGACCAGCTCGTCCGTTGCCGTCGACGAACGGATGAACGGTTTTGAACTGCGCGTGTGCCAAGGCTGCACTAACGAGTACCGGGAACGTGGTGTCGCGGAGATACCGCTCGAGATCGCTCATCGCCAGTTGCATCACGTGCACCGGGGGCGGAACGAATCTCGCTTCCGCCAACGTGCAGCCTGGCGGGCCGATCCAATTTTGCGTCGTCCGGAACTCGCCGGCGGCCTTGTCCGCGCCGCGGCCACTGCGCAGCAGCGTTGCGTGGACGTCCCGGAGCAGTCGATTGCAGAGTGGAGGACCGTCCATCGTGTTGAGATTCGCGATCCCATAGCTGAGCGCCGCGACGTAATTGACGACTTCACCGACGTCTACGCCGACCTCGGGCACGCCGTCCTGTAGCTCGAAGGCCAGAACATCATCGAGCGTGCACTCGGTGCCCTCGATCTGGGAACTGAGCAACGCCTCTTGGCGAACATACATTGCGAGGAACAGGTCGACGTCCGGTAGCGCCCGCGCCAATCCGTCCAGTCTGCCGACAGCAACATCCGCGGCCGAGAGCCTCGTCAACAGCTCGGCGTCACTCAGATCGAGTGCTGGATCCGGAGGAAGGGCCGCTGGTTCGAATGCACGATAGCCCTCGAGCTGCCGAACGTAGTGACCTCGCGAAGCCGCGCGTTCACCAGAATGTCTGAGTCGAGCCGCAAACGGCGCCGCCTCACTCGTCGGGACGTGCGGGACCCCGTCAGGTGGCAATCGCCGCGATGGCGGCGTGGGCGCGGACGCCAGATTCGGCGACACCGGGCCGCTGCCGACGCTCAACCTCCGTGAAACCCGCCCGACGAAGCCGCTCGCTGAACTCGTCGACCGGCCAGCAGTAGGCCCTCGTGACCTTGTGTTCGAAGGCCTCGGCTTCATCGCCGTCGAAGAATCCAGCTACCAGGGTGCCACCCGGCGCTATCGCTCGCCGCAGTTCAGCGAGCACGTTATCGAGCTCTTCCGGCGGCAGGTGAATCAACGAGTACCACGCCAGGATGCCGGCGACAGAGCGGTCGGGGGCCGGAAGCCGGTGCATCGAGCCGAGCTCGTACCGGCCGGCTGGATAGGTGGCGCGGGCGTGATCGATGAAGTTGGGCACCAGGTCGATACCGCTCGCGTCGACCCCGAGCGATCGCAGGCGTGCGGTGAGATGACCGGGGCCGCAACCCACGTCGAGCACGAGGCCGGGCCGGATCGAGATGCGCCGGTCGATGAACGCCAGGTCGTCGGCGTGCACCTGGGAGCTGCTACCGAACAGCTCGATGTACTGCTCCGCCACGACTCCGTACGCCCGCCGAACCGCTTCCATCGCCCCCGCAATCTAGACCTGCGATCTAGACTGCCGCCTGGGCTGACCGCCCAATCCGCGTCAGAAAATCGCGGCAGCTGGGGTACGGGGTCGCTGTTGCATGATCTCGGTGACGAGGGACCAGGTGCGGGCGAACGCCTCGCGATGGGCCGGGGTGTACGCCGCACCGAGCGTCGACTGGATCACGTCGTCAACGGCCTCGCCGAGGTACGTGAACTCGACCGAGTTCACCCCCATGTTGCGGTGATACGCCGCGGCAGCGGCCGCCTCGGCGGTGAGCCCGGCCACGTCGTCGAGCCTGACGACCAGACCGGTGAGACCCGTCCAGAAGTTCCGCGGCAAGCCGCCGAGGTCTTCGGGGAAGCGGTCCCGCAGTTCGGGGTGCAGCTCGAAGAGCCGTTCGTAGACACGGACGGGTTCGAGACCGGCACGGGCCAGGTCTTCGAACACCGACCGCACGAGCGTGATCTGATCCGGAGTCATGTCATCATCCTCGTCCTCACGGTCCGGCCGAACCTGAGCAAGCCGTACCCATCTGTCCTGGGCAAACCCGAACGACGCACCATCAGCCGCCGCTTTCGAGGATGCGGGCCACATCGGCCCGAGAGCTCACACCGAGCTTGGTATACGCGTTCTGCAGGTGGTTGTTCACCGTGCGCACCGACAGGTACAGCCGGTCTGCAATCTCCTTGCTCGGCACCCCCGACGCCGCCAACCCGGCGATCTCGCGCTCGCGAGCCGTCAGCGGCACCACCGTATCGAGGCGGGTCAGCCGGAACGACCGCGCCCCCTCGGTGCGTTCCGCCGCGGCATTGGCTTTCACCATCATCGACTGCGCCGCGCGCGGCAGCCCCAGCTCGCGCAGCGCTTCCGCCGCAGCGCTCAACAGCTCCGATGCCGCCAGATCACAGCTGACCGCTTCCATCGCACCCGCCGCCTGCTCGAGCTGGGCCGGATCGTCGGCCACGATGGCCGCCGCGTACAGCGACCGTGCCGCCACCAGCGCGCTGTCGGAGTTGGCGGCCAGCTCGGCGAGCCGGCCCGCCTGCGCCGCGGATGCCGCCGCGTTGCCACCCAGCCGCACCGACTCGTAACGCAGCCACGACTCCGACGTGAGGTGCCCGGTGGCGCACGCCCGATCGGCCGATTCGATCAGCACGGCGCGAGCCTCGTCGAGTCTCCCGTCCGCCGCCAAGATCCAGGCCGTGCAGATGACCCGGTCGGGGAACAGGAACCCGAAGTCGCCCTCGATCGCCTCGGCATCGGCTGCCGCTGCCCTGGCCGCGGTCAGGTCGCCGAGCACCGCACACGCCGCCGCCATCCCGGTCAGCGCCATGATCCGCGGTCCGAGCCAACCACTGGCATTCGTTGCGGCCAGCACCTCTCGCGCCCACCGACGAGCGGTCTCCGGCTTCCCGGTGAGCAGCCCGATGCGCCCGAGGTTCAGGCCGAACCAGATCTGTCCGAGGATGCCCCCGCTCGACAGCGTGGCGTCGTAACCGCCGTTCAGCACGTTGAAGGCCTGCTCGAAATCGCCGTGCTCCTGCAGCGCCAACCCCAGCGTCACCAGGTGCGTCCCCAGCGACGAGAACCCCACCTCTCCCCCGAGTCGTGCATGCTCGCCGAACGCCTCGTACCCGAGCGCCACCGCCTCGCCGGTGCGACCCGACAACGCAATTGCCGGCACACCGGGGATGGCCCACAGCACCCGCGACCGCAGGAGATCGCGCACATCGATGTTGTCGTCATCGCCCGGCGCCACCGGCGGGGGCAGCTGGCCCAGCGTCTCGACAGCACCCGCTGGATCCCCGCTGTACATCTGCAACAACGCCACCCGGCTCACCAGGTCCTTGCGGATCCCGGCCACCATCCAGTCCTCGATGCCGAACCGCCACTCGGGCGCACCGGCGTCGAGATCGGCCAGCGCCGCCCGGGTCATCTCGAGGGCAGCGGTGCCCCGCAGCAGCCCGAACAACAGGTTGGTGCCGCGAGCCGACACCAGACGGAGACGGTCGAAGGCGTTGCCCTCCCGCTCGGCCGCCATGGCGAACACCCGCTCGCACTCGTCCCAGCGACCCATCTCGTAGAGGGCATCGGCCCACAGCACCCCCGAACGCAGCGAGGCCCCCGCCCGGTCGGCGGCCTCGGCGAAGCGGATGGTGGCCTCGTAGTCCTCGGCGTGGCGGGCGAGGGTGGCGGCGCTCTCGAGGGTGAGCGGGTCAGCCGCAATGCCGGCGTCCAGCCGCCAACCGGCGATGCGAAGCTCGTCCTCAGGCGTGCCGCTCGACCACTGGGCATAGCGATCGGCGTGGGTGCGCAGGATGTTGCGGCTGCGCAGCGGCGAGAGCTCGGTGCGGATCGCATCACCCACGACGTGGCGAGCAATCACCACGGTGTGCCCATCGCCCGGCCTGGCGCCCGGCAGTACCGCAATGAGGCCATCGGCCTCCAGCCGTTCCAGAACGTCGAGGGCGACGGTGGCCTCGACCAGTTCGAGGGGCGTCTCACCTGCGAGTACCAGCAGCTCGAGCACCTGGCGAGCGTCCGGGTCGAGGTCGGCGAGCTGAGCAGCGACCAGCTCGACGGCGCGGCGCGCCGTCGGCAGCGGACCGTTGAGGCGCCAGACCCCATCGAGGCGAACCAGACTGCCCTGCTCGCCGGCAGTTCGGACGATCTCGCGCAGCAACAACGGCAACCCGCCGCTGGCCTCGCCGATGAGTCGGGCCGCACGCCCATCCACCGACCCCTCGAGGCCGAGGTGCAGGAGCGTGTCGACGGAATCGACTTCCAGCGGCCCGAGGTCGATGCGTCTGGTTCGCTCGGTGCGCCACAGCGCCGAGAGGCCGTCGGGTTCGGGCTCACCGCTGCGCACGGTGACCAGCAACCGAACGTCGTCGTGCTCGGCGAGCTGCTGCAGCAACGTCAATGACAAGGCATCGAGGAGGTGGGCGTCATCGATAGCGATGAGGATCGGTCCGCCTCCGGTGATCGCTTCACATGCCCGGGTGAGCACTCGGACCGGGTCGATCGCCATGTGCTCGGCGTCGCCCGCCAGCAATGTCTCGGGTGGCAGCAGATGCGATAGCGCCCCCAATGGCACCGACCCGGCACTGGTCGTCGCCACCGTGCGAACGATCCGTCGAGGCCCGTCAGCCAGCTCGGCCAACAGCTCGGCGGCGAAGCGGGACCGCCCCACGCCGGGCGGCCCGTGAACGGCGATCCCCGCGGATCCGCCGCCGTTGATCACGGCGACGGCCCGCTCGAGGTCGGCTCGCCGACCCACCAATGGCCAATGCTCGGCAATCGCCGGTTCTACGGCGCCGAGACTCACAGGTTCCGCCCCAAGTCCATGGGCAGAAGGTACCGCTTCTCGGGGGTGGACGAATCGTTCGCCACCCCCGAGAGAGTCAACCTAGAAGCCGGACCGAAGTCGCCGGGTGCCAACCCACATGGCGGCACCGACCATGATCAGGACCATTGCCAGAGCGGCCATCCAACCGGTGGAGCCGCCGGTCACCGCAAGACGACTGGTCGGCTGCTGGGCTTGGCGGACCACGGCGACACCCTCAACCACGGCTGGAGCGACGGTGGTTGAAATGTTTGCGGGTGGCACCGTCGAGGTGGTGGTCTGAATGGTGGTCGAGGGCGACGTCGAGGTGGTGGACGTCGTGGAGGTCGGCTTCACGGTGGTCGAACTGGTCGTCGTCGGCGGGACCGTCGAGGTGGTGGACGTCGTCTCCGGGACCGTTGACGTCGTGGACGGCGGGACGGGCACGGTGGTGGTTGGGGTCGATTCCACCACGCAGTCGACGATCTCGTTGATCGTGCTCGACGCAATGCCATCGACGAGGATCGATGCCGTGAAGACGGTGCCTTCGGTGACAGGAAACTCGACGGTCTTGGTGTTGTTCGGCCACCCGTAGTCACCCTGGTCCATGACCAACTCGTTCACCTGCAGCGTGACGTGAGCGGAGGTGTAGCTGTTGTTCACCCATTCGAACACGACGGCGGCGCTACCGTCGTCGTCACACCGCAGGGTGACATAGCTGTCGACGGCGGCGACGCAATCCGGTGTCGGCGTGCGAAGGTCGTCGATGACATCGCCATCGGGGTTGATCACGTGGATCGTGCTCAACACCCCCTCGGGCATGAGCACTGCGATCGAGAGCTCGGCGTCGGGAGCGATCGGGTACACGTCCACCTTCTGCGGCTTGGATCCGATCTGGGTGATCACAGTGAACTTGGTGGAGACGGTGCCGCCGGGGTTCTTCATGATGACGTTGTAGAAATACTCCCCCGCCGTGCATTCATAGTACATCGAGAGCGTCGGTTTGGCGGCGAGGTCTAACGCTCCGGCGTCGGGGCCGCCGATGTTGGTGAAGATCCAAGCGAGGGTCATGATCACGCTCGCGGCGGCCGCTAGTGAGACCCGGGCGGTCCGAGGGTGCGAACGGTGCGGGGTCCCGATGGGTGTGAGGTGCATGGAATTGGTCATGGATCCATTGTCGAGATTTCGTCGGACGTTTCCCTGAGTAACCAGTGCTCATCCTCGATGCCCGACCACATCGGTTCGGCCGAAAACGCACAGCGCCGAGGGAAGGCAGCCGCAGCCACCTCCCCCCGGCGGGTCTATCAGGCTGCGAATCTGGCCCGCAGGCGGCGGGAAGCCACCCACATGGCCAGGCCGACTGCCATCATCACGATGGCCAATCCGGCCAGTTTGCTGCTGCCGCTACCGGTGACGGCGAGGCGGCTGGTGGGCTGCTGGACCTGGCGAACCACCGTCACACCTTCGACCACGGCGGGGGCGATGGTCGTGGGGTTGACCGGCGCCACCGTGGACGGGACGACGGTGCTCGACGTGGTCGAGACCGGCAGCGTCGAGGTCGTCGTAGTCGTCGGCTTCACCGTGGTGGAGGTAGACGTCGTCGTTGCCTTGACCGTTGTCGACGTGGTGGAGGGCACCGTTGTCGACGTCGTGGTCGTCGGCTTCACGGTTGTCGACGTCGTGGTCGTCGGCGGCACCGTCGTGGACGTGGTCGTCGGCGGAATGTAGACCGTCGTGGACGTGGTCGTCGGCGGAATGTAGATCGTCGTGGACGTGGTCGTCGGCGGCACCGTCGTGGACGTCGTCGTCGGCGGAATGTAGACCGTCGTCGACGTGGTCGTCGGTGGCACCGTCGTGGACGTGGTCGTCGGCGGGATGTAGATCGTCGTCGTCGTGATCGGAGGCTCCGGAACGCAGTCGATGGTCTCGTCGATCAGGTTGGTGGTGATGCCGTCAACGAGGATCGATGCCGTGATGACGTCACCTTCGGCGACCGGCACCTCGAAGTGCTCCTGTGGCTGCGGCCACTGGTAGTCGCCTTCCTTGACGATGGCGCCATTGAACTTCAGAGCGATGTGGGCCGCGGTGGAGCTGGTATTGACCCACTCGTAGAGAACGCTGGCAGCGTCGGTCTCGGCGTCACACACTTGGAGGAGCTGGGTGTTCACGTCGGCGACGCAGTCAGGCGTCGGAGCGCCGAGGTCGTCGACGCCCTTGCCCTGGGGGTTGATGACGTGGACGGTGCTCACCACACCCTCAGGCATGATGATCTTCACCCACTGCAGGCCGCCGGGACCGATGGGGTAGACGTCCACCTTCTGAGGAGCTCCGCCGATCTGACTGATGACGGTGAAGGTGGTCCCGTCAGTGGCCCCGGAGTTGTACATGCCGACGTTATAAGTGAACACGCCGGCCTCGCACCCGTCGATGATCGAGAGTGTCGGGTTGGGGTAGAACTCCGAGGCACCGGCCTCGCCGACGTGGCCGTTGGTGAAGGCCCACGCGAGGATCATGATCACGCTCGCAGCTGCGGCGAGGGCGACCCGGGAGATCTGGCGGGGCGAGCGGTACGGCGTGCCGAACGGAATGGGCTGCATGGAATTGGTCATGGACCCAGTGTCGGGTTTGCTCAGGCCGGTTCCCTGAGCAACGAGTGCTCAACATGTATCTCAGGGTCGTTCACCCCTGGGTTTTGCCCCGTGAGACGTCCGGGTAACCGGACGTCTCACGGGGCAAAACCGTCAAGGAACGCTGCCGGGCCTCTCGGTCAGCGTCGGCTTCGATTTCCAGTGCGTGAGCGGCGCCGCACCAGCAGCAATCCGGCTCCGACGGCGATGGCGAGGAGGCCGTGGCGCGACGAGTGCCCAGCCTCTCCACCGGTGAACGCCAGCTCGTCGGGGCGTCCCTGCGGGGCGAGCTCGGACAAGTTCGCAACCGTGACGTGGCCGTTGATGTTCACGGTGCGGATCACCTCGACCCCCGCTGCGGTGCGACCGCGAACCGTTGCGGCGCCGGTTGCGATCGGCCGTTCATCGGTGCCCTCGATGCGGTACCCGCCGTCAGCGTCGGTGGTGGTGCGGATGACATTGCCCGCCGCGTCGATGAAAGTGATCGTGGCGTTGCCGATCGGTCGGCCATCGTCATCGGTGAAGACGCCGGTCACGACGATGTGGTTTGCGCCGAAGTCCTGTCCGGAGACTGAAGCGCCGGCGACCACGATGCGAATGATCGAGTTGGCGCCGCCGTCCACGTCGTTCGTGGCGAGCATGCCGTTGATGAGCGACCCGCGGTCGACGACGACGTCGTAGCTGCCGTTGGCAACGTTCGTGAAACGGTACGGGCTCGCTGTGCGGGTGGTCGCCACGATGACGTCGTCAGCGGTGCCGAGCGTCCCGTCGGCGCCGGGTGCCAAGAGAGAGACCAGCACCCCCGACAGGCTCGGCTCCCCCGGGTCGAGCGCCCCGTTGCGGTTCAGATCGCGGTACACCTCACCGGCGATGTCGACGCCGGGGATATCGAGGTAGTCCGGGATACCGTCACCATCGGCATCGGCCGGTCGACCGGTCCCATCGGGATCGATCTCGTCGGCGTCGCTGATCCCATCGCCGTCGCTGTCACCGCTCAGGTCGAGCACGGGCGTCGCAAGCACCGTGTCATTGCCAGGCGCCGGGTCGGTGACAGAGCGGTTGGTGAGCGCTGCGGTCGCACCGGCGATCGGGCCCGCCGTGGGGAGCGCACGCAACATCCGCACCGGGATGCGCACGTCGAGATTCGCGCCGACGGCCATCGGCCCAGCGACCTCGCAGGTCACGACGATGGCCGACCGCGTGCACCCAGAAGGGTTGGGGCCGCCGGCGTCGAATGCCACTCCAAGGGGCAGCTCGTACCGCACGCGGAATCCGCCACCGGTAGAGGGGCCGAGATTGAGCACGTTGAGGTCGATCACCCCGGCGCCTCCAGGAGCCAGGGTCGGAACCGAATCCACGGTGATGGCGAGGTCGGCCGACGATGAGCCCACCGTCACCGGAGCGGGGCGGGTGGTGCTGTTGGCCGACACCGGGTCGGCGGAATTCGATGACGCGCTCACAACACCGCCGGCGGTCAACAGGCCGGCCGAGGCTCCCGACCCGACGAGGACGGGCACCAGCACCTGACCGGACGAGCCCGACGTGAGTGCTCCGAGGTCGCAGGTGATTGATCCCGCCGTGGGGGTGTCTGCGACACAGCCCGCTGGAAGTGCAGCCATGTCAACCGTCGCTCCGGTGGGCGGCGTGTAGACGACGGCCACGGCGGTGGTGTCCGAGGGTCCAAGGTTCTGGACCGTGACGGTTGCGTCGCCGCTCCCGCCAGGAGTGATCGGCCCGGGGTCAACAGCGACCACGGCCAGGTCGGCCGACGCCGCTGCGACGCTGATCGTGACGGTCGCGGTGGCGCACACCGGAGCCGATGCCGTGTTGCACACCTCGTAGTCGACGGTGACCGTGGCGCCGCCCTCGGAGGCGGCCGGCCGGTACGACATCGTTCCGGCGTCGGCGTCGAACGTCACGATGCCGGCCGCAGTGCCGCCGATGCGGGCCATCGAGGTGTTCGAGCCGGCCACGAAGTCGTCGTTCGCCACGATATCCGAGGTCATTGTCGTGCCGACCCGAGCCGACATCGAGTCGTCCACCGCCGTCGCCGCGGAGGGATGGGGGTCGGTTCCGTTGGGATTGCCGTCGAGGTCACAATCGAGGGACGGGTTGGCGGCGTCGCAGTCGAAGCGGTTGTCGCGCCAATCGAGGTCCTGGCCGCGGGGAGCGGCGTCAGAGCCATCCGCCGCTGTGTCGTCGTCGGTGTCGACGAGGAGGAAGGCGGCGCCGTTGTGGGCGCCACCGTTGGGGTCGGCGTAGGTATCGGCCGACTCGGCGTCGTCATCGAGCCCGTTCACGCCGACCACGCCGTCGGTGCGGCCGTCGGAGTTCAGATCGGTGAGTCCCAGGCCTGACTCGGCGAGGTCGCTGATGCCATCGCCGTCGGAATCGAGGTCGAGCACGTCGGGGCCGTTCGACCCGTCGGTGTCAACCGGTTGCAGCCCCTCACCTGATCCCGGGGTTGTCTCGTAAGCGTCGTCGAGACCGTTGCCATCGAAGTCGATCCCCGACGGTGAGACATAGGCCGCAGTGGTCTGGGCCTCGACGTTGTCGGGAATTCCGTCGTTGTCGGAGTCGAGGTCATAGCTGTCATCAATGCCGTCATTGTCGCTGTCGACCGCGGCCCGCAGGTCGGCACCGAAGGCGAAGTTGACGTAGGTCTCGTTGGCGAGGTAGTTGAACGAGATACTCGAGTGAACGCCAGGGACGCGCAGGATGAGGAAGCCCTCGCTTCCCGTGATCCGTGTCGAGCTGTTGACGACGACGCTCTCGGACCACAGCACCTCGACCGTGCGGTCGAATTGCACGGGCACCGGCGTGGACGGGTTGCCGATCGACGAGAACGCCACGAGCGGGTTCCGGATCGGCTGGGAGAACGTCAGCGTGTTGGTGGAGGCGATGTCGTTGCGGATGGTGGGGTTGACGCTGGGCACGCCGTACTGCGACGGGAAACGCACGACCTGGTACATGTTCGTCGTTGTGAGCAGCGTGACGTTCGCTGTGTAGTTGAACGACGTCGCCGCGATCGTGCCGTTGGCTGTCGAGCCGGAGATGCTGCTGAATGTGGCCCACCGGAAATCCGACACGGTCTCGTCGACGTCCACAATTCCATCATTGTCGTCGTCGATGTCGAAGCCGTCGGCGACGCCGTCACCGTCGACGTCGCCAGGTGCGGCACCGGCCGGGGCCGGCCCGATGGGAACGACGACGAAGGTCGAGAGGAGCGCGGCGATCAGACCGCGAGCGAGACTGCGTTTGAGGTTCACCGGTCCTCGATCGGGCGGTTGGGGCGGGGGTTGAGCTACAGCCCGCGGATATGATTCAAAAGGGCTACCACTTGTCAATAGGCAGTCTTCCACCACCTCATTGTCTGCTCGTCGAGGCGTTGATCGCTGTTGTTCTCCGTCCTTGGCGATACAGGGAGTGGACGTCGATTTCCCCTCAAGTGATTCGGTCGACCCACCGATACTGGGTGATAGCCCCGAGAGGGGACGCCCTGGTTCGGACAACATGGCGCCGTGAGCGCGCGGTCCACCGACGCACGACGCGCCCTCTCCACAATCGGAAGAGACGCCATGCCGAAGACCCAGTCCAAGTCCTCCCGAGCGGTCATGCCCGTTGGGCGCCGCATCGCAGCCCTGGCGGCCGTCGCCCTCACCGCCCTCGCTCCGGTCCTCGCGTCCACCTCGGCCGGAGCTCAGGCGGCGATCGGGCTCGGCACCGCCGACAGCTTCGCGATCCTCGCCGGCTCGGGCATCACCAACACCAACGCCACCACCATCGCCGGCGACCGCGGCACCTTTCCCACCCCGACCCAGACCGGGACCGGCAGCATCACGCAGTCCAGTGGCACCGATCAGGCCGACAGTCCCGTGACCCAACAGGCCAAGAACGACCTCACCACCGCCTTCAACACGGCATCGGCGGCCGCACCCGAGACCGCAGTGACCGCCGACCTGGTGGGGCTCACGCTCACCCCCGGCGTGTACGCCTCGAACACCTTCCTGCTCACGGGCACCGTCACGCTCGACACCCTTGGCGACCCCAATGCTCTGTTCGTCTTCAAGACGAACAGCTCTCTCGACACCGCCTCAGGGAGCAACATGGTGGTCGCCAACGGCGGACAGGCGTGCAACGTCTTCTGGGTCGTGCCCTCGTCGGCCACGCTCGGCACCAACTCCAATCTCATCGGCACCGTGATGGCAACCACCTCCATCACCGCCGCGTCCGGTGCCACCATCCAAGGCCGCCTGCTCGCCCAGAACGGCGCTGTCACGCTCGACAACAACACCATCACCCGCCAAACCTGCGCCCCGACTCCGACCACCGCGGCGCCGGCCACGACGACCGCCACCACCGCCGCCACCGCCCCGGCCACCACCGCTCCGGGCTCAGCCACACCCACCGCCGTTCCCCGCCGCTCCGGCACCCCGACCGGTCGCCGTTCCGGCACCCCCACCACCAACCCCGACGGCTCCATCATCAACGAGGCACCGCCGGAGCTGGCCTTCTCCGGTATCGACTCCCGCTTTCCCATCGCTGGCCTCGCTACCGTCGTTGGCGGCGCAGCCCTCGTCACGGTCGCCGACCGCCGACGCCGTCGAGTGACTCAGTCCGGGAACGCCGAGAACAGCTAGCCACCCCATCGGTCGTGGGACCCTCCGACATCTGTGGCGTAGAACTCGACAGGTCTGTGGCGCTTTACGCCACAAAACGTTGGGGTCTGGGCGGTCAGTTGGTGCGGTCGAGTGACCAGGCTTCGAAGCCGAACACGAAGCACGGGAACAAGCACCCCGGGGGCGGATCGGGCGTGATGAAGACCGTCACCGCCACGTGATCTCCCGATACCTGCAGGCGGAACGGGTTCATGTTGCGGACCCCCGTCGGCGGTGGCACCGGAAAGGTATTCACCTCGGCCTCGCGGCTCCAGGCGCCGCCCGAGCGGCGGAACAGCTGCACCGACCCCACCGCCACATCGGCGTGCCCGGGCTCCGATGATGCGAGCAGCGACCCGCGGCCCGCAACCGCCAGCAGGTCGCCATCGAGGGCCAGCGTGCTGCCGAACAGCAGTCCATCGGTTGAATCGGGCTCACTCGCGACGCGGTTCACGCTCTGCTCGAGTACGAATCCCGACCCGCTGTCGGCATAGATGTCGACGGGGGTGGGAGCAGGGTTCGGCCCCGGGGGACTCACCGCGTACCGGTCGACGGTCGGGCCGTCGTCGACGGCGATGGCCCGAGCGAACGAGTTGGGGCCTCCAGGCTCGGCACCGAGACTCTGAACCGCCGACCACACGCCACCGGTGGCCCGGAACAACCGCGCTCCGCCCGGCGTGGGGTTGAACTGACCCTGGGCGCCGACCATCAGGAGGTCGCCGTCGAGCGCGATGCTCGGCGTGCCGAAACCCTCTCGCAGCGAGAGCGGCCACGCCGGATCCGGCCCGAGCGTGGCGGCGAGGGTGGGCACCACCGTCGGGCCCGACGTGTCGAGCGAGTACACCGTCACCGTCCCCTCGGTTCCCGGAGAGGTGGGCAACAATCGCACCACCATCCATCGGTCCGACACGGTGATGAGTTGCGAGTCCGCAGCAATGCTGAAAGTGCCCGCCGAGCCCCACGTGCCGTTGGTCTCGCGGAAGAACTCGACGGCCGGGCCGGCACCCACTGCAACGATGTGTTCACCGAGCGGGCCGGCGAACCCGATGGGCACCGAGGGCGTCAGCAGCTGAGGACTGCCGAGTGCCGAGTTGCCGGGCCCCGACCGGGGGAAGAACTTGAGAGTGCCAGTCGAACTGCCGAGCGCCGGGGTGAACACCTCGACGGTGACGAACCAGTCGTTGGTCGTGAGGGCCCCGACATGGTTGGTGGTACTGGTCGTCGTGGCCATCCGGGCGATGCGGGTCGCGACCCAGGCGGCACCGGGCGGCGTCACCGGACCGGGAACACATGCCGACAACGCGGCCACAACCCCCAGCAATGACACCAGTGCTCTTCGATTCATGGGCCCCCCGATCTCAGGAAGCCGACTGTAGGGCCTGGGAGAATTCTCATACTGGCGGTCCTTTGTCCGATACGTGGTAGGTGAATTCACCCACGCGGGTGTTTTCGTTCGACCACGGAGGCCGACATGAACATCAATTCCCGCATCCAGGGCATCACCAAGAGCTGGCGTGCCGGCCTCGCCCTGATGCTCGTCGGTGGTTCGACGCTCGGCGTCGGTCTGCTCCAGACCACCAGCGCCGACGCTGAACCTGCGTGCCCGACCGGCACGACGCTGATCGCCAAGTATTCCTACGACGACGAGGGCAAATCCCAAGGCTGGGAGTTCGAGTCTGGTTCGTACAACGTGATCAGCTTCTCGAATTCTTCGGACGAGAAAGACGGCGGGTACAGCTCGACCAAGGCTGTCGCCGCCGTCGTGATCAAAGGCGGGAAGGGTTCGTACACCGTTACGAACACGCCCGCCGCGATGAGCGGGACGTACACCAGGGACGGCCTCCCGAAGAAGAACGGCAAGACGCCGGATATCGAGATGCTGCAGTTCTGTGCGCCGCCCATGATCGTCACTACGACCACCACGACGATCAAGCCCACGACAACGATCAAGCCGACAACCACCACGGCCAAGCCGACAACCACCACGGCCAAGCCGACGACAACCACGGCGGCACCGGCCACCACGGCGAAGCCGGTCACCACGACCACCGCCAAGCCGACGACAACCACGGCTTCCCCGGCGACCACGTCGACGAGCACCACGACCAAGCCGGTCACCACCACCAAGCCGACGACAACCACGGCGGCCCCGGCCACCACGGCGGGGGTGACCTCGACCACGGCCGCGCCGGCAACCACGTCCACCAC
>Ga0105047_10008879_pt1 | contig 16677 bp, 12 predicted proteins | sample MAT04_FD_78384 | JGI IMG/M metagenome (GOLD analysis project Ga0105047, IMG submission 78384) | Freshwater microbial communities from Lake Fryxell liftoff mats and glacier meltwater in Antarctica - MAT-04 (megahit assembly) | ecosystem: Environmental > Aquatic > Freshwater > Ice > Liftoff...
ACGGCAGGTTCGAAAAGGTGACCCCGGTGGGGAAACTACCCGCGGAAGCCTTCACGCTCATAAAGATCGATTTCGAGAATTCAGTCAACTACCCGGACAAACATCCGGCGAAGTTCGTCGCGGAGACGTTCCTTCCCGCCCTCGCGGGTTGCGAGTCGATCGATTCCATCACTGACATCCACACACAAACGATTTGGACGATCAATGATCTGAACACGCTCGGCCAACTTCCTTGCCGTCGCAACTTGAAACACCTCCAAGTTCAGAACTTGAAACTGAGTCCGGGGGCGATCCGCACGCTATCGCAATTTCCGTCGCTGACATCGCTGTTCGTCACGGCATTGCAAGCGAACGATGCAATGCTGATCCAGCTGGCAAAGGAACTACCGAATTTGAGCACGCTGGGAATGCAGGAGTTCACAGCCTCAACATCCGGTGAGTTGACATCCGCGGGAATCGAAGCCTTGGTCCGTCTGCCTCTGAACCGATTGATCTTGTCGGGCGGGAAAGTAACCGCCGAACCGGCAGTGGCCCAAGCGATCGCGAAACAAAGCAGCATCGAATCGCTAGATTTTGCAACCGGCAAAGTTGGAGACGCCGCCCTGATTCACTACGCGATGCTCCCGAGATTAAAAAATTTGAGCCTTTATGGCACATCGATAACCGACGCAGGTCTGAAATCCCTTCACGGCAAGCGAAGTCTCCTATCTCTTAAAGTCGTGAAAACCCAAGTCACCGAAGCCGGCGTGAAGGCCTTCGCTGCTGCGACCCCGTGGTGCCGCGTCGAGTCCGACTTCGGCACGTTCGAGCCGACGATCAAGCTCGACCCCGACCGCGTGGCCGTGGCGTACACCCTCACGCTCGGCGGCGTCGTCCGCGTCAACGGCAGCGACCGCGACCTGCGCACCGCGGCCGAACTGCCCAAGGAACCGTACCGGTTGACCTACGTCGATCTCGACGACAACCCCAAGGTGACCGACGCCGGGCTGCAAAACTTCCGCGACTGCAAGTACCTCACCGACCTCTACCTGTTCAACGCGGCCATCGGCGACGAAGGTCTCGCGAACTTCCAGGACTGCACGACCCTGCGAACGCTCCACCTCGGCGGCACCCGCGTGACGGACCGGGGGCTGGCCGCGTTCAAAAACTGCAAGAACCTCCGCGACCTCCACTTGTACAACACGACCGTCGGCGACGAAGGCCTCGCCCACTTCAACGGGTGCAGCAAGCTCGTTCTCTTGGGCTTGAACGGAACGAAAGTGAGCGACCGCGGCCTCGTGCCTTTCCAGGGTTGCCAAGACCTCGCCAAACTCCTGCTGGAGCACACCGCGGTGACGGACGACGGCGTGCTGCCGTTTCAGGCGTGCAAAAACTTGACCCTGATCAAACTGGCCAAAACGAAGGTGAAGCCGAGCTTGATCGACGAACTTCACAAGGCACTGCCGAAGTGCCGGATCGAATGGGACGGCGAGGCGGTGGGGCCGAAGGAGTAGTCGCCGATTGCGGAACTCTCAGTGGCTCCCCCTTCCAGTGTTCGGCGGGCTTTTTTACACCCGCCAACCCTAGCGTGTGCCATAATCCAACACCCAGCGGTATCCTCGATGCTCCTCGCATCCGTGTTCGATCCGAGGCTGCCCATCGAAGCGAAGGCGAAATGACCGATGCTCGTGCAGAGATCGCGTCGCTCATCGCCCGGCCGGACTTCCGCCGGGCGACCTTTTCGGGACCGCCGCGGAACTCGAACCTCAACAATTGGGTCCGCGTTGCCCTGCGGCCCGTGGTCGTTCGCGGCGAACGGCACGTTCAGTTCTCGTACTTCGACGCCCGTAAAGACGTCTCCAAAAACTTTAAGCTGGACGCTTTGGAGGCGCCGCTCGCGGAGCTATTCGCGGTCGGCTTCGCGAACGTCCACGTCGAAAGCGGGACCGACGAAATCGACGTGCGCATCTCGAAGAAGGGCAAGGTCTTCGTCGGCCGCAAGGCGGGGACCGCTGCTGCACCCGTCGAACTCGATCACAACCGCGTGAAGGACCAACCCCTCGCGGAATCGGACCGCGTGCTGCAAGTGCTGGGCATCGCCACGCCGGATGGGAAAGTCCGCCCCACGATGCGGGCGAAGTTCACGCAGATCAACGAGTTCCTCAAACTCCTCGCCCTCGTGCTCCGCGATGCGCACCTGCTCGAACTCGGCCGGCCCGTGCGCATCCTCGATTGCGGCTGCGGGTCGAGTTACCTCACGCTCGCGGCCCACCACTATTTGAATGCAGTTCTCAAAGTCCCCGCCGAACTCCTCGGCGTGGACGTAAACGACGACCTGATCGCCAAGAGCACCGCGAAGGCGGACGCGACCCCCGGCCTGAACTTCGCCTGCGGCACCATCGGCGAACTCACCGCCGAAGCGGACGTGGTCGTCGCCCTGCACGCCTGCGACACCGCGACCGACGACGCCATCGCCCAGGCCGTGCGGTCCGGAGCAAAGCTGTTCCTCGGCGCGCCGTGCTGCCACAAGGAACTGAGCTACGCGCTCAAACCCCCCGCGGAACTCGCCCCGCTGCTCCGCGACGGCCTGCTCCGGCAGCGAACCGCCGACCTGGTGACGGACGCGCTGCGGGCTGCCGCGCTGCGGGCTCTCGGCTTCCGAACGGATGCGGTCGAGTTCGTCAGCCCCGAGCACACGGCTCGCAACTTGTTGCTGCGTGCGGTTCGCACGGGTTCCGCGATCGATGCGAAAGAATTGGAGGAGTATCGAACCCTCGCTCGGTTCTGGGGCGTGCGTCCGAGCGTGGGGCGTTTGCTCCCGGACGGTATGAGAAGTGCCTCTACCGAGCCGCGACCGTGAGGGAGCGGAACGCTGAACCGCTCCCTGACGGTCGCGGCTCCGTTCAGTCGAGGAAATGCAATGCCCCGCTCCCTCGAAGTCGTCGTCAAAACCACGGTCGTTTTGCAAACCACGATCCGCGTCCGCCATTCGCGGGCGAAGGGTCCAGGCATCACCCGCGAGCGGCGAGGCGATGAGTTCCGCTACCGCGATGCGAAGGGCCGGCTCATCCGCGATGCCGAAGTCCTCCGGCGGATTAAAGAACTGGTGATACCGCCCGCGTGGGAGAACGTTTGGATCAGCCCCATCGAGAACGCGCACCTGCAAGCGACCGGGTTCGACGTTCGCGGCCGCAAGCAGTACCGTTACCACCCTGCGTTCCGGGCCAAGCAAGACGATTCGAAGTTCGAGAACCTCGCCGCCTTCGGGCGCATCCTTCCAAAGCTCCGCCGCCGCGTAGCGGCCGATTTGGCGGACCCCAAGCACACTCGAACGAAAGTCCTCGCCACGGTCGTGGCCCTTCTGGACCGCACGCACTTGCGAGTGGGGAATGAAGAGTACGTCCGCGCGAACGAGTCGTTCGGGTTGAGCACGCTGCGAGACGATCACGTCACGTTCAAAGATGGCGCCTTGCGCATCCGCTTCCGCGGCAAGAGCGGCGTGCCGCACGACCATACCGTGGACGATCCCAAGCTCGCGAAGATCGTCCGCGAATGCCGCGACGTGCCGGGCCAGGAACTGTTCCGCTTCGTAGACGACCGCGGCGACTCCCGCCGCATTTTGTCCGGGGACGTAAACGCATACCTGCGCGAGGTCGTCGGCGAACCGGTTACGGCCAAGGAATTCCGGACCTGGGCGGGCACCGTGGCCGCCGCGGAACGGCTCGCAAAAGCCGAGCGAGCCGAATCGAAAGCGGCGCTCGCCCGAGCAGTGGCCGCGGTCGTCAAGGAGGTCGCCGCCGTGCTCGGAAACACCCCCGCGGTCTGCCGCAAGAGCTACATCCACCCCGCAGTGCTCACCGCATTCGAGAAGGGCCGATTCCCCGAGGCCAAGACCGTTCGCGGGCTGTCCCGCCCCGAGTCCCGTTTGCTGCAACTCCTCGCGCCGAACAATTCCGCAAAATAGCCCCTAATAAAACTCCCGCTCGACCGTTGACCTTGCGAACGCGAACGAGGGGCTATGGCGATCGACCGCGACTGGATCCTCTCGACCGTCCAACGGTACGAGCGGCCGCTCTTGGCCTACGTCGGTCGGTTGCTCGGCGACCCGGACCGCAGCCGGGATGTCGTTCAAGACGCCTTCTTGCAACTCTGCAAACAGTCCCGCGAAAAACTGGACATCCGCGTGGCCCCGTGGCTCTACGCGGTCTGCCGCCGTCGCGCGATCGACATTCTGCGAAAGGAAAAGCGCATGACCGCGACCGAAACGATGCCGGAGCCCACGGCCCGAGGGCTGGAACCCTCGCAATCCGCGGAACTGCACGACAGCACCCGGTTGCTCCTGGTCCACCTCGCGGATCTGCCGGCGAACGAAAACGAAGTCGTCCGCCTGCGATTCCACGACCAATTCACCTACCGCGAAATCGCTGAAGTGACGGGATTGAGCGAATCCCACGTCGGCGTGCTTCTGCACCAAGCGTTGAAAAAACTGCGGAAGAACATGCCTCAATTGGCCTGATTTAAAAGTGTTGACAGGCCTCCCGGCCTGTCATTGGAGATCTTCTGACAGGCCGGGAGGCCTGTCACCACTTAACACACCCCACCGGAACTACTCATGAACGCCGAAGATTTCGAAACGAAACTAACCGCCTTCGCCCTGAACGACCCCGGCCTCTCGGAGGCCGACCGCAAGGTGATCGAGAGCCGCATCGCGGTGGACCCCGCCGCTCGCGCTCAGGTCGAAGAGACCCGCTCGCTCGGCCAGTTGCTCACCAAAAGCCTCGCGGCCGAACCGCTGCCGGTTGGTGGCTCGACCACCCCGAAGGTGCTCGCTTCGACATTGGAAAAACGCTCCCCCTTCAAGACGCTCGCGATCTCGCTCGCCTCGCTGGCCGCGGGGATGATGCTCGCGATCTTCGGGCAGCAGATGTATCAGGAGACGCGCGGGTCGAAGGAAGTCGCTTCCGCGCCGCACATTCAACTCGAACGCAAGACTGTCGAACCGACCGATGGCTCTCCGAATGCCGATTCGTCGGCCTCCGGATCGGGTATCGAGGCCGTCGGCGATGTCGCGGAACGCGGCAAATCCGAAGGAGCAAAGAAAGCGATTCCTGACCCGGCAAAGTACCCGGGGGATGCGACGACCGCGTCGCCGACACCGGCACCCACCACGACACCACCCAACGAAGGCTTCCGCGGTCGAAACCCCGCGACTAAATCCACAGCGGTGGCATCCGCAGGCGGGAATGTGCCCGGGCCCATTCCTCCAGCCGGCCCCGGCGGTTCGAGAAGCGGCTTCGGCGGGGGCGGCGGCTTTCCTGCGGGCGATGCCGGCCTCGGCGGATATCCGGGCACGAACACGCCGACACCTGGGATCGGCGGTCCTCAAGCAAAGCAACCGGGTCGGGGATACCCAGTCGCTCCGACCACCTCCCCCATCCCCGGTGCGAAACCGGCCGACGGCAAAGGGGATAAATGGAAAGTCGATTCCAAGATCCACGACCCTTCGGGCGAAGCCAAACCGGACGCCTACGATCGCGATCTCGAGAAGCGCGCCTACGACCAGCGCGGCGGCGACCAGTACCGCCAACTCGTGGAGAACGCCTTCACCCGTCCCGAGGGGATCAACGCCCTCTCCACCTTCGGCGTGGACGTGGATACGGCGAGCTATTCCATCATTCGGAACATGCTCAACCACAACACGCTCCCGCACCCGGACGCTGTGCGGCTCGAAGAAATGGTCAACTACTTCCCCTACCGCGACGCCCCGCCAGAAGGCAAAGAACCCTTCACCGTCCGCGTCGAAATGACCGAGTGCCCCTGGCAGCCGAAGCACCGGCTCGTCCGCGTGGCGCTGAAGGCAAAGCCGATCGACAACGCCAAGCGGCCGCCGAGCAACCTCGTGTTCCTCCTCGATGTCTCCGGGTCAATGGACCAGCCGAACAAGATGCCGCTCGTGAAAGCCTCGCTGAAACTGCTCCTCGACCAACTCGGCGAGAACGACCGCGTGGCCATCGTCGTCTACGCCGGCGCCAGCGGGGTCGTGCTCGATTCCACCAACGCCACCAAGAAAGACGAGATCGCCAAGGCCCTGGATAACCTCACCCCCGGTGGCTCCACCAACGGCGGCAGCGGCATCCACCTCGCCTACGAACAGGCCGTTAAAAACTTCCGCGAGGGCGGCACCAACCGCGTCATCCTCTGCACCGATGGCGACTTCAACGTCGGCACCACGACCACCAACGACCTCATCAAGCTGATCGAAGAAAATCGCAAAACGGGCGTCTTTTTGAGCGTCTTCGGCTTCGGCATGGGCAACCTGCGGGACGAAATGATGGTCCAACTCGCCGGCAAAGGCAACGGTAACTACGGCTACATCGACTCGATCATGGAAGCCAAGAAAGCCCTCGTCGAACAGGTTTCCGGCACGCTCGTTACCGTGGCGAAAGACGTGAAAGTGCAGATCGAGTTCAACCCCGGCAAAGTGGCCGCGTACCGCTTGCTCGGGTATGAGAAGCGCAAGCTCGCCGCGGAAGACTTCCACAACGACAAGAAGGACGCCGGGGAGATGGGCGCCGGCCACGTCGTGACCGCCCTCTACGAACTGATCCCCGTCGGTACTGCCCTGGGCGGCGAAAAGCCGAAGGTCGATGGCCTCCGCTATCAACCGGTCCCGGAACCCATGAAACCCGCCGTGGAAGACAAGACCGCCACCGAGGCGTTCGTGGTCAAGCTCCGCCACAAACTCCCCGATTCGGACACGAGCACGCTCCGCGAGATCCCCGTCTCGGACGGCGCGATCGCATACAACAAAGCGTCCCAAGACTTCCAGTTCGCCTCGTCCGTCGCCGCATTCGCGATGCTGCTCAAGAACTCGCCGTACAAGGGCCAGGCGACGTATGCCCTCGTCGAGGAGTTGGCCGGAGCCTCCCTCACCAACGACCCCGGCGCCTACCGAGCCGAGTTCGTGCAACTGGTGAAAAAGGCGAAGGCGCTGACGGGGCAGCCGTAATCGGGACGCGATTCGCAACAAATCGCTTAGCCCCCGGTGAAGACACCGGGGGCGTTTTCGTTGAGCGAGTTCAACATTCCGTTCGATGCGGGTAAGATATCGGCAAAGGGAGTTGTCCCATGCTTGTCGCTCCGCCCGGTTTTCAATGTGGATGGGACCGTGCCATGGCCGCCGCCGAAGCTGTGAAGGACCGCATGCGCCGAGCGGCCGCCGCCTTGGCCGCTGGCGGCGTACCGTATGCGGTGGTCGGCGGCAATGCCGTCGCGGAATGGGTCGGGTCGGTGGACCCAGCCGCCGTTCGCACCACCCGTGACGTGGACATTTTGCTCCGGCGCTCGGACCTCGAAACGGCCAAACTCGCGATGGCAGCAGCGGGTTTCACGCATCGCCATTCGGCGAGCATCGACATGTTTCTCGATGGGCCCGGGTCCAAGTTTCGCGACGCGGTTCACATATTATTCGCTGCGGAAAAAGTGCGAGCCGAGTATTCTGTTCCTTCTCCGGATGTAACCGAGGGCGAGCCATCACCAGGCGGCTTTCAGGTAATGGGGCTGCAAGCCTTGGTGACCATGAAGCTGAATTCGTATCGCGACAAAGACCGCATGCACCTCCGCGATATGATCGACGTTGAACTGATCGACGAAACCTGGCCCGCCAAGTTCCCGCCGCCGTTGAATGAGCGATTGCAAGCAGTGCTCGACAATCCGGAGGGGTGAACGGAAGGCGTGGCATCCGTGAATGGGGTAGGATGAGGTCAAAGGAGCGCGGTCGTGGAACTGTTACTGACGGACGCTTTACTCGACAAAATGGTGCGTGCCGTGGAAGCCGTCAAAGACCGTTTGAAGCGGGCCGCGACGGCGCTCGAAGCCGCGAAAGTGCCGTATGCCGTGGTCGGCGGGAATGCCGTGGCCGCGTGGGTGGCCCAAGCGGATGAAGCCGCGGTGCGAAACACGCGGGACGTGGACATCCTGCTTCGACGGAGCGATCTGCCGGCCGCGAAGGTGGCGCTCGAGGCAGTCGGATTTATCTATCGCCACTCCGCGAGCATCGACATGTTCCTCGATGGCCCGGGGGCGAAGTTTCGCGATGCGGTCCACATTTTGTTCGCCGCGGAGAAGGTGCGATCGGAATACGTGAGCGCGTCTCCGGACGTGACCGAGACGACAATTGCGCCAGAAGGGCACAGGGTGGTCACGCTCGCAGCGCTGGTGACGATGAAGCTGAATTCCTATCGCCTCAAGGACCAAGTCCATTTGCAAGACATGATCTCCGTCGGCCTAATCGACCACACCTGGCCCGCCAAATTCCCGCCGCCCTTGAACGAACGATTGCAAGCGGTGCTCGACACTCCGGACGGTTGATCGTCACGCGAGGATTTTCTTCACCACGGTCCCGTGCACGTCGGTCAACCGGTAGTCCCGCCCGCCGTGGCGGTACGTCAGCTTTTCGTGGTCGATCCCCAGCAAGTGCAAGATCGTCGCGTGGAAGTCGTGGACGTGGACGCGGTCTTTGGCGACGGTCGCTGCGATGTCGTCGGTCTCGCCGTAGCGGATGCCGCCTTTCACCCCGCCGCCGGCGAGCCAACTGCTGAAGCAGGCGCTGTGGTGGCCGCGGCCGTACTTGCCGTCTTGGCCCGGCGTGCGGCCGAACTCCGTCGTCCAGACCACGAGCGTGTCGTCGAGCAGCCCCGTGCGCTTCAAATCGGCGAGCAGCCCCGCGATCGGCCTGTCGATCTTCTTGGCCAGGTCTTCGTGCTGCTTCATGTCCGCGTGGCTGTCCCAGTTGTTGCTGGCCCCGGTGTCGATGAGTTCGATGAACCGCACGCCGCGTTCCGCGAGCCGGCGAGCGACGAGGCACTGCCAGCCGAAGCCCTCGGTTTGGCCTTCCTTCAAGCCGTAGAGGTCGAGCGTTTCCGTGGTCTCCTTCGAGAGGTCGAATGCCTCCGGCGCTTCGGTCTGCATTCGGAATGCCGTCTCGAACGATTGAATGCGAGCGGCCAAGTCGCCGGAATACTCGTTCGCTTTCAAGTGCTCGCGGTTCAACTCTTCGGAGAGCCCGAGCTCCAGTTGTTGGAGCGCGCCCTTCGAGCGCATGGCCAAATTGGGCACCGGCTCCTTGCCCGGCACCACGCGGGTGCCCTGGTGGTACGCAGGCAGGAAGTCGTTGCCGAACACCTGAGTGCCCGCGTAAGGCATCTGCGGGGCGATGACGATGAACGACGGCAAATTCCGATTGACGGTTCCGAGGCCGTAGCTCACCCACGAACCCATGCTCGGCCGCGTGAAGAAGAACGACCCGCAGTGCATCGCGAGGGTGGCTTGGTAGTGTTCGTTTTCGTCGGATTTCATCGAGTTGATCAGGCAGACATCGTCCATGCGCTCGCGCAGGTGCGGGAACAGGTCGGACACGGGCGTGCCGCATTTGCCGCCGGGTTTGAACGCCCAACGCGGCTTGAGGAGCAGCTTCTGCTGGTTCGACAGCCCGCCTCCAATGCCGAAGCTTTTTTCGTCCGCGTCGATGAGCGCGGGCTTCGGGTCGAACGTATCCATGTGGGACACGCCGCCGGTGGAGAACAGGAAGATGACGCGCTTGGCCGCGGCGGGGAAGTGCGGAACCCGCGGGGCGAGGGGGTGCTTCGATTCCTCAGCCATCAACTCGCCGAGGATGGCCGGCAGCGTCAGCGACCCGCCGACGATCGAACGGATCGCAGCGCGCCGAGTGGGATGGAAGTTGAAAGCGGACATGCGGGCTCTCAGTTCACGTAAACGAACTCGTTGAGGCGGACCAGCGAGCGGATGTAGCTTTCCCACGCGGCGGCCGGATCTGAAATCGCTTTGGCTTTCTCGATGTATTCCATTCCCTTCTTGGCCTCGCCCGCAGTGACCGGGCGACCGAAGAGCAACCGGTAAAGGCCCTCGATCTTCCCCACGTCGTCGCCCCAGAGCTTACTGGCCAGCGCTTTCGCGCGGGCGTGGACGAACGGGTCGTTCAAGAAGTACAGCGATTGCAGCGCGGTGGTGCTGGTCACGCGGCTGCCCGTGCTCGCGCCGGTGTCCGCACCGTCGAACGCGGCCAGGAACGGGTGGCGCTGAATCCGCTGCGTCATGAGGTAAACGCTGCGGTGGTTGTGGTCGTAGACGGCGCGGAATGGCTTGTGCTGGGTGAAGTCCCACGCCGTCGGTTCGGGGAACGGATGCGGGCCGGGACGGTTCAAATCGAGTTCGCCGGAGACGGACAGGAGCGCGTCGCGAATGCTCTCGGCATCCAACCGGTGAGCGCGGAACTTGCCGAGCAAGTCGTTGTTCGGATCGGCAGCCTCGGCACCGGCTACGACTCCCGTGGAAGACAGGCGGTAGGCGTGCGAAAGCATCATCCGCTTGTGCAATTTCTTCAAACTGAACTGATCTTCGACGAACGCGCGGGCGAGGAAATCGAGCAGTTCCGGGTGCGTCGGGGCGGTGCCTTGCCGTCCGAAGTCGTTGGTCGTCGGCACGAGGCCCCGGCCGAAGTGGTGGTGCCAGATGCGGTTGACCATCACGCGGGCGAACGGCGGATTGTCCGGCGAGGCGATCCAGTTTGCGAGTGCCAGCCGTCCGCTGGTCTTGTCGTCGTCGTCGAGCGACTGCCCTCCCAGTACGGCGGGAAAGCGTCGCGGCGTGAAGGCCCCTTCCTTCGCGGGGTCGCCCTTAGTCTGAATGCGGGCATCCTCGACGATCGCGCTTTCGGCCACCGCATAGGCCGTGGGGAACGGCAGCGGCGCACTCGTCGCCGCGCGCTGGGCTTGCTTCGCCGCGTCGATTTTTTTCTGGATCGAGTCTTGGAGTTTCTTGTCGTCCGCCGCTTGGCCCTTCTCGGCATTCAACGCCTTCAATTCATCGTCGTACGCTTTCTTCTGCCGTTCGCGCTCCGCGAGTTCGGCTTTCACTTTGTCCGCGGCGGCGAAGACGACCAAGTCGCGCTGCCGCTGTTCGAGTTCGATGCCGGGCCAGGGGTAGCGGGTGCTGCGGAAGATGCCGTAGAGCCCGTAGTAATCGGCCATCGAGATCGGGTCGAACTTGTGGTCGTGGCAGCGGGCGCAGTTGATGGTGAGCCCCAGGAACGCCCGGCCGAGGTTGTCCAAGGTGTCTTCGATGGTGAGGTGGTGCGGGTAGTCGTCCACCGTCGAACCGAACCGCCGGGCGTTGGCGATGTACCCCGTGGCGATGGTGTTCGCTTGGCTTTCCGCTTCGGACTTGCCTCCCATCAGGTCGCCGGCAATCTGCGCTTTCACGAAGCGGTCGTAGGGCACGTCCGCATTCAATGCATCGATCACCCAGTCGCGGTACTTCACCATCTGCGGGATGGGGAAGTCCGAATTGTCCCCCGCGGTGTCCGCGTAGCGAACCACGTCCAGCCAGTGCCGCCCCCAGCGTTCGCCGTAGCGGGGCGAGGCGAGCAGTCGATCGATCACCTTGGCGAAAGCCGCGGGCGACGAGTCTTGAACGAATGCCTCGACCTCGCTCGGCATCGGCGGCAACCCGATCAAATCGAACGTCGCCCGGCGAATCGAGGTCCGCTTGTCCGCATCGCCGACCGGGGCCAAGCCCTTCGCTTCGAGCTTCGCCAAAAGAAAGCGGTCGATGTCGTTCGCGGGCCACGCCGCGCTTTTCACCGTCGGAACGGGCACGACCGCGGGCACGGGCGCGAAGGGCCAGCGATTCTTCGTTGCGGCCACGCTCTCCGTCGGCTTCGTTGGCACCGCATCGTCCGGGGCCGGCGCGCCGCGATTCACCCACTCGACTAGGACCGCAACTTGTTCCTTCGCCAGCGGCTTGTCCGGCGGCATCGCGGCGATCTCTTTGTGATCCCGCCGCACCGCTTGCACCAGCGGCGATTCGTCCGGCTTCCCCGCCACGACGGCCGGGCCGCTCGAGCCGCCTTTCAGCCACGCCGCTTTCGCATCGAGCTTCAGGTCGCCCTTGAGCTTCTTCGCGGTCGCACTGTGGCAGCCGTAGCACTGCTCGACGAACAGCGGTCGGACTTTCGATTCGTAAAAAGCGTTGTCGTCCGCGTCGGCGGCGACGGCCGGGAAACTCGCGAGGAGTAATCCGAAGAGCGTGAGGTGTCGCATCGTGTTGAGGGCGATTGAGGGAATGAGTCTCTTCTCCTATCATCGCAAAGTTTCCCGCGGATGCAACCGGACTCGCCTTCGCCCACGAACCACCGTTCGACGATTTCGTCGTTCGTTCCGGTTCTGCTTCGTCGAAGGAGTCCCGCCACCCCGACGCGGCCATTTCGACTCGTCCCGCAACCTGGAGGCGGTCGATTCCCTGACGGGAGCCGGGCTGCGCCCTACAACGTGGCCATCCGGGTGAAGTGGGAGGGCGGGCCGTGGCCGGGTTGAGAATCCTCGTCGCGGCGTCGGAAGTCGTCGGTTTCGCCAAGACCGGCGGGCTGGCGGACGTGGCCGGGTCGCTGCCCCGGGCCCTCGCCGCTCGCGGGCACCAGGTCGCGGTCGTCATGCCGTACTACCGCTCCGTGCGGTTTGGCAAGCAACCCGTCGAACGCACCGCGCACGTCATTCCGGTGCCAATCGCCAATCGCACGCTCGCGTGCCGGCTCTTCCGCTCGGTCCTGCCCGGCTCGAACGTCCCGATCTACTTCGTCGAAGCCCCCGAGTACTTCGACCGCGACGACGGCTTCCAGGGAAAAGGTCTCTACCAACAGACCATGCCCGGCGGCTACAAGGCCGACTACCCGGACAACGCCGAGCGGTTCATCTTCTTCTGCCGCGCCGTGCTCGAATCGATCCCCGCCATCGGCTTCGTGCCGGACATCGTCCACGCCAACGACTGGCAGACCGGCCTCGTGCCCGCCCTGCTCAGCGAAGCTTATCGCCAGAAGCCCGGCTTCGCCGGAATCCGCTCGGTCTTCACCATCCACAACATCGCCTATCAGGGCATGTTCGGCTCGGACGTAATGAAGCTCACGGGCCTCCCCGGCTGGCTGTTCAACCACAAGCAACTCGAATTCCACGGCCAGTTGAACTTCATCAAGTCCGGCATCGTCTTCGCGGACGCGGTCAACACCGTCAGCCCGACCTACGCCAAGGAAATCCGCACCGCGGAATACGGCTGCGGGCTCGAAGGCTTGCTCACGGAGAACCTCGCCAAGCTCAGCGGCATCGTCAACGGCGTCGATTACGGAGTCTGGGATCCGAGCGTCGATCCGCACATCCCCGCGACGTTCGACTCGAAGACCGTGTTCGAGAAGAAGCCGCTGAGCAAAGCGGAACTGCAACGCCGCTTCCACTTACCGGTAGAACCCGACCGCCCGATCCTCGGCGTCGTCGCCCGGCTCGTGAGCCAAAAGGGGATCGACCTGATCCTCGGGGCCGCCCCCGGCTTCCTCGACCTCGGCTGCCAACTCGTCTTCCTCGGCGAAGGCGATCCCGAGTACCACAACGAACTCCAACTCTTTCAGGCCAAACACCCGGACCAAGTCGGCCTTTACCTCGGCTTCAACGAAACGCTCGCCCACCTCGTCGAAGCGGGCTCCGACCTGTTCCTGATGCCGAGCCGGTATGAACCGAGTGGTTTGAATCAACTCTACAGCTTGAAGTACGGCACTCTCCCGGTCGTCCGCGCGACCGGCGGCCTCGCGGACACCATCGTCAGCGCCACTGAAGAGAACATCGCCGCGGACGTCGCCACCGGTTTCAGCTTCGAGGCCTATACTCCCAACGCGCTCTACGAAACGGTGAAATGGGCTTTGACCCTTTACCGCACCCGTCCCGAAGACTTTCAGACCGTCGTCCGCGCTGCGATGCGCCAGGACTGGGGCTGGGACCGCTCCGCAGCGGCGTACGAATCGCTCTATCGGAAGATTCTCTGAAGTGGTGCCAGGCCTCCCGGCCTGGCATTGTTCCGGCAGGCCCGAAGGCTTGCCCCACATGAGAACGGAGTGAAATCCGTCATGGACGCTCGAGTCCGACAGCGTCGCCTTCCGCATTGGGATGTTCCGGGAGCGACGTATTTCATCACCTCCTGTCTGGCCGGAAGTCTTTCAGCGCAGGGGCTACTCGACCTGGAGCAGTATCGACGAAACCTGGAAACCCGTGTTAAACCACGGGCTCTGACTGACAAAGAATGGGTGTACCAACGCGAAAAAATGATCTACGGCCGAATCGATTCGTGGCTGGACCTATCGCCCGGCACAAGACATTTAGAAGATCCTCAACTCGCGCAAATCTGCGCAAACGCGATGTTACATTTCGCGGATGAACGGTATACTCTGCTGGCTTTCGTCGTCATGCCGAGCCATTTTCACTGGGTCTTTCGACCGTTGGAGACGTGGATCGTGTCACTGGGGCCGACGATCGAAGAGCGGCCCCCACGCGAGCGGGTTATGCACAGTCTGAAGACGTTCACGGCCTGGGAATGCAATCGAATGATGAAGAAAAGAGGACCTTTCTGGCAAGACGAATCGTACGAACAATGCATTCGTGCTGACGATGAATTGCACCGGATTATTGACTATGTTGAACAGAATCCCGTGAAAGCGAAACTCGTTCCGTCTGCGCAGGACTGGCCATACTCTTCAGCCGTGATCCGTGAACGAAACGGGATCGCGTCCGGAGAAGCGATTCCCAAGGGGATGCGGTGAGGGCTTCATAGTGTGGTGCCAGGCCTCCCGGCCTGGCATTGTCCCGGCAGGCCGGGAGGCCTGCCCCACATAAAACCCTTTCTCCTTCCCACTCTCCCCCGCGGCCACTAGGCTGTTCCCACGACCAATTCCTCCCACATTCGCGCGTGCCGCCATGACTGCTGCGTTCCCGGACATTCCCACGATCAAGTACGAAGGCCCGGACTCCAAGAACCCGCTCGCCTTTCGGCACTACAACCCGGACGAACTTGTGGACGGAAAGTCCATGAAGGACCACCTGCGATTTGCCGTGAGCTACTGGCACACCTTCCGCGGCACCGGTTCTGACCCGTTCGGCCCCGGCACCGCCGTCCGCCCCTGGGAAGACGGCACGAGCACGCACGGCATGGACCTCGCTCGCGTCGATGCGGCGTTCGAGTTTATGCAGAAGCTCGGCGTTCCGTACTACTGCTTCCACGACCGAGATATTAGCGGCGAAGGGGACGACCTCCGCGAGACCAATCAACTCCTCGACAAGGTGGCCGCCAAGCTCAAGGCCAAGCAGCAGGAGACCGGCATCAAGCTCCTCTGGGGCACCGCGAACCTCTTCAGCAACAAGCGGTTTATGCACGGAGCGAGCACGAGTTGCAACGCGGATGTGTTCGCATTCAGTGCGGCCCAGGTCAAAAAAGCGCTCGAGGTGACGAAGGAACTCGGCGGCGAGAACTACGTCTTCTGGGGCGGCCGCGAAGGCTACATGAACCTGCTCAACACGGACATGAAGCGGGAACTCGACCACTTCGCCAAGTTCCTGCACATGGCCGTGGATTACAAGAAGCAGATCGGCTTCAAGGGCACGTTCCTCATCGAGCCGAAGCCGCACGAGCCTACGTCGCACCAGTACGATTTCGACTGCGGCAACAGCACCGCGTTCCTTCGGGCTTACGGCTTGGAGAAAGAGTTCAAGTTCAACGTCGAAACCAACCACGCCACGCTCGCCAAGCACACCATGCACCACGAACTCGCCTACGCGAGCGCCTACGGCATGCTCGGCAGCATCGACGCGAACCGCGGCGATCCGCTCCTCGGCTGGGACACCGACCAGTTCCCGACCGACCTCTACACGACCGCCCAGGTCATGCTCGTCGTACTCGAACAGAACGGCATCGCCCCCGGCGGGCTGAACTTCGACGCGAAAGTTCGCCGCGAAAGCTTCGAGCCCGTGGACCTGTTCCACGCCCACATCGGCGGCATGGATGCGTTCGCCCAGGGGCTCAAGATCGCCGCGGCGATCCGCAAGGACGGCGTGCTCAAAGACTTCGTCAAGGCTCGCTACGCCTCGTGGGACGCGGGCGTCGGCGCGGACATCGAAGCGGGCAAGTCGAGCTTCGAGGCGCTCGAAAAGTACATCGTCGAAAAGGGCGAAGCCGCGCCGAACACCTCGGGCCGGCAGGAGTTTTTGGAGAACGTTTTCAACCGCTACTTCCGTTAAGAAACGAGACCGATCATGGCCATGCAGCACTCGCCGCAGTTCCTCAAAATCGCGGCCGACGCGAAGACCCGCATCCGCGAATGTACCGTCGCGGAAGTAAAGGCCCGCCAGGACGCTGGCGAGGCGTTCCTGATGGTGGACGTTCGCGAAGAGAGCGAATACGCCGCGGGCCACGTGCCCAACGCCGTCCACATCGGCAAGGGCGTGATCGAGCGCGACATCGAGACGAAGGTGCCGGACCCCGCCACGCCCGTGGTGCTCTACTGCGGCGGCGGGTTCCGCTCGGCCCTCGCGGCCGACGTGCTCCAAAAGATGGGCTACACGAACGTCATCAGCATGGACGGCGGCTGGCGGGACTGGACCGGAAGGGGGTTGCCGGTGGAGCGGTAGAGTGGAGGACTCGCAAAGTGAAAGTCCGCGTTCGCTTTCAGTTTAATACCGAACCGATGCTTCAAGCTTGGGCATTGAGCCTCGTCGTCGATCAAATCGATCGTCGGCGTTGGGCTCGCTTCTATCTCGAAGCGATGATAGAGCACATGGTCAATCACCGGGGATAGCCGCCCGGTTTCGAGCG
>Ga0105047_10008880_pt1 | contig 16676 bp, 16 predicted proteins | sample MAT04_FD_78384 | JGI IMG/M metagenome (GOLD analysis project Ga0105047, IMG submission 78384) | Freshwater microbial communities from Lake Fryxell liftoff mats and glacier meltwater in Antarctica - MAT-04 (megahit assembly) | ecosystem: Environmental > Aquatic > Freshwater > Ice > Liftoff...
GCCGCCGAGGACCGAGTGCGCGGCCACGACCACGCGATGGCTCAGCTCGCCGAGCTACGCGAGGTCGAGCTGAGTCTGCGGGCCCAGGAGAGAGATCTTCTGGCTGTGGTCGCTCGCGGTGAGAAGGATCGCCGCAGCACCGCGACGAGATCCACATCCGACCCGGTGCCCGACGCCGGGTCCGACATCGGTGGAGCGCTCCGCACCTCCGCACCACTGCCACCCATCTACCGGGCAGCGGACTCCACACCGCAGATCGACCGCGCCGAAACCGTTGGTCGGTCGGCCTCGGCGGCACTGGATGCGGAATGGTCCGTGATCGAGCGTCTCGCCCGTCAGCGCTCGGTGTCATTCGTCGGGTCGATCCCGATCCTGCTGGACGGACTGCCGTCGGACCGCGCCACCCGGGCCGCGGTGATGGATCGAGTGGTGCGCATGGGTGATCTGGTGCAGGTCGTGGTGGTGAGCGATGACCAGCAGGTGATCGACTGGGTGGCCGAGCTGGGCGACACGGCAGCCGTCGTCGCACTCTGAGCTCGCGCCTGATCGTGCGGTCACGTCGAGTGGTCTGGCCGACGGTCCGGATGGTGTGATCGACTGCCCGGCGATGGGCTCACCGGAGGACGCACACGATCGACGGACCCGGAGCGTCATCGGTGTCGATGTCGGAGGGACCAAGACGCTCGCGGTCCGGGTCCCGTTCGATTCCGGCAGCGGCACGCCGGTTGCGCTCGACCGCGAACGGGTCGGGTCGGACGCGTTGGCCGACTCGGCCATCGAGCAGATCGAGCGTTCGATCCAGGCGCTCATCGACAGGTGTGCGCAGGTCGGCGACCTGCCACCGGAAGCCATCGGTCTGGGGATGGCCGGGTTCATCAGTCGGGAAGGAATCGCCATCTCCTCGCCGAACACGCCCGGCCTGGTCGGGGTCGACGTTCCGGGTCGCCTGCGGTCCCGGTTCGGCGTGCCGGTGGTCGTCGACAACGACGCGAACTGTGTGGCGATCGCAGCTCGTCGTGAGTTCGCGCCAGAGGTCGAGACGATGTTGGCGGTCACGCTGGGCACCGGGATCGGCGGCGGCATCATCACCGGCGGCCGGCTGTTGCGTGGAGCGAACGGATTCGCCGGTGAGCCGGGCCACATGGTGATCGATCCCGATGGACCGCAGTGCCCGTGCGGTCAGCGTGGATGCTGGGAGCGCTACGCCTCGGGCAGCGGCCTCGGATGGCTGGCACGCAACGCGGCCGCAGCGGGCCACGCCGACAGCCTGATCGCCGCGGCGGGCACCCTCGAGCAGATCAGCGGTGAGCACGTCACCGACCTGATGGAACACGGCGATCCGGCAGCGACAGCGGTGTTCGGCGAGTTCGCCGGGTACGTGACCCTCGGCATCGCGAACCTGATCATGTTGTTGGACCCCGAGGTCGTCGTGATCGGAGGAGGCCTCGCCGCGGAGGGTGAGGTGCTGTCCGCGCTCGTCAGGACGGATCTCGAGCGGCGTTTCCCGGCAGCCAGCCGACACCGGCACCTGACGCTCCTCGTCGCTCCCGAAGGCCCGGAGGCCGGGGCGCTGGGCGCAGCGATCCTGGCGGTGGACGCCATCAGCTGACCGTCCGAACTGGTTCTGGGGTCGGGCGGTGAGGCAGCTAGCGTCGGCCCAATGGAGTTCCGCCGCATCACCTCGCTGCCGCCGTACGTTTTCACGATCATCGATTCGTTGAAGGTGGCCGCCCGGCGTGAAGGGGCCGACATCATCGACCTGGGGTTCGGCAACCCCGACCTGCCATCGCCGGACATCGCGGTCGAGAAGCTCTGCGAGGCGGCGCACAACGAGCGCAACCACCGCTACTCGGCATCCCGTGGCATCCCGAAGCTGCGCGAAGCCGCCGCCGGGTACTACAAGCACCGCTTCGACGTCGACATCGACCCCGAGACCGAAGTCATCACGACCATCGGCGCCAAGGAGGGCTTCAGTCACCTCATGTGGGTGCTGCTCGAAAAGGGCGACGCCGCCCTGGTGCCGTCGCCGAGTTACCCGATCCACATCTTCGGGCCCCTCTTCGCAGGGGCCAACGTGCGTGAGATCCCCCTCGGCACCGGCGACGAGTTCTTCGAGAACATGGTCGAGGCGTGGGAATACTCCTACCCCAAGCCGCGTGTGATCGTGCTGTCCTTCCCGCACAACCCGACGACGACGTGCGTCGACCTCGCGTTCATGCAACGGGTCGTGGATTTCGCCCGGGAGAAGGAAGTGATCCTCGTCCACGACAACGCGTACGCGGACCTGGGTTTCGACGGATACCGCCCGCCGTCGATCTTGCAGGCGGCAGGCGCCAAGGATGTGGCGGTCGAGCTGTACTCCATGACGAAGTCCTTCTCGATGGCCGGTTGGCGCATGGCCTTCATGCTGGGCAACCCACAGGTGATCGCCGCACTCGCGAAGCTCAAGTCGTACCTCGACTACGGAACGTTCCAGCCCATCCAGATCGCCGCGACGGTGACTCTCAACGAGATGCAGGACTATCCGATCGAGGTCAACGAGATCTACCAGGTCCGTCGCGATGCGCTGTGCTCCGGACTGGCCCGCATCGGCTGGGAGATGACGCCGCCGATGGGCACGATGTTCGCCTGGGCGCCGATCCCCGAGCCCTACCGCGAGATGGGATCGGTCGAGTTCTGCTCCTTCCTCGTCAAGGAGGCAGGAGTGGCGCTCTCGCCGGGTGTGGGTTTCGGTCCCGGTGGTGAGGGCAACGTGCGCTTCGCTCTGATTGAGAACGAGCAGCGCATCAACCAGGCGACCCGGAACCTCAAGCGGGCCCTGCCGAAGCTGGGCTGACCTCGCGTGGCCCTCGAATGGCGAAACCAGCCGAGCCCGAAGAGGACGGGAGAGTGGCGAAGGCCTGGTGGGTCCACGCAGTACTTCGCCGGAGGCGGCTGCACTGCTGTGCTGGTGGGGCGGCTTCTTCGTCGGCCCGCTCATTGCACTCGGGCTCTGGGCATCCTCGCCGCGCGGAACGCTCGCACGAGCGCACGCCCGAGGTGCGGCGATCATGTGGACTGTGATCCCGGCCTTCTGGGCGCCCTTCACGGCGGGGGTCCTTCTCCTCGGCTGAGCGAGCTCCAACCTTCTCTTGATCGGCGCGCCAGTCGTCTTGGTCGTCGCTCTGTTCGGTTGCGTCAACGGCACCGTTCAGGTTCGACGCCAGCGCACCCCGCTCGCTCACACCGAATGATCGGCCCGCAGCGTTGGGAACGCTGTCGCACTGAGCCCCGTACATCCGGGCGCTGCTCGACAGTCACCGACGATGTCGCTGGTGGGCCGTCCCGTCATCCTGCTCCCGCGCCGCTGTGAGGAGCCGTTCTGCCACTCAGCTCGCAGTTGTCGTCAAGGTGTGGGGACTTCTCATGGCCACCAGCGGGGACCTCAACATGGCCATCGACAGCCCGACCTGGCAATCTGCCCGGGTGCCGGATGTCGGATGGTTCCCTAGCGATCAGGAGCTGTCGGCAACCGCCGAGGACATAGGTCGCGAGCTGCACGACGCTTGGCTTGATCTCTTGACCGTCACCCACGCGGGCGACTCCGTGACGATCGAGGGCTACCGCGAGCGGCCGGCCCCCGGAGGCTGGTTTCGCGTCGGCCGCTACCCGGTTGTCCTGACAGTCACGGGCGCCGCCCGGATCGACTCGCACGATCCAGATGGCCTCGGGGGCATCGCTGTGTGCGACGTGACGACAGAGAGCGGATCGATGACTTTGACGAGTGGTTTCGTGGGTCACCTGGCGGTGATCGGCGAGCACCTGGCCGCAGCGATCACGCTGTCGGGCACGCCGTCGGCCGAAAGACGCAGGTTCAGCCGTCGCTGGGTGCCGAGGGTGGCCGAGTGAGCTGAAGGTGGCACAGCAGCACGGTTCCATCGTGCCGGAGGAGCCGCAGTCCCGGCCCTGCGGGCAATCAGAAGGCCGTCACCTGCCCGTCAGCTGGTCAAGCCGACCGCGAGGCCAGCCAGCAGGATGAAGATGCCACGCCGGCAGTGGCGGCCGTATGGCTCGACCCAGTGGGGCGGTCGCATCCTCGTTCCCCCTTTCGGCGAGTAGACCCTCGACGGCGCCCGGGACGGGTTGACTGTCACAGCGCGTCGTTACCATCCAGTACATATGTTCGACCTGCTCGATGGGGCCATGGACCTCGACTCGATGACACCGTCAGATGCGGTCGTCTCGTCCTGCGCTCACGCAGCGCGGGTGGCGGTCGAAGTGTCCGCCCGGGTCGATGTCGACGGCGCCGACATGGACGTGCTCCACGACCTCGTCCTCGAACTCGAACGCACCCGTCAGCTCCTCGACGCCACCAGCGCACACGCACTGGCAGAGCTCGACGGTCGCGACGGGATCGACAAGGCCATGGGAATCTCGACCTCCCGATGGCTCGCGCGCGAGGCCGGGCTGCCAGCCGGCGTGGCGCGCCAGCGGCTGGCGGTGGCACGCACGCTGAGGGACCAGCTGCCCGAGGTGGACGACGCTCTCGTCGAGGGTCGCATCTCGTGGGACCACGCCCGGGTCATCGCCGAGGCAGTGAACGACCGCAACATCGAGCTCATGAAGCCCTTGATCGGCGACGTGATCGACTCCGCGGAGCACACCACGTTCGGGCGTTGGCGACGGGACACGCAGGTCCTGGCTCAGCTGCTCGATGCCGATGGCTCGCACGACCCGGCCGACGATCTGGCGCGGAACGTCCTCAAGCTGTCCGAGTCCGACGATCTGTCGCTCATCCGCGCCGAGCTCACGGGTGAGCACGCGCTGACGGTGATCAACGCGCTCAACACCATCGCGGATGAGCTCTTCCTCTCCTGGTCGCGCGACTGCGCCGCCACTCCCGAGCTCACCATGCCGACCCGACCGATGCTGCTCGCCTTGGCGCTGGCCGAGCTGGCTCGTCGGGCTCTGGCGGTGCCCGTGCGCGACTCGCGGCCGCCCAGGGTCGAGGTCACTCTCGTCATGCGGGCCGACGACCCACAGGCGATCGTGGACCCGTGTGGGTCGCCGATCCCGGCAGCGACGCTTCCGACGTTCCTGTGCGATCCGACGATCTACGCCACCCTGGTCGACTCGCTCGGCCTCCCGGTCGACATGGGCCGAGCTTCACGGGTACCGACGCCGGCGCAGCGCCGGGCGCTCGCCGTGCGGGACGGCGGGTGCACCTTCCCGGGGTGCGATGCTCGAGTCGCATGGACCGATGCCCACCATGTGCGACTCTGGTCCGAACACGGGCCGAGTGACCTTGGCAACTTCGCGCTGCTGTGCCGTCGCCACCACGGGGTGGCGCATCGCCGTGGGTGGACGGTGCATCTGGATGTCGACGGATGGACCCGGTGGACCACACCCACCGGCCGCACCTTCTGGGGCCAGCAGCACCGACGCCGCCGCGCCGAAGGGCACCCTCGTGCGGGTCCGTGACAGCCCTGACAGGCGGGGCGGGCCGATACATCCAGCCCGACCCTCCTCCAGCAACCCTCCTCCAGCAGCTCTCGCCCAGAAGCTCAGGCGGCACGCAGTTCTCGCGGCAACCCGTGTCGCCGACCGATTCAGACGGTCGGTCGATCTGCCGCGTTCACGCCCAGGCCATCCCTGCAGAAGCTGACGACCATGTCGGCCACCAGCTCCGGGTCCGCGGCGCGTCCGTCGATGTACACGTGGGTGAGCTGGTTCGACACTCCGAGGATGGCGAACGCCAGTGCTTCGGCATCCTGATCCGGGATGCGGCCGTCGCGGATCGCCTGCTCGAGGTGCACGCGGGCATCGGAGACGAGAACTCCCTGGCCGGCACGCATCGCCTCGGCGAAGGTGGACTCGGTGCGTGCGAACTCGAACAGCCGCCGCAGGTCGTTGTGCTCGGCCAGCCACAGCACGCCGGCACGGATGCCGAGTTCGATGCGCTTCACCGGATCGTCCACATCGGTGATCGCCCGTTGCTGGCGCCGCCGCATGTCCTTCTGTGAGGTCCGGAGGATCTCGATGAACAACTCCTCCTTGGAGGAGAAGTACCAGTAGAAGACGCCCTTGCCGACGCCGAGCCCGTCCACGATGTCGGAGACCGAGGTCGGGTGGTAGCCGTTCTCTGCGAACTCGTGCGTGGCGTAGTCGATGAGCTGCGAACGACGCTCCTTGCCCCTCTGGGTCAATCGTCGTGACATTCGATCGACGCTAGCAACCTTTCTTGACCGCTCGGTCTAGTTGGGTGTGACCGCACCCTCGCGCCACGGGTCGTCCGGCTGGTTGTTGCGGCCGGGACCGGTTCACCGCCGTGAAACAGGGCTGTCACGCGCCGCCGGTAGGGTTCGCGGATGCCGACGTACGTGATTCGAGTGTGGCTTCCCGACCGCCCCGGTGCGCTCGGCGCCGTCGCCACGCGCGTCGGCGCGGTCAGGGCGGACGTGATCGGTATCGACATCATCGATCGTGGCGCCGGACGTGCCGTCGACGAGTTGATCATCGACCTCCCGGACGGCGATCTGGTTGATCTGTTGCTGGCCGAGATCGGTCAGGTCGAGGGTGTGGATGTGGAGAACATCCGACCGTTGGACGGCCCTCCGGCCGACCCTGCCGTGCTCGCTCTGGAGGTCGCAAAGGAGATCCGCGGGGCGGGGTCGACGGTGGACAGCCTCCAGGCGGTCGTGTCCGGGGCGCAGCGGCTCGTCGGGGCCGACTGGGCGGCGCTCGTCGACCCCAGTGGCGGTCGACTCGTCGTCGCGAGCGGTGAGGGCGTGCCGGCAGAAGGCTGGTTGTGCGCCTTCGTACTCGGTGCCACCGCCGAGGGCGCAGGTGTCGACCTGAAGGAACTGGCCGTGGCGAACCTGCCGGACTCCGGACTGGCGCTCGTCGTCAACCGCAGCCACCTGCCGCTGCGTGGCCGGGAGCAGGCCGTGCTCGAGGCCGTCGCCGCGCTCGCTTGACGACCATGTCTGTTCCCTCGGGTCGCTCTGATCAGGTCTCGGCCCAGCCGCGGGAGCGCTCCACCCCGCGCAGCCATTGGGCGTACTCGGCGTCGGCACGTCCGCGATCGGGTGTCGGGTCGACCCGGGCGTCCGCGGTCCAGCAGCGGGCGATGTCGTCCAGGTTCGACCACATTCCCGACCCGAGACCGGCGAGATAGCTCGCGCCGAGAGCGGTCGTCTCGGCCACCGACGAGCGGGCGACCGGCACACCCAGTTGGTCGGCCTGGATCTGCAGCAGCAGGTCCATCGCCGCAGCACCTCCGTCGACGCGCAGTTCGTCGAGCGCCTCGCCCGACGCCTCCGTCATCGCCTGGACGACGTCGCGGGTCTGGAACGCCATCGACTCCACAACCGCCCGTGCCAGCTGAGCGCGTCCCGCGCCGCGGGTGATGCCGAGGACCGTGCCCCGCGCGTACGGATCCCAGTACGGCGAGCCGAGACCGGTGAAGGCGGGCACGACCACCACACCGGAGCTGTCAGGTACCGAGGCGGCGAGTGCACCGACCTCGGCAGCCTCGGAGATGATGCCGAGGCCGTCGCGCAGCCATTGCACCGCAGCGCCGGTGACGAAGATGGACCCTTCGAGCGCGTACTGGGTCACCGGATCGGAGCCCGTTCCGCCGAGCATGGACGCCGGAACCGCCCAGGCGATCGTCGTGAGCAGGCCCGCGGTCGGTTCCGGACAGGTCTCGCCGACGTTCATCAACACGAATGAGCCGGTGCCGTAGGTGTTCTTCGCCATGCCCGGGCGAACACACGCCTGACCGAACAGCGCGGCCTGCTGGTCGCCGGCGACGCCACAGATCGCCACGCCGGCAGGCAGACCGGACCCCTCGACGGTCGTGCCGAAGTGCCCGGCCGAGGGGGCGACGCGCGGTAGGGCGGAGAGTGGGATGCCGAACAGGTCGCACAGGTCCGCTGACCAGCCGCAGGCCCGGATGTCGAACAGCATCGTGCGGCTCGCATTCGACGGATCCGTCACGTGGGCGGCCCCACCGGTGAGGTTCCAGACCAGCCACGAGTCGATCGTCCCGAGCAGCAGGTCGTCATCGGCGGCGACGCCTCCGGGTCCGAGTAGCCACTCCAGCTTGGAGGCGGAGAAGTACGGGTCGAGCACCAGACCGGTGAGGGCGCGGATCCGCAGCAACTCGCCAGCCGCGGCGAGGTCGTCGCAGCGCGCGGCCGTCCGACGGTCCTGCCACACGATCGCCCGGTGGCGGGGTACACCGGTCCGGCGGTCCCACGCGACGACCGTCTCCCGCTGATCGGTGACCCCCACAGTCGCGACCGTTCGGCCGAGCGACTCGACGAGCTCGCCCACAACGGCCCTGGTGACGGACCAGATCTCGGCTGCGTCGTGTTCGACCCAGCCGGGCTGGGGGAAGTACTGGGTGAACTCGCGGTAGGTGCGTCCGACCGGTTGCCCGGAGGTGTCGACCGCAAAGGCGCGTACGCCGGTGGTGCCGGCGTCGATGGTGATGATGACGGCGTCCTCGGGTGAGTTCCCGGAAGCGCTGCGCGGGTAGTCCGACATGGCCCGACAACCTACGGCCTGATCACTCTCCGGGTGTTGTTGGTCTCGTGGACCTCGGGCATCGCAGGAATCTCCGCCGCGTAGGGTGGGCGCATGCGACTCGGCGTGTTGACCTCTGGTGGTGACTGCCCCGGCCTGAATGCCGTCATCAGGGCGGTCGTGCGCAAGACGCAGCGGGTGCACAGCGGCAGTGTGATCGGCTTTCGCGACGCATGGCGTGGTGTGCTCGAGGACGACTGGGAGCCGCTCGACGTCGAACGCTGTCGCGGCATCCTCCCGAGGGGTGGGACCATCCTCGGCACCTCGCGCATCCAGCCCTACCAGTTCGACGACGGACTCGATCGGGTGCGCGACGCCATCGAACGCCATCGCCTGGACGGATTCGTCGTCATCGGTGGAAACGGATCCATGAGCGCCGCACGCGACCTGTGCAACGACGGCATCCCGTGCATCGGAGTGCCGAAGACGATCGACAACGACATCGACGCGACCGAGTTGAGTTTCGGTTTCGACACCGCCGTGCACGTCGCGACGTCGGCGATCGACCGTCTCCACACCACCGCAGAGGCTCACGATCGCGTGATGGTGGTCGAGGTGATGGGGCGCGACACCGGTCACATCGCCGTACGCGCAGGCCTTGCTGGTGGTGCGACCATGACACTGATCCCCGAGGCGCCGTTCGACATCGAGGAGGTGTGTGATGCGCTGAGCCGTCGCCACGCCGGGCACAGCTTCGCCTCGATCGTGGTGGTCGCCGAGGGGGCGATGCCGATCGAGGGGTCGATCCCTGCTCCCGCCTACGAGGTCGACCGATTCGGTCACGAGCGCCTGGGCGGGATCGGTCTGCTGCTCGCCTCCGAGATCGAGGGCCGGACCGGTCTGGAGACACGCGTGACAACGCTCGGCTACATCCAGCGCGGCGGCACCCCGACCGCGTTCGACCGCGTTCTGGCATCGCGGTACGGCGTGGCGGCGGCGGACGCGGCCGCAGCAGGGGCGTGGGGGAAGATGGTCGCGCTGCAGGCCGACGAGATCGTGCACGTCGACCTCTCCGAAGCGGTCGATCGCACGAAGATGGTCGACCTGGATCTCTACAACGACGTGGCCCGCCCATTCTTCGCCTCGTGAGCTGGCCACCCGACCTGGCGCGACGGTCGGGATCAGATCAATCGATGGGTTCGAGCACGACCACGGGGATGACACGTTCGGTGCTCGCCTGGTACTCGTCGAAGCTGGGCCAGACGCTGGTCGCGACCGACCACCACTCGGCCTTCTCGTCGCCCTCGACCTGACGTGCTGTGTAGGTCTTGAGCGCGGCGCCGTCCTGCAGTGACACGACGGAGTCGGCCATCATGTTCAGGTACCACACCGGGTGGTCCGGTGCGCCGCCCATTGACGCGATCACGGCGTAGGAACCATCGCGCTCGCTCCGCATGAGCGGGGTCTTGCGCACCTTCCCGCTCTTGCGTCCCTTGGTCCACAGAATGATGCAGGGTTGACCCTCGAGCGTGTCGCCCTCGGTGCCCCCGCTCGACTCGTACAGCGCGACCTGGTCCGCAATGACGTCCCACGGGCTCGGCTCGTAGTCACCCTCGATGGGCATGGTTGTTCCTCCGGCTCGGCGTCGTGGTCAAAGGTAGCCGCGGGCTCAGCAGGCCTCGTCCAGGCGGTTGCGCCGCTCGGTGAGAACCGCCGTCATGTCCTCTGACAGCGACGCGCTCGACGCGTCCTCGGTCGTGGAGAGCAGCGGCGCGAAGTCGCAGGCGGTGACGATCGGAGTGTCACCTTGCGAGGGGGAGCTGACCTGGATCGCCTTGCCCTCGACCTGGAAGTCGATCGCGTCGAACTGAGCGCGTTCGGTGACCGTGAGCACCATCTGCCCGATCGCCTGCTGGCGAGAAAGGCCGACGACGTTGTCGAACGGCGCGGACAGGTTGATCGTCAGTCGTGTGGTGTCCCGGGACAGGCTGAGCAGCTCTGTCCCGGCCGGGATCGACGACAGCGTCCCGTTCACCCCCAGTGTCGACGGCGGAGGCATCAGTAGCGCTCGGATCACCGTCGCCAGGTCGTTGTCGGGCAGCTCGGTGGAGGCCGGAACGAACGAGCCCTCGTTCACGTAGTACAGGATCGACACGATCCTTCCTGTCGAGGGTGCAGTGGTGGTGGTGGTCGTGGTGGAGGTGACCTGCAGTGCTCGGGGCCGCTCGTCGACACCGATGCCGCAGCCGAAGGTCGTGGCCAGCACGGCACCGAGAACCACTGCAGCTGCCACTGGTGTGGCGCGGCGGATCATGACGGTCGTTCGGTGCCGGAGTCGATGCGGATCGCTGGCAGCTGGCCCGTCAGGGCGAACTCCTCCGCCTCCTCCGCGGTGACCGAGGCCAGGTCCTCGGGGTCGTCGGCCTCGAGGGGCTCGATCATGGGTAGCTCGAGGACGAACCGTGCTCCCTGTCCGCCGTCATGTCGATCCTCGACCCAGACCCGGCCACCTTGGAGGCGAGCGTGCTCGGCTGCGAGCGCCAGCCCGAGCCCGACGCCCATGTCGATCCCTCGGCTCCCGCCTTGATCGCCCCGGTTGAACCGGTCGAAGATCTTGGTCCGTTCGGTCTCCGGGACTCCGGGCCCGTTGTCCTCCACCCCGATACGAACCGTCGAGCCGGAGAGCATGATGTCGACTCCATCCGGTTCGTGCAGGTCCACGAACACGCCGGTGGCACCGTCGGCGTACTTGGACGCGTTGTCGAGGTAGTTGGCGAGGATGCGCATGAGTCGCCGCTTGTCGCACGCGATCACCACGCTCTCGAGAGCGGGGTCCGACTCCACGGGCACCGTGCTCTTCGACACCATTCGCACGGCTGCCTCGATCGTGGGCACCAGCGTGACGGCGTCGAGTTCCAGGCGGACGGCGCCGGCGTCGAACCGCGAGATCTCGAGCAGGTCCTCCACGAGTTGGGTGAACCGCTGCATGTCCAGCGTCAACAGATCGAGCGCCTTCTGCGAACGTTCGGGCATGGTGTCGCGATTGTTGGCGAGGACCTCGATCGAAGCGTTCAACGTGGTGAGTGGCGAACGCAGCTCGTGGCTGACGTCGCTCGCGAATCTGGCATCGCGATCGATACGCTCCTGGAGCGCTGACACCATGTCGTTGAAGTTCGCGACGAGTGGTGCCAGGTCAGGGTCGGCCGCATAGTCGTCGTAGTCGATCCGGGTGTCGAGCTGCCCGAGTGCGACGGCCTCGGCCGCGTCACCGATGCGCGTCAGCGGCTGGAGCGCGTATTTGGAGGCCCAGAAGCCGAGTCCCATCGCGATCAACGTGGCGGCTGCGGCCGCCACCACGAGTGTCAGGCTGAGACTGCGGATCGCCGTGTCGATGTCGTCGAGCTGGTTGACCTGGAAGTACGACAGGTCGCTGTCGGGCACGGCGATCCCGACGGCGAGCAGCGACTCCCCGCCGGCGCGGAACCGCATGATCGAGCCCTCGCGGTCGTCGGCCACCTTGCGGATCAGATCCGGAGGGAGCATGTCGATGCCGTAGCGGGCGTCGACCGAGACCGTCGTCGGCTCGTTGCCGCCGACCCCCGTGGTTCCGATGACGATCGACGGGGCGCCGGTGCCGGGGAGCGAGCTCAACAGCGTCTGCAGATCTGCGGTCTCGATCGTGGAGCCGAGACCGCCACGGATCGTCTCGGCATTCGCGATGGCCTGGTTCGAGAGCCCGTCCTCGCGAGCGTTCAGCAGTGTCGTCTTGGCGACGGTGACGGTGGTGACCGACAGGACCACCGAGAGGAGCAGCGCGACCAGGGCGACGGCCAATGTGATCCGACCCCTGAGACCGATCTGCAGTCCGCGGTAGAGCTGACGCAGCAGCAGCCGGTCCTCGGAGTCTCTGGACGGAGGCACGACGGATGGCGACGCGACGGAGGGGGATCCCGCGGAGGAGTTCATCGATCTGAGGTGCGGAACCTGATCATGGCTGGAGCTTGTAGCCGAGACCGCGAACGGTCACGACATGGCGCGGGTTCGCCGGGTCGGCCTCGACCTTGGTGCGTAGCCGTCGCACGTGCACGTCGACGAGCCGACCATCGCCGAACACTCCGTGGCCCCAGACCTTCTCCAGCAGGTCTTCACGTGAGAACACCTTGCCCGGGCTGTTCGCGAGTTCCACCAGCAGGCGGAACTCGGTCTTGGTCAGATGGATCTGCACGCCGTTGCGGCTGACGACGCCCTCCTGAGGGACGATCTCGAGTTCACCGAACTGCAGGCGGGGGTTGCCGGGCTGGCTCGGTCGTGCACGCCGCAGCATCGCCCGGATACGCGCGGAGAGTTCCTTGGGCTGGAGCGGCTTCGTCATGTAGTCGTCCGCGCCGGCCTCGAGACCGGCGACGACATCATGGGTGTCGGCACGCGCGGTGACCATGATGATCGGTACGTCGCTGTGGCGTCGGATCGAACGGCAGACCTCGAACCCGTCCATCCCCGGCAACATGATGTCGATCAGCACGACGTCGGTCGGCGCTCGACCGAAGGAGGCGATCGCCTCCTCGCCGGTCTCCGACTCGTCGACCTGCCAGCCCTCGTCCTCGAGTGCGAGCTTGACCGCACCTCGGATCCGATGGTCGTCCTCTACGTACAGGATGCGTGTACCCACAGCGACAGTCTCGCCCATCCGGACACCTACGTGTTCACTCCGGCGGTCGGTCCGCTCAGACCTGACCCGCCCCCAGTGTCGACAGAACGGCCTGGAGCGGATCGAAGAGCGCCGGGTGTGCGGCGAGCACGGAGGTCGGTCGGTCGGGTCCACCCTCGATCGTGCCGACCCGCGCGCCGGCTTCGGTCGCGATGAGCTCCCCGGCGGCGAGGTCCCACATCGCGAGTCCGACCTCGTAGTAGGCGTCCACCCGGCCGGATGCCACCGAACACAGATCGAGCGCCGCGGCACCCATGCGACGGATGTCGCGGATCTGGGGGAGGAGCTGGGCGACCACCTGCCCCTGTCGTGCGCGTCGTTCCGAGGAGTAGCCGAACCCGGTCGCGACCAGTGCCGTCGCGAGGATCGACTCCGCGGCCTCGGTCCGGGCGGTGAGCCGCAGTCGCCGATCGTCGCAGAACGCACCACCGCCGAGCGTCGCGGAGTAGACCCGGTCGTGGGTGGGGTCGGCGACGACCGCTGCGACGACGGTGCCGTCGATCTCCGCAGCGATCGACACGTTGTACCCCGGGTGGTCGTACACGTAGTTGGTGGTCCCGTCGATCGGGTCGACCCACCAGGTCACTCCGGCCGTGCCGCCGGTGGTCTCGCCCGGGCGGGCCGGTCGCTGCCGTCCGGGCTGGTCCTCTTCGCCGATGACGAGGTCGGTGGGTCGTGCGGCGGCGATCACGGAGCGAATGAGACGCTCCGACGCAGTGTCCATCTCGGTGACGTGGTCGGTGGCGCTGGACTTCTCGTCGACGGCGAACGACTCGGGTCGGTTGGTGTGGATCAGTTCGACCGCAGCCGCAGCCGCATCCTTCGCGACCTGTCGCAGCTCGTCGTACAACGCAGCGTCACTCTGGTCGGTCACCGGGGACCGGCGCCGGACTGCTCCCGGGCGCGGATCGTGTCCCACTCGCCGAACGCCCGCAGGGTGAGTACCGCAACGACGGCGACCCCTCCGGCGCCGATGATGACCGCCAAGAAGGTGATCAGCCCGACAGCGGCACCGCCGAAGTTGCCCAGTTCGGCGAACGCGTACCCGATGAGTCCGCCGGCGGCAGCGCCCACGAAGATCGACACGAACGCCAGCACCCGGGCGAGGACAGAAGGGAGCGCCGAATCGGGGTCACCCGAGGCCGGCGGCTCGACGGGTCCTGGTCCTTGGCGGTCAGAGGGTGCGCTCACTGCACCCCAGTCTACGGGGCCGTCCATGCACAGGTTCAAGGCGGGGCCGGGACATGTCGATCATCTGGGGTGAAGCTGTCCGTCGTGGATGGGTCGGACGACCTGTTCGCCTGGGTGGAACTGCCCGCACGGGTGGACCACGTCGGGTGATGGCAGTACACCGGACACATGCCCCCTCGCCAGGAGAGGGCGAAACCTGACGACCAGCGGGATCAAACCCAGGAGATCCGACATGCCGACACGTGAGACCGCCACCGAACTCCTCGTCCCTCCACGTCGTCTGGGACAACTGCTCGCCTCGGCGAGGGTCAGGAACGGATTCGGCCTCGACGAGGCAGCGAGCGCTCTGGGCCCACAGTGGTCCGCTCTCGAACTGCTCGAGATCGAGACCGGCCACCGCCCCGTGCTCGACACCGACCTCGCGACGCTGACGAATCTGTACGAGATCCCGACGACGAACCTCATCCCGCCCAGGTCGCACTTGATGTTGGACCTGGACGAGAGGGTGCTCGAGGTCGGTCACCAGCGAGCGCAGCTGCAGGGCGAGGTGGTCGAGCGACAGGAGGTCCTGAGTCGCTACCTGTCGATGGTCTACGCGATGCGCGACGTGACGCCCGGACGTTCGGTGCCGTTGCGTCTGCCCGACCTCGACGTTCTCTCGGGCGTGCTCGGCGCACCGCGACATCAGCTCGAGGACGAGTTGATCACCATGATGGTCGCAGACTCGGAGTCCCTGGGTCGACGGACCAGAGCCCTCAAGGGTCGTCTGTTGATCCCGGTGATCGGTGTGGTCGTGGCCGTCACGGCGGTGGGGGCGCTGCTGCTCGTCACGAACGACAGTGATGCGGTCACCAACCCGGGAGGCACCACTCAGGCCACCGTGATCAGCGACACGACCGTGGCCGGCGACACGAGCGCGGTCACCACCGACATCGGCGACGCCGTCGTGCAGGAGCGACTGCCTGACGGCACCCCTGGTCCGGTCGAGACCCGCGACTGATCGCCCGACAGAACGGCGTCCGAGCTGCGGCGGGGGGTATGGTCCGCAGCGATGCGACTCCGTACATCTGCCATCCGCTCCGGCGCGGTTCTGGTCGTTCTTGCGACGGTGGTAGCCGGCTGCTCCGGCAGCGAGGGTTCTGCGGGCGGAGCGACCGGCGACAAGTCCAGCACCCTGTCCTCGATCCCGGCCTCTGATCTCGAGGACCTGACGGGACTCGGCGCCACGACGGTCGTCGCGAAGGACAACTCGTTCGTACCGCAGTTCATCACCGTCTCGCCCGGCACGAAGATCACCTTCGACAACAAGGGCCGGGCCGCGCACAACGTGATCCCGGTCGACGACGGTGCGTTCGACAAGATCACGACCGAGGAACTCCAGCCGGGCGACACAGACGTGCTCGTGCTCGACGAACCCGGTGAGTACCCCTACTACTGCTCGCTGCACGGCACACCTGACCGGGGCATGTACGGCAGGATCATCGTCACCGACGGCTGACCGGCTGGTTCAGCCGCTGAACAACGGCTCCTCGTCGCGGTTCGACGACAGGCCGCAGACCACGTCACGGTGCAGACACAGCTCGATCTCGCGCTCGAGGGCGACCTGGTCCCAGGAGTTCACGAAGTCGGCGTGGATCCCGAAGGTGGACCCCGAGGCGAGTGTCAGGTCGTGGCCCTCACCGGCGATCGGGTAGGCGATCGAGAACGTCAGCTGCGCCACATGCACCGGGTGGCTCTCGGGGCACTCGCCCCCGGTGCTGTTGGCCATGTGGCTGCGATGGTCCTCGCTGTCGACGTTCTCGCCGTCCCAGCAGTCGGGGAACGTGATCACGGCCCGCAGCGGTGCCTGGTCCGGACAGACTGGTGGAGCTGCGGAGTGCGCCGACGACACACCGCAGGTCCATCCGGCCAGGTCGGCCGAGAGCGGCTCGGTGGCGGTCATGTCGCCAGCGATGATCTTGAGGCCCTCGGGGTACATCTCGAGGACCGTCGGGTCGACTCCCGGCGCAGCGCGGTAGTACGCGATCGATCTGGTCGGGGTCACCGCGACGCCGTGGTCCAGCAGCTGCGGTGACCAGTACGCCGCAGTGTCCCGCTGCTTCTGGCAGGTGGTGGGCTCGCCGAGCAGTGACTCGGTGGTCGAGTACGCGTCGGTGCTGACGTTGCCGAAGAAGTCGTGCTGGTGCGACAGGCCCGGCTCGGCGAAGAAGACGATCGGGTCGTCCGGTGCGGTGTGGCTGTACCCGCATTCGGTGACGATCTGTCC
>Ga0105047_10008882_pt1 | contig 16673 bp, 14 predicted proteins | sample MAT04_FD_78384 | JGI IMG/M metagenome (GOLD analysis project Ga0105047, IMG submission 78384) | Freshwater microbial communities from Lake Fryxell liftoff mats and glacier meltwater in Antarctica - MAT-04 (megahit assembly) | ecosystem: Environmental > Aquatic > Freshwater > Ice > Liftoff...
AGCATCTCAATTTTGCATTTGTAGTGCGAGCGTCCCCGCTCGCGTATTGTACGCAGGAGCGAGCGTCCCCGCTCGCGTATTGTACGTAGGAGCGAGCGGGGACGCTCGCACTATCATCATAAAAAAAATGCTTTTTGCAAAACAGAGATGCTCCCCAATGGGTTTAAAGCTTCTCTCTTATAGCGTCCAAGGAAACATTAATTTCCCTCACAGACAATCTCCTCGCCCGATCGCCCCAGGTAACTGTCCTAGCTCAGCGGTAAACTGTTGGACGTACCAAATTGTGACGCCCGACAGCGTTCCACCGCCACCGAGCGCAGATCAATCATACTGAAATTATTTTATACCGCCGACAGGTTTATTTGCAACATCGGTTTAACAGCAGGCCGCGTAGGGATTTCTGGTTAAAAAGCCTTTGGTGTCTCGCTAGCACTCGATGCTTCCGCGTCTGTCCCGGCCGAGCGGTATCCGTAGAAATCTATCCGGTAGTCTACAATTTTGACACCAGTTTGCTGTTGAATTTGTTCGATCAACTCGATCGGCAATTCCACATGAACGTCGAGAATCTGAGCCGTATCCAGACAGTTGACATGAGAGTGAGAGTCGCTGACATTACCGTACAAGCGTCCCTCCGAGCGTTCTATGCACTCAATAATCCCTTCTCTCGAAAGGGCTTCCAGATTTTGATAAACAGAAGTATGACCGATCGAATGTGCTTGTCGGTTCAGGCGATCGTAAATTTCTCGAGCCGATAGGTGTTCTTTTGCATCCCACAAAAGCTCTAGGATAAATCGACGCTGGCGGCTCAAGCGCATTCCCACCGCCTGACAGCGGTTTAAAGCATCTTCTAATGAACGAATTGGTTTCACAGCTACCGCCTTCTAGAGCCTGCTCGATGTTTAATTCTGGTACAATACTGCACGCCGATCGTATATCCACTAATTCTAACGCAGGGTTGCCCAACAGTAGAAGATAGAGGGCAAAAATCAAAAATCCGTAAATCTTCAATGCCCCTATCGACTAACCGTTGCCACACTAGACTTATACAATTTTTCTAAAGATGTGCTATGGATCAAGTCCTAGCCCCCCCCGAACTCGCGGGGGGGGTTGGGGGGGGGTAATATCTAGCACTACTTTATGAAATTGGTATTAAGTTGCACTCAATCGCTTTCAATAACTGAAAGCATCTGCGTCCATCAGTGTTTGTACGCAGGAAATCTGCAGTTAACAGATCGATCGAACACTTGTGCAACTCAAGTCTATGAGCCTGCTGTCAGCACGCAGCAGAAATTTTCCGTCTAAAAAATATTGCTTTGACCTTATTTTCTACTCCAACAACTCCAAAACTCCAACTCCTACTTCGAGGATTTGATAGCGTTAACCAGTAACTTGGCGATTTCCGAAAGTTGCTTTTTGTTGAAAGTTTTGAGCAAAAGCCTTACTACCGCCTTCGGTTCGGCGGGAAGAGCTACTTCCTTCGATGCCGGTGGTGCTGCGGTTGCTGGGGCGCTTGCTTCTACAGTTTTTGGGCTTGCTGCCAAAAGTAGCAAATTTTTACTCGGAGCGATCGTCTTAACTTTCCCCCCTTGCGCCAAATCCCCAGCCTCCTTCAGTTCTTTGATAATCAGCGGAGCTAAGACTTTATAAGAGTTTTTGGGATTAAGGATCGCCCCTCTAGCTATTTTCACTAAATTTTGCCAAGTCTCAATTTTACCTCCCAACTTATACAGGCGAACGCACAAAGCCGCCAACTGCTCGCGACTAGCAGCCGATTCTTTCTGTTTGAACCCCTGCAACATTTCTTTAAGTAAAACCATCACTTCCGCAGCAAAATTCGCCGGCACACCGCCCGCTGTTTGAGCGGCCCCGGCCCCGCGAGCCACCGCAGCAGCAGCCGGAACTTTACCCGCCGCCAAGTTTTTGAGATGAGTTTCCAGTTGAGCAAAAACTGGCATCACCTGTTGAACGAGTTTTTCTCCCTCTTCATTCCTCAACCCAAAAGGCCCTTCCAGTTGCGCCAGCAAATCTTTAAGCGTATCAACTCCCTTTAAAAATAGGGATTCTGCCGTTTGGTCAACCTGCTTGACGGGCCCGTCCTTGAGTACCTTAAAACAATCTTCCAAGCGGTGAGCGGTTGTTTTGATACTATCCAAACCGAGCATCGCCGCCCCTCCTTTGACGGAATGGGCGGCTCGGAACATCTCTTGAACGCTTTCGGGGTCTTTCATCGTGGACTTCAAATCCACTAAACCATTTTCTAAAGTATCGAGGTGCTCCTTAGCCTCCTCGATAAACAAACGCATAATTCGATCTTGCTGATCTGACACGACAGTTCTCCTAACAATCTCAGCCCCCCCTCCAGAAAACACCCTCTTCGCGGGAGGAAACAGGACTCCTGCCAAAAGTCAGAAGCTTCCATGCAAAATATTCTAGCCTGCCTCAGCTAGCAGGCTCAAAATACTGTTGTCGGGCCAGTCTGAATCTCTAAAACTGGTGCGGTGCAGATTAAGCTTATAGCTCTGAAGGAGTATCGGGAGCGATTTCAATGCCCCGGCCTTGTTTCATCATTTGCTGATCCGTAATTAAATCGCTCAATTCCTTAACTTCAACGCCGATGTTTTCGCAAGCCTGTTTCAATTCCCGCTGGAAGCTGTTGAGGTCGCCTTCGTAGCCGCAAAGGTGCGCGGCTGTGGTGATTCCTTGTTGGGCGTTTGCTTTGGCGCAGTCGATCAATTCAAGGCCTGTGAGGGGTTGGGAGGATGCCATAGTGTCAAACCACAATTTATATTTTGTCCCACTGTACCCAAAATGTTGAGATCGATCGATCTATCAAAAGGCATGAAAAATCCTGTCTGTGCTGCGCGTTACCAATTCCTACCTCTTTTTGGGGAGTTCTTGGCAAGATAGCAGTAATTGGCATTTTTTAACCTTGATTGTGCCTAACTTATATTTAATCGTAGTGAAAAACCTTCGCTTATCGCTGTTAATACTAGCCTGTGCGCTCACATCCCTAGCGCTCAACTACTACGTCAAACTTGTTACCAGCAACTACCGTCACAGCGATATAGCTAACGTTCCAGCAGAACCCATCGCCATTGTTTTTGGTGCTGGAATTTGGGAAGATGGGACTCCGACTCCAATGTTAGCCGATCGAGTGCAAGCGGCCGTCGATTTGTACAAAACCGGGCGAGTGCGCCAAATTTTGATGACAGGAGACAACAGCAGCCCAGACTACAACGAAGTCAAAGCAATGCAGGAGTACGCCTAAGCACAGGGCGTACCGCCAAATAATATCACTCTCGATTATGCTGGTTTGAGCACCTACGAAAGCTGCTATCGGGCGAAAGAGATTTTTGGCATCACCCAGGCTGTTTTGGTGACTCAAAACTTTCACATAGCCCGCGCTGTTTATACCTGTCGCCAGTTGTACAGGCGATCGGTTTGGGAACCCCCGATTGGGGGAAATTTCGCCAATCTAGCATGATTAATTACAGTTTTCGCGAATTTTTGGCAGTCCTCAAAGCGCTTTGGGAAGTGCGCGTTACCCGTCCCAAACCGACTTTTTTGGGGCCTTTTGAAGGAATAAAATAAAAATTATCGGCGATCGGTTTAAGAGTTCAGTCCTTAGATCAACCAATTGAGGCAGAGTTTCAGAATTAAGATTTATCGACGATGCTTCAGCGACTGCTGCTGCTTCTTCTAACGGGACTTGTTCTGAAAATGTCTCAAGGCTGACTTGTCGCTGCTGATTTTTTTGTTCTGTCATTTCTGAGTCACCTCTTCGAGCGATCGCATACATAACCCTTACTACAAATGTAACTTATCTGTATCCGGGATTCGGACATTGAATTTTTCTGTACCCAACAATCACAATTACCAACAAACTTATAAGCTTTGAGCTCAGTTATAAGTTATCTTCATCAGAACTTATGCACTTTCCCTCAAAAATCAGATTTTTTTACATAAATCTTGTTAAATTCCCAACTCGTATTATGTCGGGGACAATAAGCCGCAGCGCGTGGGTAGTGAGGACTTGAGTTTTGTGATTTTTCTGGGGACTAACCTCGTCACTACAAAACCAATTTAATTGTAGTCGTGAGAGCAGAGACGATATTACGCATTCTCGGCTCGCACGCTACTGCTTGTGATGCACATCACTGAATTGTTATATTTACTTAACAGTAAGATTTCCGAGATTCTGATATTGTTAAAGCTTGTCTAATGAATTTTGCTCGAATTTATCTCAAGCTGAAAGCAAGCGTCTGGAAATTCTTAAAAAACTAAAGGTGTAGAGCCGATGGCAATTTATGTTGATACTGCAATTATAGCAACTGCCGCACGGGCGATCGAGTTCGGATGGATTGCGGGAATTACTACTAATCCCACACTTTTGGCAAAAAGCGAGCTATCTCCTGATGAGACACTCAAACAACTGGCACAACTGACTTCTGGAGAAGTGTACTATCAGCTAATGGCATCGGATTTTGATGGTATGGTAGCAGAAGGAAAGGCTGCTTTTGAGTCGATCGGGCGGCAAACAGTTTTGAAAATTCCAGCAACAGCGGCGGGCTTCCAAGCAGTAGCCTATTTGTCGGGGGAAATTCCTTGCGCGGTGACAGCTATTTACAGCGCCGCCCAAGCCGTTGTTTCTGCAGAAGCCGGCGCAAAATATGCGATCGCCTACGTGAATCGCGCCACTAGACTGCTAGGAGACGGTTTTGCCTTGGTGCGGGATATGGCAAATGTTTTACAGAGAACAAATACTGAAATTTTGGCAGCCAGCATCAAATCGCCGGAAGAAGCAGTCAAAACTTTATTAGCAGGCGCGGATCATTTGACATTACCTTTTGACGTGTTGGAAGCAATGGCAGTTCACGAATTGTCGCAGCAAACTGTAGATGAATTTGCCAAAAACGGGCGGGGAATTTTGGGATAAGATCAAAAATATCTTTGCTTGATTTCTGGCTCATATTATGTCCCTTCGATTGACTGTAATAAAATTCGTTTGTAGTGCGGACTTTAGTCCGCTTTCATTCTGGGTACAATCAGATTCGTTTGTAGTGCGGACTTTAGTCCGCTTTCATGGATCGTGTTCTTGTCTGCAGGGAGCCGTTTTTGTTATAAAAACAGATAGGAGATTATATTGTTTGAAGATTGGTAACAGAGAATTAGAAATTAAGAATTGAGAAGTAGAAATACATGAAAATATCTCAATTATAATGGTATTAGTGCTATCAAAGCTCGCGATAACGTATCATTAAGCTAGGGATTACAGCACTTTTAAAAACCGTTTTTTACAAAAGTAAGAAGCTCCATAATACAGTCCATCTTTTCTCTTTTTTCTCTTTTTTTTCTCTTTTAGATTGTCTGCTTTAGCGTCCTTAGCGGTCAGTTTCAAAAAAGTAATGCTGTAGGGCATAAGCTGCACTAAGGATCGAAAACTTAATAACAGTAAAAATTGGTTCGTAGTGCGGACTTTAGTCCGCAACCCAAGAGCGGACTAAAGTCCGCACTACGAACTGTTTTTGTTATGGTAATCGACCGGACAGGATATGACAGCAGTCAAAAAAGATGCAGCTCGCTTGCAAGCTGCATCTTTTTATCAAATCAGTCATGACCAATTCTTAGATTTTAAATCTAAAATCTAAAATCTAAAATCTAAAATCGTATGACTATGGCATTCGCCAAATCTTAATAGTGCGATCGGGACTGCCACTTACTAAAGTCTTGCTATCTCTGGTAATAGCAATAGAATTCACAAACTGACTGTGACCCGAAAGAGTGGCTCTTTCTTTTCCCGTCTTCCAATCCCAAACTATAATCTCTCCGCCCGCGCTAATCAAAGTGCGGCTGTCCGGGCTAAAGACGATCGTCCTCACCCAGCTAGAATGCCCTTTAAAAGTGCGGGTGCGCTTTCCGTCTCGCACGTTTGACAAACGGATTGTATTGTCGTTGCTCGCACTAGCCACAAGTAGCCCGTTGGGGCTAAAATCCACAGAATTAACCGCGCCCCCGTGACCGGTGATAATTCTTCTGACTTCTCCGGTGTTGAGATTCCACAAACGCACAGTCTTGTCCTCGCTGCCGCTAGCGAGAGTTTTACCGTCTCGGCTCAAAGCGATCGCATTTACTCCTCCAGCGTGGCCGCCCAAAGTCCGCAACCTGGTACCGGTTTTGGCATTCCACAAACGCACAGTTTTGTCATCGCTGCCGGTAGCGAGAGTTTTACTGTCACTGCTAAAAGCGATCGCGTTGACGGCTGCTTTGTGAGCGGAAATTGTCAGAATCCGCCGCCCAGTCTTCAAATCCCACAAAATCACATTATTGTCGCCACCGCCACTGGCCAACATCAAGCCATCCGGGCTCACCGCCAGCGTGTTGACCGATTTTTTAGAATGCACCGGATTTAGAGTCCGCACCAGCAGTCCCGTTTTCAGATTCCACATCCTAATTGTCCCAAAGCTGGCGCTGACTAAAGTTTTACCATCTGGCGACAGGGCGATCGCATTTACACTTCCGACATTATCCAAACTTCTTTGCAAAAACTGACTGCTAGGCAAACTAGAAAGCAGCCACACCGGGTTTGCCGGAAACACTCCGTAACGCATCGAACCATAAATTTGAGACGCGCCAATACCCAGCATCAAAACAGCAGCGCCCGCCAGCAACTTCTTTTTCCAACCTAAAACTTCTTTCTCAGACTGGTTCAAGCCAGCAGAATTTAGAGGTCTGAGGCGGTTGATGGAAGTCTGTTTCGTCGCCCCAGCCGCCCCGGAAGTTCCGCGAATTTTACTTTGCCCCGTCGTCGGCAACTGAGTCGGCAACTGAGCTTCCTCGCCGTCGAGATTAATTTCCTCCAAGCACTGCAAAACCATCTGCGGACTTTGAGGTCGATTTCCGGGAAAAGGCGCCATCAAATAATCAATGACATTAGCCAAGGGGTCGGAAACCTGGGGAGCTCCTTTGCGCCACATTAATTTGCCCGTGCGCGGGTTCTCTGGAAACGCAGTCGGCGGCTTTCCAGTCAGCAAATAAACAAAAGTGCGCCCCAGAGCAAAAAAATCCGACTGCGGAACCGCCTTGCCATTAGTTTGTTCCGGCGGCGTATAGCCAGGGGAAACGATACCAGTCACATTTCCTCCCTGACCCACCTTAGCGAAATAAGTCGCCGACACCTCCCTAGCAGTCCCGAAGTCAATCAGCACTAACTGCCCGTTGGGCTTGCACATAATATTGTGCGGTTTGATGTCCCGGTGAAAATAGTTGAGTCGGTGAACTTGGTCTAAAATTTCCGACAGTTGTTTGAGCCAGTTCAGAGCTTGTTCTTGACTGATCGGGCGGCCCCGATGTTTCAGCCAGTCTTGCAAATTTGCCCCAGCAATTTTCTCCATCACCAGACAGTGAAAAAACTCTGTGCCGTGAGCTGGCGTAAATGTAAAATAACCGTCGCGATCGACTTTTGGAATACCTGGATGTCTCAGCCTGACCAATACGTCGGCTTCTTGCTTAAACAGTTCTACAGCTTTGGGATGTTCTTTGAGCAGGACTTTGATCACTTTTCGGGCGCCGTTGTCGTCTACTTCAAAGGTTCTGCCAAAGCCGCCGCTTCCGAGAGGCGCGACTAGCCGATATCGACCTTCCAACAAAAGTTGAGACCCGCAGTGAATGCACGCGGGTTTACCAGAGTTGGCTGGATCGGAGGGATTCGGGCATTTGGGATTGAGGCAATAACTCACGAAGCCACATAACCCTGATTGAGGTTGCTCTATCAAGTTTTACTCGGGCATTCTCAGCACTGGGTTGTGACTGAGATTCTTGTTTGGGCGAAGTCACTTGCTGGCTACTGGATTGCTCCAGCCTTCAGTAGAGGTGTCTGCTCCTCAAGCGTCAATTCCGGTATGCCCTACCGTATTCGATTAGTCGTTTTTATCTAGTTCGGTTTTTGTTCAATGGCGAGCTTTCCCAGAGGGCAACACCGTTAGGTGTCACTGCACGCTCAACGACCTAGTTAAGTTTTTACGTTGTCTGGTTATACTCAATTTTCAACTTATGACGATCGTAGCACACCTAGTACAACACTCATCAGCACTCGCTGATTGAAGTCCCTCCGTGTCGATCGAGCCAAGCAGACGGACTAAAGTCTCGATCGCGAGTGCGAATCCGGTTTTTTTCTATAACTTACGGCAGCTATATTTCAATTGTACGATCGCCACGACCACTTTCAAAAAAAGAAGTCCGAGAGCAGAGCGTCCGGGGAACATCGAGCGCCCAAGCATTTGTAGTGCCAGCGTCCTCTTCGAGAGATTATATAATCTCTCGAAGAGGACGCAGGCAAGTCGTCAAAAAAATACTGGAAAACGGAGAGGCTTTTGAGTCGGAAGAGTGGAGGAGAGTTTGAAAATCCACCATCTTATACCAATTTCAGAAAGTAGCGCTAGATCTTACCCCCCCAACCCCCCCGATGCTTTGGGGTGGCTCAGACTTCATCAATAGCACATATGAAAGAAAAATGGTATTACTTCTAGCATCTTGCTTCTTCCTTCAGCACGAGAAAGCCTTTTAAACAAGTCCCTCAATTACCGGATGGAAGTAGAACGCCAGCGCCAAAACCGCATAAGCAGCCAAAAGCAAAGTGCCTTCTAGCCAGTTAGAGTTGCCATCAGAACTGATAGAATTGGCGATCAGCACCGACACCGCAACCGCTACAAGTTCAAACGGGTTGAAATTCAAGTCCATCGGTTTGCCCAAGACAAAACCTGCCAAAACCAACACCGGCGCAACAAACAAAGCAATTTGCAAACTCGAACCCACGGCCACAGAAACCGACAAATCCATTTTATTTTTCATCGCCACCGTCACCGCCGTCGTGTGTTCGGCTGCATTGCCAATAATCGGCACTAAAATCACCCCGGTAAACAGTGATGTCAGCCCCAAAGTAGCGGTAGCTTCTTCTAGGGTACTCACGAGCAATTCTGACTCGATCGCCACCATGACAGTACAGGCCAACAGCACCCCAATCCACAATGGCAGATTCACCTTGTGATCGGGACTTTCTGGTGCTAAGTTACTTTCGGCTAATTCTTCGAGCATTTCTACTTCTGCCACCCCAGCATCGTACAGATAACTGTGGGTTTTCATCGAAAACAGCAGCGTCAGTACGTAGACGACAATCAGGATTACAGCCACAGCGCTAGAGAGGTTCTGCATAGTGGCCTGTGGAAGGCCGACAGAGGTGACATCAACAGCAGTCGGCACCAAAATGGCAATTACGGCTAAGTTCATCGCTGAAGCGTTCAACCGCGCGACTGTCGGCTGGAATTCTTGTTCTTTGTAGCGCAAGCCACCCAGCAGCATCGCAAATCCCATCACCAGCAGCAAGTTGCTGATAATTGAACCGGTGATGCTGGCTTTGACAACATCTATTAATCCGGCGTTGAGGGCGACGATGCCGATAATCAATTCTGTGGCATTTCCGAAGGTGGCGTTGAGCAAACCCCCCAAGTTTGAGCCGAGTACGACGGCGATTTCTTCGGTAGCCGTACCCATCCAGGCCGCTAGGGGGATGATGGCTAGGGCTGATGTAATGAAGATTGTGGAGGATTCCCAGCCGAGAAAGTGTCCGGCGATCGAAACTGGGATAAATAACAGCAGGCTGGAAATTATTGTAGTTGTGTTTAGCATTTAGATTCTGAAAAGCTACCAACTGTCAATCATAACCTGTGACCAAATGAAAAAAAGGGCGAGGGGGCAAGGAATTGGGTGTTTGCTCAAAGTTGTGGTGGGCGATCCTCTTCGTTGGCGTAGCCCCCGTAGGGGCCCGCGATGCTAACGGGCGATCGCTACACGGCCACTTTGACGGATAGGGGTAAAATATGAAAAACGATTTGTTTAGCCGATCGAGCTAATCGATTTTCATATTCTACCCGCTCAATCGCATCAGGTTCCGCATTATCTTGAGAGCCAAGTTGACTATTTCTGGGCGATCGTTTTTTCAGATGTTCGTAAGCGTGATATAATCTTTAAATATTGCCATTCTGCAAGAAGAGCTATACATAATACTTAGGACTGCTTAAACCATGCCTCTACAAGAAGAAATTGACAAAACAAGGCAAGAAATTCGGACAGATAGCTACTCAATGTCTATTGGCGAGTGGATCAGTCTTTATGAGAATCAAGAAATCGATATTCACCCAGATTTTCAAAGATTTTTTCGGTGGTCGGATTATCAAAAATCAACTATTATAGAATCAATTCTTTTAGGCATACCGATACCACCAATTTTTGTAAGTCAAAGAGATGATGGAATTTGGGATGTAATAGATGGTTTACAAAGACTCTCAACAATCTATGAATTTGTAGGTCTTTTGAAGCCAGAAGATCGAGAAGAACATACAGATTTTGTCGCTTTACAAAAAACTACCTACTTACCTTCATTGAGCGGAAAAAAATGGGACGATCCAAACGATAAAGATAACTCGTTCACTCAAGCACAGCGGTTATTAATAAAACGAGCCAAAATAGCAGTCAATATCGTCGAAAAAGAAAGCGACAAAATGATTAAATACGAGCTATTTCAACGACTAAATACAGGAGGAGCAATTGCTACACCACAAGAAGTAAGAAATTGCATTCTTTTAATGCTGAATAAAGATTTATATAATTTGATGCGCTCGCTTGCCGATCGCGAGTCATTCAAAAGCTGCATTGCTTTGAGCGATCGACTCTACGAAGAACAGTATGATATGGAATTAGTATTGCGTTTTATTCTTTTCTTCGATCGAAATGATGCAAGTCTTCAAAAGTTGGGCGGCGATGTGAGCGAATTCCTAACGGCTAGAATGCGCGAAATGGCTCTTGAAAAAGATTTGGACAGCAGCCACATAGAGAGAGCGTTTGATGTGACATTCAATATTCTCGATCGAGCAATGGGAAATGATAGTTTCAAGCGATATAAATCGGACAACGATCAATTTCTGGGAGGTTTTCTCTTATCTGCGTATGAGGTGGTAGCATTAGGAATTGGATACAACTATCAAAATCCGCTTCCAACAGACGAAATACCTAATCGTATCAAAAATATTTGGTCACATCAAACTTATCAAAAGTGGTCGGGAGCTGGAGTTAATGCAGCCAGACGTTTACCTTATCTGATTCCGCTTGGTAGAGAGGTATTTTCCCCTTCATGAGCATCAGAACAGCGGAACAATTAATCGATAGATTGGCTACGGATCTTGTTTGGCGAAAAAAGGAACTTTCAGAAATGAAATCTTTGATAGAAGCGAAAAATGTTTCCCCTCAAAGACATAAAGCATTAGTTCGGAGTGGAGTATGTATTCTCTATTCCCATTGGGAAGGTTTTGTCAAATTAGCAGCCAACTCTTATCTAGAATATGTGATTTCAAAAAAGCTTACCTATCAGGAGCTTTCTAGTAATTTTTTGGCTTTGGCAATGAAAGAAAAACTTAAGGATGCAAAAGAGACAAATAAGCCCTCATTGTATATACCTGTTTGTAAGTTCTTTATTTCCGAATTAAATCAGAGATGTATCCTACCTAAAAATGCAATATCTACGGCCTCGAATCTATCTTCGGAAATTTTAAAAGAAATAACTTATATTCTGGGAATTGATTTTTCTATATACTCTACTAAATCGGTTTTAATTGACACCAAGCTTTTAAAGACAAGGAACGAAATTGCCCACGGTAATGATTCGGTGTTTGATAGGGATGAATATCTAGAGTTACACGGAGAAGTTATCGGAATGCTCGATCTATTTCGGAACCAGATAGAAAATGCTGCTATTCAACAAAACTTTAGGCACAATTCACCTTAAATTTATGATATTAGAAGTTGCAATTCTTGATGTTAAACCTAATATGGCGGCTGAATTTGAAAGTGCTTTTAAAACAGCTTCAGTTATTATCTCTTCTATGCCGGGGTATATCTCGCACGAGCTGCAACGCTGTATAGAGAGCAAAAATCGCTATATTCTGCTGGTGCGATGGCAGAATTTGGAAGACCATACTGTGGGATTTCGAGAATCGCCAGATTATCAAAAGTGGCGTTCCTTATTGCACCACTTCTACGATCCATTTCCGACAGTGGAACATTACGAAGTCATTTTGTCAGGACTTACGCATTAAGACCAAAGAAACCGGGTTTTTCACCTAATCTGCGTTGCTACAGCGAAAGATTTTCTCCAAAAACCCGGTTTCTGACCTTTCCTGCGTCCAGTATTTGTAAAGTTTGAAGTCTCAGCATGGAGGAACATTGCAAATGATTGATATCGGCCTGACTCACATCGCACTCCCCGTTTCAGATATTGAGCAAAGTATTGAATTCTATTCTAAGTATGCTGGAATGCAGGTTGTCCACCGTCGTATTGATGCAGCAGCAGGTGTTGCTGTGGTATGGCTTTCTGATAGCACTCGTCCTTTTGTAATTGTGCTAATTCAGACAGACTCGGTACATCCGGTTTTGTCTCCGTTAGCACACCTTGGGGTTGGCTGCAAGAGCCGCGAAGATATGGATGCTCTCTGCGACTTGGCACGTCATGAAAGCGTGCTGATTGATGAACCAAAAGATTCTGGGTATCCGATCGGCTACTGGGCTTTTTTGCGAGACCCGGACGGTCATACTCTTGAACTATCCTACGGGCAAGAAATTGGATTTACTGTGCAGGAGGCTAGTTGAACTATCTTGAAACGATCGGCGTTTATTTGCGTTGATCTGCGGTTTTCATCTAAATCAAAGATTTATGCAAAAGATTTAATATCTATGACTGCATCACTGTTCGCTTTTTTAACGGATATCGCACACAATGAACATCTCTATTCGACTGCTTGAAGAAAATGAGTTGGCGGCGGCTGAACATATCTTTCGACTGGCTTTTGGTACTTTTATTGGATTGCCTCAACCGACAGATTTTAGTGGTGATGCGAACTATGTTCAAACGCGATGGTTAGTCGATCGCACGGCGGCCTTCGCAGCAGAGGTTGACGGGCTGCTAGTTGGCTCGAATATAGCTGTTTGTTGGGGGAGTGTGGGTGTTTTTGGGCCGCTGAGCGTTCATCCTGACTTCTGGAATCAAGGTGTTGCTCAAGGTTTGATTGAATGTGCGATCGGCAAATTCTCGGAATGGGGGACACGACAGGCGGGGTTATTTACTTTTCCCAACAGTCCAAAACACCACGCGCTTTATCATAAAATCGGGTTTTACCCGCGTTTTCTGACTTTCATTATGGCAAAATCAATTCAGTTTGTGGATCTGGATTTTCCGGTAATAAAATATTCTAACTTAAATTCAGAGGAGCGATCGCACTGTCTGAAAGAATGTTACCAACTGACGGATGGTATTTATGCAGGGCTAGATTTATCGCGGGAGATTTTGGCGGTTGAGGCTCAAAATTTGGGCGATACGGTGTTGCTGTGGGATGACAAAGGTTTGGCGGGATTTGCGGTTTGTCATTGCGGTGCGGGTAGCGAAGCTGGTAGTGATGTATGCTATGTCAAGTTTGGGGCTGTGCGATCGGGTGTTGGCGCAGGCGATCGATTTGAAGAGTTGCTGGATGTCTGTGAAGCGTTTGGGGCGAGTCTGCTGATGCAAAATAGCTAGCTATATCTATTCATATCTACTCATTTTCTATGTTATAATGAGAAGATGAGTAAGGTATCCATTTCTAAAGATTGTTGAAGAATTAAAAGAGGGAGTCAAGAAGATATGAGCATCTTAACTTACTGTAAAGGACTACCCACTCCAATTGAAGAACTAAATCCAATTGGATTTACAGACCTCGAAATATTCTTGACATCATTTAGCCAGATATCGCACTCAGCTACTTGTGAAACTGTCAACCATTTACTGAATTTGACAGATCAATTTGACCAAAGCAAGTGGAACACTTATCTTCAGACTAAATACCGAATTAACAAACGTCAAGCAGGTGGAGTTATCGCCTTAGCCCAAGGTAAAGTTGAGAGCGCAAAAAAATGTCGAAAGAACCATATCAAACAGTTAGAAGCCAAGCTCAAGTCAGCTAAGAAATGGATAAGTAAAGCAACCAAGAAACTTAAATTTGGACAGAAATTCTATGCTAAAAAAGACTGGATTGATTCAAAGACTGGTTGTAATTTTCCACTCAGTTCGAGCATCTTCTCGCGCGTTACTAACTGGCAGTGTGAATGGTTCAAAATTCACCACAAGCAAAGGTATATTCACACTCTCGCCAACCGAATTAAGCACCTCAAGTTAGCTCCAGTTCGAGTTAAAGTACAGCATGGTGAAGTGTTTATTGTTGGCTCTAAAAATGAGAGCTACGGCAACCAATCTTGTCAATGGGATGGTGATAAGTTGACAATGAGAGTTCCTTATTGCCTAGAGGATTCCTTTGGTAAAACAGTTAGTTCAATCATTGGTAATTTCCACCGGAATATTGATAGATTACCAAACACTGGTGCTAAAACTTGGCACTTTTACCGTCAGGATGGACGGTGGGTTGTTGCAGTTCAATTTACTGCTACACCAGTACCTAAAGTTAGCCGCCAAATTCAATATGGTTGCATCGGTATTGACATGAATCCTGGTTCAATTGGCTGGGCATATATCGATACCTGTGGCAATCTAAAAGCACATGGGACTATCCCATTGCAAACAGGCTTACCAACGGTCAAGCAGGATGCTCAAATTGTTGATGCTTGTCTTCAATTGGCAATATTAGCCACTACTTATGCTTGTCCGGTTGTGTGTGAATCCCTGGATTTTTCGACTAAGAAAACTCTACTCAGAGAGCGAGGTCGAAAGTATGCTCGAATGTTATCTGGTTGGGCTTATAGTCGTTTTTATCAATTGCTGGAGTCAATTTTATCCAATCGTGGCATCTCTTTATTTACCCGCAATCCAGCTTATAGCAGCTTAATTGGTTTGGTTAAATATGCTCGAATGTATGGATTATCTTCTGATGTTGCCGCTGCAATTGCGATGGCGCGTCGTGGTATGAATTTGAGTGAAAGATTGCCCCGCTCTGTGTCCATCTAGGGGTGAACCCTAGAAAGCACGTCTGGAGCGGGTTAAACCAACTGCATAAATTCAATGGTCAATGTGCTGTAGTTAATCGTCGTCACGATTACTATAACATCTCTAACTGGGCGGATTTGGTTATGGCTGATGTCGAGCGAGTCGCTAGTAATAGCAAAAGTCGGGCATCTTCCAAGCGTAAGCGTTAAATCTGATTGACTTAAAGTTACACCGTAGACTTATCCCTACTAATTTACTCGATGGGTAGATTTAGTTAGGTTTTTACAAGCGGCGAGTCAAAAAATGTTGCGTCTCAGGGCTGGAGTGAATACGAGCCACGATGTCGCTTATGGTAAAATGGTCGATCGCCATTTTCGCACTGAAAGTACAGGTGTAGTAATGCACAAACCCAACGAGCCCGGTTACAATCGATCGGAGGTTTTTGTATTAGACACTTGGCGCTAAAGAGGAGTTATTTTGCGATCGCCAGCTAGCAACTCTGTTCAACTTAAAGACATAACATAATTTGGCGAATTTGGCTGATGGCAGTTGAGAGAATTTCTGCCGATCGATCGATCTCTCCATCAGTTGTAAATTTGCCAATTCCAATGCGTAATGCCCCTTCGATCGCGCCATCGGGCAATCCTAACGCTCGAAGTACGTGGGAAGGTGTTTCTACCCCCGACGAGCAGGCAGCACCCGTAGATATGGCTAGTTGAGAGCGGATTCTGGCAATTACTGCACTGTTGGGAATATCAGGGATTGAGATGTGGAGATTTCCTGCAAGGCGGGAGGTACTGTCTCCGTTGATGATTAAGCCGGGAATTTTTGCGAGTAGCAGGTTTTGGAGTTTGTCTCGCTTGGTGGCGATCGCATTTTCATCTTCTTTCATTTCCAATTGCCGCAGGCGGCAGGCTTCCCCCAAGCCAACTATACCGGGAACGTTGAGAGTTCCAGATCTCATGCCTTTCTGATGGTTGCCGCCGAAAATAATTGGCTCTAGGTGATGTTTTTTCCTGACAACTAACACACCGCAACCTTTGGGGCCGTATAATTTGTGTGCGGAAATTGCTAGATAAGTGATTCCCCACTCTTCAAAGTTTATGGGGATTTTTCCTACAGCTTGAGAGGCATCACAGAGAAAGGGAATACTGTAACGTTGAGCAATTTGACCGATCGCCTCAATTGGGTAAATATTCCCAATTTCGTTGTTGGCTGCCATTACGCAAATTAAGGATAGTCCCTGGGCGCAAACTTGTTCTAGATGGTTGAGGTTGAGTTTTCCTCTAGCATCTACTTGGAGGTAAATTAGTTTTGCCCAACCGCGTTTTTCTAGGATTTGACAAGTGTCGAGAACGGCTTTGTGTTCGATCGGCAGCAGCGCAATCTGGTAAGGTTGTCCAGGATTGGGAGGCAGACTGCCTTGAATTGCTAAGTTAATGCTCTCGGTTGCACCCGATGTCCAAACGATTTCTCTAGGTGAAGATCCAACTAAATCAGCCACTTGTTTAGCGGCTTCTTTGACGGTTGCTTCAGCGCGATCGCCCCACTCATGATCCGTGCTGCTGGCGTTGCCCAATTCTTCAGTCATGCAGCGGTAGATGCGATCGGCAACTCGGCGATCGACTGGAGTTGTTGAGTGGTAGTCGAAATATATGGG
>Ga0105047_10008883_pt1 | contig 16671 bp, 13 predicted proteins | sample MAT04_FD_78384 | JGI IMG/M metagenome (GOLD analysis project Ga0105047, IMG submission 78384) | Freshwater microbial communities from Lake Fryxell liftoff mats and glacier meltwater in Antarctica - MAT-04 (megahit assembly) | ecosystem: Environmental > Aquatic > Freshwater > Ice > Liftoff...
AGCCGTGTTGACGTGTTCAAGCTCGGTGATCGTTGCGCGCCCGGCCGGCATGGTGGCGAATGCCTTGCGCAGTTCCTTGTAGTCGGACACCTTCGGATCGACCCAGACCGCCCAGCTGTGGTTCGGCGAGTCGACCCACAGACCTGCGAGGTCGTACTTCTGCTCGGCGACGAAGCAGAGCAACGGATCGCTCATCTGTTCCCAGTTGGCGATGCAAGGTCGTTCTCCGGGCACGTCGGGCGAGGTGCCGTTGCTCGCGCAGATGTGACTGAAGATGACTGTCGGTCGAAGCGCCTGAAGATCGGCGGGCTGTAGATAGCCGTCGTGCGCGATGCGCTTGTCGTTGAGTCCCCAGAGGTCGGTCACGTTCCACCCCGACTTCCAGGCTACGTAGCCGGCTTCGCTGGACGCGAGCTCCTGCGGCTCGTCGCCGCCCGCGTTCAAAAGAACCCGGGCCACCGCGGCGTGGATGTTGTCGTCGACATTGGACGGTGCGTCGCGGAACTGCCAACGCGTGGGACGTCCGTAGTCCCACGCCATCGCGATGAGCATCACAGACAAGCTGGCGACGAGTGCTGCGGTCAGGGTTCGACGAACTGGCAACGGCCTCGCCAGCACGGCGTCGAGAACGGTGAGCACGAGCGGAGCTGAGAGCACCGCGACCACCGGCACGATCGCGAACTGAAAGCGGCCCTGGAAGTTCATCTCGTCCGAAAGCAGCACCCAAATCCCACTCCAGAAGAAGGCAATGCCGAAAATCGTGACGGCGAGCCTTCGGGCTGCGCGGATCCACAGCGCGGCGAACGGGATCACTAAGAAGGGAATCGCAAGAAGGGCGCTGTTCCTGAACGAGGTCAGGAGACCGGAGGAGTAGAGCCGGCCTCCGCCCTTCTTGTAAAACGGGTTGGGCAGCGGGTAACCGAAGTACGACCAGCGCCATGCCACCCAGGCGATGCCCACCGGAACCACGACCAAAAGGGGCAGCAGCACCAGCCGCCACGAGCGCATCCGGATGCTCTGAGCGACCACGACGACGCCGCCTAGGAGGAAGCCTTCGGGCCGCGCTAGTCCGCAGGCCGCGACGGCAGTTCCCAGCAGCAGGAGTCGCGCGAGCGTGGGCTTGCGCACCGCTGCTTCCGAGGCGACGGCCACGGCGGTAGCTGACGCGGCGAAGAAGACCGTGCCGAAGCCGGCCATGCCGTACTGCCACATGGGTCCGACGACGAGCAACGCAAGCGGCGCCAGCGCCCAAAGGCGGGTGAGGCTGCTCCAGCGCAGCCACGCGAGATAGATCAGTCCAAACATCAGCCCCGCGGCAAGTGCGTTCAAGAGGGCTGCCGCATCCAGGGTGTCCATGCCCAGCCGCACAAGGGCGGCGATGCCAGCCATGAACGGCATGTCGGTGGCACCGTCGACGCTCGGTCCACCGGGGTTGTAGACGATGCCGAAGCCGTTGGCCAGGTTCTCGCTGTAGCGGAACAGGATGGCCGCGTCCTCTTGCGGCAGGCCACCTCGGCGAGAGACCACGAAGGAGACAACAGCCGCGGCCGAGCCCATCAAGGCAGCGGGCAAGGCGTCCTGGCGGAGGGATCGCTGAGTCGCACTTGTGAGGCGCAGAGCGGCGGATGGCACGGGGGTGACCTCGGGGAAGGGGCAGTCTCGGCGGGAGAGCCGAGACAGCGAATCATGCACGACGCCCGGGGAGATCCGGGTGGCTGTGCAGGCTACGCCTGAAGGACCTCGGAAGATACGCTGCCGACTCCGCTGGCACCTGCCCCACCAATGTCCCGCCCGAGGAGGATCACCGAATGTCCTCGAGGCCTGTCACCCCCACCGAGGTGGAAGAGGTTGGCGCTGTGATCCCGCGGCGGTGGCTGCTCCTGGCCGTTCTGCCGGGGGCGCTTTTCGGACTCATCTTCATCGTGCGTTCAAGCTGGGTCTTCCAGGGGGAGCGTCGCTTCACCCTCTTCGACGACGCCATGATCTCGATGTCGTACGCCCGCACGATGGCCGACGGCCATGGCCTGGTCTGGTACCCGGGGGCCCCTCTGGTCGAAGGGATCACCAATCCGCTGTGGACCTTCGTGATGTCGGCCCTGCACACGGTCGGGCTCACCGCTAGCCAGATCTCCGTTGCCATCATGTTCATGGGGCTTGCCTGCGTCATCGGATCGGCGGTGTTGTGCGCACGCATCGTGGCCCAGCTGCGCCCGACTACCACCTGGGCGCCGCTGCTGGCCGCTTTCGTGGCATCGCTGTGCTACCCGGTGCTCTTCTGGAGCCTGCGGGGTATGGAGGTCGGATTCCTCCTCCTCATCGCGTTGGCCTTAGTGAGTGCCGTCATCACTCTGTCCGACCAGCTGCGCGGGAACGTCGTTGTTGAGAGGCACCGGCGCACACTTGCCTTTGCGATCGGGCTCGTCATGATCGGTCTCGCGACGAGGCTCGACTTCACACTGATCGCCCTGGTGTGCATCGCATGGGTCACGTGGGTGCTGCCCGCTGGTCGACGACCCCGGGTCGCAGTTCCCTTGGTGGCGGTGACGATCGGCACTTTGGCCGTCATGACGGTGGCGCGACTGTCTTACTACGACGAGATCACGCCGAACACGTACACCTTGAAGGTGGCAGGAATCCCGCTGGTCGATCGCGTCGTCCGGGGCCTCATCACCGATCTGAAACTCGCGCCGATCCTGGTGCTCGCTGTCATCGCAGCGCTACTGCTCGTTCGGTTGGGCGATGCTCGCACCCGGCAGGTCACAGCACTGCTGGGTCTGATCGGCATCTCCGTGGTGGCTTACTCGACGTATGTGGGCGGTGACGCGTGGGAGTTCATGCCCAACCGCTATGTCGCCCCTCTGCTCGTGGTCACAGTGATCCTCGCCAGCACGGCGATTGAGGCCCTGGCGAACCAAGAGGTGGCCCTCTCGATGGCCCAGGCTTGGGTTGCCGGCGTCGCTCTGGTCCTCTCATCGATCGGGCTCTCGGCGATTGTCATCGTCTTCTACGGCGACTACTCGCTGCGGCGCTACTTCAGCTCCGACCGCCTGGTGCTCGCACTTGGTGTTGTCGTTGTGCTGGTGGCGGTGATCGTGGTTGCCGCCCGACGACCTCGCTCGGCTCGATCCTCAGGAGTTCTGGTCGCGGCTTCGGCTCTCCTGCTGCTCGCGCTTACCGGTGGCATCTGGTCGATCGACTGGGTCCGCGGCGGAGGGTTTGCGATCAGCGAGGATCAGACACAGACTGAGCGCGGCCTGGTCCTCGCGCAGATCACCGATTCCGACGCCGTTATTGCCACATCGTTCGCGGGCGCTCCGATTTATTACTCGAAGCGGGGCGGCATCGACCTCCTGGGCAAGAGCGATGCGGCCATCGCGTCCGCTGCTCCGCGGGGAAGTTTCTTCCCCGGCCACAACAAGTGGGATTACTCACTGAGCGTCCTTGACCGGCGGCCCGATGTCGTGACCGAATTCGCCCGACCCCCCGAGGCCGACGTTGCGGCCAAGATCGAGGCGCTCTACGCCCCGAGGTGTCTGGGAGGGGTTTCTGGAAACTCAGGGATCTGGGTGCTCAAGTCATCAACCAAGATCGCACGGGACGATCCCTCGTTCGTCCCGTGTCCTGCCCCCGGCCCGGTGGGCCTTCTGTTCCCGTGACTCGTCACCCAAGCGGCGTCGTAGAGTTCCCGCTGTGATGCCCAGCGTCTTCGAGCGTTCATACGACAAATTCACCCGATCCTTGTCACCGGCTTGGGCTGCGCGCTTTGACTTGATGCGCCCGTCCTGGCGTACGCCGTGGGGCGGCCCGATGAACGGGCAGTCCGGACGCCAGGGCATCGTCGAGCAGTTGCTGACGCTCGTGCCGTTTGCTGAGGTTGTCGAGACCGGAACTTTTCGTGGATCCTCGACGGAGTTTCTCGCGCGCACGAGCCACCTGCCTGTGGTCACAGTTGAAGCCGTTCCCCGCAACTACGAGTACGCCAAGCGCCGACTAGCGAAGTTCCCTGACGTCAGGGTGCGGCTGGGAGATTCACGTCAGTTTCTGGACGAGTTGTCGAAGACGGCCACAGAGTCACCGGTGCTGTTCTATCTCGATGCTCACTGGGAGGAAGACCTCCCGCTCGAGGGTGAGCTCGAGGTCATCGAGCGATGGTGGCCCCAAGCCGTGGTCCTCGTCGACGATTTCGAGGTGCCGGACGATTCGGGCTACGGATACGACGACTACGGCATCAGCAAGAGCCTGGACCACAGGCTGCTGGATCGTTCTGCGGTCGCCACTTGGAGTCGATTCGCACCGACCCTGCCGTCGGCTCAGGAGACGGGTGAGCGGCGCGGTTGTGTCGTCATTGCAGCTCCAGCGGTGTCAGCCCAGCTTGGAGGCGTGAGCCGTCTGCGCCCCCTGCAGACGCGTCCGAGCGCCTGAGCCGGCGCCACGCGAACCACCAACCCGGCAGCATGATCGCCAGGACCATCGAGGCCAGCGAGGCGACCACTGGTCCCGCAGCCCCCTGGGACGGGGCCAGCGCGATGGACAGCCCGATGTTCGCGGCAGCCATCACGGCGCAGCAGACGGCCTGAAATCGCAGGCCAGAAGGATCGGTGAGCAGCATCGCGGTGGGCCACCACGCCGCCGTCACGGCGATGAGTAGTCCGAACAGCACGAAGAGTTCGCGTGAGGGAACGACCGAACCTCGGCTCACCCACGAGGCCAACCACGGACCCAGAAGTGCGAGAGCGACGCCGATCAGCACCCCAATCGATGCGAACCCCGCCGTCAGTTGCCCCATGCGTCGAATATCGATCCCCGAAGCATGACCACGGCGGGCGAACACCGGCCACAGGCTGCTGCCGCCGCTCTCGATCAAGGAGTTCAGCGGCGTGAAGAGTTGGAATGCCACGACGTAGAGAGCGACTTCGGTGAGGGTCGAGCGGTGGCTCAGCACGAGTCGGTCGGACTGCCATGCCAACGGGAGGGCAACGGTGATCACGAGCATCGGTCCGGCGATCTGGAGGAGTTTGACCTCATGTCTGGTGGTGACGCCGTCGGTCGACAGTGTGTTGCTCAATCTCCAGGTGAGCCCGGTAGCCCTTCGGGCCAACGCGACGTTCACCACGCTCAGGACGACGATGCCGAGGAAGGGCGCTGAAGTGAACGCCCATAGCGGCGCATCTTGCACGCTTGCGATCGCGATGATGCCCAGTCCGACCACGGTCGAGACCGACTGGGACATCACGGCCCAGTGGTTGCGTTCGGCGCCAAGAAGCACGCGCGTGCCCAGGCTCAATGGGAGGGACACTGCGAACAGTGTGAGTGCCATGGCTGCGGCCAGATCGACCGATCCTTGGCCGGAAACGCCAAGGACCACGCTCCACCCACCAACGGCCGCCACGGCCCACGACCCGATCGCGATGGTGACGCCGACGATTGCCAGCACGCGGATGCTGCGGCGGATCACAGCGGTAGCCATGTCATCGCCGACCGTCGTCCGGCGGGCAACGGCATCGGTGACTGCTGCGCCGATTCCGAGGTCGGCGAAGGGCACGAGGGCCGCAAGCCCGACGACGAGGGCGTAGAGGGCAAAACCGTCAGTGCCAAGGGAGTCGATGACGATGCGGGAGGCGAGCAACGCGCACGCGGCGACCAGGGGCAGGACCAGCAGCCGCGCGCCGAAGGAGCGCGACGAACCGCGGATCAGGTCGGAGGACCCGGCCCGACCAGCGGCGGCCCGTAGGCGGTCTGCGCGCGGTGTCACTCCGGATTCATACCACCCACCCGACTACTTGCTGATGCGTTGGGCTATCGCGCGGTGGAGCGCTTCACATCGGTGAGCGGCCTCGCGACCGCTCACTAGAGTGAACCGCCAGTCGGCACCGGCGTCGCAGCCCATGCCAGCCACCTCTAGACCGGGAGCGCTCAGCATGCAGAACGTGCGTCGCCGCTTGCGGAATCTCGTCCGCCGGGGGCCCGATGAAGTCTTGCGACGCGCACAGGGCGTGATCCACATCGGCGCCAACACCGGCCAGGAACGTGATCTCTACGCAGCGTTCGGTCTGAGAGTCCTGTGGGTCGAGCCCATTCCCGAAGTCTTCGACGAGCTGGAGCGAAACCTTGTTGGCTTTCCTGATCAGCGAGCGGTGCGCGCGCTAATCACCGACAAGCCCGGCGAGACCGTGAACTTCCATGTGTCGAGCAATGACGGACTCTCGTCGTCGATCTTTGACTTCGAGCAGCATTCCGACATCTGGCCCGAGGTGACGACCGCGCGGTCGATCGAACTGATCACCACCACCCTCGCGGAACTGATCCAGCGGGAGGGGGCCTCCGACGGCTACGACGCATTGGTCATGGACACGCAGGGATCCGAGCTGCTTGTTCTCCGGGGAGCGGAGGCCGTGCTCTCCCAGTTCTCCATCATCAAGACCGAGGCGGCCGATTTCGAGGCCTACTCGGGCTGCTGCCGACGTGAAGACATCGAGCATTTCCTTACCTCCCGCAGTTTCGAGGAGACAAGCTGCACCGAGTTCGCTCGTCACGGATCTGGTGGGCGTTATTTCGACATCGTCTTTCAACGGGTTTGATCTGTTTCGCACTTCCTCGCGGTCGGGTCCTGATGAGGCCATCTGCGTCGCATCCATTCCCGGATGCCAGCGGGTGTGCCTGTCATCGAAGTCCCGCGAACCGCATCGACCCGGCGGCCTGACATCCAGGGCCTTCGCGCCTTGGCGGTCCTGCTCGTCGTCACCTTTCATGCTGGTCTCCCGGTACCCGGGGGATTCATCGGGGTTGACGTCTTCTTCGTGATCTCTGGATATGTGATCACCGCAACTCTTGTGCGAGAGATGGCCATCGCTGGGCGCATCGACTTCGCAAGGTTCTACCGACGGCGAGTGCGCAGACTCTTGCCCGCGCTCGCCTTGATGACCACGTCTACGGCCGTCGTGTCCGCGCTGCTGCAGTCACCGATCGGGTCTCAGGAGGTGACCGGACGGACTGGTCTGGGCGCGACCTTCTTCGTGGCCAACCTCGTGATCTATCGCACGACGTCTGACTACTTTGCCTTCGGTGCCACCCTGAACCCGCTACTCCACACGTGGTCGTTGTCGGTGGAAGAGCAGTTCTATCTCGTCTTTCCGATCGTTCTTCTGATCGGATGGGTGCTTATTGGGCGTCGGATCGGCTCACGCGCGAGGGGTGCGGCGCTTGCCCTTGTTGCCGTGGGTGGTTTGTCCTTCCTGTTCTGCATCAGTCTGGTGCGCGGCCTTGTCGACCTCCCCTTCTTGCAGAATCCACTCGGCTTCGCGTTCTTTTCTTCAGCCACGCGCGCGTGGGAGTTTGCGGCCGGTGCAGCGCTGGTCTTTGTGGGTCGGCGGATTGCCCACGTCCCTCGTGTCACTGCCCAGTCGCTTGGAGTGGGCGGCCTTCTACTCGTCGCCCTGGGTGCCTTCTTCATCTCGGACCGGCATCCATACCCAGGGTTCGAGGCGCTCGCTCCGGTGCTGGGCACCTGCATGCTCTTGATGGCAGGAACGACCCATGCCGGAGGTGTCAGCAGGTTGCTGTCTCGCGGCCCGATGGTGTGGATCGGGGACCTCTCCTACTCGTGGTACTTGTGGCACTGGCCGCTCCTCGTGTTCACCCGCTTGCTATGGCCAGAACTCTTTTGGCTTCTTCCACTGGTTGCCGTTGGCGCTTTGATCCCGTCGTGGTTGTCGTATCGATTCGTGGAGTCTCCGCTGCGTCGTGATCAGCCGCGGTCTGGCAAGCAGTTCGCAGTCGTGGCTTTCGCCTGCCTCACCATCCCGGCCATCGCGTGTTTCGGACTGCTCGTTGGAGCCAACGCCTTCTGGGGCAGCGAGAACGCCCGTTCGACAGCCGCCCAAATCCAACCCATGGATGCGGCCGACACCATCGGCTGCACGACGCCGGTGCCACTGGATAGACGACCCGTCGATTCCTGCACCTGGAACTCTTCGGCGCTTGGCACGCCCCTCTACCTCGTGGGTGACTCGAACGCCTCTCAGTTCAGCGAAGCGATGATCGGTGTCTCGACTAAGGCTGGCGCGCCGCTCGTCGTCGGGGCGATGAGCGGCTGCGAGTTTGTTGAGGCGCGTCAAATCGTCGACGGAACAGAGAACACGGCCTGTCGCACGTGGGTGACGAAGTCGACGCGTTGGTTGACCGAACAGGCACCGGGCGTCGTGGTCATCTCGGATGTTGCCGACCTTGCCATCGCCGGCGACGGACTCGTCCTGGTCAGCTCGGACGGTTCAGTAAGGGCGTCCAGCCCGGATGAGAAGGCGGCGTTGTGGAAGCGTTCCCTTGGCACCTTGGTGGGCGAGCTGACGAAGGCAGGGCACGTAGTGATCCTGGTCCAGCCAATCCCACGTTTCTACGGATCAGGCGACAAGCTCGATCCGACATGGAGGATCGAGAGCTGCATCCGGCCCGTATTGACACGCACGCCCGAGCGATGCGGTCAATCACGGAGCGTTGACGCCGTCGCGAAGGAGCAACTGCTTTCATACGGGGTGAAGGCGGGTGCGGCCGCGATCGGTGGGGCTTCGATTCTGGATCTCCGCTCGGAAATCTGCGGCCAAGCTGTGTGCCAAACCAACGAAGGTCGCGACTGGTTCTACCGCGACGGTCAACACATCTCCGTGTCAACGAGTCTTCGTCTGTCGAACGAATTCGCTCGTGCTGTCGCTGCCGCCCAGAAGCGCGGTGTGGACTTCACACGCCTCGCCCACATTGGTTAGCGGGGCATCTTTCGCAGGACCGGGCGAGGAAGCACCTTGAGGGTGGCAGCAACGGCGGCCACCGGTGCGGGACTGTAGACGATGGTGCGTCCCTTGCGCATCGCGTTCGCGACGTCGTGTGCAACGTCCGACGCGTCGACGGTGAAGGGGGCCTCGGGCATTCCCTCTGTCATCTTGGTGCGGACGAATCCGGGTCGCACGAGCACGACATTGACGCCGTTCTCGCGACCCATCTCGATCAGTCCCTGAGTGAATGCATCGAGCCCGGCCTTGCTTGCGCCGTAGATGAAGTTCGCGCGGCGTGCGCGCACAGCGGCAACAGAGCTGAACACCACCAGCGTGCCGTGGCCTTGAGCTGCGAGACGTTGGAACAGTCGCAGGCAAAGCGTCGCTGAGTCGGTGAAGTTCACCTTCAGCACGTGCTCGACCGCATCGGGATCTTGCTCGTCCTTCGACTGCTCGCCGAGCACACCGATCGCCATGATCGCGACGTCTACGTCGCCGGCCGCAAAGATCCCGTCGAGCAGCGCGTCATGGTGGGTCGTCTGCTCGATGTCGAGCGCGACGCTTTCGATCCTTGCTGCCGACCGCGAAAGAGTGGCGCCGGCCTTGTCCAAGTCCTCGATGCTACGGCCCGCAAGCACTACGCGATCTAGGCGTGGGGACGATAATTCTTGAACGAGCGCAAGCCCGATCTCGCTCGTGCCACCAGCGAGAAGAATCGACTGCGCGTTCCCCAATGAATCGATCACAGCGTCAGCCTCCTGGCCAGGTCGGATTGAAAGGTGCCGTTCGGATCTAGTGCGCTGCGGACGTCCTGCCACTCAGTCAGAAGTGGATACATCGCGGCGAGAAGTTCGGGACGCATGCGCGAGTCCTTGGCGAGGTAGATGCGCCCACCCGCGGCGGCGACAGCCTCATCGAGTCGGTCGAGAGTGGGTGCCAGGCCATCGACACCTGCGGGGATGTCGAGGGCGAGGGTCCAGCCAGCGATGGGGAACGACAAGGGCGCGGGGTTGTGCGGCCCGAACCGTTTGAGGACCGCAAGGAAGGAGGCGGCTCCGATGGAGGAAAGCTCTTCGATCGCCAGCCGTACGACGTCGGCGCGGGCATCGGGCACGACGAACTGGTACTGCAGGAAGCCGTTTGACCCGTACATGCGGTTCCAGCCGCCGATGCCGTCCAGCGGATGGAAGAAGCGAGACATCGACTGGATCTCGGCGTCGCGCGATCGCGGAGCCTTGCGGAACCACATTTCGTTGAACGCGGCGACGGTCCAGCGATTGAGCAGACCGTTCGGCAGGTAGCGGGGGGCTTCGATCAGCGGTTCGCCCGGAATGGTGTGCGGGTCCAGAGCCTGCGAGGGGAGCAGTTCGTCGAGTTCGGCGAAACGTCCAACGGTCAGCACACCTCGGCCCAATCGAGCGCCCTTGCTCAAACAGTCGATCCACGCCACCGAGTAAGGGTGTTCGGCATCCATTTCGACTTGAAGCGCCATCAGTGCATCGAGGTCTTCGGCCCTGCGCGTGCCCACTGATACGAAGGACGAAGGGACAGCGGTGAGTGCGATGGTGGCTCGCATGACTGCGCCCGTGAGTCCCATTCCCCCGACGGTGGCCCAGAACTCAGCCGGGGTGGCCTCTGGCGTCAGGTGAAGGAGTCGGCCATCGCCGGTGAGCAGGTCGAGGGAGCGAATGTGCTCTCCGAAGCTGCCGACCCGGTGATGGTTCTTGCCGTGTACGTCGGCCGCAATTGCGCCACCGACAGTGACGGCGCGTGTGCCGGGGCTCACGGGGATGAACCACCCCAGTGGGAGGAAGCGCTGGATGAGCGTATTGAGCGAGACGCCAGCTTCGACTTCGACAATGCCAGAGGCGGGGTCGAAGTCCAGGACCCGATCGAAGGTGGTCATGTCGAGCGTGGAGCCCCCGCCGTTTTGGGCGGCGTCACCGTAACTACGACCTAGGCCGCGCGCGATGACTCCGCGAACGGGGTTGCTGCTCACGATGCTCGCGGCGTCCTGCTCGACGTCCACCGGAACGAGAGAGCCCACGGATGGACTGGTGTGACCCCAACCGGTCAGCCGCGTGCGTCGAAAGGACGCGTTTAAGGCATGGAGACCGGGCATCCCCGTACTGTATGGCGAGCCCGAGCCGCGCCTCAGTCGGCCGGGAGCACCATTACAAAGCCCAGGGAGAAGTGCTGTCCAGCTTACGAGCCTTGCTGCGGGCCATGCGTCCCAAGCAGTGGGCGAAGAACGTCCTGGTGGTGGCGGCTCCGTTTGCTGCTAGCCGGCTCTTCGAGGCGGGCGTGCTTCTCAATGTTGCCGTTGCTTTCGTGTGCTACTGCCTGGCCGCGAGTGGCGTGTACCTGCTCAACGATGTTCGGGATGCCGAACGCGACCGGCTTCACCCGACCAAGAACCGACGTCCCATCGCTTCGGGCGAGGTCTCGGCCCGCACGGCGGTGGTTACCGCAGTGTTCCTGCTCGCCGCGTCGCTCGCATTGTCGCTGGTGGCCAACCCCGACCTCACGTGGGTGCTGGTCGTCTACCTCGGGCTCCAGGTGGCTTACGTCTACTGGCTGAAAGAACAGGCGGTGCTTGACATCGCGGTCGTCGCTTCAGGCTTCCTTTTGCGCGCGTTGGCCGGTGGTGCGGCGACCGACATTCCCATCAGTGACTGGTTCCTGCTGGTGGCCGGCTTCGGGTCGCTCTTCGTCGTTGCCGGCAAGCGTTACTCCGAGCTCGTGAGCGCCGAGCACGGAGTGATGGAGGTGGGGGTGACTCGTCACACGCTGAACGAATACACCGCGCCCTACCTGCGCTTTGTGTGGACTGTTGCGGCAGCAGTGACGGTGATGGTCTACGGCCTCTGGGTCATCACCGTTCCGCGTGGTTCGACCGGATGGGCGTTGCTTTCCCTTGTGCCCTTCACATTGGCCTTGCTCGTGTACGCCCGCGACGTTGACCTCGGTGAGGCTGGCGAACCTGAAGAGACGATCCTTGGCGACCGGCTGCTGCTTGCCATGGGTGCGCTCTGGGTCGTCACACTCGGATGGTCGCTGTATGTCGGTTCGTAATGACTGAGACGCCGACCGACAAGCCGGTCATCAGGATCTTGACTCCGGTCCGCAACGGTGAGGACTGGATTTCTGACACAGTGCTCTCGGTGGTGCGGCAGCGTGCCGTTCTTGAAGGTCGGGTGCGTCTCGACTACACGGTTCTCGATGGAGCATCAAGTGATGCCACGGTCGAGCGTGCGCGCGCGGCTGGCGGCGATGCGATCGAGATCATCTCTCAACCAGATGGTGGCGTTTACGACGCGGTGGCTCAGGGCTTCGCCTCGCGTACCGGTGAGATCTGCGGCTACATCAATGCCGGTGACCTGCTGTTTGATGGCGCCTTCGATGTGTTGACGAATGTGATGTCCTCCGGCGAGGTGCAGTGGGTGTGCGGCTACAACGTGCACTTCACCGCAGGGGGAGCGGGGGTCGGTGTGGTGCTGCCGTACCGCTACAGCCGCCGCGCGATCCGTGCCGGATTCCACGCGATCAGGTTGCCGATCATTCAGCAGGAGTCGACGTTCTGGACCGGTGAGCTTCTGGGCCATGTGGATCTTGATCGACTGGCGCGCGCCAAGTTGGCGGGTGATTTCTACCTCTGGCACACGTTTGCGCAGCACGCCTCGCTCTACGTCGTCGACGCGTTGCTCGGTGGTTTTCGTCACCACGGTGACCACCTCTCTGACCAGGTTGATGACTACCTGGCAGAGATGAAGGAGATCGCCGATCGGCCACGAGCGAGCGACTACCTGCGCACCAGCTTCGACCGCTGGGCCTGGCGAGCACCCGTCGGCCTGAAGAAGCGCCTGAACCGGAAAGAACTGCTCCTGTATGACGACAAGACGGACACCTGGCGGTGAGGGTCGCGAGCTGGTTCGTGGTCGTAGATTGTTCCAATGGTTGATCTCGTGACCTCGGAGTCGGGGCCCGATGTGCCCCAGTCGCGACCGCGATTCTCGGTCGTCACCATCACGCGCAATGACCTCGTAGGGCTCCAGTCGACGTGGGACAGCTTGCGCGTCCAGACAAATGGCGCCTTCGAGTGGGTCGTGGTCGATGGCGCTAGCACAGATGACACCGTCGATTGGCTGGCATCCCTCGACGAGCCGCGGTTAGTTTGGCGTTCGGAGTCCGACTCTGGCATCTATGACGCGATGAACAAGGGCATGTCTCAAGCTACTGGCGATCTCATCGTGTTCATGAATGGTGGCGATCGGTTCGCCTCGCCGGATGTGCTCGAAACCGTTCGATGCGACCAAGAGAATTTTGGTTGGGATTGGGCGTACGGAGCGAGCCGCATCGTGGATCCCGATGGATCAGTCGTCGGCTTCCACGTGCAAGCACCATTCTCGCTAGCGAATCTGCGTTTCGGGCTGCGTGGGATCCCGCACCAAGCGGCCTACTTCACGAGGTCGTTGACCGAGGCGATTGGTGGCTATGACGCTTCGTTCGGTATTGCGGGAGACCAGGAGTTCATGCTCCGCGCAGCACTGCTTGCCGAACCGCATGTGATTGGCGAGATTCTCGCCGAGTTCCTCAGCGGTGGTGTCTCCTACGGAGGCCGTGCCGATCGGTTCGTTCACGAGACGCGTCAAATGCGCAAGCGGCATGACCTTCTGGTCGGCGGCAATGAAGTGGTCGATGTGCTTGTGACCGGCTTGCTCTCCAGCGAGCGGCGTGCTCGGCATCTGGCGGCCAGCATCGCGCGGCGAACCCCGAAGGAATGAATCGAGTCTCCGCCGTGATGACGGCGTACAACGCGACAGCCACCATCGAAGCGGCATTGGGTTCTTTGCTCGCGGACGGTCCGTCTGACCTTCAGATCGTGGTTGTCGACGATGGCTCAACTGATGGCACTGCCGAACTGGTCACGGCGATGGGTGATGGCCGTGTGGTGCTTCTGCAGCCGGGCCGGCTCGGTCGCCCGCGCGCCTTCAACATGGGGGTCCGAGCCGCGACGGGCGCTTATGTCGCGGTGGCCGACGCCGACGATGTTTCGTTGTCGGCGCGGTGGGCCGCTCAGCTTGGCCACTTCGCGGCCCATCCGGAAACCGATGTTGTCGGAGGACAGATGGCGGCTCATGAGGGCCGCCATCGTTGGCAGTTGCGCTTCCCGACGAATCACGACGCCATCCTCAAGGAACTGGATCGAGGCCGGATGCCGATCGCGCATGCCGGCGCCATGTTCCGCAGGGAATGGTTCCTGGCGGCAGGCGGCCTCAACGAGGACTTTGCACGGGTCGAAGATTTCGAGTTGTACTACCGAATGCGGTCCTCCACCACCTTCGGGGCGGTTGAGGCCGACGTGGTGGAGTACGCCTTCCGCACCCTTGATCATCGAGCGTGGACACGAGACCACTCGTTCTTTGCGCGAGCGGTGGGAATGCCATTGCCTGCGTCGCCTGGAGTCGCGAACTCGCTGCGCTACGCCAAGTACCGCTTGGTGATCGGTGCGCAACAGCGAGGCCTGCGCGTGTCACCGCGTTCCGGTGGTCGCACCTAGCTGGTCAACGCCGCTGGGGCGAGCTCGGTGTACACGTTCATCAACTGAGGTGTGGTGACGCGCTCGTCGAACTCCCGAAGATAGGCCGCACGCGCTGCCAGTCCCTTGGTGGCAATGGCCGCATCGTCGAGCGCACTGAGAGCGGCGGCCAACTCGATCGCATGGCCAGCCGGCGATTGCCACCCGATCGCCTCGGTGACGATCGCTTCGAGGCCGCCGATGCTGCTAACCAGGGGCGGCCGGCCCATCGCCAGAGCTTCCACGAGCACGCGAGGCAACCCCTCGAACCACGTGGAGGGAATCACCACTGGGCCGCACGAGTTCATCAGCGTCTTGACGCCTTCGGCGGACAACTGACCGTGAACTCTGATCGAGGTGTCGAGTGCAGCCGCTTGCTCTGCGCGCGATCTGAGTTCGCCGTCGCCAACGAGGTGTAGAAGACGCCCGTTGCCGGAAGCGCTGGATCGTGACCAGGCATCGAGCAGGGTGTCGACACCCTTCTCCGGCCCGAGCCGGCCGACAAACAAGAAGTCGCGTCCGGGCGGCGACGGCTCGCCAGGGTCGGCCACGCTCGTGGGCCGGATGACGATGTGGTCTTCGGCGATGCCGATCTGGCGAAGGTATTGAGCGTGGAAGCTTGTGAGTGCCAGGAATCGGTCGACCGAAGCCCACGTTCGCTTGTGCACCGATCGACCGACGACCATCGGCACCGACTGCAAGTGCGAGCCGCGGTAGCAACCGTGACGCAGCGCCGGTAGCGCGATCGTGAGCCCTGCACACTCGGTGCACACTTTGCCGTCGCGAAGGTAGGTGCCAGCGACGCAGTCAAGGCGAAAATTGTGCACCGTCATGACGACGGGGATGTTCTGCGCCTTGGCCTCGCGCACGATCCATGGACTGAGCAACGGATACACATTGTGCACGTGTACGACATCGGGGCGTTGTGACGCGAGTAGCTCGCGAAAGTCGTGGACCCCTTGGGGATTTCGTACCGGTCCGAGCACGACTCCGATCTTGTTCATCGCCGAGAGCCCAGCGATGGAGTCGCTCTCGCGAATCAAGGGGACGATATCGACACCGTTCGCGCGCAGTACGTCAATCTCGTGATCGACGACGATGTTTTCGCCAGAGGGGGCATCGCTGCGGTATCGGTTGTGCGCGACGAGCACCTTCATCGTTCGCGCCTGACGATGACAGCCTTCAAGAAGCGCGGTCCACCGATCAGATAGCGGCGCCACAACCGCTTTGGTTCGGTGGCGAACCGGTGGGCCCACTCGAGGCCGCGTTCTTGCATCCAGACCGGCGCTTCATCGATCGTGCCAGCCACGAAGTCGAACGCAGCGCCAACAGCGACCGCCACGACGGGCAGCTGGTCGGCCAGAAGTGCGCACTCGTAGTCCTGTTTCGGAGTGCCCAAGCCCACCCACACGATTTGGGCGCCCGACTCAGCGATGCGGCGGTTTTGTTCAGTGCGTTCGTCATCGGAGAGCGGTCGGAACGGCGGCGACTCGGCTCCCACCAAGAGGGCATCGGGAAAGCGTCGTGCGATTTGGGCCCGCAGTGCATCCAACGTGTCGGGGGTTGATCCGAGCAAGTAGTGCCGGACCATTTGGCGCTGACCTGCTTCCAGGACGTCGGCGAACAGGCTCGGTCCGCGAACCCGGTCGTGGGGCGCGCTGGCCCCTCGATGCATGACGCGATTGGCCCACACGATCGGCGTGCCGTCGGCCAGGTTGAGGTCGGCATCCTGCAGCAGGTGCCGATAGCCATCGTCAGAGTCGGCCAACGCCAAGGTGTAGGTGTTGCACAAGTGCACCTCGTAGCCGGCCCCGGTGGCCCGCGTGGTTTCCGTCTTCTGGAGCAGCAGGCTCACCGCGTCCATCGGACCGATTGCGGCGATCGGCACGCCTGCGCAAGAGAGCACCGGGACTGCGCGCTGCGGAGTCGGGCTGCTCATGCGGCTCCTGTGGGCGTGGTCGCTGTGTCGTGTTTCTGGTGGGGAGTGCCAGACCACGCTAGGCCATCGACTACGCGCGCCGGGGTGAATGATCGGCAACGGCAGGTCGTGGACCTGCGGGCCGCATAGGGTGCGCGAAGAACTTCGGCCGTGAGGGTGTGGGACGTGGAGCACGAGTCACGCGATGGCTCGATCCGTCCGGACGCCGTCCAGCCTGCTCGGGGAGCCGACATCGAGCTTTCTAGTGGCGTCACGGTCGAGGCGTCGACGGCCTGGCAGCGCTCGCGAGCCATCGAGCTGGTGCTCGCCGACGTCGTGGTCGTCGGGTTCTCCTTGGTGGTGGCCTACTTCTTTCGCTTCGGAGATGTGGGAGACACCTCGCCGCTGCGCTA